>Ga0136559_1000038_pt1 | contig 45438 bp, 43 predicted proteins | sample AntRauMeHopE1496_FD_104633 | JGI IMG/M metagenome (GOLD analysis project Ga0136559, IMG submission 104633) | Saline lake microbial communities from Rauer Islands, Antarctica - Metagenome Hop E1 #496 | ecosystem: Environmental > Aquatic > Non-marine Saline and Alkaline > Saline | place... | reverse complement strand
TGGACGCTGGTGATTCTCGGTGTGATTCTCGCCGGTCCGATTGTCTGCGGCATGTCGCAGGCGGCCAATGACTGGTGCGACCGCCATGTGGACGCCATCAACGAGCCGGACCGCCCGATTCCCTCGGGCCGCATTCCGGGCCGCTGGGGTCTGTGGATCGCACTCGCCATGACCGTGCTCTCGCTGATCGTGGGCTACCAGCTGGGACCATGGGGCTTTGGCGCGACGCTCCTCGGGGTTGCCGCCGCCTGGGCCTATTCGGCAGAGCCGGTGCGCGCGAAACGCTCCGGTATCTGGGGGCCTGGCCTTTGCGGTCTGGCCTATGAGACGCTGCCCTGGGTCACCGGTGCTGCGGTGCTGGCCGCCGGTGCGCCGTCGCTGCCGGTGCTGGTGATTGCCCTGCTCTACGGGTTGGGCGCGCACGGCATCATGACGCTGAATGATTTCAAAGCGATTGAGGGCGACCGCCAGATGGGCCTGCGCTCGCTTCCCGTCACGCTCGGCCCTGACAGAGCGGCCCGCGTTGCCTGCGTGATCATGGCCGTCCCGCAAGCTCTCGTCGTGGGCCTGCTGCTGTGGTGGGACAAGCCGCTGCATGCGCTAGCCATTGCAATCATGCTCGGCGGCCAGTTGGCGGCGATGCGCGTGCTGCTGCGCGATCCCGAAGGCAAGACGCCGTGGTATCAGGGCGTCGGCATCCTGCTCTATATCAGCGGCATGATGGTTGCCGCCTTTGCATTGCGGGGTCTCTAGGATGCACCTGAACTGGAGCCAGATTGCCCGCCTCGGGCTGGTGCAGATGGCACTGGGCGCGATTGTCGTGCTCACCACCTCCACGCTGAACCGGCTGATGGTTGTGGAATTTGCCCTGCCCGCAGTCCTTCCCGGCGCACTGGTGGGGCTGCACTACGGCATCCAGCTGACGCGCCCGCGCTGGGGGTTCATCTCCGACAAGGGTGGCAACCGCACCACCTGGATCATTTCCGGCATGGCTGTTCTGGCGCTTGGTGCGCTGCTCGCGGCCTATGCTGTGACGCTTTTCGCTACACACTCATCGCTGGCGCTGGGGCTCTCCCTCCTCGCTTATGCCGCGATCGGTCTGGGCGTGGGCGCGTCAGGCACCTCCCTCCTGGCGTTGCTCGCGACCACGACCGCCCCGCATCGCCGCGCGGCGGCGGCCACGATCACATGGCTCATGATGATCTTTGGCATCGCCCTTACCGCCGGCCTTGCGGGCAGTTTTCTCGATCCCTACTCCCCTGCCCGGCTGATGACTGTCGTGGCCGTTGTCGTCTCCGGCGCGATGCTGCTCACAATTGTGGCGACGGGCCGGATTGAGCAGGGCCTGACCGTCACCGCACAGGAGCCGCCGACCCCCTTCATGGAAGGCCTGCGTGAGATCTGGGCGGAGCGGCGGGCGCGCAATTTCACCCTTTTCGTGTTCCTCTCGATGAACGCCTATTTCATGCAGGAGCTGATCCTTGAGCCCTACGCGGGCCTTGTGTTCGGCTATACCCCGGGCCAGTCCACAACGCTCAGCGGGGCGCAGAACGGCGGCGTCTTCATCGGCATGCTCACTGTGGGCATCATGGCGACAGGCCTCAAGATCGGCAGCCTGCGCGCTTGGGTCTCCGCCGGATGCCTCGGCTCTGCCGCCCTGCTCTGCACCATCGCGCTCAATGGGGCGGGCGGCAATTTCGCACCGCTCACGCCGCTGGTCGTCGCACTGGGGTTCTTCAACGGAATGTTCGCTGTCGCCGCCATAGGCTCCATGATGGCGCTGGCCTCTGACGGGCGCGAGCGGCGCGAAGGCACGCGCATGGGCCTCTGGGGTGCCGCGCAAGCCATCGCCGCAGGGTTTGGCGGGCTGACAGGGGCTGCCGCCGCCGATCTGTTCCGCACTGTATTACCGGATGGTGCCGCTTTCGGCGCTGTCTTCACGCTTGAAGCGGCGCTGTTCGTTGCCGCTGCCATCATGGCCCTGCATGTTCTGGGCCGCACCGATACACACCCCCAGCCGGGCACGCCCGCGCTTGTTCCCGGAGAATAGCCAATGACCAATCCGAAATTCGATGTCGTCGTCGTGGGCGGTGGCCCTTGCGGTGCCACTGCCGCCACCGATCTGGCAACGCGCGGCTATTCCGTCGCCCTGCTGGACCGTGACGGGCGGATCAAGCCTTGCGGCGGTGCTGTACCGCCCCGCATGATCAAGGATTACGACATCCCCGACAGCCAGATCGTGGCCAAGATCCAGACCGCGCGCATGGTCTCCCCCTCGGGCCGTCACGTCGATATCCCCATCGAAAACGGCTATGTCGGCATGGTGGACCGGGAGCATTTTGATGAATTCCTGCGCGTCCGTGCGGAAGCGGCCGGGGCCACCCGCGTGACCGGCACCTATACCAAGATCACCCGCGACGCGCAGGGCACCCATCTGCACTACCGCCACAAGGAGAGCGGCGAGACGCGCACGATGACCTGCCGCATGGTGATCGGCGCGGATGGTGCCCGCTCCAACGTGGCCAAGGCCGAGGTGCCGGGCGGCGACAAGATCCCTTACGTGATCGCATACCATGAGATCATCGAGGCACCGGAGGCCACCGCCACCTATGATCCCACGCGCTGCGATGTGATCTATGACGGGCGGATCAGCCCCGATTTCTATGGCTGGGTGTTTCCGCACGGCAAATCCGCCAGCGTCGGCATGGGCACCTGCATCGACGGTGTAGACCTGAAGAAAGCCACGGCTGACCTGCGCGAGAGTGCGGGCCTGACCCATTGCAAGACCATCCGCCGCGAAGGCGCGCCGATCCCGCTCAAGCCGCTGGACCGTTGGGACAATGGCGCGGATGTGCTGCTGGCGGGCGATGCGGCGGGGGTCGTCGCCCCCTCGTCGGGTGAAGGCATCTATTACGCCATGGCCTGCGGCACCACCGCCGCCCTTGCCACCGCGCGCCGCTTGCGCACCAACATGCCGTCCGACCTGAAGCTGTCGCGCAAGATTTTCATGGGCGAGCATGGTCCCGTCTTCCGCGTACTCGGCGCGATGCAGAACGCCTATTACAAATCCGACATGCGCCGCGAACGTTTCGTTTCGCTCTGCCATGATGTAGATGTGCAGAAACTGACCTTCGAGGCCTATATGAACAAAAAGCTGGTCGCGGCGCGGCCCCTCGCGCATCTCAAGATCGGCGTCAAGAATCTGGCGCATCTGACCGGTCTTGTCTCCGAAACCCGGATCTGAGCCATGCTGGACGCAGACCCCGAGACCCGGATCATGATCCCCGCCTGGATCGACGGCACCTTACAGCCCGTCGAAAAGCTTGACGCCCATCTGCGCGGGCTGCGGCACAAGGCGGTGTCGGTCTTTGTCATGGCCGGGGATGCATTGCTGATCCAGCGCCGCGCACTTGGCAAATATCACACGCCGGGGCTCTGGGCGAATACCTGCTGCACCCATCCCGAGTGGGAGGAGGCGGACAGTCTCTGCGTCATCCGCCGCCTGCGCGAGGAGCTGGGCATTGCAGGCATCCACGCCACCCATCGCGGACAGGTGGAATACCGCGCCGATGTGGGCGGCGGGCTGATCGAGCATGAGCTGGTCGAGGTATTCGTGGTGCAAACGACCCGCGATCTGCCCCTCGCCCCCAACCCTGATGAGGTGATGGATACCCGCTGGACCACCCTCGACGCCCTGCGCGGTGAGATTGCGGCGACGCCTGCGATCTTCACGCCCTGGCTGCGGATCTACATGGCGCAGCACAGCGCGCTGATCTTTGGTGAGACCGCCTGACCCTTCCGGAGGTGGCACAGCAAAAAGCCCCCGCAGCGATGATCCGCTGCGGGGGCTTTTTTATCGTAACGCTCAGACGTCCGTAACCTTTACGCCCCGCACCTGTGCGGCCTGCAACGCCATCGCGGCGATATCCACCGCCGTCATGCCGGCATCGGCGTACATCGCATCGGGTGCGGCCTGATCAATGAAGCGGTCGGGCAATGTCACGGTGCGCACGGCCAGTGATTTGTCCAGCCAGCCCGCATTGGCGAGGTGGTGCAGCACCATGGCGCCAAATCCACCCTGCGCGCCCTGCTCGACGGTGATCAGCACGCGGTGCTTGCGCGCCAGCTGGTCAATCAGCGCGGTATCCAGCGGCTTGGCAAAGCGGGCATCGGCCACGGTCACGGTCAGGCCCTGCGCCTCGATCAGATCGGCCGCGCGCTTGCTCTCGCCCAGATGGGCCCCGAAGGACAGGATCGCCACATCAAACCCGGTACGCACCACGATGCCCTTGCCGATCTCCATGGGCACGCCCCGCTCCGGCAGGGTCACGCCCTCGCCCTCGCCGCGCGGATAGCGAAATGCAATCGGCCCGTCGTCATAGGCGGCAGCCGTCGCCACCATATGCACCAGCTCCGCCTCGTCGGAGGCGGCCATCACCACCATATTCGGCAGTGCTGCCATGAACCCGATGTCAAAGGCCCCCGCATGGGTGGCCCCGTCTGCGCCCACCAGCCCTGCCCGGTCAATCGCAAAGCGCACCGGCAGGTTCTGCAAGGCCACATCATGCACGATCTGGTCATAGCCGCGCTGCAGGAAGCTGGAGTAGATCGCTACGAAAGGTTTCAGCCCGCCCGCCGCAAGGCCCGCGGCAAAGGTCACGCCATGCTGCTCCGCGATGCCCACATCGAACATCCGCTTGGGGTGCGCCTTTGCGAAAATATCCAGACCGGTGCCGCCGGGCATCGCCGCCGTCACCCCCACGATCCGGGGATCGCGCGTCGCCTCATCGGCCAGCGTTTCTCCGAAGATCTGGGTATAGGAGGGCGCGTTGGGCTTTGATTTAGCCTGAATCCCCGTCACAGGGTCGAATTTGGACACCCCGTGATAGCTGTCATGCGAAGCCTCGGCGGGGGCATAGCCCTTGCCCTTGACCGTGCAGCAATGGATCAGCACAGGACCGGTCGCCCGCGTGCGCGCGGCGCGCAGCACGCTCAGCAGTTGCGGCATGTCATGGCCATTGATCGGCCCGATGTACTGAAAGCCCAGGTTCTCGAACAGGGTGCTGCCCTCGGAGACGGCCCCCGTCACCATGGCGCGGGCGCGGCGGGCATGCTCGCGCAGCGGTTCGGGTAAGGCGGCCTCGAACCCTTCGGCAATCTCCTTGAGCCCGCCCAGCGGCGAGGCATAAAGCCCGGAGAGGTATTTCGACATGGCGCCGACAGGGGGTGCGATGCTCATCTCGTTGTCGTTCAGGATCACGAACATCCGCCGCCCCATGGCACCTGCGTTGTTCATCGCCTCATAGGCCATGCCGGCACTAATGGAGCCGTCGCCGATCACGGCAATCGCATCGCCCGTGGCCTCGCCCATATCGCGCGCCACGGTGAACCCGAGGGCGGCGGAAATGGAGGTGGAGGAATGGGCCGCACCGAAGGGATCATACTCACTCTCGGAGCGTTTGGTGAAACCGGACAGCCCGCCCTCCTGACGCAGGGTATGCATCCGGTCGCGGCGGCCGGTCAGCACCTTATGCGGATAGCACTGGTGGCCCACATCCCAGATCAGCTTGTCGCGCGGCGTGTCAAAGACCGCATGGATCGCCACAGTCAGCTCGACCACGCCAAGGCTGGAGCCCAGATGCCCGCCGGTCTTGGCGACCGAATGGATCACCTCTTCGCGCAGCTCTGTGGCCACATGGCCCAGGTCCGCATCACTCATTGATTTCAGGTCAAAGGGGGTCTGCACACGGTCTAGATGGGGGGTGGCTAGATGGGGGGTGGGACTGCGCATCGCGCTCTCCTTTTCTCGACTGGAGGTGACTCTCGAGCTTTTTTGGCTGGTGTCCGTCGGCCGGGGAACAGAGGGGGAGTGGCGCAAGGCGCATTCCACCCTCTGTCTCCCGTAGCCAACAGGAGGCGTCAGGGGGTCGAGGCCCCTGACATTACCGAATAACCCTAGGGACAGAGCCATCCGATTTCGTGTGGAAGAGGGCGCGCGTGTGGCGCCCTGCTCCAAATTTCTCAGGCGATCGCGGTGTCTTCCGCAGGCTGCATATAGAAGACGTTCGGATCAGGTGCCTCACGGGATTCGGGCGGCAGCAGCGTTCCGATCCAGATCGTCACACCCAGAAGGACACCGACAGCGACACAGAAGATTGCGGCATACCCGGCCCCCTTCAGCATCAGCGCAAGGACATCGGCGCGCAGGCGAAAGGTGCTGTCTCCGGATGTTCCAAGATAATCGTGATTGTCACTCATTTTCATGTCTCCTTAGTTGAGCGGTGCAAAGCCACGGACCTGCGCCCAGACGAACCAGTTGTCGACAACCGTACCGGTCAGCAGGATCCCGATACCGCCCGTCAGGGTGGTCAGAACTGCGAACCACCAGGCCCAGCGGTGGATACCTTCCATGGTGGCGTTGAAGCCCATGGTCCAGCGCCAGAACAGGGCGGCACGCTCCGATGCTGTGCCGCGATCGACGATCTGTTCGATCTCACGCTCGCCGCCGAAACGGCTGACCGCAAGGATCGTGGCACCGTGCATCGCAAACAGCAGGGCGGATCCATAGAGGAACACAATGCTGAGGGCGTGGAACGGGTTGTAGAACAGGTTGCCATAGGTCAGCGAGAACAGGTTGGTCCAATCGAGGTGCGAGAAGACGCCATAAGGCACGGCCTCAGACCAGGATCCCATCAGGATGGGACGGAACAGACCCAGCACAAAGACCAGCCACAGTGCAGAGGCGAAGGCCCATGCGACGTGCTTGCCCATGCCCAGCTCTTCGGCCCGCAGGTAAGTGCGGATCCACCATGTCACCAGTGACACGGCAAAGAAGAACCCGGCGATCAGGAACCAGCCACCCTCGTCGAGAGGGGCAAAGCCCAGACCGTATTCCGCCGCAGGCGGCTCCAGCGAGAGCCAGAACAGCTCGCGCATGAACAGTGCAGGAGAGTAGTCAACCTGCGCCCAGAAGTTCATCCCGATGATGAAGAACCACGCAAACCCGGTCGCCAGCGAGATCACACCGAAGGTGCCCAGATAGATCGGGCCCAGCTGTGCGTTGCCGAAGATGCCTGCAAGCTTGCTGAAGCTGGCTCCGTTCGTGCGTTCCCTCTGGAGCAGACCCGCCGGGTCTACTCCCATTTCGGCCGGTCCCTGAACCTGAACCTGGGTGAAGATGTTTTGATATTCAGCCATTTCTCATGTCCTCCTTAAAGGTCCGCCCACCAGGGCAACAGTGCATACCAGTCCCACCATGCGCTCCACTGGTCGAACCAGATGGTGCCGGAGATGACGATACAGATGGCGCTCCACAGACCGGCATTCAGCGCCAGCAGCAGACCCAGACGGTGGATCCCCAAGGGCCCGATCGAATAACCGACCAGATCGCGGAAGTAGGTATCCTCGTGGTCGGGTGTCGCGATGGGCTTGCCCTTGCCGGGGTTGACCGCGGACAGAACCAGCGAGCCGTGCAGAGCCAGTGCGAAACACGTCGTGAAGAAGAACGTGATCGCCACCATATGCGCGGGGTTGTAGTGGAAGTTGCCGTAAGCGTAGCCGACGTTGTTCACCCAGTCGAGGTGGCTCCAGATCCCGTAGGGAAATCCGTGACCCCATGCGCCCATCAGAAGCGGGCGGATGATGACCAGTGTAACATAGGCCAGAATGGCCACACCGAAAGCGATCGGCACATGGTATCCCATGCCAAGCTTGCGGCAGATCTCTACCTCGCGCATCATCCATGACACAAAGGCCATGGTGGCGCAGATCGTGATCACCTGCCACAGACCGCCTTCGGCCAGCGGTGCAACACCAAGACCAATGTCCAGCGATGGCGGCTCGATGGAGATGAGCCAGGGGTTCCACGTATCACCGAGCGAGGCGCCGTAGAATATGAGTATTGTTCCGAGTGCGGCGAAGAAAAATGTCGTGACGCCAAAAAAGCCGACGTAGAAGGGGCCTACCCAGAAGTCGAACAGGTCGCCACCCACCAGCGTCCCGCCTCGGACACGGTATTTTTTCTCGAAGCTGAGCATTGCCATCTTCTGTCTCCTTTAGCGCCCCCTACCCGGGGTAAGGGGCAGACCTGCGCGTTGAATTGAACGGGGTTGCCGTGGGCGGCGGAGCACTTGCGGCGCCGCCCACAGCGTGATCGTGCAGCTGAGGTTATTCGCTGGCTGCGGCCGCACCAAACGCGCGGTTGAACCAGTTGGTCTCAGGATTGCTGAGCAGGACGAGGTGAATCATCGCGGCCAGCAAGAAGAGGAAAACACCCTGCGCCACGAAAACGCGACGTGGGTCGAAGATCAGCCAGATTTTGTAAAACTGTGCCATGTTAGAAATTCCTTCCGGTTACCAGGCGAACCAAGGCAGTTTGAAATAGGTCAACAGGTGAGCAACGGATGCCACGATCGTGAAGATGATGAACCCACTCATGTAGACCGAGTGCAGTTCCTGTGCTTGCTCGTCTGTCAAACCCGTGAAAGACAGGTCATTTTTATCAGCCATGTTTTTTCTCCTAGAAAAATAAGTGCCGACGCCGCGCTTCCCCCGCGGCCGGGTCACAACAGGGGCTCATCCCCTGCTTCAATTCACCGTTCCTTGCAGACCGGAGAATGGTGTTATGCTCTGGTATCCCCTGAGCAAATTTCGTGCCGGATCAGCTCACGCGCTCAGGCGGAAAAGATTCTCGGCGTAATGATCTGCGCCTGACTCCAGGCGGCCTTGATCGGGCCGCGCGCGGGCAGGGCCATCTGGCGCGCCGCTGTCAGCGTCCAGGTCAGGATCGCCAGCGGCAGGGTCGCGATAAAGATCACCGCAAAATAGACGTAGTATTCGCGCTGGCCTGTGTTCATGTGACGCTTGCGCGGCATGCTTGTATCGTTGGTAAAATCAGTCATTTTGTTCCTCCCGAACTGGGTTGAAGACTATCGACCGTTTCCAGAACCACCCGCTCTGCGCCACTGCTCAGCGCGCGCTTTTCAGCTTCGTCGCGCAGGGTCTTGGCCGCAGAGATGCGGGTCAGGATCGGATGTTGTGCCACGATTTCGTCGAGGCGGGCCTGTGCGTCGGTGTCCCATGGGAAATCACGGCGCAAAGGGGTGAGTGTCGCGTCGGTCTCGTCCATCTCGCTGCCCAGGGGCAGGATGTGGAACAGAGCATCGAACAGGCCATTGCAGACCTCTTGCAACATATAGGTGGCGCCAGCGTAGCCCATGAAGGGCGTCCCCGTGGCGCGGCGGATCGCAGCCCCCGGAAAGCTGGCGGGAATGAACGTAGGAGAGGGCCCGAAACCGGACTTCATCTCCGCGAGGTACATCTTTTCATTGATGCTCCCCATCAGGATCAGCGGCCGCTTGGTATGGATCATCCGGCGCACTTCGTCGTTGTCGGTCTTCTTGCCGCGCATCCGGGCAACCGCAAAGGCGCAGGGCAGCCCCAGATCATCCTCAAGGAACGCCCGCACACCGCGCGCATAGGTCTCGTTCGCGACAATCCCGAAAGAGGCGGTGGCAAAGAAATCCTGCGTGACAGAGCGCCACAGATCCCAGACCGGCTTGATCGTGGAGTGTTTCTCCTGCTCGATGAAGGGCTCGGGATCGAGGTCCAGCAGCTCGCCCAGCTTGCGCAGGAACAGCGTGGTGGATTCGATGCCCATCGGCGCCTGCAGATAGGGCTTGCCCAGCACTTCGCACAGGCCCCGGCCAAATTCGCGGTACATCGTGATGTTCACATCCGCATTCACCAGATTGCGCATCTCGCCCACATGCGCGCCCAGCGGCATCACCATGTTCACGTCCGCGCCGATGCCTTCGACCAGACGCCGGATTTCGGCCAGATCGGAGGGCATGTTGAAGGTGCCATACATCGGCCCGAGAATGTTGACGCGCGGCGCGCTGCCTTCCTCGCGGGCGACTTCCTTGGGCATCCGCCCCTTGGTCATGCCAAATTCGGTAAAGATCCAGGTCATCGCGCGGTCCGCCGATTCCCACTGGTCCTCGTCAATCGTGCGCGGCAGGAACCGCTGGATATTGGTGCCCGCAGGCGTCACACCCCCGCCGATCATCTCGGCGATGGAGCCGGTGACAACCACCGCAGGCAGCGCCGGATCCAGCACGCCCCAGGCGCGTTTCATCGCCTCTTCGGTGCCCGATCCCATCTCGCCCTCGCCCAGACCCGTCACCACAATCGGCAACTCATGCGGCGGCAGCGCGTCGGTGTAGTGCAGCACGGAGGTCACCGGCAGGTTCTCACAGCCGACAGGACCGTCGATCACAACCTGCAGGCCCTTGATGGCGCAGAACGCATAGACCGCGCCCCAGTATCCGCCTGCCCTATCGTGATCTTGCACTAACACAACGTCACCTCCCGCGCTTTCTCTGAACCGGGTGCGAACAGGCATCCTGCGGATACCCTGCCTCGCACGCTGCGAGAATTATGAATTCTCACAGTCACTAAATCATCTCCGCCGCTTTTGCGGCCTTGGCTGCACGTTCCAGTTTCTTGGCGTTCAGCGCCCGGAACTCCGGCTTGAGGTTGGGCGATTTTTCCCAGACGCCGGCCGTGTCGCCATGGCCCACACCCTCGAAAAACGCTTTCATCTTGCCCATGCGGTCCTTGTTGCCCATCGCCGCATTGACGACTTCCTGCAAGGACCCGGCACCGGCGACACCCATCAGGGGCCGCGCCGAAATCAGGTTGGTAAAGTACAGCGACGGGATGCCCAGCTCCTTGCCCTTCTGCACCACAGGCGTGGTGCCGATGGCCAGATCCGGCTGGATCGCTTCCATCGCGGCGCAATCATCCTCGAGCGAGGCGCGGAACTTGACCTTGATGCCGCGCGCCTCGAGCCAGTCCGCATCGGCCGCCGACCATTCGGATTTCGCGCACGCCGTCCCGACATAGGGCACAGTCGCGCCACTCTCGATCAGCAGCCGTGCAACCAGCAGCTCGGAGCCTTCATAACCCGACAGCGTGATCGTCCCCTTGATCGGGGTCGCGGCAAGGGCTGCCTTGATCGCGGGCAGGAACATGTTCTGCGCCTCGGCCACCTTTTCAGCACTCAGCCCAAAGATATCGCCAATGCCTTTTAGCCAGGCCGCTGTGCCATCGAGGCCCACAGGCGCCGAGCCCAGAACCGGGCGGCCCGCCGCCTGAAACTCGCGCACTGCCGCCGTATAGAACGGGTGGATCGCCGCAACCGCCCCACAATCGAGCGCGCCGTAAAGCTCGCGCCATTCGCGGCAGGGCACCACAGGACCGGCGGCCAGACCCAAGGGGGCCAACATCGCGCCGATCATCATGGGATCCGCCGGAAACATCTCGCCCAGCAGCGTCACGGTCGGACGGTCGGATTTACCGCTCGCAGGCATCGGCACCGGGCCCGCCTTGATCTCTTCGCGGGCATATTTCAGCATCGCACCGGCCAGCACGTCCTTGGCCTCGGCGTGGGTCGGGATACCAAAGCCGGGCACGTCGATGCCGACAATCCGCACGCCATTGATCTCGCGCGGCAGCAGCCGCAGCGGCACACCGGAAGCGGTGGGCACACACAGGTTCGTCACGATGATCGCGTCGTTCTTCTCGGGGTCGGCCATATCATGGACCGCCTCGCGGATGTCCTCGAACAGCTTGCCCGTGACCAGCGTCTCGGAGTTGAAGGGCACATAGCCCACCGACCGGCGCGCGCCGTAGAAATGGCTCACGAAGGTCAGGCCGTAGACGCAGCAGGCGGACCCCGACAGCAATGTCGCCACCCGCTTCATCCGCAGACCGACGCGCAGGCTGCCGAATGCGGGGCACATGCTCTGGGGTTGGTCATGGGGGCCGGTGGGGTAATCCTTGGCAAACTGGTCCAGCATCTCGGAATTACCGGCAAGCCGCGCCGCTTTTTCCATCTCCGCGCCCGAGGAACAGCCAAGACCGTCCTGCGTCAGCGGCACATCTTTTTGTACGCCGTCATTCATGAGGAATACCTCCGGCGGCGCGCATCCCGCGATGCCGCAGAGAGTTGCGCTGTGCTACGGTCAACTGTCCCGGACGCATGCGGCCCGGACCGGTCATGCAGGGCTGTCACATTGGTCTGACAATCGTTCGTGCCGGCCCGTGTCTGTGACGTCTCGGAGAACTGGCCCGTGGCGATATCGTTCAACAGCCGCGCGATCTGTGCGGAATCTGCTTCAGCCAGCACCGCTTCCAGCTTGCGGTAGATCTCGGATTTATACGGTGTCATAAATCACCTCGAGGCTTTCGACAGGCTTGGCGTTCTTGCCGCGCATGTCCACATCCGTGGCAGGCACCAGCACGTAATCGCCGCCCGTCTCGGAGGCATCGAAAAGCGCGAGCAGACCATCCTGATCCAGCGGGGCCGGGCGCACGGGCGGTGCAATACCCACCGCATCGCCAAGGGCCGCGAACAGACCGCCCCATTTGCTCTCCATCGTGCCGACAATCTGGTAATTGGCTGATTTCTTGCGCAGATCATCGTCCTGCGGGATCGCCGCCAGCACGGGGATCTTCACCGCTTCGGCAAAGGCCGCAGCCTCGCCAGAGCCGTCATCCTTGTTGATCACCAGACCCGCAACGCCCACGTTGCCACCCAGCTTGCGGAAATACTCCACCGCCGAACAGACGTTGTTGGCCACATAAAGCGACTGCAGATCGTTGGAAGCGACCAGAATCACCTTCTGCGCCATGTCCCGTGCGATGGGCAGGCCAAAGCCGCCGCAAACAACATCCCCGAGGAAATCCAGAAGGACATAGTCAAAGTCCCAATCGTGAAAGCCCAGCTTCTCCAGCAGCTCAAAGCCGTGGATGATCCCGCGACCGCCGCAGCCGCGGCCGACTTCCGGTCCGCCCAGCTCCATCGCAAAGACACCGCCGCGCTTGAAGCAGACGTCACCGATTTTCACTTCCTCACCGGCCAGCTTTTTGCGGCTTGAGGTTTCAATAATGGTAGGGCACGCCTTGCCGCCGAACAACAGTGAGGTGGTGTCGGATTTCGGGTCGCAGCCGATCAGCAATACGCGCTTGCCCTGTTCGGCCATCATGTGACTGAGGTTGGCAAGAGTGAAGGATTTGCCGATGCCACCTTTACCATAGATCGCGATGATTTGGGTCTTGGACGTCGGCTCACCTTGTGGAATTTCCAGCGATGGTTCTTCGTTCGCCTCGTCACGCAGGCGTTGGTCAAAATCCGAAATGGAGCCACCAGTTTTGAGATTTGGGATATCAAGTGTCATGCGTGACCTTTCCAGTCTAGTATCATTTTCAGGCAGAGGGCGTCATTGAAGGCAATTGGATATGCCTTCGCCGCCTGCGCTGCGGGAAGTTGATGGGTGATCAGATCACCCAGGCTCAGGACGCCACTCTCGACGAGGGCGCGGGTTGCCGTGAGATCGTCGCGGGTCCATTCCGCCGCGACCCGAAAGCGGGCCTCCTTCATGAAGGCCGGAGGGAAGGCGAAACTGACGTCACCGGTATAAAAACCGGCCAGCACAACTTCGCCGCCTTTGCCGATCCGTCCGATCAGCTGCCCCAGAATACCTGCGGCGCCGGAGACGTCATAAACGGACATGTAATCTTTGCGCGGGTCGTCATCGGGATGGATGACCTCGTAGCCCGCGCCGCCGGTGCGGCGGTCAGGGTTGATGTCCCAGACGGTGGGGGCAGGTGCGCCCGCCGCCAGGGTCAGCCGCGCCAGCAGGCGGCCCAGAACACCGTGTCCGACGATCAGGTCAGGCACAGCCTTGTGGGGTCCCGCCATCGCATGGCGCGCCGTGGCCGCCAGAGCAAGCAATGCTCCCTCGGCGCCGAGGCCTGCGTCAATCTTTGTCGCCCGGGCAGCATCGCTTACCAGCAGGCTGCAGGCACCGCCGAACAATCCGAACGCACCGTCAAAGCAATTGGCCCCCGGCACAAACACCCGGTCACCTACCTTGAAGCCCGTATCCGGTCCGGCCTCGACCACTTCGCCCGCGGCCTCATAGCCGGGCACCAGCGGATAGCCCATGCCGGGAAAGGGAGGCATCTCGCCGGTCCAGAACAGCTTTTCCGTGCCAGTGGAAATACCCGAATGGCTGACCTGCACCACGATGTCATTGGCTGTGGGGGCGGTAACACCCAACACATCCAGCCCGATCACTTTGGGCTCTTTGAGAATGACGGCGGTCGTCTGCACTGAGGTCTCTCCCGTTTCCTGATGCCGCTCTGCGCTCTCTCCCGAGACTCGCTGCGGCAATTGCTCTAAGTGTAATACATACTAGACAGATTGAAGTGTCAACTAGAATGGACACTTTTGCCGTCTAAAGATTGTCAGGGTTTGCGCGCCTCAAGGCAGGAGGTCACAAAAGCACGGCGGGCCTTGTGGATTTTCACATCCGCAAAGCCGGCAGCCTGGCAAAGTGCAGCGATTTCAACGGCAGACCGGGTCCGCCCCGTGCGCATCGCCAGCGTATAGAGCGCGAAATAGGCATCGCCCGCGCGCGTCGGCTGCGCCCCACCGGTCATCGGCTCAGAGATGATCAGCCGCCCGCCGGAAGGCAGCGCCGCATGGCATTTGCCCAGCAGATCCGTGACCGTGGAATCGCTGTGATCATACAAAACCCGCACGAGGCTGATCGCATCGGCACCCTCGGGCAGCGCATCGGTGCGAAAGGATCCACCGGTGATTCTGCTGCGCGCCGTCATGCCATTCTGGGCGAATCGCTTGGCCGCCGAAGGGGCCACTTCGGGCAGATCGAACAGCCACAGTTCCAGATCACGACAGACCGAGCCTACCGCCGCCAGAAACGCCCCCGAGCCGCCGCCAATGTCCATCAGCACCTTGATGCCCCGGAAATCCACCGCCGCCAGCGTATCATCCGCCACCAGAAGCTGGCTCTGCGCCATGAGATCGGAATAGGTGCCCGCCACGTCCGGATCCATATCGCCGCCAAAAACGTAGGGCCAAAAGCCTGCCAGCTCCGTCTCCACCTCGCCGCGAAAGAAAGCGACCGGATCAGACAGATCACGGTAGAGCACATCATGATGGGCGATCATCGCGCTCAGCCCCGGCACACCGACCAATGCGGCCCCGGTCCGGCTGACGCCGTAGCGCCCTGCCCGCCGCGATTTCAGCACGCCAAGGGCCACGCCCGCCCGCAACAGAATCTGCATCCGCTCCAGCGGCATCTGCGCGTCGCGCGCAAGGCTCTGCGCATCCAACGGGCCGCGCATCAGCTTGTGGGGAATCTGCAGCTGCACCAGCGCAGACAGGACCTGGCTGTGGCAAAACCCTGCCAGCAGATCGAACATCGCCTCGCCTTCACGGCGCACGATGCCGCGCGTCAGGGGAAATTTCGCGGCCCATTTCTGGAACCCGCGTGCGGCCATCAGGCGCGAAAACCACGCGGAGACCTGCGGTTTTGCGGCAGTCATCGCGGGTTCGGTGGAAAAAGTCACTCTCCGGCGATCCGCGCCGCCTGCTCTGCGCGCCATTTGATCGGCGTCAGCACTTCGGCCTGCGCCGTGACCATCGCCGCCAGCATCGCCTCGCCGGGGCATTTCGGGATCGAGGCAATCGCCCCGCCCAGAATATCGCGCATCCGCTGGATCGCACCATCAACGCCCAGCTGCGTCACCGCATTGGGCCGCCCGTGCAGATCGTCCTGCCCCACAGGCTTGCCCAGCGTTTCCTCGTCATAGAGCGCATCGCGCAGATCATCGGCGACCTGAAACGCTTCACCAATGCGCGCGCCCAGCTCTTCCCAATGGGCGCCGTCCTGCCCGCCGGCAATGGCACCCATCTGTGTGGCCGCCATGAACAGCGCGCCGGTCTTGGCCGCGTGATAGGCGCTCAGATCAATCTGCGCCTCATTCTCCCAGCCCTGGCCCGCACAAATCCCGTTCGGCATGCCAGAGCGCGTGGCCAGCACCCGCATACAGGCAATCGCCCGCATCGGATCACTGTCGGCGGCCTTGGCCAGCGCCTCGAAGGCCATGATGATCAGACTGTCGCCCACCAGCACCGCAAGTGATTCGCCGTAAGCCTTGTGCACCGAGGGCTTGCCGCGCCGGGTGTCGGCATCGTCGAAACAGGGCAGATCATCATGGACCAAAGACGCGCAATGCATCAGCTCCAGCGCCGTTGCCGCCGCATCCGCCAGCCTGGGGTTCTTGTCGCCACAGGCGGTTGCAACGCTCATCAAAATGGTAGGCCGGATGCGCGCCCCGCCGGGTGTGACTGCGTAATGCAACGCCTCGGCCAGCTTGGCCGGACTGGGTGCAGTCTGTCCCTCGCGGATTGCCTGCATGATTGCGCTGTCTATTCTTTTGGCAAACGACATGGTGCTTTCCCTCGGGCAGAAATCATAATGTAAACTGTTGCTGACAGAGCAACTGTAAACTAAACTGGACAGATTGGCATGATTTGTCAATCACTGCCTTGGAGAATCTCATTCAGCATCCCGCGCCCCATATCGGCCCCCTTTCCCGCTCCCGCCCCCATATCGCCGTCATCGGCACCGGCATCGGCGGGCTGAGTGCCGCCCTGCGCCTTGCCCATTCCGGCGCGCAGGTCAGCGTGTTTGAGCGCCACGCGACGCCCGGCGGCAAAATGCGCACCCTGCCCTCCGTCGCGGGGCCGGTGGACGCAGGGCCCACTGTGCTCACCATGAAGCCGGTGTTCGAGCAGCTTTTTGCAGATGTGGGCGCGCAGCTGGAGGATCACGTGACGCTGCTGCGCGAACCGCTGCTGGCGCGGCACTTCTGGCGCGATGGCACCAGCCTCGATCTGATGGCCGATCCCGAGGCAAGTCTGGAAAATGTGGGCACCGCCTTCGGCCCCCGTGCCGCGCAGGAATTCACCCATTTCTGCGCCCGCGCCACCGCTCTGTTCGCGGCCTTCGACGCCCCGATGATGAGGACGCAGGCCCCCAGCCTTGCCGCCCTCACCGCGACCGTGCTGCGCAACCCCCGCCTCATTCCCAAAATGGCCCCGCACCAGTCCCTCGCCCAGATGCTGCGCGCACAGTTTTCGGAGCCGAAGCTGGCCCAGCTTTTTGCGCGCTACGCCACCTATGTGGGCGGCATCCCCCAGACCGCCCCCGCGATCCTCTGCCTGATCTGGGAGGCGGAGCGGCGCGGCGTCTGGCATGTGCAGGGCGGCATGCACCGTCTGGCGCTGGCGATCGAGGCACTGGCCCGCCAAAAAGGTGCCACCTTTCACTACGACGCCCCTGTCACCCGGATCGAGATGGCGGAGGGACGCCCCTGTGCCATCCACACGCAGGCCATCCACACGCAGGCTGGGCGCGTCGCGGTGGATGCGGTGCTGTTCAACGGCGATCCGCGTGCGCTGGCCACAGGCCTGCTGGGCGATGATCTGGTGCCGGCGGTAGGCAAACAGGCCGTGGGGCCGCGCAGCCTCTCAGCGCAGGTGCAGACCTTTGCAGCACGGACAGATTTCGATCTTGCCGCGCATAACGTCTTTTTCGCTGACGATCCCGCGCAGGAATACCGGCCCCTGTCCAAGGGGCAGCTGCAAACCGATCCCACCCTCTATATCTGCGCGCAGGACCGTTTCGGCGGTGCACAGCCAACAGGCCCCGAGCGGTTCGAGATCATTCTCAACGCTCCCCCTGCCCCTGATTCCGGCCCCGACCCCACAGCACCCACCCCACAGGAGAGCACGCAATGTCAGACATTGATTTTCAACAGACTGGCGGGTTTCGGTCTCCACTTCAGCCCCGCGCCGGACATCACGACCCTGACGGGACCGGCGGGTTTCAACGCCCTGTTCCCCGCGTCGAACGGATCGCTCTACGGGCGATCCCCAGCGGGGATGATGGCGGCGTTTTCGCGCCCGACAGCACGGACGAAAATACCGGGCCTCTATCTGGCAGGGGGCGGGGCGCATCCGGGGGCGGGGGTGCCGATGGCCACGCTCTCCGCCGCGCATGCGGCCGAGGCGATGATCAAAGACCTGTGTTTAACCTCGACGTCCCCGCTGGCGGCTATGCCTGGTGGTACGTCGATGGCGTGAGCGATTGCGGGACGCGCGCGGTCTCTGTCATCGGCTTCATCGGGTCGGTGTTCTCGCCGTGGTATCACTGGTCCGGGCGGGGCAATCCGTCAAACCACTGCTGCATCAACGTGGCGACCTATGGCGCGGGCGGGCGGTTCACCATGACCGACCGGGGCGAGACGGCCTTGCAGGCCAGCCCCGACATGCTGCGCGTCGGCCCCTCCTCGATGTATTGGAACGGCAGCGATCTGGTGATCGACATCAACGAGATCTCAAGCCCGCCCCTCATCAGCCGCGTGCGCGGGCAAATCACCATCACGCCCGAAGCGCTCACATCGGTCGAACTGCCGCTGACGCCGGATGGCGCGCACGTCTGGCGGCCCTTCGCCCCCTCCTCGCGGATCAAGGTCGATCTGGAGGCGAAAGGCTGGCAATGGAGCGGCCACGGATATTTCGATGCCAACTTCGGCACGCGCCCGCTGGAGCAGGATTTCAGCTACTGGACATGGGGCCGCTATCCGACGCAGGCGGGGGCCACGTGCTTTTACGATGCGGACCGCCGCGATGGCACAGCCCTTGATGCTGCAATCGCCTTTGACCGCGCGGGCAATGCAAGCCTTGTCGAGGCCCCGCCGCGCACCCCGTTCAAACGCACCCTCTGGGCGCTGCGCCGCGAGACGCGGGCCGATGCGGGCACCGTGCCGCGCCAGATCAAAGCGATGCTGGACGCGCCCTTCTATTCCCGCTCGGTGGTGGAGACGGTCGTGAACGGAGAAACGGTGCAGGGTGTGCATGAGGCACTGGATCTCGACCGCTACAAACAGCCCTTGCTGAAACCGATGCTGGCCGTTCGTGTCCCGCGACGGCGCGACTGGTCGTTCTAGCGCGCGGGGGTGAGGCCGGATTTAAATTTAAGGAAAAAATAAAGAAGCTCAGAGATCTTTTGAGGCCAGCGGCGGCACACCGGGATTGAGGCGCCACATGCCGATGTTGATGGCGGCAGCCACGCTCACCCAGATCAGATAGGGGACAAAGGCGGCACCGGCCCAGAAATCAATCTGGAAGTTGGCGATGGTGGCCCCCAATACGGCAAGCCAGAGCGGGGCCATCGCAAACAGTGAATCGCGCAACCGGCGCAGGCCGAAGAACAGCGGCGACCAAAGCGTGGAAAAAGCCGCCTGCATCGCCCAGAAGGCCAGCGCATAGGCATTGTCATCAAGCACAGCGATGCGCGCCCCGGCAAAGGAGATCAGCAGATAGATGCTGGTCCAGGCGACGGGGAAGGCCCAGTCCGGCGGCGTAAACCACGGCTTGTTAAGCGCGGCATACCACGGACCGGGCGAAAAAACCGCGCCCGTAGCCCCTGCCCCGACGCAGGCAAACAGAAAGATCGCGAAAAGATATATGTCCATGGCAGGTATATGGAGTGGGTTTACTCTGCCGCCAAGCCTTCTATGCGCTGTTTGCGCATCTCACGCGCGCGCAGTTCTGTCATAACGACCATCAAACCGTCCATCCGGGTGGGGGGTGCTACCCGCATATCCGCTGCGGCTGAGACCAGAAAAGCGACCTCCGGCAAGGGCTTGGCGTAAATTACGGGCGAGCGCGGCAGTGCGATTGTGGCAGCAGCGCGCAGGCCCGCCTTGCCGATCAGTTTTATTTTCTGTGCCTTGTTCGTGCGGGCGCGGAAATTGATGGAATCGTGGCCATTGCGGCGCACGGCCCCCCCGATGCCGTCATAAATGTAGCGCGCGGCAAAAATCCCCGTGCGCGCGCTCAGCGGCAGCGCACTGATTCCCGCCTCTGACCGGATGTAGAGGCGGCGGGCCTCGGACAGCAGACGGCGCACCATGCGGCGTACCGCAGGCGATGCTTCCGGCGCGGCAAAGAAATCCTCGAGGGCGATGCCCTCCTCCGCCAGCCAGTCGAGCGGCAGATAGATCCGCCGGGCGCGCGCATCCTCACCCACATCGCGGGCGATGTTCGTCAGCTGCATCGCCACGCCGAGATCGCAGGCACGGGCCAGCGCATCGGCACTGCGCACCCGCATCAGCACGCACATCATCGCTCCCACCGCAGAGGCCACGCGCGCGGAATAGTCGCGCACCTCAGACAGCGTGTGATAGCGCCGCTCCACCGCGTCCCAGGCCAGGCCCTCGAGCAGGGCTTCGGGCAGCGCGCGGGGCATGTCGAATTCTGCGATGATCGCGGCAAAGGCGCGGTCTTCGGGGGCGTTGCGGGGCCGGCCGGCATAGGCCAGATCAAGGCGCTCCTGCAGGTCGATCACGGCAGCCCCTTTTTCCGTGCCCTCATCCACCTCATCATCCGCAAGGCGGCAGAAAGCATAGAGCGCCAGGGCCGGATCACGCACCGCAGTCGGCAGCAATTTCGATGCCGCGTGGAAAGACAGCGATCCGGTGCGGATCACATTGCGGCAATGCTCCAGATCGGCGGGCGCGATCATTCGGCGGCCAGCTTTTGCGCGGCGGTGCTTACCGGCATGTCCGGCACCAGCTTGGCCAGCACCTCCGCACTGCTCACAACTCCGGGCAGGCCCGCGCCGGGATGCGTCCCGGCCCCCACCAGATAGAGGCCGCGCGCCTCCTCGCTCACGTTATGGGGGCGGAACCATGCGGATTGCAGGATCCGCGGCTCCAGCGAGAAACCGGCACCGTAAGGGCTCAGATAGCGGTCGCGGAATTCCTCGGGCGTAAAGACCAGCTCGGTCGTGATCTTGTCGCGGAAACCGGGCATCTGCTTTTCCAGCTCTGCAGCGACCTTCTCGCGGTAGATCGGTTCTTCGGTCTTCCAGTCCACCGGTTTGTCCCACGACAGGTTCGGCACCGGCGACAGCACATAAAAGGTATCGTCGCCCTTGGGGGCTGCGGTGGGGTCAGTGACTGAGGGGCGGTGGATATACAGGCTCATGTCATCGCAGAGCTTGCCCTTCATGAAGATGTCGCGCAGCAGGCCGGTAAAGCGCGGGCCGTTGACGATGGTGTGATGGCCCAGATCGGGCCAGTGATCCGCCGTGCCCCTGGTGCCGAAATACCAGACATAGAGACCCATGGACCAGCGTTTCCGCTTGAGCTTGGGGGCTGTCCAGCGCGTCTTCTTGTGGTTGCGCAGCAGGTGGGCATAGGTATGGCCCGCGTCCGCATTGCTCACGATCAGCGGCGCCTCGAGGCTCTCGCCGTCCTTCATGGTCACGGACTTTGCCGCGCCACCCTGCACCACAATCTCGTCCACCTCGGCCCCTTGCCGGATCACGCCGCCCTGCGCGCGGATCACATCGGCCATGGCATCGGCGATCTTCTGGACCCCGCCCATGGCGTAATGCACGCCGTATTCCTTCTCGAGGTGCGCGACGAGCGCATACATCGAGGTCACATGCGCCGGATCGCCCCCGATGAACAGCGGATGAAACGACAGCGCCATGCGCAGCTTTTCGTTCTTCACGCGGGCGCTCGCATGGCCATAGATCGACCGGTCGGCACGCAGCAGCGCGAACTGCGGCAGCACCTTCACCGTCTCCCAGATCCGGTGCATCGGCTTGGCCACCATCCCCTCAAAGCCCACGACATAGCGCGCATGGCTGTCCTTGAGGAACCGCTTGTAGCCTTTCAGATCAGAGGGGCTGATCTTGGAGACTTCGGCAAACATGCGCGCGTCATCGCCGCAGGCGGCAAAGGTCGTCCCGTCCGGCCAGCGGATCTCATAGAATGGATCCAGCGGGCGCAGATCGACATCCTTGCGGAAATCCCGCCCGCAATCGGCCCAGAGAGATTCGAACACCTGCGGCACGGTCACGATCGTCGGCCCCAGATCAAAGCGGTGACCGTCCTGGCTGATCGACGATCCACGCCCGCCCGCCCGGTCCAGCCGGTCCAGCACGGTGACCGCATACCCCTTTGCGCCAAGGCGCATCGCCGCAGCAAGGCCACCAAGGCCTGCCCCGATCACGATTGCGCGGTTGTCTGGAAGGGTATCTGATTTTGCCATGAGGTGTTGTTTATACTGTCTGGTTAAAGTTACGATTTCACCTTGCACTCTTCCATATTTCCAACCGATGTGTAAACTAAAATAGACACTTTGGAGAATATATCATCTTGCAACAGGTCGTGAGCCTCAGCTTTTACCGCTTCGACAGCAGTGCCGCCAAGCTATGGGCCTTTGTCATGATGGGCCTTGCGCGCGGTCCCATGCGGCGCACCCCCGGCATCGGCTTCTGGAAGCTCTGCGGTTCCGGCACGGGAGAGGGGTTCACCCCCAAGCCCAATCTCGGCGTCTATGCGATTCTCGCCACCTGGCCGGATGAGGCGACCGCCACGCATCAGACGGCGCGGGGCGTCTTTGCGCGCTACCGCGACAGGGCAACAGAAGACTGGACCGTGTTCCTCTCGCCCACCTCCGCACGCGGGGCATGGGCGGGGGTGGCACCGTTCGTCCCACAGGACAGCCCCGTAAACGGCCCCATTGCTGCCCTGACCCGTGCCCGTGTAAAACCGGGCATGATGCGCAATTTCTGGGGCCGGGTGCCGAATATTTCTGCCGTGATCGGCACCGATCCTTCCGTGCTGTTCAAGCTGGGGATCGGGGAAAAGCCGTGGATCCAGCAGGTCACATTCTCGATCTGGCCCGATGCGGCGGCGATGAACAATTTCGCCCGCACCGGCCCGCACGCCGAAGCCATCAAGGCCGTGCGCAGTGACGGCTGGTTTTCCGAAGAACTCTATGCCCGCTTCACGCTGGTGTCAGACCGTGGCACATGGGGCGGCAGATCGCCCCTTCTCCAGACCCTTCCCGAGACGAAAGACCTCCTATGAAACAGCCCTTTCCCTTTTCCGCCATCGTTGGTCAGCAGGACATGAAGCGCGCGATGATCCTCACCGCGATTGATCCCTCCATCGGGGGGGTTCTGGTGTTCGGGGATCGCGGCACCGGAAAATCCACTGCTGTGCGCGGGCTGGCCGCCCTGCTGCCCCCAATTACCGCCGTGAAGGGCTGTCCGGTGAACGCCGCCGTGCTGGCCGATTGCCCCGATTGGGCCGGCATCACCAAAGGCGACACCCATGAGATCCCTACCCCCGTTGTGGACCTGCCGCTGGGCGCCTCCGAGGATCGGGTGACAGGCGCGCTCGACATTGAAAAGGCTCTGACAAACGGGGAAAAGGCCTTTCAGCCCGGTCTGCTCGCCAAGGCCAATCGTGGATACCTCTATATCGACGAGGCGAACCTGCTGGAGGATCACATCGTCGATCTGCTGCTGGATGTGGCGCAATCGGGCGAGAACGTGGTGGAGCGGGAAGGCCTGTCGATCCGCCATGCGGCGCGGTTTGTGCTGGTAGGCTCCGGCAACCCCGAGGAGGGAGAGCTGCGCCCGCAGCTGCTGGACCGCTTCGGCCTCTCGGTCGATGTGGCCTCCCCCACCAATATCGACGAGCGGGTGGAGGTGATCAAGCGCCGCGATGCCTATGAGAATGATTACACCGCCTTCATGGTGCGCTGGCGTGCGGAGGACGCGATGCTGCGCGACAGGATCATCGCCGCGCGGCTGGCGCTCAAGCGGCTCGACACGCCGGAGCAATCCCTGCGCGATGTGGCGCAGCTGTGCATCGCGCTGGGATCTGACGGGCTGCGCGGAGAGCTGACGCTGCTGAAAGCTGCCCGCGCCTATGCCGCCTTCCGCGATGATACGGCTCTGACACGGGGACATATCCGTGATGTGGCCGCATTGGCCCTCCGCCACCGCATGCGCCGCGATCCGCTGGACGATGCAGGATCGGGCGTGCGGGTGGACCGGATCGTGGCCGAAACACTCGGCGCCTGAGCGATGGAGCCGCTGGCCCGCGCGCATACTGCCCTTGCCCTGTTGGCGCTGGATCCGCGCTTGGGCGGGATGGTCATCCGGGCGCGGTCCGGTGCGGTGCGCGATGCCCTCATGGCCAGTGTGCCCCATCACACCCGCCTGCATCCGGCGATGAATGCCGAAGCACTGGATGGCGGCATTGATGTCACGGCCACGCTGTCCTCCGGCACGCTGACCCAGACCCGTGGGCTGCTGTCGTGCGCGGGCAATTTTGTGCTGGCCATGGCCGAACGGGCAGAGCCTTATATCGCCGCGCGCCTTGCCGCGACGCTGGACCAGCAGGCCGGGCAGGTCCTGATCGCGCTCGATGAGGGGATCGACGACGAGGTCCTGCCGCCGGCCCTGTCGGACCGCCTCGCCTTTCGGGTGGATCTGGATGATTGCGGCCTCCAAGATATCACCCCCGCCCCGAAATGGCCCAAGGCGGCCGATCCGGCCCTGGTACAAACACCGGACGATACCACCGAGGCACTGGTTTTCCTGGCCGTGCGACTGGGCATCACCAGCTTGCGTGCTGTCGGCTTCGCCCTGCGTGCGGCCCGTGCATATGCGGCTCTGCAAGGCCGGTCAGAGACGCTTGATGAGGATTTGGCCGCCGCCGTTGCGCTGGTCTTTGCGCACCGCGCCACCAAGCTGCCTGCTGAAGATCAGCCCGAGGATCCCGCACCGCCGCAGGATGAGCAACCGCCCGAGGATCCGCAGGATCACAAAGCGGAGCAGCAGCCCGACGCCTTGCCGCAAGAAATGCTGCTGGATGCGGTTCTTGCCGCCCTGCCCCCGGATCTGCTCGCGCGGCTGAACAAGGGTACCCCCGACAAAACCGCCTCCGGCAGTGGTGCAGGACAGAAGAAAACCGGCAACCGGCGGGGCCGCCCCCTGCCCGCCCGCGACGGCGGACCCGCCTCAGGCCGTGTGGATCTGATCGCAACCCTGCGCGCTGCTGTCCCGTGGCAAACATTGCGAAAACGTGAGGTGCCAGATCGCGAGGGTCCCATCATCCGGCACAGCGATCTGCGGCGCAAACGCTTTGTCGATATGTCTGACCGCGTTCTGATCTTTGCGGTGGACGCCTCCGGATCTGCCGCGATGGCCCGGATGGGCGAGGCGAAAGGCGCGATTGAGTTGCTGCTGAGTGAGGCCTACGCGCGGCGCGATCACGTGGCGCTGATCGCTTTTCGTGGCGCGCAGGCCGAGGTGCTGCTGGAGCCGACACGCTCCTTGGTGCAGACCAAGCGCAGGCTGGCCGATCTGCCCGGCGGCGGCGGCACCCCGCTGGCGGCAGGAATGATGGCAGCGCAGGACATGGCGCTGCGGGCCCGGCGCAAGGGGCTGTCGCCGACGGTGATCCTGCTGACCGACGGGCGGGCCAATATGGCGCTGGACGGGACAGCCAGCAGGCAGCAGGCAGCCGCCGATGCGCAGACCGCCGCAAGAACCATGCGCGCAGCCCGTCTGGAGGCACTGATCATCGACACCGGACGCCGCCCCGAAGCGGCGCTGGCTGCGCTTTCGGACATTCTGGGCGGTATCTACATCGCCCTGCCCCGCGCCACGGCCCAGAGCCTGTCGGATGCGATCTCCGGCAGTCTGGAGGGATAAGCCATGGATTGGGCGCGTCATAAATCCGATTGGCCCCATGCGGAGACCTCCCGCTTTGTTCTGAGCAAGCCGCACAAGTGGCATGTGCAGGAGGCAGGGAATGGCCCGCTGCTGCTGCTGCTGCACGGCGCGGGCGGCAGTACCCAAAGCTTTCGGCACCTGATCCCCTTGCTGTCGCAGGAATACCGCGTCGTCGCGATTGATCTGCCTGGCCAAGGCTTCAGCCGTCTGGGCGCGCAGGCACGTTGCGGGCTTGAGACAATCTCGGAGGATATCGCCGCCCTGTGCGAGCTGGAGAGCTGGCGGCCCCATGCGATCATCGGCCATTCGGCGGGGGCGGCCGTTGCCTTTGATCTGGCGCCGCGCCTGCACAAGCGGCAGCCCGCCGTAATCGGCATCAACGCGGCGCTGTCGAGTTTCAAAGGCGTTGCGGGCGTGATGTATCCGGTGATGGCAAAGACACTGGCGATGATGCCCGGTGTTGCGGCGCTGTTCACCGCCTCAAGCGGCAATCCGCGTTCGGTGGAGCGGTTGATTTCAGGAACCGGCTCAAGCTTGTCGCCGGAGGATCTGCGCCACTACGGCTCTTTGGTCAGCGATCGGAGCCATGTGAATGCGACGCTGCAGATGATGGCGCAATGGGATCTCGGGCCACTGCTGCGGCGGTTGCCGGGCAGTGATCTGCAGGGGCTGTTGATTGCTGCCAGTGGCGACCGCGCTGTACCGGCCACCACATCGCGTGACATGGCGGCAAAGGTTGCGGGGCTGAGCTACACTGAGCTGCCGGATCTGGGCCATCTGATGCATGAAGAAGCACCAGATGCTGTGGCGGCCCTGATCCGCAAGTATTTGAGTGAGAACACGTCAATCTGAAGTACTATTACGATAATTCAGTGCGTTAACTCTGAATTGCCCATGGGCAACTAGTCTTTACCCGCGCGCGCCTTAAGAAATAGATCAAAGGCACTGCGCAGGCTTGCCTCGGATAGCGTATCCTCGAATTCGAGCTGGAACCTGCGACCACGCTTGCGGGCGGTGATCCCTTTCTCTCCGGCCGCGCGACGATAGACCACCTCATCGGCCTTGCGTACGGGCTTTGGCTTGGGCGTCTCGGCGGCCTGCCGCAGCTGTTTGACCACGTCGGCTGGATCCACGAAGGGCCCGCGCCCGTTGCGCGCTGTCTGCTGCTGCGCTTCCAGACGCGCGGCTTGCGCCATTACCGGGTCGGCAGTGGCAGAGCGCGCCAGCAAAGGCTTCAGATCACGGGCATGCCGCTCTTTCAGGTCACGAACCGTCGGGAAAGCGGACACGATCTGCGCCGGCAAGGACGCCAGCGCAAGATAGCGCGACAGCCACGGCTGGCTCACCTCAAGCCGCTCTGCCATCGCCTTTTGCTTACCGCCATAATAGCGGGCAATGGCATCGGCATAATCTATCGCGCGCTCATAATCGCTGATGTCTTCCCGCTCACGGTTCTCGATATCCGCAAGGCGAAAGGCCTCCTCATCCGACAGCACGCGGGGTTCCACCAGATATTTGAACTGGGTATAATTATGCGCCCGCAGCCAGCTGATTGCAAAGTGACGCCGCGCACCGCAGATGACCTCATATTTGAATTCAGAATCCTCGACAGGGCGCACAACGGCAGCAAACTCCTGCCGTCCCTGCGCCCGGATCCCGTCAATCAGATCGCGGCAGTTCTCCTCATTCAGAAGGCCGTAGTCCCGGTTGTGACGCTCCCACATGCGGCAATCAGCCGGATCGACCCAGCGTAGCGTCTTCTCCTCCAGCTCTCCTGAAAGGCGGTCACCGATGGTGGTGGAACGCTTGAGAAACCGGGCGGATTCGCGCGCTTGCGGCTGTTGCTGCCCTTCCAGATCACTCAGAACGTCATCGAAAATCGCATCGTGTTTCTTGCTCATAGCAGCCCCTCCTTGCGCAGGCTCTTGTGATGGCTGGGCCAGGTCTTGCGGATCAACAGCTCGATCTCGCTGTTGACCGCATCCAGATAGGCGCGGCAGCGTTTGTGCGTATCCGTCCGGGTGGCCGCACCCGTCAACTCGTAAACTGTCGCCAGATTGGCGGCAGCATTGTCGATCTCGGCAGAATCCTTGAGCACGGCATTCAGCATGTCGTGCGGAAATACCGCGTCCATCATTCGCTTGATCGCCACATGGGCGGATTTGCTGTCGTTCATCTTTGTCGCAAGGATTTTAATAAAAGTATAATCACGCGCACCCCCGGCGCGCGCTAACTCCTGCAACGTGGCGCCCATCATCTTGAGGAAATGCGCGGTAGAGCCGAAATCAATGTTGTTGGGCGGGGCGGGGATCACAATGGCAGTCGCCGCGCGCAGCACCGACAGCGACAGCATGCCGAGGGCAGGGGGCGGATCCAGCAAGATGACATCGAATTCATCCTTGATGCTCTCGATCCCTTCGCGCAATCGGTCGAGCACAAAGCTCTGATCCCGTGCCATCCGCGCGGCAAACTCATATTCCGCGTCATAGAGACCAAGATTGGCTGGTATCAGTGCGATCCCCGGCCAGTAGGTGCCGCGCAGGGCGTAGTGCAAGGTTTTGGGTCCGCCATGGCGAAAGAAAGGATAGAGCGTCTCCTCCTCCTCATCGACATCAATGTCTGGATTGAGACCGAAAACGGAGGTCGTGCTGGCCTGACTGTCGCAATCAATCACGCAGACCCGGTATCCTTTCAGCGCCAGAAACTGCGCCAGATGGCACACCATGGTTGATTTGCCCACGCCGCCTTTGAAATTCTGGATTGCCAGCACCATCGCGGGATCCTCTTGGCTGCGATGGGGCAGTGTGCCGAAGACACGCCGCATCTCATTCACTTGTGCCAAACCATAGCCGGTGCGGCGGCCTGTTTCCGGATCCTTGACGGGCATGGGAAGCCTTCCGTCTGCCTCTGCATCGCGGATCAGCTTGTCGCTTCGTCCGATCATCTCCGCCGCTTTGCGCACTGTGAACTGCAGATCCAGTGTCTTGCTGGTGCCTGGTGCGAATAACCTGTCGCGCAAACGGTTGATGACGGTGGACGCTCGGTTCGACAGCTGATCAAGCTCCGCAAGTGAGACTGGGGGAAGTACGGGCTGCTCCATGAGGTCCTCATTTTTTGATTGTTTCCGAATCATTACCCGTGGCGGCCTGATGCTCAAGTGTGAATAATCACAGCAAGTGCCAAATAAACGGGAATATTGCTGACAGGGGGCAAAGGATCGGAGATTGCGCCACATCTCTGTATATTTTCCAAGCTATCCCCTTCTGGAGCGACGTAACACCCAAAAAGTAAGTTAAACCATGCGGAGCTGCTCTCGGGGCAATTTTACCCTCAAAAATCCATCTCAAAAAACCCTGTCTTGTTCTTCCTTCGGAGTCTTCTTTGTTCAATTGTACTATAGCTATAAAATATGGGGTGATTCAGTCTCTAATCATACTTATGGGGAAGGTTCAGCTTACCTTTGGGGATGGTTTTTCTTACGTCTGGGGGCGGCAGTGCTTACAATAGGGGATGGTCTTTTGCCTTACGTTTTGGGTGCATACCTTCTTGGGCCGGGAAGTGTCCGGAAAACTGCTGAAATACAGGGGAATGCGAATCATATCCTTTGAAACACGCTGCCCATGTCTTACTTTTAGGGTGGTCTGTCGCGGATTGCCCATGGGCAATTCCTATTGTATCTTACATGCACCAGATTACAAAAGTAAGAATTGACGTGTAAGCGAGCAGATGGCACAGAAACCCTACCGCACAATCACAGCCCGGCCAAATGCAGAGAGTCTGGTGAAGCCGGGCGAGCTGGTGGATCTTGTCGAAGTTACCCCGCTGACCCTTGCGGACAGGAGGATCTACAACCAGCTTCTGGAAAATGCATGGGACGATATCGACAAGCCGGTCACCCATGTGATCGCCAAAGCGGATCTGCGCGGGTCCCACAACTCCAACGACCGTGTGGGCGAATCGATTGAACGGCTGATGGGCTCCATCGTGAAGGTGAAGATAAAGCGTGACGGTGAGGACGCAATCGAGCGCGTCCAGCTGTTGGGCGGCAACATCGAGACGACGCGGCGCGATGGCCTTTTGGAATACGAGATTCCCGCGCGGCTGCGGCGGATCATCAAGGACAGCACCGTTTTCGCACGTCTGCAGCGTGAGGTGATGTTCGCGCTGAGCTCTAAATATGCGCTGACGCTTTATGAGATGATCCAGAAGCGCGGCAATCTGCGGTGGAAATCCTCCGAGAAGTTCAGCCTTGAGGATCTGCGCGGGATCATCGGCGTGCCGAAGGGCAAGCTGACATCCTGGTCGAATCTCAAGCTGCGGGCGATTGATCCGGCCGTGACAGAAGTCTGCGCCCTGAGTGATTATGTGGTGGAGGTTCTGCCGATCAAGACGGGCAGGCGGGTCACCCATATCGAGTTGAAGTGGTGGCGCAAGGACGCAAAATCAGAAGCTGAAGCGGAGCGGGAACTGAATTTTTCCAAAGTCGGCCGCAAGGTGCGGGTGGAAGAGCGCGCGCAGGCGCAGCGCCCGCGCCCCGTTTGGCTGCAAGCGCGCGGGGAGGCCTTGCGCGCGGATACATATGAGACGGCGCGCCTGCGCTTTCCGGGATTTGACATTTACCATGTTGAGGGCGAATGGCGGGACTGGGCTAAAGGCAAGGAGCCCCCGCGCGACCCGGACCGCGCGTTCCTCGCGTTCTTCAAGGGTTTTGCCGAGGCCAACCCGCTTTAGCCACTGGGCCACCGAAAGAAGCGGACAGCGCTGATGCCCCCCATGGGGCAAGGAGCCCTCGGGTAACACCAGTCCATGAAAGAGAAAGAATCAGCCGTTGCGCACGGTGTCGATCATGAGCTGCACATTCTCTGGGTCCGCATCGGGTGTAATGCCATGCCCGAGGTTGAAGATATGCGGACCTTTGGAAAAGGCTTTGACGATGCGGCGGGTTTCGGAAACCAACGTGTCGCCTCCGGTGACCATATGCGATGATTTGAGGTTGCCTTGTACGCAGCCTCCGGGCTGCAGATGCTCTGCGGCCCATTCAGCGGTCACGCCATCATCAACGGCGATACAGTCCGCGCCTGTGGCGGCATGTGCACCCACATATTTCTCGCCCGCACCACGGGGGAAGGCGATGATGGGCACGCCGGGGTGCTTTTCCTTCAGTGCAGCCGTGATCCGCGCCATCGGCTTGATCGAGTAGTCCATGAAATCGTCGCCCTGCAGTGAACCCGCCCAGCTGTCGAAGATCTTGACCACTTCCGCGCCCGCCTCGATCTGCTTGGACATGTAGTGGATCGTGGCCTCGGTGATGCGCTCCATCAGGCTGTCGAAGACCGCGCGGTTCTCGGCCTTGAGCTTGTGGGCGGGGGCCTGATCCGGCGTGCCTTGCCCGGCGATCATATAGGTGGCGACAGTCCAGGGCGCACCGGCAAATCCGATCAGGGTCGTCTCGGAGGGCAATTCGCGGGACAGGATTTTCACTGTCTCGTAGACGGGGCTCAGGTGGTCATGGATCGCATCCGCGGGCACCAGCTTGTCCAGCTCGGCCTGTGTCGTGATCGTCGAAAGGCGCGGGCCTTCGCCGGTGACAAACCACAGATCGGCGCCCAGAGCCTGGGGCACCAGCAGAATATCCGCGAACAGGATCGCGGCATCAAAGCCGTAGCGGCGGATCGGCTGCAACGTGACCTCTGCGGCCAGATCGGGGTTGTAACACAGCTTCAGAAAATCACCGGCCTGCGCGCGGGTGGCACGGTATTCGGGCAGATAGCGCCCGGCTTGCCGCATCATCCAGATCGGAGGGGTGGCAAGAGTCTCGCCTGCAAGCGCGCGGAGTATTGTTTTCTGGCTGGTCATATGGTGTCTCTGTCATTGGAATTATTATGGCGCATCATGCGATAAACGGCGGGGGTTATACAAGAGTTGTCAGGTTTGGTTTACATAGCTAAAGAGGGTTTATGACATTGAAATTGCCCACTCCCGCCCAACCGCTGATGATCGGCACCCGTGGATCGCCTCTGGCCCTTGCTCAGGCGCATGAGACACGCGCGCGTCTGGCCAAGGCCTTTGATCTGCCGTTCGAAGCCTTCACGATCGTTGTGATCAAAACCACCGGTGACAAGATCATCGACCGCCCGCTGAAAGAGATCGGCGGCAAGGGTCTGTTCACCCGCGAGATCGAGGATGATATGCTGGCGGGCAAGATCGACATCGCCGTGCACTCGATGAAGGACATGCCGACGTTGCAGCCCGGTGGTCTGGTGCTCGATACCTATCTGCCGCGTGAGGATGTCCGCGACGCCTTCATTTCACCGACAGCGAGCAGCCTTGATGATCTGGCGGCTGGCACGATTGTCGGCACCTCCAGCCTGCGCCGCCGGGCGCAGCTGATGCTGAAGCGGTCGGATCTGCAGGTGGTGGAGTTTCGCGGCAATTTGCAAACGCGCCTGATGAAGCTGGATCAGGGGGTTGCTGCTGCGACCTTCCTCGCCATGGCCGGCCTGAACCGGCTGCAGATGGACGAGGTGCCGCATACCGCGATTGAAACCGATGTTATGCTGCCCGCCGTGGCACAGGGTGCCATCGGGATCGAGCGGCGCGTGGGCGACACCAATGTGGCCGAGATGCTCGCCGCGATTCATGACACACCGACCGGTCAGCGCCTCGCGGCGGAGCGGTCGTTCCTGCTGGAGCTTGACGGCTCCTGCGAGACGCCCATCGCGGGTCTGGCAGAGCTGGACGGAGGCACGCTGCATCTGCGCGGTGAGGTTTTGCGCCCCGATGGGTCCGAATCGGTGAGCGATGCCATGAGTTGCCCGATCGAGGATGGCGTGCAGGCGGGCCGTGAAATGGCGCAGAAACTGCTGGCACAGGCGGGCCCCGGCTTCTTCGACTGGCGGTGAAACGCATACCGGCAGTCCTGTTTCCAGAACTGCCGGGTGTCTAGCTTATTTGGCTTTAAATACTCAAAGAGCACGGCCCGCATCGCGCGGGCCGTTTTCCGTTATGCGACTGCGTGGCTCACGGCGCATTGCTTCCACAGATGGCTGAGCGCGTTCACCAGATGCTCGATGTCGGCATCGGTGTGCAGCGGCGAGGGTGTAAAGCGCAGCCGCTCCGTGCCTTTTGGCACCGTGGGATAGTTGATGGGCTGCACGTAGATGTCCCATTCCTGCATAAGATAATCGGCCAGCATCCGCGTCTTGACCGGGTCCTTGATCATCACGGGCACGATGTGGCTGTCGTTCATCATATGCGGGATGCCTGCACGGTCCAGACGGGCGCGCAGCTTGGCCACCTGTGCCTGATGGCGCGTCCGCTCCTCGGTGGAGGTTTTCAGATGCATGATGGAGGCGCGGGCCGCAGCGGCGATGGCCGGGGGCAGGGCGGTCGTAAAGATGAAGCCGCTGGCAAAGCTGCGGATGAAATCGCACAGCGCGACCGATCCGGTGATATAGCCGCCGACAACGCCGTAAGCTTTGCCAAGCGTGCCTTCGATCAGCGTGATCCGGTGCGCCAGCCCTTCACGCTCCGAGATGCCGCCGCCGCGCGGGCCGTAGAGGCCCACGGCGTGCACCTCGTCGAGATAGGTCATGGCGCCATATTTCTCGCAGACCTCCACGATTTCGCGCATCGGGCAAATGTCGCCGTCCATGGAATAGACACTCTCGAAGGCAACGATTTTCGGGACATTGGCGGGCAGGGCCTGCAGCTTTGCCTCCAGATCCTTCGCGTCGTTGTGCTTCCAGATCACCTTGCGGGCCTTGGAGTGGCGGATGCCTTCGATCATGCTGGCATGGTTGCCGCTATCGCTCAGGATCACACAATTCTCCAGCCGGGAGCCGAGGCAGGACAGCGCTGCCCAGTTGGAGACATAGCCGGAGGTGAACAGCAGCGCTGCCTCCTTGCCATGCAGATCGGCCAATTCATGCTCCAGCAGCAGATGGTCGTGGTTGGTGCCGGAAATGTTGCGCGTCCCGCCTGAACCTGTGCCGGTGCGCTGCACCGCTTCGCACATGGCGGCGATGGTCAGCGGGCTCTGGCCCATGCCCAGATAATCATTGCTGCACCAGACCGTGACATCGCGCTTTTCGCCACCGACATAGTTCGAGGCGCGGGGGAATTTCCCGGCCTTGCGTTCAAGCTCCGCAAAGTAGCGGTAGTTGCCATCGGATTTCAGCTGGTCAATCTGGGCGTTGAAGAGCGTGTCAAAGTTCATTGGTCTGGTCCTGTCTTGAACTCGTGGTGTCGGGCAGCATCCAGCGCCAGAGTTTGGCGTCGGGCAGCGGTATAACCATGAACCAGTGTTCGATGGCTGCGAGAACTGCCAGAGCAGTCAGAAGCGCGAAACCCACCGTATCGGCGGAGGTTTCGGCAGAAACCAGCCGCTCTATGAAGAGGGCAGCGGTGACGCTGAGGAAGGTCACACCGATGGGAAAGGCCGCAGTGATCGGGCCCTGGCGAAAGTAAGATTTGATGTGCTGAAGCGGGATTGGCACAAATTCCGTATTGATGCGCGGCACCCCGAAAAACAGGTTCAGCTTGGCGGAGATGCGCGCGGTAAAGAGGATGACATAGGTCCACAAACCAACCGTATTTTCTGCATGGGAGGTCATGACGACCACCGCCAGCAAGGTACCGGCGAGCAGCAATTCGTGGCGCGAGACGGTATCCCAAGCGCGGCAAAAGCGAGCATAGCCGGTGAGATGATCAGGGCAGGGGCGCAGCTCCGGTCCGGTGATGATGCCGGATAGAAACGCCAGCTCGATCCAGCCCCAGATCAGTAGAACAGACACAAACGCAATATAGGCGTTGCCAACCGTCATCTCCTGAGAGCTGACCCAAAGCCCAGCGAACCCCAAAGCGAAGAGCGGCACAGACAGAAAGACATTCCGCCCATGTGCCACCTGATCGCCTGCATCGGCCCGCCGCACAACCAGCAGGATCGCACCGGTGAAAAACCACCAGGCGAATAATGCAATCAATACGGCGGCCCAAAACGCTTCCATTAGTATGTAGGCTCCATAACCGGGGAGGCAGGCACCTCGTTCTTGATCGCGGGGATCGTGTAAAGAGCGATGAAAGCATAGGCCGCTTTTGCCATGCCGCCGACCCGCGTGAGTGTACCGCCGATGCCGCCGCGCGCTTTGCCTTCGGCCACCTGACGCGATGCGACTTCCATCCGGTCAAGGTTCGGGCGCCAGCGCGGGTGGTCAATGTCCAGTGTCATCGGGAAGATCTGTTTGGTGATTTCGGAGGTCTTGCGGAAGACTTCCTGACCATACCACGTCACATCCACACCGAGGGCTTCATGGAACAGCGGGCGCTGGTGATCGCGCACCCACATGGTCGAAAAAACGGCCGTGAGGAAGAACTTGATCCACATCTTGTTCATGCGGGTCTCGGTCAACTTGGGGTCGGTCTTCATCAGCAGGGCAAAAGCCTCGCCGTGGGAGAACTCGTCGTTGCACCATTCTTTGAACCAGGCAAAGATCGGGTGGAACTGTTTGTCGGGGTTCTGCTCGAGGTGGCGGAAGATGGTGATATAGCGGGCATAGCCGATCTTCTCGCTCAGGTAGGTCGCATAGTAGATAAACTTGGGCCGGAAGTAGGTGTATTTCTTCTGCTGCGTCAGGAACCCGAGGTTCACGCGGATGCCCGCTTCGCGCAGTGCATCGTTGATGAAACCGGCATGACGGGCCTCGTCGCGAGCCATCAACTGGAACAGCGTGGTGATGTCGGAGTTGGACCCGCGGCGCTTCATCTCTTTATACAGAACACATCCCGAGAATTCAGCGGTACATGAGGAGATCAGGAAATCGATGAATTCGCTGCGCAGCTTTGGCTCCATGCCGTCCCAATCGACTGTGCCCCACTTATCGGTTTTCTTGAAGTGGCCTTTGTTAGGATCTGCGGCCATGCCGGCGATCATGCGGTCCCAGTCGGCGCGCACGGGGGTCACGTCAATCGCGTCCATCTCGTCAAAGTCGGTGGTGTAGAAGCGCGGCGTGAGCAGGGTATTCTGCATCGCTACTTGGGTCGCCTGCTCGGAATTGATCATGCCAGTGTCGAGCGCATCCTGTGCGGCAATCGCCTCTTCGGCGGTATCTGCATAGGCGGAATGGCTGGGCGGCGTTTTGGATTGGATGTTCATGACATTACCTCTTTGTGACCGTGGCCGGGCAACACCTCGTCAGAGAAGGAGAACTCGCAGAGCTCCATAAATTCGAAATCACCGGTCGCGCGGGTCCAGATCCGCTCGATGGTGCTGGCGCGGGTGATGGTGGCGATGCGTTCTTCCTGCACCAGCTCCCCGTAGGCGGCCATGATCTCCGGCCCGTGCACCAGCACGGAATCACCGGGTCCCACGACCGCGCCGTTGAGGAATTTCACATGCGCGGACAGCTCCTCGAAGCGGTGCGAGATGGTGACCTCGCAGGGGGCCTGTTCGCGTGTTCTCGTAAATAGTCCCATGATATTCAGTCCCTTGAATAATGGTTTCGGTTTTACCCGGCAAAGTTAACCCAGCAGTCTGGCGAAGGCTGCTATGTTGTCGGGTCCGTAGCCGATCAGCTCAAGCTGCCAACCGGTGGAATCGTCGATCACGTCGATGCGCCCGTCTTCGCGTTGCACGATGCGGAATGGTGCCGCAGGATCAGCGCGTTGCACCAGACGCTCTCGTGACATTGATACCCAGACCACGTCGATAAAGCCAGCTTTGTCGGTCCGTGAGGAGGCGATTTGTACGCCATTCTCGTCATAGAGCTGGATGCCGTTGTTGCGGTCTCCGCCAAAGGTGACAGAGCGTTCCGCCACGATCGGCGCGAGGCTGGGCGCGCCGGTCAGAGGCATGTCGGTGATGCGGGCATAGGAGACCAGCGCCAGTGAGGCGAGCATCAGACCGAACATGGCTTGCACGAGAACGCGTGGCACCATGTCCTTGTCGCGGGCTTTCATCTGGCGGGCGAGAGGGGAAGTCAGGCTCATGTCGGTTACTCCGCGGCTACGGCTGTGGGGGCGCTCTGCGCTGGGTCGCGTTTTTCGATGCGGGGCGTGTGCACGCGGGTCTCTGCCGCTTCGGCAAAGATCTGCGCCACTTCGGCGGCATTCGGGATGCAGCGGAAGGAAGGCTGTGCACGGCTCAGCGCCCAGGGGCGCGTGTGCGGCCATGTCATCAGATAGGAGATGCGCGTCTCGTCGATCATCTCAAAGCTGAGGGTGCCGGTGCCATCCTTGCGGGTCTTCACGGCGGCATTGCCGATGCAGACGTAAGGCAGGTTCAGCGTCATCGTGAGTGCTGCACCGATGCGCATCGCGGCGCGTTTGTTGGTGAGGGTATAAACCGTTGAGCGGGCCTGTACCGTCGCCATGCCGTAGACCACCGCACAGGCGAGGATCGGCAGGATCACGAAGGGCAGAGCATGGCTCAGCGCTGTGGTGAAGGGCACAGAGGCGGAGGAAACGCCCACGCGCCAGAAGGCAAGAACGGCGAAATATCCGATGATCCAGTGCATTTTCCAGGCCTCGACGGCCAGACGCATGGGATCGGGCGCACCTTGCCACAGGATGTGTTCATCCGCAGGCAGTGCTTCGGGCAGGCCGTGAACGGGTTCGAATTGGAAGTCGTCGTGCATGTGAGTGTCCCCTTATGGAATGGCTGCCGGGCCAGTTGGCTAAAAGGCCCGGCTGTTTGTGTCGTCTGTCAGAGAACAGGTTCCTGGCGCTTGGCGTCGGCGTACATTGTGCCGCCACCGTAGTAGGCCATGATCTTTTCTTCCTCGAGCAGGGTGATCTGGGCGTCGGATTTGATGCCCGGAACATCCGCGAAATGCGCCCCATAGATTGAGCGGACGGCAACGCGGTTCGATTTGATGCGCGCAAAGTTGGCAGGGATCAGGCAGGTCTTGCCAGAGCCTTCGGGGTTCAGATCGACCGTCAGGAAGCGGACATACTGCTCCGGCACATCGACCCACATGTCGATGACACGGCCCACAACTTCGCCGTCGCCGGCAACGACTGGCTTGCCGCGCGGGTCTGTCCCGGCGGAAACCTTGAAGTCATGCAACTGGCTCAGCGGCTTGATCTTGACGTGCCCATGCGCGTCCAGCTCGGGATGGTCGGAGCGGGGCGCCCAGGAGGCGGGGCCGACACCGTCGATCATCGGATTGCCCGTCGGCTCGAAGGGTGAGCCTGCGGCTTTGGACGTCTGCACCAGCGCCAGATTGTCACGGTCACCGCGCTGCCCCGAGGGGACAGTCAGCGTGCCGCGGCCATCGCGCAGGATGAACGTCTTGTCTTTTGGGACGGGGAACGGGCCCTGGTTCGGCGCGGGCTCCCCATCGTCTGTCTGCAAAGGATACCCTTCGCGCATGTTTTCGGTTTGCAGGTAGTAGACCAGACCTGCGAAAAAGATCCAGAAAAGCCAGATCGAGGCGCTTGCCAGATCAAAGGTGCCAAAGAAATTATAACCAACCATTAGGGTATCCTCCGTGGTGGGGTGTTACGTGGGGAAATCGGCGAGGCCGATGCGCCCCGACTGTTCTTGTTTTGTGATGCGATGCGTCCGTACCAAGGGGCCCACTGCAATCAGGGTCGCAAAGAGTAGATAGATCTCGACGTGGTAAACCACCGAGTAGCCGGTTGTGACGTTCTGCATGCCGGGGCCGAAACTGCCCGCCATGGCCGCATGGTCAACGACATCGCGCAGCGCGCCACCGATGAAGATCGAGCACCCCGCTGCTGTCGCCTGCGCCGCACCCCATGCCCCGAGGGCAAGGCCCTTGCCCGCAAGCGAGCCGGTTTTCAGGGTCATGGCCGCCGTCAGCGTCGAGATGGCAAAGAGGCCGGACCCGAGGCCGATGCCGAAGGCACCTGCGAAAAACATCGTGGCACTGTCCAGCGGCGCGGCAAAGATCACCGCACTGAAGGCGATCACCCCGACCAGCAGACCGCGTGCGGCCATGATGTAGGGGTTGATCTCCGCCTTGAGCCATTTCGCCGCGAGCCCAAGGCCCACCAGCGCGCCGAAGGACCACATGGCCGTCAGCATCGTGGTGGCAGAGACCGACAGCCCCAGCACATCGCCGCCGTAAGGCTCCAGCAGGACATCCTGCATGTTGAACGCCAGCGTGCCGAGGAAAATCACGACGAGCAAGCGCACCGCAGAGTTGTTGGTGGTCAGATCGCGCCAGGCGTCGGAGAAGAGCGGCTTGGCGGCTTCACGCTCGGCCTTGGTCATCGGGTTGACGCTCTCTTGCTTCCAGAGGGCGATCACGTTGAGCACGATGGTCATCACGGCCGCACCCTGCACCACCTGAATGAGGCGCAGCTGGCTGAAATCACGCAGCAAGGTGCCGATGATGATCGCCGCGACCGCCATGCCGATCAGCAGCATGACATAGAGCAGGGCCACGACCTGTGGCCGTGTCTCATCGGTGGCACGGTCTGCCGCGAGGGCAAGCCCGGCGGTCTGGGTCATGTGCATGCCGATGCCGGTCAGCAGAAACGCCAGCGCCGCACCCACTTCGCCCGCCCATGTGGGGCCGGTCGCCTGATCGCCGGTCAGCAGCAGCAGGCCGAAGGGCATGATCGCAAAACCGCCGAACTGCCACAGGCTGCCGAACCACAGGTAGGGAATCCGCTTCCAGCCGATGGCGGAGCGGTGGTTGTCCGAGCGAAACCCCAGGATCGCACGGAAAGGGGCAACCAGCACGGGGATCGCGATCATGATCGCCACGATCCAGGCCATCACGCCCAGCTCCACGATCATCACGCGGTTAAGCGTACCAAGCAGCATCACCGCCGCCATCCCGACAGAAATCTGGAACAGCGAGAGGCGCAATAGCTGGCTCAGCGGCAGCTGATCGCTGACCGCGTCCGAGAAGGGCAGCGCGTGCAGTGTCAGTGCCTTGATGCCTTTTTTGGTCGGGAACATCATGCCGTGAACTCCAGGGCGTTGGAGAAATAGAAGCCGGATTTGACGCGCCGGATGTCGCGCAGGCGGCCCGTGCCCAGCTTGGAGGCGATCACCGCCGGGCTGTGCGGGATCATGACAGGCGAGCGGTCGCGGCGCGGAGCAAGCTTGCCCAGACGCCAGAAGGCCATCAGCAGGGGTGTGCGCGGGGCCACGGTAAAGATCATGCTGCCCGACAGGCGCGGGGCGATGCCGCCCAGAATCCGCGCGATGTCATCGGCGGTGTAATAGATCATGCTGTCCATGGCGACGATGTGGTCAAACCCGCCAAGCGAAGGATCAAGCATATCGCCGGCGGCAAAGCTGACCTTGCCCGCCACCGCATCGGGAGTGCGTTTCTGCGCGATGCCGATCAGCTGCGGAGAGATGTCCACGCCGACAACATCGGCGCCCCGTGCCGCCAGCTCAAACGCCAGCGCGCCGGTGCCGCAACCCGCATCGAGGATCCGTGCGCCGCGCAGATCGGCGGGCAGGCTGTCGATGATCAGGCTGCGCATCTCGTCGCGGCCCGCACGCACGGTGGCCCGGATGCCAGATACGGGCGCGTCCGAGGTCAGACGCTCCCATGTCTTGGTGGCGGTGCCGTCAAAATACGCCTCGACCCGGTTGCGGGTCGTTGTATAGGCGCCTGACGTCTCCGGCCGCTCTGGATGAATGCGCGAGCCGTCCATCAGTCAAATCCGAGCAAATCAAAGATTTCACGGTCAGGCAAGGACTTGGGCGCCAGCGGATCGGTGCCTGCCCAGAGGGTCTGCGCCAGACGGATATATTCGGCCTGCACGGCGGCGATGTCATCGTCCAGATCCATCTCGAACAGGGTCTTTTTCTTGAGGCGCGAGCGGCGGATCGCGTCCAGATCGGGCAGATGCGCCAGACGGTTGAAGCCGACACGCTCGCAATAGCGGTCCACCTCGTTGGTCTCGCGCGAGCGGTTGGCGACGCAGCCGGCAAGGCGCACCTTGTAGTTGGAGGATTTTGCCTCCACCGCCGCAATGATCCGGTTCATCGCATAGATGCTGTCGAAATCATTGGCGGTGACGATCAGCGCGCGGTCGGCGTGCTGCAAGGGGGCGGCAAAGCCACCGCAGACCACATCGCCCAGCACGTCGAAGATCACCACATCGGTGTCCTCCAGCAGGTGGTGCTGCTTGAGCAGTTTGACCGTCTGGCCCACGACATAGCCGCCGCAGCCGGTGCCCGCAGGGGGGCCGCCCGCCTCGACGCATTTCACGCCGCCGTAACCCTCGACCACGAAATCTTCGGCGCGCAGCTCCTCGGGGTGGAAATCCACCTCCTTGAGGATGTCGATCACCGTCGGGATCAGGCGGCCGGTCAGCGTGAAGGTGCTGTCATGCTTGGGGTCGCACCCAATTTGCAGGACCCGTTTGCCCATCTTGGAAAAGGCGGCGGACAGGTTCGAGGAAGTCGTGGATTTCCCGATGCCGCCCTTGCCGTAGACGGCAAAAACCTTGGCGCCTTCGATCTGGTCGGCAGCGTCCATCTGGACCTGAACGGAGCCTTCTCCGTCCTGGCCCCGCAGGTTTGGTATTCCTCTGTCAAGTGGGCTCATGATTTATTCCCTATGTTCAAGAACTTGTCGGTCATTCGGCTGCAATGCCCTCAAGTTGGTCTTCGGTTGCATCGGCTGCGTTTTGCAATGCTGCCAGTGTCGCGTCGTCTGGTTTCCAGTAGTTGCGGTCTGCGGCCTCGATCAGGCGGTTGGTCATCCGCATCGAGGCCTGCGGGTTCAGATCGGCGAGGCGCTTGCGCATGACCTCGTCGAGCACGAAAGTCTCGCTCAGCCGCTGGTAGACCCATGGATCGACCTTGCCGGTGGTGGCGGACCACCCCATCGTGTTGGTGACATTGGCCTCGAGGATGCGCACACCCTCATGGCCGTGCTTCAGCAGCGGCTCGTAGAACGCGGGGTTGAGATTGCGCGCCCGTGTCTCGAGGGCGACCTGATCGCGCAGGGTGCGCACCTTGGTGCCGCCGGTGGTCTGGTCGCCGATGTAGACGGGCAGATCCTTGCCGCCCTGTGCGCGCTTCACCGCAGTGGCGATGCCGCCCAGCGTGTCGAAATAGTGATCGACAGAGGTGACGCCCAGCTCGACTGATTCGAGGTTCTGATAGGCCAGATCGACATGCTTGAGCGTGTTTTCCAGCAAGGCAGTCTGCTGGCTCGCCTCACCGTCCATGCCATAGGCAAAGCTCTTGCGGGCCTGGTAGGCATCGGCCAGCTCGCTCTCGTCCTCGAAGGTCGAATTATCGATTATCTGGTTGACGTTGGAGCCGTAAGCGCCCTCCGCATTGGAGAAAACCCGCAGAGCGGCGGTTTTGATGTCGCAGTTGTTGTCCTGCATGAAGGCCTGCGCGTGGGCGCGGATCGGGTTGACCTCAAAGGGCTCCTCCGCGATGGCGCATTGGTAGGCGGCATCGGCCAGCAGCTTGGTCTGGAGCGGCAGCAGATCGCGGAAAATGCCCGAAAGGGTCATGATCACGTCGACACGGGCCCGGCCCAATTCAGCCAGCGGCACCAGATCGGCACCGCACAGACGGCCATTCTGGTCAAAGCGCGCGGTGCAGCCCATCAGCGCCAGCGCCTGTGCAATCGGGCCGCCGTTGGATTTGATGTTGTCACTGCCCCAGAGCACCAGCGCCACGGTGCGCGGCATGCAATCATGGGTGCGCAGCAGCTCGTCCGCCTGTTTTTTGCCCTCGATCATCGCCTGGGCGGTGGGCATCCGGAAGGGATCAAAGGCGTGGATGTTGCGGCCTGTGGGCAGGATATCGGGCGCGCGGATAACATCACCACCGGCAACCGGCGCGATATACTGCGCGTTCATCGCCCGGATCAGGGCGGGCAGCTCGGCGTCCTTGCTCAGATGCGCCTTTGCCAGTTTGCGCGCCTCGGCGGACGGGAGCTGCATCTGGTCGAGCGTCATCTCAATATTGGCAGGCGTGCCCACGTTGCCCACGATGTGCAGGCCCTCGGGGATCAGGCTCGCCTCGGTCTCCAGCAGGGTCAGCCACATGCTGTCCAGATCGCTGCCGTCCAGATCGACCGCTTCGGCCTGTGCACGGATCAGATCCACCAGATCGGTCTGGTCGCTGCCCGGCTTGCGCGCGCGCCACTGGTTCAGCGATTCCTTGAGCGATGTCAGACCCTTGTAGAGGCCCGCATTCTGCAGCGGCGGCGTGAGGTAGGTCACGATGGTCGCGTTGATCCGGCGCTTGGCCAGCGTCGCCTCGGAGGGGTTGTTGGCGGCATAGAGGTAGATGTTGGGCAGGTTGCCCATCATCCGGTCGGGCCAGCATTTCAGGCCGACACCGTTTTGCTTGCCGGGCATGAACTCCAGCACACCGTGCATGCCGAAATGCAGGACGACATCGGCTTTCAGGTCGTGCTTGATGTACTGGTAGAAGGCGTTGAAGGAATGCGTGGGGGCAAAGCCACCCTCGAACAGCAGGCGCATCGGGTCGCCCTCATAGCCGAAGGTGGGCTGGATGCCGACAAAGACCTTGCCGAAATGCGCCCCGAGGATAAAGACTTCGCGGCCATTGGCCTGGATCTTGCCGGGGGCAGGGCCCCAGACGGCTTCGATCTCGGACAGCCAGGGCGTGCGCGCGACCAGCTGGTCGGCGGTCACGGTGGCGGTGACATTGGCCTCCTGCCCGTAGACGGCGGCATTGCCCTTCAGGACAACCGCGCGCAGTTCGTCCACGGTGGCGGGGGGTGTCACGTCATAGCCCTGCCGCTTCATTTCGTGCAGGGTGTTGTGCAGGCTCTCGAAGACCGACAGATAGGCCGCCGTGCCCGCCGCACCGGCATTCGGCGGAAAGCCGAACAGCACGATGGCGGCGGTCTTGTCGGCGTTTTTTTGGCGGCGCAGGGTGCCGAGGCGCATGGCCTTGTCCACCAATGCCTCGATCCGCTCGGGGCAGGGGGCCATGGCTTTGATGGCGCTTTTGATGTGGCAGCCGCCGGGGCAGCCATCGCAGCCGTCGGGGCCGTGACGGCCCGCGAAAACGGTGGGGTTGGTCGCACCGTCAAGCTCTGGCAGCGCGATCAGCATCGTCGTCTCGATGGGGCTCAGGCCCTGACCGCCCTGTGCCCACTGGCTCAGGGTCTGGAATTCCAGCGGCTGTGCGTTCAGATAGGGCACATCAAGCTGCTTGAGCACGCTCACTGCGGCATCGCTGTCGTTATAGGCGGGGCCGCCTACAAGGCTGAACCCGGTGAGCGAGACCAGCGCGTCAATGCGGCCCATGTGATAGGCCTCCATCGCGGGACGCCCGTCCAGACCACCGGCAAAGCCCGCGATGACCCGGCAACCGCGTGCCTCAAAGGTGCGGATCACGTGATCATAATGGGCGGTATCGCCCGCAAGGATATAGCTGCGCAGCATCAGCAGGCCGATGGTGGGCCCGGTGCCTGTCGCAGGCAGATCCGCCAGCCTGGTCGTGATGTGCAGATCCTGCGCCAGATCGGGATGATAGAGACCGACCTCTGGGTATTCCACAGGCTCCGCCGCCTTGATGCCGCGCCATTCGACCACCCGCGTATAGCGCGCGATGATGAAGCGGATCATGTTGGCGATGTTCTCGTCAGAGCCGCCCAGCCAGTATTGCATGGCCAGAAACCATGCGCGCAGATCCTGGCTCTTGCCCGGGATCAGCTTGAGGATCTTGGGAATGCGGCGCAGCATCTTCATCTGCGAGGCGCCGGATTTATTGGTGGTCTTGGACGGCTTGAGCTTTTTCAGCAACGCCATGGCACCGGAGGCCGGGCGCGACATGTCCAGATCGCCCATGCGGGTCAGCTGTGTCAGCTCCTGATCGGAGACGACGTTGATCATCGCATCGCAGTGCGGGCGGCGGGCCTTGAGCGCGGGCAGGATCGCGCGCACCTGATCTTCGAGGAAGATCACGCAGCTTACGATGATGTCAGCCGTGGCGATATCGTCGATGGCCGCTTGCAGCGTTGCGGGATCTTTGCCCCACTCGGCCGCAGCATGGATTTTTACATTCAGGCCGGGGAAGTCCATTGCCAGCATCGGGGCCACACGCGCCGCGGGTCCGGCAGCGTGCCGGTCCAGCGTAATAATGACAAAATTGTACGTACGGATCATCATTTCATCGCGCATAATGTGCCTTTGCATCGTAAAGGGTGTCTATTGAGATTTGGCCGATTCCCTTTTCGGCAGCATAGTTCTCAGTGTTCCGGCGGGCCTTGCCACGGACAAAGAAAGGAATTTTCTTCAGTTCTTTTTCCGCGTCGGCCAGCCAGATCACATTTCCCAATGCGTCTGTCGTCACAGGCGTCTCGACTGTCTGCGTAGGAGTGGTGGTAGTCATTGGTTTGGGCGCATGCCCGCCGTGGTGGCTTGCCCCGGCCTCGTCGTTAAACTCAAAATCTTCGCGGAACATGTGCAGCAGGTGTTCTTCCAGCCCCATGACCAGCGGGTGAACCCAGGTGTCAAACAGCACATTGGCACCCTCAAACCCCATCTGGGGGGAATAGCGGGCGGGGAAATCCTGCACATGGACGGGGGCGGAGATCACAGCGCAGGGGATGCCCAGACGCTTGCCGATGTGCCGCTCCATCTGGGTGCCGAGGATCATCTCGGGCTGCAGTTCCTCGATGGCGGCCTCCACTTCGAGGTAGTCATCGGTGATCAGCGCCTCGAGGCCGTATTCCTTGGCCAGCGCGCGGATCGGGCGGGCGTATTCGCGGTTGTAGCAGCCCATGCCGACCACTTCGAACCCCATCTCGTCACGGGCGAAACGGGCGGCGGCGGCCACATGGGTGCCATCGCCGAACAGGAACACCCGCTTGCCGGTGAGGTACGTGCTGTCCACCGACCGGCTCCACCAGGACTGACGCGAATTCTGCATGTCCACTGTGGAGGTGCTGCCGGTCAGCGCGCGCACTTCGGCGATAAAATCATTGGTGGCACCGACGCCGATGGG
>Ga0136559_1000037_pt1 | contig 45517 bp, 38 predicted proteins | sample AntRauMeHopE1496_FD_104633 | JGI IMG/M metagenome (GOLD analysis project Ga0136559, IMG submission 104633) | Saline lake microbial communities from Rauer Islands, Antarctica - Metagenome Hop E1 #496 | ecosystem: Environmental > Aquatic > Non-marine Saline and Alkaline > Saline | place... | reverse complement strand
GGGACTATCGGAAGTAATATTTGGATTCGCTTTCTTCAAAGCAGCCTTCCAATTGTCAGATAGTGTATTCCACCAAGCTGTTAAGTTTTTCACATGATGAATGAGAAGCACACCTGGATTCTTTCTGATGAAATTGTCGGCAGCCACTACCGGCAATTCCGTCTCATCGACCAGTACTTTCCTTAGTTTTTCTTTTCCGTTAAGAGCGGAAATATCTGAAATAGGCGTCTTTGTAAGGTCTATGATCTCCAATAAATCCAATTCTGCCAAGGGCGAGAGATCCTGAATATTGGTATTGGATAAGTTTAGATAAGTCAAGGTCTTCAATCCTTGCAGCGCACTCAGATTGATGACATAATTATTGCTGAGGTCCAGTTCTTTCAAATTTTCCAGTTCCGAGATATTCTCTGCATTGTTAAAACCACTTTGAGATAGCATCAACCGTTGTAAACTGTCAAATTCATTTAAAACTGCAAAGCTCATGATGGGAGTCTTCTCAGCTTCGAGAGATTTGAGAGAATTAAGATTCGAAAGTAGGGCGATGTCTGTGATCTGAGTATTCGAGATATTCAGACGCTTCAGTTTATCTGAATATTTAATAAACTGGATATCAGAGGTAGGTGTATTTGAGACGTCCAAATCCTCCAAAAATGTCACATTCGAAATCGGTCCAAGTGCCGTAATTTGTGTATTGCTCAGATTGACAAATCTCAACTGCCTCATAGCTTCCATTGGGCTAAGATCAAGCAACGAGTCAGTACCCGAAATATCGAGTGAATCAACACTTACAAACTTGTAAAGTTGGTCAAGACCTACAGAATCATAAGAGGCCAGCCCAAAACGAGTTTTGAAATAAGACTTCCAGTTCGGATTGATAGTTCCCCACCACTCGACGAGTTCTTCATCCCGACTTACTTTGGTGGTGTAGATACTTGCTATTTTCAACTCACCGGACTTATCCTGTAGATTGACTTCTACAAATCTCTGCTTGGTATTATTGACTTTTTCGCCTTTAGTCCCTGTTGCGGTGATGGTACGATCTAGCGATACGATAAAATAAACCTGGCCAGCATCATTCTGATTGGCTTTGACATCACGTATTTTAAATTTAAAGTTGATGTCTTTGTAAAAAAACTCGATATCCTTCAAATAGGATGTAACATCTTTATTGGTGACTACTTTTCGATCCAGCAAAAGATCATCTTCCACTTGGACCAGACCGTCTCTAAAAATTTTAAGATAGCTCTCTCGAATCACCACATCTTTATCTCGAGCGGAAGTCTCCTTGGATCCTATCGTATTGAGTAAATATTCTAAAAACCGAACTTGATCCTCCACTTTGGTAGAGTACTCATCGATTTCATCTTTGGTGTAGCCTTTGATCGTCTGGGAGTACCCAACACCGACTACCAAAAGAAAGATAAAACTTAGAAAGGCCCTTTTAATTCTGATCATATATATATTTCTGAATAGTCTCTTTATCTCCCGGGTTCAATTTGACCAAATTGGAAATGAGCCAACCGGTATTGAAGCCCGGACGGTTAAACTGATTTACTTCAAAGTACCAACCTTCGATTTGGAAGAAATGAAAGCGTACATCGTTCACGGTTTGAAAACGAAGATTACCCAGCTTCATTTCATACAAAAATAGTGTCAGGTAATCAGGTTTGAAGGTAGTTCCGGTGTAGGCCTCTGGCGTTTTGGAATCTTGAAAAGCCCTTCTTAAGTTCATGAAACCCAATTCATGGCTTAATGGGTGAAGGAAATCTTTTTCTTCGCCAACTGGTTTATTGAAAAGCTTTTTGAATGGCTCAAAGGAAACCGCATCGATGACCCATTCGAAGCCTAGGCCTTCAGCCTGAAGCTTAAGAATTAAGTTTACTTTTTCTCTTTTTCCTTTATATGTAAATTCTGCCTGAACCTCAGAGATCCATCCTTCACGGTGAAAATTGATATACTGAGGATAGGTGTTGCTTAAGACTGTATTGGCGAATTGAGTCTTTAAATCTTTGGAAATGGAGGAGGTTTGGTTGTCAAAGAGAATTTGAATGAAGCCTTGTCTTAGAGCAACGTTGTGATAGAGGGAGTCTCCTGGATAGTAGCGAATCTCTCCGGAAGGGGATTCTTCGGCGTTGAATCTGCGAAAGAATTGGTTTAGTTGTTTGGTGGAAGCGGCGAGTCTGCCGTCATCCTTGATAGATCCGGGGCTGCCTAAGCCTTGCCCCGGAACTAAAGAGATGCTTGCGAAACTGATCGCAAGAATTAAAAGGATTATTCTCATACTGAGGTTTCTGTCACTCTCACATCGCCGAGCATGACATCCCAAAATTCAATGGTTCTACCGGCAATTTGGGTTTGCTTCTTCTCAACGTAGATGGTGATATCTTTTTTGGTTGTGTCCTTGTAGTTCATGCCTGTCTCGATGGATGTGCCTTCAAAACGCTGATAAATGGTAATCACTCCAACATATCGACCGTCAGGCTGACGCTCAAGATCAGAGATATACTGGATATCATACCAAGAAATATTGACGCGGTCATAGTTAAGGGCCATCAAACGCTCGAAGTATCTTCTCACTTTGTAGTATGCGATGTCATTGGAATTGATGCTGGAAACGCCCATCTCTGCTCCTGGAGCAAAAAGCTCCTCTGCTCTGTCCATGACACGGTTTGCTTCAGAAAATTGAGTTTCTTTGCTTCCGATGATGCTGATATATTTGGAGAGATCCTTTACTTTCTCAAGTGCTAGGGAGTCAATTGCCTGCTTACGAGCAGGACTGATATTATCTGACTGAGCAAATACGCCTACCGAAGTAGCAAGGAATAAGCCCAAGAATAGTATAAGTTTATTTTTCATTTTTTTTGTTATTTGACTGGTGGGCTTTTTATTTTCTTCTCAATTCAAGTTCCGAAACTTTGCCATTGGCATCCATACGGATATCGCTGATATAGTTTAGATTTTTCTTGGTGTCTTTCAAGTATTCCAAGTAGTTCTTGATCGTGGTAGGCTCATCGTAGTCTTTGATGCCATTTTCTTCGTGAATTACGATCAATATAGGAGTCTCTTGATTTGAGAACATTCCCAGAGCCTGCTGAATAGACTGGTTAGCTACAGTTACGTTGCTTGCACCGGCTACGCTGTTGAATGCGTTTTCTAGATTTTCGACTGCCATTTCCTCTGCAGATCGAGCGGCAGGTGTTGGAGCTGGGGTTGGTGATACTTGCTCAGTCTGAGCAGGTACTGTGGTAGGCTCTACTACTTTCTTTTTGCTTTTACATGCACCCATGGCAAGCATGGCAAACACGGCAATCAAAAGCGAGCGATTTACCGTTAGGGAGATAAGTTTTTGCTTCATTTTAGGGATTTAATTGTGATGAGGGGTTTTGTTGATTTTCAATTCGGGATCAAAAGTAATAAAATTCAAATCTATAAGAGCAAATCTAATTCCAATTCCAAGTGGCTTTCTGTTAATAAAAATTATTGTGGTTTAAACGGTAAATTCTTTCCTGAAAAAGAAGGTTTTAATGAATTATAAAAGGTTTTTTAATTTTCGGAAAACTTTATATTTAAATCTTGAAAAAAGCCAATATCACTATCCTAAGCCTTTAAAACATTCAAAAAATACCCACTTATGGGTATTTTTTTTATCGGATTTTGCATTCAACTTTGGAATAGTGTTAAGTCCATAATCAGGCGCAAGCCGAAACATAAAAGGCCTTGGGAATCCCAAGGCCTTTTTATTTTTTAGTTTTTTTGTTGATTCAATGGGGTTTTAATTCCTGTTTTGTTCCACCTTCATATATTTTGCATCAAATCCAGAATATAATTGGCCTGTGCCTCGGGCGTACAAAACTGATCGAAATACTTTTTCCCACCTTTGGCCACTTTCTCATGGTAGGCTTGCTCTACGATTACCTTATTCAGTGATTCTCCATATTCATTGGAATCTTGGATGTAATGAATCGCCTCGCCATCCCTCGGTAATACGGGCAGATCGATAGCAAACGGAAAGGAGAGCACGAAGGAAGAACTGTTCCAATGCTCCGCCAATCGCCAACTGACAGCTCCTAAGACTGCTGGATTGTTTAGGGATACCAGGGATTTGGCACTAAGCTCGGTAAATTTCTTAGGGGGATATTTCTTTTGGTTTAATTCTGAATCGAAACCAAAATTATTTCCATCAGATCGAGGGATAAAACCACCCTCAAATCTGATTTTCGGATTTGCCTTACACGCCCTTATAAATTCAGCTCGAATTTGATTGGCCCAAGGCTCCTTTTTCCAAGTACTTCCTGAGAAAAAGATGAAAGAATCATGGATATATCGATCCGTGTATTGATCGTATTTAGGTCTAGATCTCATGACATAAATCTCTCTAGCAAAATCTTTCGGCTTTAAAAGCCTGATCAGATTCAGTCCAAATAGTCTCAGGTAAAGCGGAATTATATTCACCGGGTAATGAGGAAAAAGCGGCCTCACTTTATCTTGGTTATAACCCGCTACTGACAATAATTTATTGGTTGCAAAATAAAAATCAGATTTAGCGTACAACACTTGATCTACCCCTACTGGGTCTCGGTTGTCTATTACTCCTATTTTTCCCCGAACTCGAAATATGACATACCCAAGGTTATGATAACTATCAAATTCAGATTCTCTGGTAAACTTCAGATTGCCAACCTTACTCAAACCAAGGACATAGTAGGAAGAATAGAAATTCGGTATATTCAGCAATTGAATTTCACTCATAACTGACGTTCGAATTTTTTGAGTAGGGTTCGCTTTGCAAAAATATATGCCCCACCAATCGCTATAAGTAAAATAGCACCTAGATAAGGATTAGGCGTATGTTGAGGATAAATAAATAACCCGAAATTGATGATCAATTGAAGAATTGCGTAAGCCAAAGCGATCATTACTTGATCTTTCTTACCTTGATTGGCCAATAATTGATAGAAGTGTGAACGATGAGGCTCTAAAAGATTTTCTTTCTTTCGCCAACGTTCCAGCAAAGTCAAAAATGCATCAATTCCAAAAATAGCTAAGAATAAAATAATAGTCCAGGATTGAGCTACCAGATACCATTGCAACAAAAAATAAATCATTAAGTAAGCGATAGAAATGCTGCCAATGTCACCGGCAAACATCAATGCTTTTTTCCGAAGATTGAATATCAGAAAGACAAAGATCGCTAAGATCTCATACTGAATCAGATGAGGCAGAAATAGCTGTAGATAAGTATCTACTGCCAACAGGCTCCCAAAAAACACCAAGGCATAAAGCCCTGTGATTCCATTGATCCCATCCATGAAATTGATGGCATTGATAATCCCCAAACTGATGAAATATAGAATCGGTAATATGTACCAATCTACTTGATTAAAGATGTCCAAATCATGGAAAGCAAAAGTTAAAGCTACAAACTGAGCTCCAAAGCGGACCCTACTCGACAGGGTATAAATATCATCCAAAAGACTCACCACACTAATCCCTACTAAGCCCAACACCATCCAAGTGTGCTGGAAATCATACGCAAACCACCAAAGAACCACCGCCGCCGGAAATAAAATCCCCCCACCTCTGACAGTAACCTGAGAATGTGAACTCCTGTGATTTGGTTTATCCACAATCCCAAATCGTATAGCCAGCCGATGATAGACCAAGGCTATTAGCAAGAGAATAAGGAATACTATGATCTCAGACAAATTCATCAGGATTGGAAGGTAATATGATACCAATAGGAATTGAAAAATAACTGTCTGATAAAAGTATAATTCCTAACCGGGTCCGCTTTGAATTCCGCTACCACCTTTACGACATCAATGTATTTCAACCATCCCATTTGAAACAAAGGGCTTTCGTGCATATTTTCAAGGTGCGCCCTAAGTTCGGGTATATTGAGCATGTATTCATTCCATGGGATAGCCAATCCAATTTTTTCATGATTTTGAATGTAGTCAGGCAATTTCTTCCCTATAGAATTCATCGAAAGCCATTTCCCTTTTCCAGTTGTGGAAAAATTTTCGTCACCCAAGCTTCCAATTCCTGTCACCAATCGGTAATCCAAAAATGGCTCTCGACACTCGATAGAGGCTCCCATCGTAGTACGGTCATTTTTGTCGTTAAGCGAACATAAGTGCGTAAACTGTTCTAAATAAAGCAGCTGTCGAAGTCGATTTTTCGGGAAATACGTTTTGGCTTCCTCCAGCATGTCTATTCTATAGTGTGGCAGCAAATTCAAGTGATCCAATCCCATTTTTTTGAAATCACTCAAATAAAATTCATTTGCATTGCACATGATCTGAAAATCTGCATTTGGCACATCTAGATAGCGCTTCATCTTCCGCAAGCGATCTTGCTTCAACCATCGATCCGGGATATACCTCAGCACCTGAAGCAGATCGTAGCGCATCTTATTTCCGAATACCTTGTGACGAACATATCCTGCCATGACCTCATCAGCACCTTCCCCGGTCAATAAGACACTGACGTTTTCTTTTGCCTTATGGGATAGTCCCAATAGAAGCCCATCAGTAAAGTGCATCAGCGGCTCATCATTTATTCGGATCGATTCATCTAGAAGACTCACTAAATTTTTTCCCAAAAATTCATAGCCATTATACTCAATACCATATTCTTCAGAGATCTTTGAAGCAAGATGCGATTCGTCTTTTGCGAAGCCAGGAAACTTCAAATTCCAACTACTGAGCCCTGTATAGCCCATCTGATGCTGCGCATAAAGTACGCTGGTACTATCCAATCCACCACTCAGCATCGTACCTACGGGTACATCTGAGATCATTCGTAGTTTTACCGAATCCAGAAACGTCTCCTCGTACCACTCCAGAGGGTTTTTGATCTCCGGAAAAGCAGCAGACTCTTCACCCAAATGATACCATCTTACTGCAGGACTGGAAACAACTCCATCCTTCCAAACTTGATAATAACCAGGCAAAAGACGCTTTACTCCCTCGAAAATCGTGTTTTCACCACTGACATGACGATAGAAGAACAGTTCAGACAGCTGCTCCTCGGCTATTTTCTTTTCCAGTCCCCAAGAAAATAAAGCCTTTGGCTCCGAGGCAAATGCCATTCCTTGTGCATTTTCGGTAAAGAATAGCGGCTTCACTCCATAGCGATCTTTAACTAACGTCAGCTCTCTTTGTGCTTTGTCCCAAAAAGAAAAAGCGAAAAAGCCATTTAACCTAGGTAGAACCTTCATTCCATATTCCAGCAATAAATAAAGCAAAACTTCCGTATCGGAAGTCGTGTGGAATTGATAGCCTTTGGATTTGAGTTCTGGATAGAAATCTTGAAAATTGAAAATCTCGCCATTAAAGACCAAGATGAAATTTCCGTCGGATGAGATAAAGGGCTGATTCGCTCCTTCGCTAAGATCCAAAATAGACAATCGCCGGTGTCCCAATGCCAAATCTTCAGAAACATATTCACCTCCAGCATCAGGTCCACGATGCTTGATACTATCAGTCATTTGAATCAAAAGGGCTTTACTAGCCGGTTGATTATGTTTATTCCAAAATCCAGCGATTCCGCACATTTATTTCTTGTGATTTAAAAGCTTTTGATAGCGATCAAAAAAATCAGCCATGTTGATTTTGAGGTCGCAATTTTTCTCAATAAATTTTCTATTGGAAAGAATTCCATTTTGAAATTCAGAAGTCTGAATAGCAAATTTTTCAATAGATTCTGCTAATAGGTCCGGCCTTCCGACTGGAACAAGCATTCCATTTTCACCGGAGTTGATAAATGCGCGATTGGAATTCAAATCAGTCACTATAGGAAAACAACCACAGGCCATTGCTTCAAATAAGGATGCAGATACGCCCTCGGTTTCCGGCACGGCCAAATAGATCTGAGCACGCATTAAATATTCGGGTAACAGGGAATTATCGATTCGCCCTAACCAAGTCACTTGGTCCTCCAAATTGAGTTGCTTAGTTCTATTTTTCAGCGATTCTTCCAGTACACCGCTACCCACCATCAAGCAATTAATATGAATTCCTTGAGACTTAAGAATCGCTATAGCTTCAAGAATCTCTCCATGTCTATAGATGGGAAAAAGACTGCGCGTAACTATGGCTGTAAGAACACCTGAAGGCTTTTCAGCTGGGAATCTATACTTAGTCAGATCCAATCCCTTTGGTTTGACTAGGATTTTTGAGGGCGGCGCACCGGTTTCGAGCATCGCATACGTCATCACATAGCCCCATGCGTGAATCAAATCTGCCCGGGTATAAATCGATTTCTGAAGAATTCGCTTATACCATCCTGCAAACCCTTCTTCAGGAAAAGCATCTGTAATGCCCTGCTGAGCAACAATTCGGACTCGGGTTTTCACAAGCAAGCTGAAAAATCCATAACTCGTGGCTCGCTCAGCCAACGTGATATCGTAGGATTCCGAATCGAACGCAAGCTGACCTAGAAATCTTATGGCTGCAAATATCCTGGATACTCTTCCGCCGGAGTTCTTGATTTCTTTTGAAACTAAAGTCACATGGGAAACTCCTTCTATACCCTTGATCCAGGTCTGAGCATCTGCACGATAGGTCTCCCCCAAAAAAAGAATTCGCATCTAGTGGGGATTAAAATTACCCACAACAGGTTTCGGATTCCAGCCCAATTCTTTGCGTGCTTTAGCATCTGAAAATGTCACTTGGTGCTTGAGTTTATTTAATCGGTAGGTATTCAGTGGGAATACTGACACATAATCACCGATTTTAGCAATCGCCCTTAAAGGGGCCAATGGCACTTGCCTTACCGTCTTCCCAAACTTTGAAGCAATCCAGGTATCCAGTTCACTGAGTTTTGGATCTGCACCATCTGTTAGATTATAGGTCCCCGATACTGCCTCCCAATTCGGTATAGCCGCGGCTAAGTCCTCTGCCAATACCATGGATTTTCTAGCATCTCCATCTCCCAATCGGAAATAAAAACCCTTTTTGATCGCACTCACGATCGCACCAAGATTACCAGGCGCATGATTGGCCACAATCAATGGAAGCCTTAGAATCAAAAGTTTGACTCCATTCTCTTCAGCCCAAATTTGCAGCAGATTTTCTGCATTGATTTTACTTTTTGCATAGGGAGTATTGCCCCGGAGGGGATATTCTTCTGTAATATGTTCTCCTTCTTCCAGTCCATAGACGGCAACGGTACTAATGAAGATAAATATCTTTGGAAGATGGGAAATCCCTTGGATTAGATGTAGTGTTCCTCGCTCATTTACGTTAAAAAAATCCTCTTTTTCCAATTCAGTTTTAGGAATGACATGTGCCTTACCGGCCGCATGAATAATCATCTCCACTTCCGGTAGAGTGAAGTTTGACTCGGAGATATCGATCGGCAGTTCATTCTCCGGCCCTCTCCCAAGTGTGATCACCTGATGTGATTTGGAAAGTGATTCTGTTAAAATTTTTCCCAAAAAACCGTTTCCACCTGTCAATAGGATCCTCATGAAACGGCCTCCACAATGGCTTCCAGCATTTTATTTGCCAAAAAGTCTTTGTCAAACTGGTTAGCTGCGATCTCACTGGCTCGTGCGCCCATTTCTCTGAGCATATCTTGCTTGTAGTCCAACTCGATCAACATTTCTGCCAATTGAACAGGATCGTTGGGATCAAGTGTAAAACCAATTTGGTATTGCGTCAAAAAATCTTTCATCCAGCCTTGAGTGTTTTGAACAACCGGTATTCCAGCGGCAAGTGATTCAAAAAACTTATTGGGTGACGAAGTATCCAAAACGGGAGTTCCTTTGAGTGGAACCAAAGAAACCATCGCATGTTGGATATAGCCAACCAGCGACTCCTTAGGCATTAATCCCCAAACGATAATCGTAACAAGTTGGTGCTTTTTGATTTCACTTTCAATTAATTCACGCTGTTGCCCATCACCGATGATGAGAATCTTGAGGTCAGTTCGCCCTCTACTTTGAAGCACTTTGGCAGCTTCTAGCAGCCAGATCGAGTTATTTACGATCCCAATATTACCGGTGTAAATTGAATACTTCTTTTCTTGTAAAATCCCTTTTCCTCCAAATTTTAAAGGTTTGGAAAAAAGGGGAATATTAGCTGCGTTAGTTACATCTATTGCTTTTACATTTGGGAAACGCTTCAGGATATTTTCTTTCATACCAATAGATAGCGTCACCACCAGGGATGAGGCTTTGTAGCAGCGACTTTCCAAAGCATAAGCTACTTTTTGAAGCCACGGATTTTTGATTAAGCCAAGTTCAATAGCACCTTCGGGCCAGAGATCCCGAGTCTCAAAGACTAACTTCTTTCCTCTGATATATCTCGCTACCAAGCCTGGAATGCCTACGGTAATCGGACCTGAGGAGGCGATGACGACATCTGCTTTGGCAGTGAGTGCATACCAAACAGAACAGAGCGCGTAGGTCAAAAATGTATAAATACGCTTAATAATCGGCTGTTTGTTGTCAATAGTTACGTTGATAACCGTGACATCTACCCCTTCAAATTTCTGATGTTCAATGAATTTTTCTGCTTTTAAATCGGATTTGGAATAAATCGAAGTCACCACTTGTACCTGGTGTCCCTGCTTCACCCACTCTTGTGCAAATTCATGTACACGAGTGCCCCAAGACCCTTTTGGGGTGGAATAGTATTGATAGAAATAGAGAATTTTCATGGATTAATTCAAGTATCTAGTCGGTATCAATTGGTCATTTGGAACCAATTTCTCGCCGTCCCACTCAAATTCAAGCGCAAATAATCTCACGTGAAAATCTGCCATTTCTTTTAAGGTTGGATTCCAAATCTTATTTGCTTTGATCTCATTGCCCAATAAGATAAAACTCTGTTCTGATCTTGGATTTAAACTGCCCCGCTCATCTAAAAACATTCGTTGTGGATGGTTAGGACCCAAATAAGCAAAGTAGGTATGTGCTATCAGGATTCCGTATTCCTTTTTCAATTTTTGAAGCGAAAGCGCACTGAATACTGATTCTATGTCCTTGACAGAAATAGTTTGAAAAGCAAGCAGATCAGTTTGGGATTGATTGATTGCTTTGAAGAATATTGGAGAAAACTCCGCAAAATAAAATGGTTTGTCACGTTCTAAAATATTCCTTTTCCAGATTATAGGATTGGAGGATTTGGCCAGCACCTTAATGAAAGACTTTAACAATAAAACATGATTCTTAAGCGACTTATTTCGAATGTCCAGCTGATTTCTAAAAAACTTAACCTCCTTGTCAAGCGCCTCGGTGGTGCCATAGGCAAGCCAAGTTTTGAAATTACGGCTCTTATTACTTGGTAATTTTTGGTCATTATGAAAGGATGTAGCTCCGGATATTTTGGAGATACTAAAATCCAAGGTCGACATCTGATTGTTGGAATCGGCATTCCCTTCAATTACATCCATATAGTTCCAAATGAATTTTATCCCTTTTGAATACATGTGAAGGCACCAAGAGTCAAAATTCTCAGGCTTTTGCTTCGAAAGATTATACTCCAAGAACCCGTGATCTATGTAGGTCGTAACTTGGTTCAAGCCATCGGGAGTAGCAAAGTTTTCAAACTCATTCCAACTTTCATCGCGGAAAGACCGACTCAGGCCATGATACGCCAGCTCGTGTCCATCCGCCTGCCATGCCTGAAATTCAGCCTTACCTGTCGGTTGATCATAAGCCGCAAAATCTCCCTTATGGGAGAATGTATTCAAAAAAAAGCCTTTTGTAGTTTTTATTCCTGCCTTATTGAAGAATTTGCGCTGCGCTTCAAGTAGAACTTGCGTATCAAAATCACAATGATCTGTAAAACAAACTGTCGGAATAAATCCTTTGGGCGACCGTGCAAATTCAGGAACTTTTCCTTCCCCAAAAAACAATCCTAGTTTATAAAAGGTGCCAAAAAACACAGTCTGAGAGTTGATGCTCAATCTTTTGTCCGCATTAGTATAGACCGATGTCGGAGCTAGGCTAGGATGAATTAAATGCCATCGAAGAATATTTTTAGCATGAATCCACTCCCAGCAACCAGTGGTCTGTAGCGCTGCCAAAAAGTTTTCATTAGAAAACTTAAGAACTTTTGGAGAATGATAATTAGCTGTGAGATACTTGGTAGAGATTGGTTTCCAACGGTAGTCAGAGCCTCTCCAATAGCTAGGAATCGAGTCCAGCGTAATGTCAAGGTAAAGCTTTTCTAAAATCTGCTCCTTTTTGAATTGTATGGTAAACTCTTGGATTTGATTCCCTTTATGAAGTTGTTCGAAGCTAATAAAATCATTCCATTCACAAGGTTTGCTGTCTCCCTGTGCTACCAAAATTACTTTTTTAATCAAATTCAGTGAATTTTTTTTTGAAATATAATGGGCCGACTTTAGTGCATTGGATTCTACCAATTGCATTAAGTCCAGCATTTCTAATGCCTTTGATACTAGCCATATTATCCGGGCTGACCAGCATATAAATATCCTTATGGCTATGATATAGCTCGACTATGGAAGAGACTACCGCCGTATAGATACCTCTACCCCGATACGCTTCATCTGTCACACAATCCCCAATAGTCATCAAAGGCGATCGGAAATCAAAACTTTTCAATAGGTGACTTTTATGAAATATCTTACTTCGGTGAATTTGCTTCCCATTGTGATTGATAAAATAGTGGTCTTTCTGATCCAGAAATTGAATCAGAAATGGGAACGAGTTAATCTTCGGAGCATTCCAAGTTTCATTTTTAAATACCCCATAGACTAGCAAATCAACTTCGTAAGGCTTGATTTTTTCAATCAGGCTCATTGCTTTTCCGTGTTTATCACATGGTTTTCGATTAATTGAAACTTCCCGGATTTTGCCTTGGGAAGTTGGGATACTTTTTCAAAATCAAAGTTTAATGACTCCTCAAAGACATCTTCAAACATTTGCCGGATGCCCTTTTCCCGGACATCGATTTTATTCTTATAGGATAGATATATCAGTTTGAATTCAGATTCTGAAGACTGTACTACCTTAAATTGCTCTATTTCAGGAAACTGTTTCAGAATCCGCACGACAGTCTGTACGGTAATATATTTACCTTTAGGAGTAAGGAGAAATTCCGTCTGCCTGCCAATCACTTCTCCGAGGAGCGGGAGTTCCAATCCGCAAGTGCAGTTCTCACTGATCGCTTTGACCGCTAGATCACCCACTTCATATCGAATCAGAGGAGTACTGAAATTATCTAAACCGGTCAATACTACACGTCCTATTTCTCCCGGTCTTACTTCATTGCCAGCATCATCCAATAATTCCACAACTACATGTGGACTTACTATGTGGTATTTGCCCTCGGTGCATTGGCTTGCGATAAGGAAACCTTCGGAAGCACCGTAAGTATCGTATACTTTACAAGAAAATGCTTGTTCTATAGCATCTCTGAAATTCGGAAGCAATTTCTCTCCCAATGAGACCACTGAATCAAATTTAACATCCTTGATTTTGTGTTCAAGTGCCGTTTTAGCAAATAGGTAGAGGCTAGATGCATATGCGATAAAGTGCTTTCTAGGTTCTTTCTGAAGCAGATTCAATTCTTCCAGAATTTGCTTTTCATCGTGCTTCATGGCATCAATATATCTCGTATTTAAGAAAAAATCCTTCGCCTTTTTCTCTCTAGTCCTATTCATATTTACTCCAGTCTGCAACAGAGAGTTCCCAAATTGATAGCCTGCCCATTCCCACCAAAGGACTTGAAGTGCTCGATTATTTGAGAGTTCGTTTTTTGAAAAGTACACTTTTGCAGGCGGGCCAGTCGACCCAGAGGACATGATCGGTGTAAGGCCTATCTTGTCCTTTTGGGTAACAATATATTCAATGTTGTCTCTGAAAACCTTTTTAGTCAAAACTGGGAATTCATTCAGCCAAGTAATGGCATCCGCGTTGGGCTGAATAGTTAGCTTTTTATAAAAGACCGACTTCTCAGATGCAATAGTGAGCATCTTTTTTAGTTTTTTAGCTTGAAGTTTTTTTAGCGCAACTTGATCTAATGCTGCTGTTTTTCTCCAAGTTTGCAATAGCGCTATAAAATTAGTATTCAGAATAAGATCTCCTGTTTTGAGGACTATTTTTTCCAGTACAAATGACTTAAAACTCATAAGAATGGGAAAGAGGGAAAATTCCTTTTTGAGATCAATTTACAGGGATTTTTATTTCTGAAATAGGGATAATTTGAGGCTTCTGTCTCAACCCAAAAGTTTTCTTGGGAATTTTCCTTTTTTTATTTCCCAATGAAAGCAGACTCAATCCTATTAGCGCAGGCGTCACGAAGGTTCGCATAGCAGCATGGAACGTAGTATAAACTGCCACAATGTAAAGTGCCAGCAATATTCCTCGATACATAGGATTGGGATTCGACTTGAAAAGTTTGATTCCAAACCAAGTGAGAATTAAGAAATAAACCAAACCAAGTAACCCATGCTCGGCAAGCAGTCTGCTTAATTCCACGTGAGCAATGGTTCCCGTCAGCGTTGATCTGAGGAAACTGGAGGCTCCGGCTCCGACGCCGAATATGAAATGATCCGCCCATAGATTGACATCCCCCATGAAGATGTCCAATCGACCAGTGCTCACTGTATTGAGAGTCTTGACTTTACTTCCTTGGATCGTGCCCATGGTCTCACCTTGATATCGAAGACTTAGCAGTCCATTAGTGATCTCGTTTACCACTATGAAAGCGACCAACACAATTAATATCCCGGGAATAACGTACTTTCCGATTTTGGGAAGCTGAAATCGACGTTTGTCTCTACCTGAAGCAAAACGGAGTGATAACAAAATAATCAAAACCCCTAATACGGTACCTATCATACCTCCTCTCGAAAAAGTCAATAATCCCTGAAAGCACATTGCAAATAGCACAAGCGAATCAACTAACCAATTCCCGGAAAACTTCCATTTATTAACAATCAAAATAAATAATAAAAGGGCAGCCAACCCAAAAAGTGTAGACACCTGATTGGATCCAAATCCTCCACTGAGATCAATATTGGCGCCCAACACAAAATCTATCTCCTTCAAATCTGGAGTTTTGATAAATGTATAGCTAAGAACACCTAATATAGGATATACCATCAATCGAAGCATAGTGCCATATTGCTGGGAAGTGACTCGCTGTCTATAAAAAAACACTGCTACCAATGCGACATTGATAGGACCCAATACATTGAAAACCAAATCGGAAGACTGAACTATATTCGATAAATCAAATAATACAGCCGGTACAAGACACAATAACATAATCCAGCCTTTATTTCCGAATGTCTTGTATTTGAGTATCCCCCAAATCATCGATGCAGTAAGTAAATATTTGCTCAGTTCATAAGGTATAAATGGAGAAGTACGAGCCATCCGCGACAGTAATTCGAATGAAATCAAATAGAGTATTAATGAAATTAAGATATATGGTGATTGACTTTTTCTAATAATTAGAGCCACGGAGGTAAATATCACTGTGTAGAACCATCCAATTAATACGAATGGAGTCACAGTGGCCGAAATTCCCAAAAGTAAATGGAAAACAATCCATAAAATAGGATATTTATTGATAATCAAATACTTAATCATCTAAATCTGGGTTTAACAGACTATGAATAATTTGGTCGTATTTTTCCATGAATTGTTCTGATCCGAACCTCTTCCTAACAGAATCCCGGTATATGGAGCCCAGATTTTTTCCAAATTCGGGATTTGACAATAACTTTTCCATTGCCACGGCAAGTTCTTCTACCGATCCAGCTGATGTCAAAAGACCTAATTTACCATCTTCTAAAACCTCCAAGCACTGCCCTACCCTTGAGGAAATCACCGGTAAAGACGCCAATCCATATTCTAAAATAGCTACAGGAAGACCTTCACGGTCTGATGCAATAATTCCTGCATCCGCAGCAAATAATACTTCGGCCACATCTGCAATCGGACCTTCTAGCTTGACTTCATTTTCGAGGTTATTGCTGTCTATATATTCTGCAACTTTCAATTTCCAGCCTTGATCTACAGTCATTCCTACCATTCTGACCTTAAATAGATGACCTCTTGACTTCAAAAGCTGCGCAGCTTTAGCTACATGTAGTTGACCCTTTTCGGAGCGGTAATTTGCCAAAAGAAGGAAAGTATAGCAATCAGTCTTTTGCTTTTCTCTTTCTACTAATTGAGGGAAATTAGCCAAATACGCAATTTTGTCAGCAGATTTTAATTTAATGCTTTCCCAATAGAATTTTGTGTCTTCATTAGCTGCAATTACAAAATCTATCCAAGAAGTCATCCATTTCAGTTCCTTCCGAGGATTGGACTGGATTACCTCAGGAGAAATACCCAAATGATCATGCCATATCAGTTTGATTTTTGGTCTGAAGATTTTGGCCACCACGCCCCAATAGATCGAAGTACCATGTGCATGGAATACGTCAGGAGCGAATTGATCAATAGTCTGTAGTAATTTTCTGAACGCCTTAAGATCTGTTGTTTTGGTTTTATGAAGCGTTTTTACTTGCTGCTGATTAGCTATCAAAGCGCCTAAACTTCCCACTTTTCGACTGACAATCAATAGGTTGTGAATTCTTTTCTTTTCAAAAGTGTTGGCAAGGTTTACCGCCATTCGCTCTGCTCCTCCGGGATCGAGTGTATCGATTAATTGAATAATCCTCATCCGCTAATTTGAAGCATTGAGAATTGACTCTAATTCGTTATCGAATTTTTCGAGTGTGTAAGCTCTAGACCAATTCATAGCATTGGCAGATTTGCGCGCGTATTCCTCAGGGTTAGTGATCAGGCTAATAATCCGACTTGAGATTTCTTCCACATCAGGATTGACCAGCTCACCTCGTGAACCGTCGCCAAGCATCTGAGGTACACATGATACCGCAGTAGTGACAGGCAAGCACCCCCAAAACATGGATTCAGCCACTACTTTAGGCCATCCCTCGCTCTTAGAGATAAAAATCAAAAAGTGACTTTCTTGGTAAGCCACCTTCAAGATTTCTGCGGGTTGATTACCATGAATAGTAATGTGGTTCTCTAAGTTATTTGACGCTATAAAGGATTGAATGAGATCTCTTTCCGGCCCTTCTCCATAGAAATCAAGGCTGCAATCTATTCCGCTTTTTCGCAATTGAAGACATATCTCAGCCGACAACATCGGCTGTTTCCCAGTATTTAATCCACCGGCAAAAATCAATTTGATCCGCTGATCGCCGGAAATCGAACGAGGTTCCAACTGAATGATATCCGACTCGGAGTAAGTAGCAGTAAAAAATGGTTTAATGTTTTCTGATTCATTGGCCCATTCTCCGTAGACTAACACCTTCATGTTTTTGGTCCAAGCTGGATTAGAAAGAATTCGCTGCTGCAATCGAAATGTAAATGGCTGCGCACTCGTTCGATCCCAATTACCTGCATATTTAGCACTTTTTTGCTTTTTCGGGAAAAAGAGCTGGACTACCGCACCTACAAGTCCCATATTACCAGGACATCGAAGGTGAATGTGATCCGCAGATTTCATCTCGTCCCAGGTACTTCTAATGATCCCCGGAAGCTCGATCAATGCTTTAACAAAAGCTGAAAATGAGGTAATGGAAAATTCCGAAACTTGGACTAGGATCAAATTTGAATGCTGATAAGGCAAATCAATAGGATCCAGTTTTGCAATAGAACTTAACGGCGCCAGAATCCTTACCTCATCGACATGTTTAAACCAAAGGTTCATCTCTTTGACATATGGCCCATATGCAAAAAATTGGCTATCAATTATTTTATGAACAACATGTCCTACAACCAATAACCTCATTTACCACACAATATTTTGCTGTAAAAGGCAAGATTTTGATCGGTATTTTTGTCAGGATCAAACTTCAGCCAAGCCTTTTTTTGCCCCTGTTCACCAATCGACTGTAGCTTTTCTCGCTTATCTAGCGCTCTAATGATGACTTCAGCAATATCAGCGGAGTCAAAAGGGTCGCAAAGCCAGCCATTCTCGCCATCGTCTATTGTCTCCGGACCTGGGCCAGTTTTGGAAAATATCACAGGTTTGCCCATCGCCATTGCCTCTGGTGCTACGAGTCCCTGAGTCTCCATGTGAGAGGGAAAAACACAGAGCTCAGCCTTCTCATAGTACCTTGGTAGATCTTCATGCAGAACAGCACCATGAAAGTTGATTTTTGGGCCCAGATCCGAACTTATATTTTCCTTTAAAAACTCAATGAATGAGCTTCCATCAGGAAATTTCCAATCCCTACCATAGGCCTCCAAATGAACCTCAGGGTACTTTTCCATAACCAAGGGAAGAGCATCGATCAACTGCCTAATGCCTTTTTTCTCACAAACTGTTCCTGCAAAGACCAACCGCCCTTTGACAATTTTGGCTGGATCAGCTGTATAAAAACGATCAAGTGGTACAGGATAATTGATGATTTCCATCGGCTTTTGGTGAAATGAGAGAAACTTCCCCGTATGGCTTTTTACATAATCCGACACGGCAATAAACCCATCCGCTTTGGCGAAAGATTTCCGCTCTTGAAATCCTTTCCATTTTTCCACTTTTCTGTTTTCTCCTTCAGCAAAAAAGTGGTGACCACCATGCAATCTGATGACGTACTTGAATTTGGAATGCTTATTCAGGAAAGCAAAATTCAATTCTGAGCCTTCGATAATATCAACAGAAACTCGTCCATGGAGCTCCAAAATCACCCGATCAATATTTTTATAATTTCTCCGCCATGCAAAATATTTAGTCTCGCTGGCAGGGATAGTGATGATCCGGACTCCATCGATGAATTCTTCCGTTTCCTTCGGAACTTTAGCTAATCCGATCACAGTCACTTGATGCCCTTTAGAAATCAATTGTCCACTAAAGGTTTTTAGAAATGTTCCGATTCCACCGTAGGAAGCACCTTTTTTAGGGAATTCTTGAGAAAGGAAACAGATATGCATCAGTTTATTTGAGTCGGATAGCCAATAAGTTGATTAAATACAGTTGCGATTCTTGAAGTCGCTGTCAGATCTGATTGAGGCTCCACGATTTTGTTTAACCATTTCTTTCGATCTTTTGCCACGGCTGTAGGATCATCAATGATCAATTTTACCTTTTGAATGATTTCTTCGGGCGAGTCTACCCATACGACTGAATCCCAATCTTCCATCGATCGAAAATGCTGGAATTTGTAGATGTCCTTGGTCGTCCAAGCTTGCCCGGGAGCATGGTCGTAGTTTAGATACAACGCAGGGCTATCAAACCAACTAAAGTCGAGAGCCATAGTGGAACCAATATTTACCACACTGGCACAATGGTAACTTAAATTGACTAAGTGGGATATATCCTGAGGATATGGATAAAATTGATTCCAATGATCGCCCTTGTGCCAAATCGGACTTAAATGCCTGATCAGAGGGAACTCCTGTAATACGGCTACATACCGCTCACTTGATTCCACGGGCGCCTGTCTCAGAATTAGCTGGATATCAGATTCATCCTTGAGTGCATTGGCTACATCCCGAAGGTAGGCAGCATCGTATGGGGAAGTTTTAGAATCAGAACCAGAGAAACAAATCCACTTCTTTGATGGATCTAAACCAAACTCTCTGGCAAAGTCCTCACGTGGTTGAATTATATCTTTCTTTTCATAGAAATCAAATTGTGGTGTCCCGGTGATTTTGATTTGACTCTCCTCTATCTCAGGGTAATAAAATCGCAGCTCTTTTTTCATGTGACTGGACCAGACAATATATGAGTCAGATCTCAGCGGCAGTCTTGCCTTGGGCAGATTATCCCAAGAGAAAATAGCGGAACAGGTTTTAATATTCAGATCTTCGGCTGCCGCCATAGCAAAAGCTGCTCCTGGATAGCGCTGATGCGTACAGAAAAGTAAATCTGGATTCATATCGCGAAGCTCTTCTCTGTAATATTTATAGGCAGTGGTTCTCCGAAGTCGCTTGAAATAGAGCTTTTCTACAGCTAAGATCCCATCATGTCCTTTGATCATTTTCCCTAAAAAACGGGAAAGATTATGAACCAGGTTTCTTTGGATTGAACCGGCATTGTCATGCCAATTGGCCATGATAGTGGGGTTGGAAGTCAGTTTTACATTATGCATCAGTCGAGCATATGTGCTGCTTTCCCTTAGTAACTTCACAACAAGATCCTCCTTAAAACCCATCAGATTCTTTTGTTGGGGTGTGAAACCATTTATCTCAGCGGAAAGTGAAATTACCTCATTTGCTAAGCTATGCCAGATAATGAGCTCATAGCCCTGCTCCTTGAGAAGTCGGAACAAATCTGTATAAAGGTAATTGCGAACTCCTACTCCATCAGGAATCAAAAAACAAATCTTCTTCATTTTAACAATTCGGCGGCATTGATCCATTGCCAGATGTAAAAACTATTTTCCTGATCTCCATTCATATAGTCTTTCCAGTATTTTTTGACTTTTTTCTGATCAAACCAGTCTGTGTATTCACTCAAATAATTGATCTGAGACTCAGTCCAATCTTTCAATTCATGACCTAACCATTCCCGCTGCGGAGTCTGAAGTGGCCTTTTCGGTGCCAATGAGATATTTGATCCTAGGTAATTACCGGCAATTTTTCTCAATAGCCATTTTTGTACCCCGTCTTTTATCTTAAACTCTTTGGGTCTAGAAAAGACATACTCTACTAGTCTATAATCCAGGAAGGGTTCCCTCAATTCAGTACTGTAAGCCATGCTCATCCTATCGTTGAAGCGAAGCGTCCGTGGGATTTTGGTATAAATCAGGTCTCTATATTGAAGATTCAGTACGTCGCTTTCGAAAGGCTTTGGGAACGAAATTAATTCTGATTTTCTTAGAAATCCTTCCTGCAAAGTATCAGGTTTCACAGGTGAGCTACTTGTGCCTTGTACGAGATGTCCACTTTGCTTTTGATAGTAATCATATCCTGCCCATGCCTCATCAGATCCTTGACCATCTAATAATACTAAAATCCCTTTTGCCTTTGCCGCTTCAAAGACTTTTCCATAGGCAAGCGTCGGAATTCCTCCGAACGGTTCTGCCTGAAGTTTGGAGATTTTGGTAGTAAGCTCAGGAATTTCCTCTGGTTTTATAAGACATTTATTCAATGCATATGGGGTTCTTTGAATCATCTCCTCGACCCATTTTAGCTCATCGTATCGCTCGTCATTGGTATAAAATGTGAAAGCTTCTATCGATTTTTCATTTGGAAATGAATCATATACAAGTGCTAACAAAGTACTTGAATCTAAGCCTCCACTCAAGTTGAACCCCACCGGAACATCTGCCCGAAACCTAAGACGAATAGCATCCTTCAATAAGGATAGAATATAATCTTCCTCGTTGGGTTCACTTTGAGATTGTAATTCAAGGATTCTGGAGGTAAAATCATACCAGGGCTTGATATGCAAATCTCCATTATACCATTTGAGTAGATGACCGCCCGGTACTTGTCTTATATTTTCCCAAAAGGTCTCATCAGGCATCCCATAAGTTCCTTTAGCAAAATATCCTGCCCATACTGCCTCATTGGGGTTTTTAATAATACCGGCTGCAAAAAAAGAAGGGATTTCTGAAGCTATAAACAGACTCTCTCCAGTTTGGAAATAGTACAGTGGCTTGACTCCAAAACGATCCTTAGCTGCAAAAAGCCTTTTTTCCAAATGATCCCATATGGCAAATGAAAACATCCCATTGAAATGATTTAAACAATCCTCTCCAAAATGGATGAAAGCTGCCAAGAGAACTTCTGTATCTGATTTGGTACGGAAATGATACTTACCCGAAAGCTTTTCTTTCAGCTCCAGATAGTTATATATCTCTCCATTAAATATCAAAGAATATCGCTGATCTTCCGACAGGAAAGGTTGATTGGCTGCATCAGAAAGATCCAATATTGATAACCTGTTGTGACCTAATGCATATTGACCTGATTCTACTTTTGCTCCAGTATGGTCCGGTCCGCGGTGCAATTGACTATCAAGCATCTTTTGTAGCTTGTCCTCACTTGCCTTTGGTCCAAATATTCCTGCTATCCCACACATGCTAGATTTCCGGATAAATTTTTGAAATCATTTTCTCTGCTTTTTTCCAGTCCTGAGAGGTATCTAGGTTGACGTAACGGTCCCAATCTCCCTTTATAAAAGTTAAGTTTTTTCCAAAAAGTGAATTTTCGCCTAAGATGACTGAGGTTTTGGTCAGGTATATAGCCCCATCTCTAAAATATGCAGGTGGAAGTTCCTGCCGACGTGGAATGATCTTCTCCTCACCTGTAGCGATTCGAAGTAAATCGTCAGAATCAGATTCAAAAACCCAATGTGGATTATATTCATGCGGCACAGCCAAAACTGATACTAATGCATCGCCTTTTTTATCAATAAGCTTGGCAATGGCCTCGTCAATCATTCCAGGTCTTCGAAACGGCGTGGTCGTCTGCAGCAAACATACATAATCGAATTCTTCACCCAGAGATTTGAAATGTGCAAGTGCATGAATAATAGTGGGCAAAGTCGGAGAAGAGTCAGTAGCAAGCGTGTCAGGTCTCACAAACGGCACCGGTAAACCGATTTCTTTAGCGACTTGTATGATTTCCAAATCATCAGAACTTAAAATCGTCTTAGTTAAAAGTGTGCTGTTTTGAGCCGAATCCCAAGTATAGGCCAGTAAGGGTTTGCCACCAAGAATTTTTATATTTTTCCCAGGAATACCCTTTGAGCCACCTCTTGCTGGTATAATGCCTAAAACTGTTGGCTTCTTCAATTTTGTTGACTTTAGGACTTCTTTGAAAAAACAAAACGGTTTTCACCAATTCCAAATTTTTCTTTGGCATAAGGCACATTCCGGTAGATTGCTTCCACTCGGTCAAAATCCGTCCCTCTTGTCAAACGTTTAATTCCTATTGAACCATTTTTTTCAAGTTCTTGATAGAGTTCTTCTTCGGTCAGGCGAGTATTGATAGGTACCATGACATGATCTAACATGTAAAAAATCCGGTTGGCAGGAATGCCCATTCCCCGCATTACCTGCTGGGCAAAGGTTTTAGGAACATTCTTCATGATTGCCCTTAGAATTTCGATTTGATCCCAAAATATTCCGCCCGGTTTTTCTATAAGGTACTGCCATCCCCAGCCACCTGAGCGCAGCACTCTAAGCTGCTCAGAAATTCCTTTTTTCCAGTCCTCTGTATGATGGAGTACACCATTACTGTATACAATATCAAATGATTCGTCATCGAAAGGCATCTCTAACACAGACCCTTTTATAAATTCAATATTGGAAAACCCTGCCTGATTTGCTCGGAGACGAGCATCCTCCAGCCCTATTTCAGAAAAGTCAAGTCCAGTGCAATGGCCTGTGCCGAGAAGTTTCCAAGCAGCAGTATATCTACCACCACCACATCCTTGATCCAATAACTTTTTATCGGTCAAGTCGTGGAACTCAATTGAATTTCTAGATAGGCGATCAAGTAATAACTTTTTTGCTTCCTCAAAATAACTTATTGCGTCAAAAGCTTTAAATAAAGTACCATAGTGTTGACCTGTGAGTTCTTTTACCTCTTTGCCGAAGTTTACATATGTAGCGTTCTCTAATGCACCTGACACTAGAACCTGCCAACTGTCTGTTTGCAGAAGTTTTTCGGTTTTTTCTTTCAGAGTGATTAAGGTTGAAGAAAAACCAGCTACTGCTTCTCTACTGGATTCTACATTTTTTTCAAAGTCATGGAAAAGAAAAGGGATGCACATCGTTCTCAAATAATCCATCGCCGGAGAATCAGGAAGAGAGTCAAAAAAATTAATCAAAAACGCAGGAGATTCCCCATAGGTTCCTTCCTCAACGCAGTCTACAATTTCCTTAATGTTAGTAGCAGACTGAATTTGAAAATCGTGTTTTACCATTTATTAATACGTTATTTTTTTATGAAATCTAAGATCTTCGGAGGCTAATAGCGATGCTATCTGACTTCCCGCATCGCCTCCACCATACGTATGAGAAGACTTCGTTTTGCCATGAAGATCATGGAATAAAATTGCCTTTAGGATTTCTTCTTTCTCGTAAGAGACGTCCAGGACATTGAATCCTCGTTCTCTACTTTGCTGCCTAGTGCCGATGTTGACTACAGGTACTCCCAAAAAAGCACATTCTCTTATCCCTACACTACTATTTCCGATGAGGCCTTTGCTATTGATCAAAAGTCTCAAGAAATCATCCGGCTCAAAATTTTTGAAAAAATGAAAGTTATCCAAATTATTCATTTCGCGGAAAGCTCGTATCCCTGTGCTCGTACCATCCGCACCAGCGTCTACATTTGGCCAAAACCATAAAACTGGCTGATTTAAAGCATGCGCAGCCTTTAAAGTCTCTTCTATCTGGCGCCTGGAAGAATTGATCTCTGTGGTGACCGGATGTTGCATGACAATCCAATAGCCATAACTCAGATCAGGCTTAGCGCCAACTCCTCCGTATTTGGCATAAATGTCAAAATCAAAGTCCGGATTTGCGCTCACTTTTGCTGCCAAATCGATACTTGGACAGCCTGTATTGAAAACTGCGTTGGGATCCTCCCCTAATTTCAATACTCTTTCATGGGCTGACTGAGAGGCTACAAAATGATAATCTGACAGTTTGGTAATAGCGTGACGTACTTTTTCATCAATATTGCCTGTGACCTCACCACCCTGAACATGTGCTAGCGGAATATTCATGTAGCTAGCAGAAATGGCAGTGGCCATAGTCTCAAATCGATCTGCCACAGTGACTACGATATCGGGAGAGAGATTATCAAAGACAGTAGAAAGTTCTAAAATCCCTATTCCGGTTGTCTTCGCAGCTGCTGTAAGATTCTCGCCTTCCAACACATTGAATACTTTTGCAGTCACCTGGAAGCCGTCTTTCTGAATATAATTGATCGCTGATCCATACCGATCCAATAGTGCAGAAGCCGCTACCACGAGTTGCAACTCCAGATCGGGATGATCCTGAATAGCTTTAATGGCAGTTTTGATCCGAGAATAGGAAGGCCTAGCAGTGATTACTACACAAATTTTACGTTTACTCATGGTTTATTTTGATAAGGTCCTCCCAATTTAAGAACTCCCACTTCTCTAAGTTTTTCGATAATTCTTTTCCTACTACTTCGTCGAATTGGTTGGCAGGTATTCCGTAGCCTTTGGGCTTTTTACTCTCTAGATCAGCTAGGCTAATGATATGACCTTTGGGTAAATCTTTATTGATAGCAAGGGACTTCTCAAATATCTGTTTCAGCGCCGTAAATCCCTGGTTGTCATCTTTGACAATCGGATTCAAAAGGGCGGTTTGAATAGCACGAATTCCTTTTACAAGGGTCTTGGTCTGATCGATGGTAATACTTGCCTGTGTATCAGGGCCAAACTGCCTTTTGTCAAAGACGACATGGAATTCAAATATCTCTGCACCTAAAGTCGCTGCGGCCAAGCATCCAAAAATATCTCCACTATGGTCCGAAAAGCCTACCGGAACTTGATATCTCGACTTTAATTCAGCAATCACATTTAATCCCCATTGATCCGGCTGTGTGGGATAGGCAGTCGTACACTGGAGAATACTAAGCTGATTTCCATAATCTTGTAAAAACAAGACAGCCTTATCCAGCTCATTCCAGTTACTCATTCCAGAGCTCAGAATCATTGGCTTCCCGGTGCCTGCAATTTTTTCCAGCATCAAAAAATTGGAAACTTCACCTGAACCTATCTTATATCTTTTGACACCTACTTCTTCCAAAATCTCCACTGCCCTCAAGCTAAATGGTGAAGATATAAACTCCATATTCAAGCTTTCAGCGTGCGACTTAAGCTCTTTCCATTGATCAATGGTAAACTCCATACGCTTCCAGTACTCGAGCCTAGTCTTATCCTGCTTGCTGAATTTCACCCTGAAAGGTTCAAATTGCGAACTTTCAGCTTCTGCGATGTGAGTCTGGAACTTCACTGCGTCCACACCGGTATCTGAGAGCGCTTCTATGTAAGCATGAGCAGTTCCTAGACTGCCATCATGAGCTTGGGCTATTTCTGCTATTATCATTCTAGGTTGAGATCATTTATAAATCCCCGACAAATTTGAAATGAATAGAACCAGTTTAAATTGATGATCAAATAATTAATAGGGTGTTATTTAAATCTTTTTCTATTGAAGTGTAACACCAGTCTCTTGCTAAAATTCGAATCTCATCAATGATATACTGATTTTGCCAATTCAATTCGAATTCCTATCGATTGACACTTTTAAGAAAATTTCTTTAGTAAGAATCGGAGCGAAATTACTTCTCCTATGATTAATTACTTCTGATTGACTGTTGACTTAAATTTCCCCTTTGACTTTTCTCATCGCCGACAAATTACCTGTTGGCGCTAGATGAAACACGCGAAGCCAAATCTCCAAAACCAAAACTGCAAACAACACACGACCATAGGTAGAATTTGCTTGCTTGCGGTGGGCATTTAAAAGATCCAAAATTCCAGCTTTATTAAAATAAAAAGCTGATTCTGAATATCCCTCATTGAGGTAATTTTCGAGCAAATCTCCCCATTCACGTTGCAAGTATTCCCAATATGGAATCGTAAAACCCCGCTTTGGAGCGTGCCAATCAGAACCAGTAAAGTCTGAAAGCAAAGCTTTGCTCAGCTCCTTATCGACAGCATTTGGCATCAGCGATTTGGTCGGGACTTGCATCAAGAAGTCAACCAACTCATGATCCAAAAATGGTGCTCGGACTTCTATTGAGGAGTGCATAGCGGCCGTATCTACCTTTAATAAGAAATCTCCAGGCAGGCGAGATTGAAAATCCACTCCAAATGAAATTTTCTCAGGATTTTTCGAATAGTCTGCTTTTATATTTGCCAAAATCAGTTGAGGTTGATTCTGAGCTTTTCCTTTCAAAAAGACCTTTTGCATCAATCCTCCCGTCAGATTATTTGAGGCGTAAAATCCCTCCCAGCCTCCGATGGACATTCTGCAACGATCATTTAGTCTTGATCTAATTTTGGGAGCCAAAGTTGGATTGGTCAATCCCAGACCTATTTCAATCAATTTGGAACCAAGAGGAATGCCTTTGCGATTAAGTGATAAATAGAGATTAGGCTTATTGTAGGATCCAAAAATCTCATCTCCTCCATCTCCAGAAAGCATCACAGTATACCTGCCTTTCACCTTATTAGTCACCAAGTGGCTTGGGATCAATGAGGCATCTGCCAATGGCTGAATGTCTTTTAGGTTATTAGCCAATACAGCAATCGAATCTGTATTGACAGGAACGATTTCATGATTGATCGCCAATTTTTTAGCCAACGATTTCGCTCCTTCAGTTTCATCTGTGGCTTGCTCGTTGGTACTCATCGTCACAGCCGTTATATCAGGCTTGATATCTTTTGCAATCGCAGTAATCAATCCTGAATCGACACCTGCACTCAAAAAAGTAGCCACTGGTACATCCGCATTCAATTGGTCTGAAACGATGGCATAAAGCTTTTCTCTGGTCAGCTTCTTAAGCTCCTTAAAAGGAATGGGATCGCCAACTTCTGTTGGGATTTTGTAGTAAGTCCTCCATTTCAATTCTCCGGAGGCAGATACTTTTAAGGATGAAGCAGGAGGGAAAACTTTGACTTCATCATAAATGGTATGGTGTAGATTGATGTATAGATTCTCCACCAAATCCACCACCGCGTCATGATTGATATTTAATTGTTTTTGATAAATCTCGCGAAGTGAATTGAGCTCCGACGCAAAAAAAAATTTATTATCCTCTTGAACAAAAAAAATGGGTTTTTCTCCAAATCGATCCCGAGCTACAAAAAGCTCATTCTTTGCCTCATCCCAAATGAGGAAAGCAAACATTCCCGTTAATTTTTCGCAAATATATTCTCCAAAAGCATGATATCCAGCTAAAAGTACTTCTGTATCGGAGGATGTGTCGAACGTATACCCTTTGGATTCAAGTTCCCTTTTTAGGGATTTGAAATTATAGATTTCGCCATTGAAAGCGATACGCAATCCTAAGTCAGCTCTATACAAGGGCTGATCGGCATAATGTGAAAGATCAATGATTGAGAGCCGGTTGTGACCGAGAATAATTTTCTCATTACACCAAATACCAGTAGCATCGGGCCCACGATGCTGTTGAAGTGACAAAGCTGACTTCATCACTTCTTGATCGACTATTCCAAGAAGATTTTTGGAGGAGTACATCGCTGCAATGCCACACATATTAGTCTAACAATGCTTTTAAATAGCGGTCTTGCCAAGATTGGTAGTCTTGGAAATCATTAAAAAATGAAAAATCAACCTCTTCATCTGTGGAGACCAAGGTTCTTTTGTCGAGTAAGCGCCGGAAACCCTCCAGCCAGTTTTCTAAAATGTTAGGATTATTCACCAAAACAGTATTAGGGTATCCCTGAGTGACTTCAGGAATCCCTCCCAACGCTGATGCCAAGGCCCAATTTCCGCATTTGATCGCCTCAGCCAGCGACAGCCCAAACCCCTCATCCCATAGAGATGTAAAACAATAGATATCGCTTATCTGCAAGAATTGAGCAATTTCTTGATTCGGAATTCGCCCAATCTGACGCCAGTTTGAAAGATGAATAGTTTCATCTTTTTCATGGCCGATGCTGATTATTTTCAGATTTGGATGTACTCGAGAAAGTCGGTCGGCCAATTTTTTAAATAAATGTAGACCTTTCACTCTTCGGGCATTAGACATCCAAATCAGAATAAGGTCGTCTTCATTATACCCTGCTTTTAATCTTTTTTGTTTTTTTTCTGCCAACGAAAGCGGGAAAAAATCATCCCCAATCACTCCATTTCCTACTATATAGACCAGTGGAGTGAATTGTGTATTGATTTTTAAGGAACCCTGATAGCCGCTAAGTGTCAAAAATAGCACTTTGTCTACCTGATCCATCACTACGGGACTTAGATGCAACGCATGACCATGATAGGAGAATATCAATTCCATCGAGGGCAAAACTTCCCGTTTCAATTTCGCCAATTGCTCCAAAAGAAATTGATCATCCATGACAACTGCTTGAATAGAATTCCCCTCTGAGGCTATTTTTTTCAATTGGCTGAGATAGGATTCCACTCGATTTTCCGAAGTCATTCTGCGGGGTAAGAATCGGTGACCTACTTGGATTGGTTTTTTTTCACAAAAAATATAAGCTGAATCAGCAGATCTGCCTGGTGAAAGGATGAAATCAAAATATCCCAAGTCTTTCTGAAATTTCTGAATCCGCACTACCCAACTTCCTATGTCTTCGCTCGGAAGTGCTAAGGAGCTCACTAATACTTTTATTCTTTTCATTGGAATGTAATGCTCAGAATTAAAATTCTTGTAGCTCTACCATTCTTTTAAATAACTTACTACTTTCTACCAAGGAATTAAAGCTTCCCTCGCCTACGATATTTCCAGCCTCTAAGACCAATATCTGGTCTGCTTTTTTGACTGTACTGAGTCGATGTGCTACTATTATTATAGTGTATTTACCTCGAAGATTATCGATGTTTTCTTGAATGGATCGCTCCGTCTCGCTGTCCAAAGCAGAAGTTGCTTCGTCCAAAATTAAAACATCGACATTTTTATAAAGCTCACGGGCGATGGAGATTCGTTGCTTTTGCCCACCACTGACTAGCATGCCATTATCTCCAAGTTTTGTGCTCTCTTTCAGCGGAAGATCTGCTACAAACGTCTCAATATTTGCCAAGCGGATAGCATCGTTAAATCGGCTGATATTTTCAGGTGTCTTTTCATCCCAAAAAGTCACGTTGTTAAAAATATCATCATTAAATATCACAGGCTCTTGAGTGATATATCCAAACCTCCTCCGATAGGAAGAGCGTTCTATGAGATTTCGATCCTGCGAATTGATATTGATTTTACCAGAAGTAGGCTCAAGCAATCCAATGATCAGATTGACCATGGTCGTCTTCCCACTTCCTGAGCCACCTACCAATGCGATAGTCTTCAAAGGCTCGATGTCAAGATTGACATTTTTAAGAATTGGAATTTCAGGTTTATAAGAAAAATTCAAATCCTGAATTTGTATCGCTGATATTTTTTCGAGTGATGGATTGGTTCCAAGGGGTTCTTTCAAAGACCTAAACTCGTCCATCAATTCCATAGCAGCTACAATACCACCGTAATGAGCCACGAATCCTTGCCAACTGGTCTGTAGACTAATCAAATAATTCAATGCCCGATAAAAGAAAAGTAAACTAGCCAAAATAGTAGCCATCTGCCCCCCCATGTAATTCACTTGAACCAAAATAACAATGACAACTATGATCAGCACGATGGGTTCTCGGGTGGAAGCTAAGAGGGAATTATAAACTCCGATTTTTCGCTGCTCAAACTCAATTGAGTCAATAATTGCCTTTAGTTTTAATTTATATTTCGAGAAATAATCAGTTGCTTTGAGGTATTTGAAATTGTGAACAGCTTGAATCAAGTAAGATTGAAATTCATGATTGTAGGCTGTCACTCCTACTGAGGCTTTCTCAGTAAATTTAAAAATCATCTTAAACAGAAAATTAGAAAGGAAACCTCCGATTCCGACTAAGATGGCGAACTGAAAATTGGAAAGTAAAGCTAAGGTCACATAAACAGATAGTAGGACTACAAATTGAATCGTACTGAAATATGTCAAAAAGCTATAAGTAACTTTAAAAACTTCACCCGAGAGTGTATTTTGAATTTTACCGGCATCTAGATTTACGAAATTTTTATAAGACATTCCTCCAAGCCCATCTACCATTTCATAACGGAGCTTTTTGACGAACTCCATCTGTAGCGTTGTTTTCCACACACCATCGTAGAATTTTAGGACTGATTTGACCAAAAAGAGAACAACCATCACGGTAAGAATCACATTTAGATTCAGACCAAAACCGAGCGCCTCGATCCAATCCATCAAAAAATCCAGATTGCCCAGTGCATCACGGTTTTCTTGAGTGAATCCATCCGCAGCCATCTGAAAAACCGGAATGAATAAAGCTAATCCAATGCCATCCAAGATCCCCACCAAAAGACTAAATCCGATCAAGACGAAAAGTTTGGCACCTAAGTATTCATAGAAAAATGAAAAGTACTTAAAGTATTTACTTATAAAATTTTTCAATTTTTTATATTAAAATCCGAGTCGATTCTTTTTCTTCTTGTCTTCAGCATAATATCCGTAGCCATAGCCGTAGCTATAACCATACCCGCCGTATGAAACTTTGCTAGAGTCTAAGCCATTGAAGATTGCATAGATATTTTTGATGCCTTTTTGTTCTTTTAACCCATTTACCGCATCGATAAATGACTTTTCTGAATAATTTTGGCGAAAGACGAAAAGCGTAAAATCAACTAAAGTCAATAAATCTAAGGTCTCCGAAACCAATCCTACAGGGGGGGTATCCAAGATCACCACGTCATAAGTCTTTTTCAATTCGGTAATCATTTTCTCAAAATTACCTGAGAAAAGCAATTCGGAAGGATTGGGAGGGATAGGTCCCGATAATATCAAATCTAAATTGTCATATGGAGTTTTTTTGATGATTTTAGTGTAATCATCTTCTTGTCCACTCAAAAAGGTGGATAGTCCAATGTCATTCTTCACCCCAAAGTCTTCGAAAATTTTGGGTTTACGCATATCACATCCTATAAGTATCGTCTTCTTCCCGGTGAGAGAATAAACAGAGGCTAGATTCATGGCGCAAAACGTCTTTCCTTCTCCTGATATGGTAGAAGTAATCATGAAGGTAATCTGCTTGTCTTTGGGGATCAGAAATTTGATATTAGATCTAAGAGATCTAAATCCTTCTGCAATTCCTGATTTTCCTTGGTTAAAAACAACAAGACTTTCTTTGGATTCATTAAGCAAAATCGTAGACAAAACGGGGATCTTGAGTTTCTTCTCCAAGAACTTTGGTTCCTCAATTTTACTTCTCAGAAGTTCCTTGATAAATACAAAAACTACCGGGAGCAATAATCCCATCAAAAATGCCATCAGATAATTTCTTGATGTTTTCGGGCTTACTTTAAGAAATCCCGCTTTGGCATATTCAATAATTTTATTGTTTGGAACATTAGAGGCTTTGGAAATAGCTGATTCAGCTCTTTTTTCGGACAGAAAATTGTAAATATTTTCGTTCAGAGTTGCCTCTCTTTGAATTCGTATCAAGTTTTGCTCGGCCTCAGGAAGTGATCTAAAAGAAGATTCAATTGCAGTTTTCCTTTTTTCCAGATCTGCAATTGTCATCTTATTATTAAGATCTACTCTTTCCAGAATCTCTCGAATCGAACGATTTAAATCTATAAGATTTTTATTTGCTTCTCTGACCGCCGGGGATAGTTCTGTCTGCGTAGCTAGCAGCCTAGACCGATTCACTTGTACCTCCAATAGGTTTTCGATCAGGCCATTCAGATAGGGATCATCTATTCCCAATCCAGATGGCACCATAATTTCATTGTAATTCTCACGGACCAAATAATCTTTGAGACTTTGATAATATCTTGTCTTAAGCCTTTCAGTTGCCAACTGCGCTTCTATCTCAGTTAACTGTCCATATACTGAGCTACTTTCATTGGTCAGATTATAGATTTTATTCGTTGAGCGATAATTTTGTAATTTATCTTCAAAAAAGGTCAACGAATCTGCCACCCCTGCCACTTGACTATCTATGAATGAAATCGTACGGTTTGCTATTTCATTTTTATCCTCTAGTTCTATCCTCAGATAGGTTTCCATAAGGGCGTTGAGGTAGGCCTCTCCTTTATTTCGATTGGGGCCCAGAAAGCTTAGCTCCAGTATGGATGAGTTTTTATCTACGAGTTCGACAATTAATCCATAAGCATAATAATTGATCAAGTAGGCTTCATCTCTGATGATTATGGTGGTATTTCCATTTTCCTGACCCGAGGTATTGTTGATTTTAAGTTTGAATTGTGGTTTCTCGATCCATTCTCCAAAAGCAAATTTTTGGGTTTCTATTTTACCAATAGAAGTGCTGCTTCCATCCGGGAAATATTGCACATATCCTTCAGATTCAAATAAAAGTGAATATTCAGTGGCTGACTCCCATTCTACTCGGATATTTCCATGCAGCAGTTGGGGAGCGCTCCAGTCCACTTCTACTACGATTGGTGTCGGTCGATACAGCTCCTCCTTAATAAAAGTGCCGTCCGCATAATACTCAACATCAAAATCCAGCTGTTCTAAAGTTTCTGCGGCGATAGGCCGAGATTTCAAGATTATGGTTTCGTTGGTAATTCCTAGACCTTGCTCCTGCGACATAGCTGGGGCCTCAAAGAAACTTAGTCCTGATTCATTTTCCTTTATAAAAAACTTACTGGAAGCTCTATAAATAGGCGTAGAAGTCTGCGTAACGTAATAAGAAATACTTAGGAAAATAAGCAAACTAGCTAAAATCCAGGGCCAGATTCGGAAAATTTTGGGTACAATTGCTTTGAAGTCAAAACTACTCTCTTCTTCCTGAAAAAAGTCGTTTTCTTCCTGATCCATGCTCATAGTGAAAATTAATTATTGTTGAGAAGCGTAAAGACCAAGGCCAAAGCTGTGATGGTAGTAGTCAGAAGTGTGAGGGACTCGACCAGATTGGTACCTGCTCCCAGTTCCCTAACTTTCATAGGTTCTGCATAGATCATATCGTTTGGCTTCAAAAAATAGTACTCGGAGCCCAATAAATTACGATCTAATAAATTGATTTTATGAATCTGGGAGCCATCCGGATATTGCCTGACAAGCAAAATCTCATCCCGCTTTGACACATTGGTTAAGTCTCCGGCAAAAGCAATTGCCTCAAAAATGGTTACTCTGTTTTGAAGAATAGTGTATTTGCCAGATCGCTGAAATTCCCCCAAAGCACTGAATCTGATCCCTCCCAGCCTTACCCGGACAAAGTATTCGTTTTTATTGACGTATTTCTGTACCTCTTTTTCTACCAATACTTTTGCCTCTTGCGTAGTCAGACCTAATAGCTTTACTTCTCCGAGTAAAGGTATTTCTACCATACCTCTGTCATCAATGGTATATCCATTCATGAAGAATGCATCACCGGCACCTTGACCACCGCCCATTTGCTGCATTTGGTTAGGATCATTGGTAATAGCACCAAAAATAAGGTTTAGATCAGGGCTTGTTGTCTTGATAGACACCTCTACAATATCATTTATCTGTAGAAAATACTGTTCGGTTTCATAAGGATATTTGATGCTCGAGGATACAAGAGGACCTGTGGATTCTTCCAACTCCTGCATATAGATCAATTTCTTGTTGGATATGCAGGAGGAAAAAACGATACCAACCATACCGATAAGGCAGATGGATTTTAAAATACTTTTCATGTATTGCTGGAGATAAAAGGTCTTTGAAAATTATAAAACTGCGTCAAAATTAAGAATTTATACTGCAATCGTCCTTTTAACTTAAAGTCTGGCGTCCACCAAATCCTTATTCAAAATCCCTTTCACATCGTAAATTACCTGAGTGGGCGATTTTTCAAGCTTAAGTGATAGAAATTTTTGGTGGGAAACAGCCAAGATGATCGCAGAATAATCACTTAGGGTTGGCTCTTCTGCTTTGATCTGAATGCCATATTCATGACCGACCTCAGATGCACTAGCCCAAGGATCGTAGACATCCACATCCATATCAAAAGACTTCAATTCATTGTAGATGTCAATCACACGGGTATTTCTTACATCGGGGCAATCTTCCTTGAAAGTAAATCCTAAAATAAGCACTTTAGAGTCAATGACTTTCAGATCCTTGCGCATCATCAGTTTGATGACTTCTGTAGCGACATGTTTTCCCATACTGTCATTGAGTCGTCGACCGGCAAGGATGATTTCAGGATGATAGCCTACTTCCTGCGCTTTCTGGGCGAGATAAAAGGGATCCACACCAATACAGTGTCCACCAACTAATCCTGGCTTGAATTTAAGAAAATTCCACTTCGTACCAGCGGCTTCCAACACCTCATGGGTGTCAATCCCCAGCAAGTTAAAAATTTTGGAAAGCTCATTGACAAAGGCAATATTGATATCACGCTGAGAGTTTTCAATCACTTTGGCTGCCTCTGCTACTTTGATAGATGACGCTTTGTGAGTACCAGCTGTGATGACAGTCTTGTAAAGCTGATCTACGTATTCGGCTATCTCTGGCGTACTTCCAGATGTAACTTTCAGGATTTTGGCCACTGTATGCTCCTTGTCTCCTGGATTGATTCGCTCAGGTGAATAGCCTGCAAAAAAGTCCTCGTTATATTTTAACCCAGAGACTTGCTCCAAGACTGGGACACACTCCTCTTCTGTCACTCCTGGATAGACTGTAGATTCATAGATCACCACATCGCCTTTTTTCAAGTATTTAGCGATATTCTCTGAGGCCTTGAGCATCGGAGTCAGTACAGGTCTATTGTGCTTGTCAGTTGGCGTAGGAACTGTGACGATGTATATATTACAATCGGCTAAAAATGATGGATCAGTAGTGGACAACAGACCTTTTCCCAAGTCCAAATTACCTACCAAAACCGCCTGTAATAACGAATCCTCCACTTCAAGTGTGAAATCTTTTCCATTTAGAAGTTCTTCTACACGCTTAGTATCTATATCAAATCCTACAGTTGAGAATTTTTTAGCAAATTCTACCGCTAAGGGCAGACCCACATATCCAAGACCTATTATTGCTATTTTTGATTCGTTCAGGTTCTTTATCATGTCTAATTATTCATTAATTATTCCAAAGTTTTATTAAAATGCGTTAATTGGTGCTTCGCCCTTTCAGTCCCAAGAACTTAGCTTTTAACAATTCAGGAGCGCAAATGATTAGTTTGAAAATTCAACAAAATCATGGTTTGCTTCCAACTATTTGATTAGAAAACTGGCTAAGGATTTTTTAAAATCAAGTATTGGTTTGAGGTGAGTACTTAAATTACTCACTTCTATCAAATGGCAAAACTAAGATAAAATCAGGTAAAAAAAACATTGTGACTATTTCTTTCAAGTAAGTAAAATAGGTTGTACAATTTTTTTAAAAATTCATTTTTAAATTCTCAAGCAAAGCCTTAGATCTGAAAAGTCCAATTAATTTGAATCATCTGATGGAATGAATAATTGGTATTACCAAAAGGTCTGATAGGGTTTAAGTAGCTTTTCCACTGTCTGTTACTTGATAATGTCAAATTATACCCCAATCCAACAAGCGAATTTCCTATTTTTGTTCTTGCGCTAAAATTTGAATTAAAATCTATCCATGGCTGAGGATTTTCAAACTGTCCAAACGCCCGATTGAAAAAATCTTGATTTTGAACTATTCTGGAGAAAGTGACACCATATTTGGTTATTCCTTCAGTAAGTGCAATTTCTATTAATTGCATATTACTACCTGGCCCTAATCCTACTCCTATTCCTTGCCCTTCGTTAGTGAATCCCCGAGCAATACCGTGAAGGTGCCAAGTCAGGTTCCCGCCTAATCCTAAATATCTGACATATCGGTTTACGGACTCTTGCTGGTGTACAACCTCAGACCTAATTAGAATATTTTTTTTTGCACCTGGAAGATCAATCAGCTTTTGAAAACCGAAGAGATAGGCTCTAGCATGTTCCGGAGTAAGAATAAAATCCCTCCAATTGAATGCATGATCTCTTCTGCCGTATTCGAAGTAAATTTCAAAATTACCTTCTGGGATGGCTATTCGGGAAGAAACCGCAACTTGTTGATCATACCCTTTTTCGTCAAATTCTACCGAATTACCATTTTCGAAAAATCTTTTTTTCTGAAATGCTTCAAAAATGGGGAAATAGTCTGTGAATGAATCCTCTAATAAATTCTTATTGATTTGAAATGTTCTTGAAAAACCTAAGCTGAGATTAGGTAACCATTTCGGACTCCAAGACACATTTATTGCATTAAGGTACCGCCAATCTGTTTCAAATGGCCTAAAAAATACCTGATTTTGTTCTGGATGTTGACTAGATTCTAGAAGTGAATTTTCCAGTCTTCCAGATATTATCTGAAACTCAAAATCCCCTATAGGAGATTTAAGTGGCTCAACTGAATTAATGCTTGCATGAAGAAAACCAGGAGCATTCCCACCAATAGTAAGTTGGTTAAATTGTCCTGGACCCCAGCGTAAATTGGATGTCCCTACATAGAGTTCTAAGTGGCGTGTTGCTAGTCCAATTTTAGATTGCCCCCACCAAAACTTTCTGTAAGCATCATTTCCAAAACGTTCCGGGAAATCTCCATTATTCCAGTAAATAAATCTGGTTTCAGTGACTTTAGCATCAAAGGCAGCATTGAACCCATCATAACTACTATTTTCTGCAAAAATCAGTTCCGGTTGTAGTTGAATTTCTAAAATTCCTACCTTCAATAATAACCCAGTCGAAAAATAAATCTGATGTCCAGCGGTTGGTGCCATGATTCCATCTCCGTAAACTGGGAGGTTATCCGGATTGAATCGATAAGAAAGATCTATGGGAAAAAATTTGAGATTTTTTCCACCTTTTATTCCTGGCATTCCTACTTCTGACTGGAGATGACCGGCAGAGTCATAAAAAATAGTTCGTTTGATAGGTCGCTGCAAAAATGAATGTGGTAGTTCAATTGTACCCTCAAGCTGAGATTGTCTGAGCAGTTCTTCCAATACATATCTATTTCCAAATATCTGCTGACTATGCGCAAACGAAAAAAAACCAACGATGAATAGGAAGACTGAAAACGATGTTTTGACAAACATATTATTAGAAAATAATATCTATTAAGTTCGCAGAAAAAAATCGTAAAACCTACCTAATAGGCTTAGAGGCAGTAGTCTAATTGGAAACCTTAGACAAAACCTAAAAAATTCAAATTGATCAATAAGTCCTTCTTGGTAAGATTTATTAAAAAAATTGTATTCATGAATTGCATAGGTTAAGCCATGTCTTCGACTTATCATGTTATTTCCAACTCGGTAATGAAGAAGAAGTTTTTTAGTATTTCCCAAAATACATCCAGATTTTGCCATTCGAATCCATAGATAATAATCCTCAAAAAATGGAGTTTCTCGATATGATCCCACCTTCAGTACTGCCGATTTTTTGAACATGGTAGCTGGATGATTAAAAGGACATCTTCTAAAAGTGTATTTATAAGTTTCCTCATGACCAATTGGTACTCTTCGAATTACATTCCTGTCCCCAATTTCATTTTGAAATTCCAAAATGTAACCACTAGAAATATCCAATTTTGGATTGGTTTTGAACTCCAAAATCTGAGTTTCAAATCGATCAATAAAACAAATATCGTCTGAATCCATTCTGGCAATTAACTCATGACTACATTGATTCAATCCGAATGCGAGCGCTTTACCCAAGCCGGCATTAGTGGGTAAGAGATAGATTTTTAGAGGCAATAAGTCCTCAAATTCTTTTAAGACATCCTCAAGCTCACTCCCGATAGGGCCATCTTTAACAATGACTACCTCATCAGCTGGCAAGGTTTGTTTTAACAAACTATTTAAAGAACTTTTAAAATATTCAGGTTTTTCACGGCCATATACCGATAATAATACCGAAAATGGATATTTAGTCATTGATAATATTGAATTTCTTTTGAATCCCGTCCTTTAATCCACGGCTGATATAGGATAATCTTTTTTTTCCCTCCGGTAGTGAAAAAGGATAAACACAAAACTTAAAAAGCACTTTGAAGGTGTTTGAGATCTTCCAAAATATAGGTGCCTCGCCGTACAAAATTAAATAAACAGAATTACGAACAGAATAATAGTGGCGAAAGGGCTTTGGTAAGCCCACCTTCAGGAAACCAAATAGTTTTACTGTCCCCTCTCCTAACGCATGGTAAATTATTCCCTCATTATTTTTCACCACCAATAATCCCGCTCTTCCAATCCGCCAGCAATATTCAAAATCAACGATGTCGATAAATAACTTCTTATCAGGTCCTCCTACTTTTAGAAAGGTTGCTTTTGGGATAAGACTCCCTGAACTGAGCACCTCAGAAACTTCAATCAATTGCACGTAGGGCTTTATTTTTTTTCCTTTATTGACCTTTGCCTTTGCAATAGTTCCTGTATTTCGATCTATATCCTGAGCGCCTACCAATCCCACAATATGGCCATCAGCTGTCAACTTTTCCCAAGCTGAAAGCTGATTTTTAACAAGATTTTGATCTGGTATACTATCCTGATCCATTTGAATGACAAATTCCGCCTTCCCCTCTCCAAAGGCCCAAACCATCCCTTCTTGCTGAGCGTGGGCTATTCCCATATTTTCTGGGAAATAGATTTCCTTCGCCAAGTACTTAGGAGAAATCTTCCAAGCGGTTTTGGAATTGTGCACAATGCAGATTTGACATCCTTGAGCTAGCAAGGTGTCCAATTGACTTTCCAAAACATTTTGCTCGGGAAAATACGTAACAACCACTGCGACAATTTTATGACTCATTCTGCCAGTGCAGCTGGCTGCAATTGTCGGTTTTTCAATTCCAAATACTCATTAAAACCTATTAAAACCAGAATCACCACAATGTGAGAGGTATCTAAAAAATAGGGATTGAAAAAAGAATACATTAAGTAAGAAACGTAAATGACCTTCGTGTAACGATGCGTAAAGAAAATCAAAACCCCCAATCCGTTGGCCAAAGTAAATATTAAGAAATTAAATAAGCCCAACTGATTGAGAAAGTATATCGACTGCAGCTCAAAATAGAGATTATCGGTGTAGTCTCTCCATTTCGTTTTTACGTCCACGGTATTGCCTAGACCTCTTCCAAAAACCAAACTGAAAGGATCAGAAGAAAGATCTGCCCAGAGTACCTCGGTTTGATCGATACGGGTAGGATTAGAATCTTCAGATTTTTTTTCCAAGGTGTTTCCCAAGTAATTCAGGATGGGAGCAAATAAAATCATGCTTCCAAGAAGTATAGCACCGAACCCAACCGCAAACCAACGAGTAGGAATGTTCCGTGAAGTAAGAAAAGTTAATACAGCAAAAACAAAGAGTCCCAAAAAGAATGCAAAATTACCAGCAATAAATATCCCTATTAGCAGGTTTGAGGAAATGATTAATCTTTTTATTCCTCGATAAAAATGGACCGAAATAAAAAAACCAAATGGCAATAAAGCATTTCCCAACACTTGAATATTATAAAAAAGGCCATTGTAGGTATAGAGATCCCCCCAGCCCTGGTTTTGAAAAAAAATTCGAAGAAAAAGATAAGTTTGGATGTTGAAAAAAATATTTAAAGCCAAATGAATTCCAAATAACACCATGGCTTGAATCACCAAGAAGATGATTAACACATCAACATATCCTTTAGATGTCTTAACCAAAAAAGCCAATTGAATCAGGGTGATGATGATAAAAAATCGAATACTATTAGTAAACTCATTGCCCAAAACAATAGCATAAACCAAAAGAAAGGAAGCCCATCCTAAGTATAACAGAAAAAAATAAAGGCTTTTAGAAGAAATCCGATCTAGAATAGCTTTGCCTTGAAGGAAAAATAAGGCGAACAAAGCCAAGTTCATCAACGAGGAAAAAGGCTTCAAAGGAACCTGCCTAGTCAAGAAAAAAACCACTACTCCAAAGGAAAAAATCGACAAAAATGCCAAAATCTTTCTCCAGGGATAAGTGGGAAGTGAAAAACTGCTTAGTAGTGTATCCGTGGTAATGTTACTTAGTGGATTCTAATAGTTTTATACAATCCTGAAGCGATGATCTCCAATGCGGAATGGGAGCTTTAAGCTGCTTTCGGATTTTGGCTTTGTTCATCAGGGAATAGGATGGCCGAGCTGCTGGGGTTGGGTATTCTTCAGTAGCAATCGGTAGAACCTGGCACTTCAAGCCAGACATTTCCATTATCGCCAAGGCAAAATCATACCAAGAACAAGCTCCTTCATTACTATAATGGTAGTATTCCGTTTGGTCATTAGACAAATTTGGAAGGATCTCTAAAATAGCTTCTGCCAAATCTCTAGCGTATGTAGGCGAACCTATTTGATCTGAAATCACCTTTACTAAATCTCTTTCAGCTCCTAGCTTTCGCATAGTTTTGACAAAATTTGCCCCAAATGAACTATATACCCACGAGGTGCGAATGATAGCAGAATTTCTCAATTCACTATGAATCATCATTTGCTCACCTTCCCACTTTGTTTTCCCGTACAAATTCACTGGATCAGTAGGATCTTCTTCCAGATAGGGTCGGTGTCCTTTTCCATCAAACACATAGTCAGTTGAAATGTGGATAAGCTTAAGGTTCCGGGATATAGATTCTGCTACCAAATTAGCCACTCCGCTTGCATTCACTTTCATAGCCAGTTCTTGCTCGGATTCAGCTTTATCTACTGCTGTGTAGGCTGCACAATTTAATATACCCTCCACAGAGTTAGAATTCAAAAACCCTTTAACCTGTTGGATATCCGTAAGATCTACCTCTCTATCAGAAAATAAAAAGTGGAAGGGGTATTTTTGTTGAAGGGAGAAAAACTCCGAACCAAGCTGTCCACTAGAGCCAGTAATCCAAATTCTATTCATATAAATTCTCACTAAAATTAAATAATTCAGCTTCGCTCAACTTGGCAAGCGTTAAGTCTTTTGAGGATACCTTTAATTCTGATGAGTCTAGCCCCCAATCGATCGCTATTTCCTCATCTTCAAAATTAATACCTCGATCAAATTTTTGGGAATAATAATTATCAACCTTATAATTGAAAATAGCCGATTCGCTAAGTACTACAAATCCATGTGCAAATCCCCGGGGAACAAAAAGTTGTTTTTTATTAGATTCTGAGAGGATTACAGTGACGTACTTACCGAAATAAGGCGAACCCCTTCTAATGTCCACGGCCACATCCAATACCTCCCCTCTAGAGACTCTAGCCAGTTTGGACTGTGCATGAGGCGGCAATTGGTAGTGTAGACCCCTTAGAACTCCGTTTGTAGACAGTGATTCGTTGTCTTGACAAAATGAAACTGAATAGCCTAATACTTCCTCCAGCTTATCCAAACGAAAACTTTCCGAAAAGTAACCCCTATCATCTCCTATCAAGGTAGGCTCAATTAATATCACATCCGGAATTTCAAGTTTTGTATATTTCATTTCCGTTTTGAATTGGCAACTTTCAAGAGATATTTTCCATACTCATTTTTCTTGAGTGGCTCAGCTAGTTCGATAAGTTGATTAGAATCTATATAACCTAACTCGTAAGCAATCTCTTCTAAACAAGCCACTTTAAGACCCTGTCTTTTTTCTATTGTGTGAATAAAATTGGAAGCCTCCAGCATTGATTCATGCGTACCCGTATCAAGCCATGCATATCCTCTCCCCATAAGCTCAACTTTCAGGTTTTTCTGAGTCAGATATTCTTGGTTAACGGTAGTTATTTCTAATTCACCCCTATGACTTGGCCTAATCTTCTCTGCCACTTGGATCACATTATTTGGGTAAAAGTAAATTCCCACTACTGCAAAATTACTTTTGGGCTCGCTGGGTTTCTCTTCAATTGAAATGACAGTGCCTGTTGAATCAAATTCTGCCACACCATATCGCTCCGGGTCGGTCACATAGTATCCAAAGACCGTTGCTTTCTCTTCGTCCTCGACATTGTTACGGGATCGCTTTAGCATCTCGGTAAATCCATGGCCGTAAAAAATATTATCACCTAGCACTAGGCAAACTGAATCTTCACCAATAAACTCTTCACCAATCAAAAAAGCTTGAGCCAAGCCATCTGGGGAAGGTTGCTCCGCAAAGCTGAATTTCAAGCCAATTTCTTCACCAGTCCCTAGTAGTTTTCTAAAATTCGGAAGGTCATCGGGTGTAGAAATAATCAAAATCTCACGTATTCCAGTCAGCATCAAAGCAGAAATTGGATAATAAACCATTGGTTTGTCATATATTGACAAAAGCTGTTTAGAAGTACCTTTCGTAATGGGATACAAACGGGATCCAGAGCCCCCGGCTAAAACGATTCCTTTCATAAATTCAAGTTCCTAAATCTTGTTAAACTTAACATTTTTTTTCTAAGTAGCGATTTTCCACTAAGACTAATAAATTGGAGCAGATGCATCCGATTCTCATTTGAGAGTTTATCCAAATAGAGCTCTCCAAAAGCACGCATTTGTTTAATCTCTTTTTCAAGAAATCGGTCATTAGAAAATTGGGACAGTTGCTTCTTCAACTTCCAACGAAATCCTGCTCGGGATTTTTCCGTTACAGCTTGAAGATGCGAACGGTAATTCACTAGTGGTTCATCGATGATGTCAAATTGCCCAAATCCATAGGCGATCAAGGCAATCCAATGGTCGTGCATTATTACTTCCTCAGGCATGTGGAGCAAATATTCTTTCATTTTTCCATTTATAAGAGAGGCACATCCAGTCACAACATTTCCATACATCAAACGATGAAAAGTCGCCGCCTTAGGATTCAGCCCTGCAAGTTCCCAAAAGGAATTATGAATTAATTCATCACATTCATTGATAACCTTCAGATCTGAATAGATAAGTATTGGAAGATTTAAATTTTCATAATCCGCAATTTTTATCATCTTTTCAACTTTGTCTAGTGCCCAAATATCATCTTGATCCGCTAAAAATAAATATTCATATTTAGCTAATTCTAAACCTCTTTTAAAACTAGCCCACAGACCTAAATTCTGATTATTATTACAAATATGAATATTTGAATACTTTGTTGCAAAAGTATTTAATATTTCAAGAGTATTATCAACGGAAGCATCATCTAATACAATTATTTCATCAATTAATATAGTTTGATTTATAATAGAATCTAATTGCTTAGCAATATACTTTTCTCCATTAAATGAGTTCAGAACTACAGATATACCTATTTTATTCACGAATATTATTATTCAAAATTATCCTACACTAAACTTTAGAAAATATAAAAATCTTTTTATTGAATTTTTATTCAAATCAACGAACATTTCTAACCGCTTCTTGCCACACCTAAAATGGAAAAAATTATTTAAATAATCATCATAGAAACAAATCATATCATCAATTTTTTTTTGAAAATCTTCATCATTTAAAAATTTAGCCCTCAGAGCTTTAAGATTTTTTAATTGACCTTTGGACGCAATTTGACCATTAAATTCTTTACCCAGAGCTCTAGCTATTATGCTTTCTATATAGCTTCTATTTAAACTAACCGCTCCAGTATCCTGATTTGGATGCTGCCTGTAACCCTGGAGACTAGTTGGTAAATATTTTATTTTTAATTGGTAAGCCGCCATTATGCCTAGATACCAATCATGGTAAGCTAAATTTTCAGGAAATGGAAGAACTAATTTCTTTAATTCCTTAGTGAACATTACAGTACATCCTGTAACAACGTTTACATTTAAAAAATCTATAGCATCAGTATGAGATAAAATTTCTCCTTTAAATTTTTTTAAAAAAATGCTGTCATTATTATCAATTAGATCACAATCTGAATGAATAAGCAAATTTCTACCAATACTGTTGACTAAGGTTTCAATCTTGTTTTCATACCAAATATCATCCTGATCAGCTAGCACTATCAAATCTCCGGTAGTATTAGCTATTGATCGCTCAAAATTTTTTACAAATCCAACATTAAATTCATTCTGAATTATTATTAAGTTGGTCAAAGATGAATACTCTTTTAAAATAGCGATAGTATTATCAGTTGATCCATCATCGCAAACTACTATTTCATAGACAGAATAAGTTTGCTCCAGAATAGAATCCAATTGTTTATTTAAAAATTTTGATCCATTGAAAGTTGTCATAGCAACAGATACCCTAAGACTATTTTCTTTTTTGATTTCCATTATTATTATCTCATTATATTGATAATTTTTTCCAATAACCTTCCAAATTTGGGATACTTAAATCCATATGCAAAAATAAATGACGAAGAATCGATACCCATTGATTCCATATATCTAATCTTATTTTCTTTCGTTATTTCAAATTGGGAGAGAAACCTATACCATGACCTTCTAATTTTTGGTTCATTATTAACTCCATGTTCAAAAAGATCAACTTTATCATTTCGCTTATGATATTCCAAAGTTGACTGTATCCAATCTTCATTAAATCCTCCAGTCGAAAAATGAATAATCAGAAACTCGTATGAAACTATACCAAGGTATTTAGCAGTAGCTCTAAGTGAGAAGTCAAGATCATAGAGATGAAATCCAGAGAGCGATTCATCAAAACGAAACTCTTCCCATACACTTTTTTTTGTTGCTAAAAACACTCCATCTAACACCTTCACATGCGTAAATTGCTCTTTTCCTCTCCTAGTTGTATGAAACAGATAATTATCATTCTGATAATGCACTAAATTTCCAACATCATATTCACTTAATTGAGTGGACCAACCTGTTGGTAAATGACTTTTAACTTTTGCACCTGACAAACCTATCACTCCAAGATTCTCAATCTCCTCAAAAAGGCCTATTATGATAGCTCCCCAGTCTCTGGTCAAAAATT
>Ga0136559_1000036_pt1 | contig 45689 bp, 42 predicted proteins | sample AntRauMeHopE1496_FD_104633 | JGI IMG/M metagenome (GOLD analysis project Ga0136559, IMG submission 104633) | Saline lake microbial communities from Rauer Islands, Antarctica - Metagenome Hop E1 #496 | ecosystem: Environmental > Aquatic > Non-marine Saline and Alkaline > Saline | place... | reverse complement strand
CTGCATTTTCAGAAGCTTTCCCAGCATTTGAGTCTGAAGTATTTTGGGGTCGAATTGGGGAAAAAGCAAAAGGATAATTGGATTCCTAATCACGAATGGGCTTTGTCCCTGCTTCCTAAAAAAGACTTCGCCACGCAAGAGCTAAATGAGGCAGAAGCGCTGGAATTTCTCCGAAAAAATGAATTGGATTTACCCGGCTTACCGAAAGGTTGGGTGTTGATGACTTACCAAAATTTGCCGCTAGGTTGGGTAAAGAATCTTGGTAACCGGCTGAATAATTATTACCCGAAAGAATGGCGGATCAGGATGTGAATTCAGACTTCCTTTCGAAGAATTCTGTCTAGAATCAAAAATATCAGTGATGTAAATCATCTCGAAATCCACTCGATTATTTATCTTGATATTTTCCAAAACTATTCTTCTTAGATCTTTTTTGTAAGAAATGAGAGTTGGTTCAATTTGTCCAAGAAATGGGTTTCAGGTAGTAGGCCTATTCTTGAAAAAAGGTAGGTCAATTAATGTTACTACCTAATTTGAGGGGATTTCTAGTTCATAAAGGCAAAAGTCAACCGTCTTAGAAAGTGAATCTATAGCAGCTTAGATCATTAAGACCTTCATTATCTCAATTTTTCAAAAATTTGGTTTTTAGCAGTTTCAACTTCAATTAACTCGCCTTTTTCTATGTTTTCCTCACAGAATCTAGCTATTTGTTCTAGTCTGAACGGAAACTCAGAGGTACTTGCAAAATCAGTATTTGGATTCGATTTTCTATAACTTGAAACTTTACCTTCTGTAAATTCTCGAATGGTCTGAAGAAATTCTTCGCTTTCTATGTCATCAATAATAGGACGGAGTTCAGTTTAGAGTTTTCTTTTCATGGCTTAAATCAAACTAAATTTAAAATTTTATCCTCTTTATTTCTCCTCCTCAGTCCAAGTCACTATCTCATCTTCTAAATAATGAGGATAGATTTTTTGGTGCTGCTTCTTTACTTCTGAGGTCAGTGATTCTCGAAATCCTTCCACGTTCGTACCACTTGATGCTGCCATGAATACTGGCTTGATTCCGTTTTTCTTTTCATAGGCTTCAGAAAGAGATTCGAAGTCCAGATAATTGGCCTCTTCCAGTTCGAGCTCGGTCATTTGCATACTTTCTTCCTCGCTTGGCATGGTTTGCACCAAGTCAATCTTATTGAATACCAAAAGCACAGGTTTGTCTCCGGCTTTGATCTCGTTGAGCGTCTGCATGACTACCGTAATATGATCTTCGAAATGTGGGTGAGAAATATCAACCACATGGATAAGCAGATCTGCTTCCCGAATCTCATCTAAAGTAGATTTAAATGACTCAATAAGGTGAGTAGGCAGTTTGCGGATAAATCCGACAGTATCAGAAAATAAAAAAGGGATATTTTCAAAAACCACCTTACGTACTGTAGAGTCTACAGTAGCGAAAAGTTTGTTTTCTGCCAGAATATCTGTCTTGGTGATCAAGTTCATCAATGTGCTTTTGCCCACGTTGGTATAGCCTACTATGGCTACGCGGACGATTCCTTTACGGGATTTCCGCTGAGTTTCGCCTTGTTTTTCGATTTCAAGAAGTTTTCCTTTAAGTAGGGAAATCCGGTTTCGGATATCTCGCTTATCCGTTTCGATTTCTTTTTCACCCGATCCACCTCGAGTAGTAGTGCCTCCTCGCTGTCGCTCCAAGTGTGTCCACATACGGGTCAGTCTTGGTAGCAAATATTGAAATCTGGCGAGCTCAACTTGAGTTTTGGCCTGTGCAGATTGCGCGCGATTTAAGAAAATATCCAAAATCAGCAATGAGCGATCATAGATTTTAACTTTGAGTTCATTCTCCAGATTTCTCATTTGCGAAGGCAAAAGATCATCGTCGAAGATGACCATATCGACTTCAAAATGTGTGATGTAGGTAAGTATTTCTTCCAGCTTTCCAGATCCTACAAAGGTTTTGATGTCGGGTTTCTCCATTCGCTGTGTAAAGCGGTAGACCGTTTTTGCACCAAGTGTCTCTGTCAGAAAGGCCAATTCGTCTAAGTGCTCGTTGGTTTCTTGTTCGGTTTGATATTGCCGGATTATACTCACCAATACGGCAGTATTTTCCTTGGGAGCGGTTTCGTGAAGTTTCTGAAGTTTGCGGGAATATTTACTCATGGGGTATCTTTGTGAATTGGAAAATGATTTTGGGGGTAGAAAAGTTCTGATTCTGGAAATTAACCAAATCGAGTTCCAATTTTTTTATAATCTAAATCTATTAGTTACGGTAAAGTTCGACATAATTCATTACAATAGATTAGGATAGTCTATAGAGAGGTGGTTATTTTGCTCATTAAATTAACTTAAAGAAAGCTTACGGCGTATAATGGCTGAAATACTAAAAACTTTGCTTCCAGGTGTTTTGGAGATATTTCCAAGAAAATTTCAGGATCATAGAGGTTATTTTTTTGAATCATTTCGTGCCGATTGGCTCAGTGGTCATAACGTAGCAAATAATTGGATTCAGGACAACCAAAGTTATTCACAAGCTGGTACTGTTAGAGGGCTTCACTTTCAAAAAGGGCAATTTGCACAGGCAAAACTGGTGCGTGTGATTCAAGGAAGTGTCCTTGATGTTGTGGTCGATTTGAGGAAAGGGTCACCTACTTTCGGCAAATCTTTCTCCGTTGTATTGGATACGGTCAAGGACAATTTGCTTTATGTTCCTGCAGGCTTTGCACATGGTTTCTCGGTGCTCGAGGATGCTATATTCGCCTACAAATGCTCTAATTACTACCACAAAGAAAGCGAGGGAGGAATCTTATGGAACGATCCTGAGTTGAATATAGATTGGAAGGTAAGTGCGCCGATTATATCTGAAAAAGATGAGATTTGGCCTACATTAAGTGAATTTAAAAGTACTGAAGGAGGATTGTAATGGGATTGTTAGATTTTCTGAAACGAAGACCCGAAGAGATTGAGGCGTTAGATCTTAGTTGGCTGGAAGTAGATATGCATTCGCACCTAATTCCGGGAATCGACGATGGCTCCAAATCCATGGAGGAATCGCTTCAACTGATTAAAAGACTTGCGGATTTTGGACTTCGGAAAATCATCACCACCCCTCATGTCATGTCGGAGTATTATAGAAATACGCCCGAAATCATCCACATGGGATTGGAAGATCTCCGCAAAGCGGTAAAAGCAGAAGGTATTTCCACCGAAATAGAAGCAGCGGCAGAATATTACATGGATGAGATTCTGCTGGAGAAAATCAAAGCCGGAGAAGAACTGTTGACTTTTGGAGATAATTACATTTTAGTGGAGACTGGTTTTATCAATAAGCCTCAAATGTTGCTGGAAACTATTTTTCAACTGGAAATGGCCGGATATAAGCCGATTTTGGCACATCCGGAGCGGTACCAATATCTCATAGCTGATAAAGGGCTACTGGAAGATCTGATTGATCGAAATATTCTTTTTCAAGTTAATCTGCTATCGCTTACGGGTTTCTATTCTAAGCAAGTCAAAGATTTTGGCGAAATGCTGGTGGAACGTGATCTGGTTCGATTTTTTGGAACAGATTGTCACAACGCACGTTATCTGGATATGCTCGAAATGCTCCCTAAGTCAAAAATCTACTCCAAGATCAAACAAACAGAGTGGATGAACACCTCCCTCTGATCAGAGCATCCTATGAAAATTCTGATTACAGGTATTACTGGATTATTTGGAAGCTATCTCGCAAAAGAATTTTCTGAAATCGGGGAAATCTATGGCTTAGCTCGAGTTACTTCCTCCAAACGTCTTACTGAAAACTTCAATTTTCCAGTGATTTGGCGCCTTGGTGATCTTGCTGAGGTTGATTCTCTGGAGGAAGCACTTCAAGGAATTGACCTGGTGATTCATGCTGCTGGAATGGTATCTTTTGATTCGCGTGACGAACGCAAATTATATCAGGTGAATATCATCGGCACAGCTAATCTTGTAAATGCGATGCTACTCACAGGAGTTCAAAAGCTGATTTATATAAGTTCGGTAGCCGCAATAGGCCGTAGTCAGGAGCTTTTCATATTGGATGAAAATTATAAATGGACAGAATCTCCCCTTAACACCGTCTATTCCAATTCCAAATACTATGGCGAACTGGAGGCTTGGCGTGGAGAGCAAGAGGGCTTGGATCTGCTGGTAGTGAATCCTTCCATTCTTTTGGGAAAAATCTCCGATGATCGCAGTAGCACCGATATTTATCATTATGTCCTTGAAGAGAACAAGTATTACCCTTCGGGAAATATCAATTACATCGATGTCAGAGACGCTGCGCGCATTACTCGGATGCTATTCAACGGCGCACTGTGGGGAGAGCGGTTTATACTAAATGCCGAATCTATTGCTTATCAAAAATTCTTTCAGCTGATGGCAGAAGCGTTTGATAAGAAATCACCCAGTACCTTGGTCAATCCAATTACACTGAAAATGGCTGTGTTCTTCAATCAGATTTTCCGTAAACTGGGTTGGAGCAAAAGTCCCTTGAATAAAAAAACAGCAATGATTTCTCAGCAAAAAACGATTTTCAACAATAGTAAAGTGAACGATGTGTTGAATTTTGAGTACAGAAGTTTAAAAGAGACATTTCGCTGGGCAAAGTAAACTTATTTTCAATTTATGCCGTTTTCAACTATCTGATTTTTCTTCTGGAAACATCTTTTGCAAAAGGAGAGAAAATATAACAATCCTAGGTTTTGCCAGAAGAAATAATTTGTTAAATTAAATCAACCATAACGAATTCGAATGACCGGAGATCACGATCACGATTGGGAAAACGATAAAAAGCTGGTAGAGCGATTTGAAAATTCCCTACAATCCAATCTTGACTTATATTTTGAAGAAGAAGAACTGGAAGATATTGTCCGGTTTTATTTTGATCAACAAAAATTTCTCAAGGCACTTAGAGCCTCAGAATACTGTCTCGAAAAATTTCCCTTTTCTGTAGAAATCAAGCTCCTAAAGGCCCAATGTCTCATCTTCAATGATGAGCTGGAGGAAGGCATGAGCATATTGGAGAATATCAATAATATTTCCCCCAATAATGAGGAGATTATTCTAGCCTTGGCCAACGCACATATTCTGGCAGGAACTCACCAAGAAGGAATTGATCTGCTCGAAAATTTTCTGCCGCTTGCAGAAGATAAAGCAGAAATATTCTATTCTCTGGGAAATCTGTATCGGATTCAAAGTAAAAACGACAAGGCAAGTTATTATTTCAAAGAGGCTGTAAAGCTTCGTATCAATCATGAGGATGCACTTTTTCAGTTGGCGATGATCACTGAGGAGGAAGGTTCTTTTGATGAAATTCTGGATTTCTACCAAGAATTCATTGATCAGGATCCTTACAGTGCCGGTGCCTGGTACAACCTTGGTGTAGTCTATAATCGGCTCGGAAGGTTTGAAGATGCAATCAAAGCCTACGAATACGCCATCTTGATTGATGATGCTTTTGCCTCAGCCTACTTTAATCTCGGAAATGCGCTGATGAATACCGAGCAATTTGAGCTGGCACTCGAAGCGTATCAAAACACAATAAACTGCGAGGGTGTCAATGCGGAGAATTGCTGCTACATGGGAGCCGCCTACGAGAAACTTGGAAAGCTCGATGAGGCCTTCAAATACTTTAAAAAGTCAGCAAAGCTGGACGAAGAGTACGATGATGCCTGGTTTGGTCTAGGGATGTGTATGCTGAAAAAGGAAAAGTTTTTTGAGGCGATTCATTATTTTAAAAAAGCATTAAAGCTCACCAAAGAAAACCCAAACTATTGGGTGGGATTGGCAGATGCGGAATTTAATCTGGGAAATATGGAAGCGAGTTCGGAGGCCTATGAAGAGGCGATCAACTTGGAACCTGGAATCTTGGAGACTTACGTCAATCTTGCATTGATCTATTTTGATCAAAATAGATTTGAGGAGGCGATAGATGTCACATTGGAAGGTATAGAAGAGCTGCCTGAGTCCGCCGAATTATATTTCAGAATGGTCGTGTATCAAATCAAAATGGGTAAATACAAAGAAGCGTTTTCATTTTTAGAAAATGGTTTAACTTTGGACTTTGAAAAACACGTCATCTTGTACCAATTGATGCCGGAGTTGAAAAAGCAAAAAGCGATTTACAAGATTATTTCTCAGTACAGGGACGAAACCCCCGAATCCTAAAAAACCTAGTTAATGAATTATATTCTGAATAATATCCCAGTTCGGACTGAAAAACCTCGAACTACAGGATTTACGATGGCCATGGATAAGGGTCTTTCGCTACGCGGAACTGAAGATTTTGTAGAAAGCTGTTCCGATTTTGTAGATATCGTAAAACTTGGCTGGGCGACATCTTATGTCACCAAGAATCTGGATAAAAAAATAGCAATTTACCGAGAAGCTGGACTACCGGTTTACCTTGGAGGAACCCTTTTTGAAGCATTTATTGTCCGAGATCAATTTGATGACTACCGTAAGCTTTTGGACAAATATGATTTGGGCTTTGCAGAAGTGTCTGATGGATCCATCACACTGAATCACGAAAGAAAATGTGAATATATCACTGAACTGGCTAAGCAAGTAACGGTACTGTCGGAAGTGGGATCGAAAGATGCTGCTAAAATTATCCCGCCTTACAAGTGGATCGAGCAGATGCAGAAAGAATTGGATGCCGGAGCTTGGAAAGTAATCGGAGAAGCTAGAGAAGGCGGCAACGTAGGTTTGTTTAGAGATTCTGGTGAGGTGAGACAAGGACTGGTGGAGGAGATTCTGACCAAAATCCCTGAAGAGCGAATCATCTGGGAAGCACCTATCAAAAGTCAGCAGGTCTGGTTTATCAAACTGATCGGCGCAAACGTAAATCTTGGAAATATCAGCCCTTCGGAAATTATTCCTTTGGAAACGATTCGATTGGGACTCAGAGGCGATACTTTCGATCACTTTTTGGGCGAAATCAAATTATAAATTCAACTCTACCCTAGAAAGGCTGATCCGGAAGTTCCGATCAGCCTTTATTTTTGATCATGAATCGAATAAAAAAACACCTCCTTACCTACCTGAAGGGAATGGCCATGGGTGCAGCCGATATTGTACCCGGCGTATCCGGAGGCTCCATTGCCCTTATTACTGGTATTTATCAGAGATTGCTGGATAGCATCAATTCATTTCATGCAGAAAATCTTAGGTTGCTGCTCAAGTTTGAGCTCAAAAATTTCTTCGTGGCGGTAAATGGGAGCTTTCTCCTAAGTTTATTGCTTGGGATTTTGACCAGTATTTTTTCGCTATCCACATTGATCACATTTTTGATGAATGAGCATCCGATTCCACTTTGGTCATTTTTCTGTGGCTTGATTCTAGTCAGTGCTTTTGTCATTCTTCGAGAGATTAAGCGATGGCATCTAGGGGTGATTGTAGCTTTGATTATCGGTTCGATCGGGGCGTATTTTATCACTGAGCTTCCACCTACCACTAGTCCTGAAGCACTTTGGTTTACATTTGTTTCTGGGGCGATTGCGATCTGTGCAATGATTTTGCCAGGAATCAGCGGAAGTTTTATTTTGCTTATTCTGGGTAAATATGAGCCTGTGTTGAAAGCTGTGTCTGACAAAGATATTCTAACGCTTGCAGTTTTTGCATCAGGATGTGTGGTTGGGCTTCTCGCTTTCAGTAGAGTCATTTCTTGGCTGCTGAAGCGCTACTATGCAACTATGATTGGGTTGCTATCGGGATTTATGCTTGGATCGATGAATAAGCTTTGGCCCTGGAAAATTGTCACGGCTTACCGTGCCTCTTCCAGCGGCGAGCAAAAGCCCTTTTTAACAGAGAATATTTGGCCAACACACTATTTGGAGCAGACCGGATCGGAGCCTTTGCTTGGTTTGGCTATTGGAGCATTTTTATTTGGAATTTTTCTGGTGATCGGAATAGATCGCTTGGCGGATTATTTGAAGAAATCATGAGAAAATTCGGCTTGATCGGCTTTCCCTTAGGACATTCTTTTTCGAAGAAATACTTCACTGAGAAGTTTGAAAAAGAGGGTATTCAGGATTGCAGTTTTGAGCTTTATGAGATTCGGGATGTGTTGCAGTTGCGAAGTATTATCGCCGAAAATCCGAATTTGGAGGGGATTTGTGTGACTATCCCCTATAAAGAAAAGGTGATTGATCTGATGGATGAGTTGGTGCCAGCCTGCGAAGCTATAGGTGCTGTCAATTGCATTCAGATTCGAGAAGGAAAATTGATCGGAAATAACACAGACTACATTGGATTTAAAAATTCGCTGGAGAAGTGGTTGGGAACAGACCGGCCAAATGCACTCGTGCTCGGTACAGGCGGAGCTTCCAAAGCGGTCAAGCAGGCGCTGAAAGCAATGGATATTAATTTTTTGAGTGTTTCCAGAAGTGTTAGACCTGATATGGTGACTTACCAGGATTTGAACACAAATTCAAAATTTCTAATGGAGCATCAGCTCATTATCAACACTACTCCCGTAGGCACTTATCCTGATACAGAAGGTATTCCGGAGATTCCAATTGAGCAGTTGACAGCAAATCATAGTGTTTATGATTTGGTATATAATCCAACGGAAACTCAGCTTATGAGAGCCTGCTTGGCAATAGGTGGACAAGCAAAAAACGGTTATGAAATGCTGGTCTTGCAAGCCGAGGCCGCCTGGGAGATTTGGAATTCCTAACTTTACTCTTAATGAACAAAGCCATTCTTATCGTTTAATGCCTGGATCAAAAAGGAATCGTCGCTGCGGTTTCCAAGTTTCTATTTAGTTATAATGGGAACATACTCGAGGTGGATCAACATGTTGACGGTGAAATGGGTATGTTTTTTATGCGAGCAGCGCGGGAGCTTGATTTCTTTCACATTCCCAAGGAGGAGATTAAAGCTCGATTTACCGCTGAAGTCGGGATCGAGTTTCAGATGAAGTTTAGCCTCTATTTTAATTCCCCAAAGCCTAGAATGGCGATTTTCGTCAGCAAACTTTCACATTGTTTATTTGATATTTTAGGTAGGCATCATTCAGGACAATTGGAAGTTGATATCCCGTTGGTAGTCTCTAATCATACCGATCTGAAAGGAATCGTGGAGGCTTTTGGCATTCCTTTTTATCATATTCAAGTCACACCGTCTAGCAAAGAAGTGGCAGAGGCTACCCAGTTTCAATTGATGGAGTCGTATTAAATTGATTTTGTGGTTTTGGCTAGATACATGCAGATTAGCTCACCGAGGTTTATCCATCTATTTCTCAATCGAATCATCAATATTCATCATTCATTTTTACCGGCTTTTGTAGGAGCAAAACCATATCACGCAGCGTATGAGCGTGGGGTTAAGATTATAGGTGTGACCGCACATTATGTCACTGAAGAGTTGGACGCAGGCCCGATTATCGAGCAGGAAGTAGCGCGCGTGAGGCATCACAATTCCGTTGCTGAACTTGTACAAATCGGTCAGGATTTGGAAAAATTGGTGCTGTCTACAGCTGGCAAACATCATCTGGATCGCAAAGTTTTTGCCTTCCGAAACAAGACTGTCATTTTCTATTAAGGAATTATGATCCGCGGGATGTCTTTTGGCAAGCGAGTCAGTAATTCATAATTTACCTGCTGAGTCGATTCTGAAAACGATGCTACTGTAATTTCTTTTCCGCGCTGCTTTCCAATAAGAATCACTTCATCACCTGGAGTCACATTTTTTACTTTGGTGATATTTACGGCAATTGAATTCATCGTCACCGTACCGACCACTTGGCAGTATTGGCCCTGAATCAATACTTGGCCTTGATTGCTCAGTAATCTGCTGAATCCATGTCCATACCCTACCGGCACAATTGCCAGCTTGATATCCGTCAGAGCCATATAGCTATTTCCATATCCTACAAATTCGCCCATTTTCACATCCTTTAGACTCATTACGCTACTTTTCCAAGTAATCAATCGTTTCAACGGATTCTTGTTGTTTTTTGGAAGGGATGGGAGCTTCGCAAAATAAGTTTCTTTGGTGGGCCAGAAGCCGTATCCGGCGATCCCGATTCGTACCATATCCAGGATTGTTTCCGGAAAAATCAGTGTCGCAGCTGAGCAAGCAGTATGGTATTTTTTGAAGGTTAAGCTTTTCTCCGTGAAGAAATCTTTAAACTCATGATATCTGGAAATTTGGTTTTTGACTCGGACATAATTACTCACACTTTCTGCGCCTGCATAGTGGGTACAAAGGCCTTCTAAAGAGATGTATGCCAGATTCTCCAATAGCATGCTGGCGACTTTTTCACGGTCTTTCCAGTCAAATCCAGTTCGGTGAAAGCCGGTCTCTGCCTCCAGATGAATCTTGGCGGGTATCTGAATTGATATTGAAACCGAAATCGCTTTTTCCAATCGCTGAAAATCAAAAACATAAAAGCTGATTCCTTTTCGAATCAATTCTTCCATTTCTTCGAGATACAACATCCCCAAGATCATGATTTCAGAACCTCTTTTGGTGTGATTATAAACCTCAAGAGCTTCATCCGAGCTGAAAGTACTGAAGTGTCTGATTCCCGCTTTTTCGGCGACTTCCACCATTTGAGCAATACCATGGCCGTAGGCATTTCCCTTGACGACTGCGGATATCACCGGATGTGGACCGATCTCTGATCTGATGTATTGAATATTTTGGCGGTAAGCTTTGGAACTTATTTCTAGCGAAGAGGTGGCAATCATTGATTATCTAATTTCAAGTCAGAAAGTAAGTCGCTCCCTTACAGCATCCCAATTTTCTCTTACTTTTATTTAAAACTTCTACTATGAAAATTATATTCACTCCTGAGGACTCCAAATCTCGATGTCCTTGGTGCCTCGGCTTTGGCGAATATGTGGCCTATCATGATACCGAGTGGGGAGTTCCGGTGTATGATGATCGGGTTCATTTCGAATTTCTTGTTTTGGAAAGTGCCCAGGCTGGATTAAGTTGGGCTACGATTTTGAAAAAACGCGAAGGATATCGAAATGCTTTTGCTGACTTTGACTATGAAATTGTAGCTGATTTTCCGGAAAGCTATGTCCAGGAATTGCTTCAGGATGCGAGTATTATTCGAAATGTCCTGAAAATTCGCGGAGCAATAAATAATGCGCAACGATTTATGGAAATTCAAAAAGAGTTTGGGTCATTTTCGAATTACATCTGGGGATTTGTCGATGGCAAGCCAATTCAAAACGCGTTTCAGTCCATGGCTGAAGTTCCAGCCACTTCCCCAGAATCTGATCTACTGGCTAAGCAAATGAAGAAGCGTGGTTTCAAATTCTTGGGGAGTACCACTCTCTACGCTCACATGCAAGCTACCGGTCTTTACAATGATCATTTGACAGATTGCTTTCGGTATGCGGCGGTGGAAAAATAATCAGTCAGCTGGTCTTGGGGCTTTATTTAGCAATGAGGGTGATTTCATCAAAGTAAACTTTCCCGAGAGTCAAGGTAGGCACAACCAAACTGACGCGGATACTTTCCGCTTCTTTGGGGAAGTTTTCCAAAGTGGCCTTGAGGAGTACCCAATCAAAATCTTCCTTTAGTGAGAGCTCATTTCCAGAGGTAGTGCCTTGAGGAAAAACTTGAATCAAAACATAGACTCTGCCCCCAGCTGTCAAATCTTTGACATTTTCACCCTTCACAAAAGCATTCAGTTCGAGTGTATTCCCAGGAGCTGGCATCGGTCCTGTATAAGTTTGTGTCCATTGTGAGGACTGCGATTGTACTTTCTTGATTTTCGATATAAAGTGAACGGTTGCCGGTAAAGAAGACTTCTCGGCTTACGCCATAATTAACCACCTTGGAGGTCGGGGATTTCCAAGGGACAACTGAATCGGGATATAAGGATAAATTGGGATTTAGAAGCAGCTGACTCCCACTAGGTAAATAGTCCTCATCCGTGCAGGATAGTAGGAAAAGAAGGCTGAAGAATAGGAAGGAATTTTTGGCTATGATGGCTTACCCGGGAAGCGATTCATAATACGCATATTCTAATATAATAGTCTTCTTTTCAAAAAGCTTCTTTAAAAAAACTCTGATGACTTCGTTTGCATCAGGCTGATTAGGATAGAAACTAACAGAAGCTTTAAATCTTTAGTGAGTACGACCTTCTATGCGCCCATGCAGACCACAGGCATAGTGAATGACCACTTGGTGGATTGCTTCAGGTATAAAGAGGTTAGTCTTTAAGCGAAAGCAAAGAAAATCAACCAAACCAGAAATAGAATTGGTAAAAGAATCGGGATGGAGAATCGGATGATGTACCCAAAAAAGGAGGGCATTTTGATCCCATTTTGTTCTGCTATAGACTTCACCATAAAGTTTGGCCCATTTCCTATATAAGTCATGGCCCCGAAAAATACCGAAGCAATGGCAATTGCCATTAATTCAAACGCAGAATCGTGGTAGCCATCAGCGGCAAACATTCTAACCTCCTCGATATTGTTGATAGAAGCACCCTTAGAAGCCATTGCGGCAGCTAGGAAATTCAGATAGGTGGGAGCATTATCCAGAAATCCTGAAAGAATGCCTGTTCCCCAATACAAGGTGTTATGTGTAATCAAAGCTGCACCTTCAGGCGATTTGGCAAAAATACCAACTAACTCGAGTGCCGGCATCATCGTACCGAAGATTCCGATGAAGATAAATGCGACCTCTCGGATCGGCTCAAAATTAAAGTCATTGCCCTTAATCGCACGTTGATCAGCAAATCGATAAGAAAGGTAGGCGACTGAAAGCATGATTACCTCCCGAAGGTAGGAGAATTTCTGCCCATCATATACAATAGCGGGAACTCCCTCAATCACATTTGGGTCAAGAAATACCGAGCAGATGATGATGAATAGCCAGCCGAAGTTTCTTACTCCTATCAGGGTGAATTTATTGGAATATTTAATTTCTTCAGGCTCTATCTCCTCCACAGATCTACCAAATTTGCGATCAACAAAGTAGAATACAACTGCTAATACAGCTAATGTAAATAACCATGCTGGCCAGTTATGCTCAAGTGTCCAGAAGAATGGTATGCCTTTCAAAAATCCCAAAAAGAGCGGAGGATCCCCTATAGGAGTCAACGAACCACCCACATTGCTCACCATGAATATGAAAAAGATAATGTGGTAGGCTTGGATATTTCCTTTGTTAAGCCGGATAAATGGTCGAATCAACAGCATTGAGGCGCCGGTGGTACCGATCAAGTTTGAGATTAAAGCTCCTATCACTAATAAAGTGACATTTGCAAGGGGCGTTGATTTCTTATCAATTTCGATTAGGATGCCTCCTGACGCAATATACAGCGATGCTAGAAGCGCAATAAACTGAATGTATTCCGCCATGGCATGGACGGGATTGTGTACGTTCTCCAAGACAAATAAATAGTAAGCCACTACCAAAACCGCAAAACCAACCGCAATTTTTGGATAGTTTTTGTGCCAGAAATGCTCATAAAATAGCGGTCCTGTAGCTATCATTAACAAAAGCATCACGAAAGGAATAACCAACCAAACTGGAGGCGCGTGTATATCGCCATGTGCCTCAGTGAGTGCATCATTGGCCTCAACGGGGATTTTATCTGATTCGCCGCCTGATTCTTGAACTACTTCTGAATGAGATTCCTGAGCCATAACAGAAGGCCCTTGGAAGCTTCCAAAAAATAATAATCCGAAGAAAATGGAAAAACTAAAGATAAAATTCTTCATTTATTTAATAGGTTCTGCTGGATAAAATTTAAGTAAACAAAACTGGAAGACTCAGGGGAAATTATTGGGTGGGATGGCGCTAAACTACTGATTTTGCATGAAAATCCACAATAGTGTAAGATGCTCCCGATGGAATTGACCAAAAATTAACTCCATCGGATGAATCTGCAATACTGAAATTACACGAGTTGTGCCAAAGCTATTTTAAAGGAGCTTTCAGCGAGTTTGGTTGTATAAGGGTTTTCTGCCCGAGTCTGTTCCAGTGCATTTTTGATCGTTTCGCTCACATCATCAAAGATTGCCTGATCGGTCACCTCCGCCTCATCACTCATCAAATATGCAAATACTCTTGCCATTCCGCAATTCGCTATAAAATCAGGAATCAAAGCGACACGATCATCGGTCCATACACCGATCGGGCCGAAGAAAATCTCTTTATCCGCGAAAGGTACATTAGCCCCACATGAAATCACTTCCAATCCTGCCGCTACCATACGTTCGGTTTGAGGTTTTGTGATCAATCGAGAAGCTGCTGCGGGAATAAATATCTCACTTTTGAGATCCCAGATTCTTTCATTGATTTCCTCAAATGGAATAAGATCATTCGAAACCAATTTATTTCCAATTCTGTTTAAAAATAATTCTCGGATCTCATCCAGTGTATATCCTTTCTCATTGATCAAGCCTCCTTCACGGTCAATTATTCCTACAATTTTGACGCCTTCTATTGCCAGAAAGCAAGCTGCCGCTGCTCCTACATTGCCCCAGCCTTGGATTACCGCTCTTTTTCCTTTGAGCTCACCACCCCACAGATTGTAATAATGGCGCACTGCTTCGGCTACGCCATAGCCAGTGATCATATCAGCTACAGTGTATTTCTTTATGCCGTTTGGAGTGAAGTTTGGATCTTCAAGCACTTTGGATACACCTTGACGGAGTTGCCCTATTTTTCTTATCTTTTGAGGCTCAGTTGCATGGAAGTGTCCATTGACAATTCCCTCCTGTGGGTGCCAGAGTCCAAACGATTCGGTCACCGGGATCACTTCATGAATCTCATCCACGTTCATATCCCCACCTGTACCATAGTAGCTTTTCAGCAATGGCATGACTGCTTTGTACCATCTTTCCAGTACACCGGCTTTTCTCGGATCATTGGGGTCAAAGTTGATTCCCGACTTGGCACCCCCGATTGCTGGACCTGATACAGTGAATTTGACCTCCATCGTCTTTGCCAAGGATTCTACTTCCCGCTTATCCAGCCCTTTTCGCATTCGAGTTCCGCCGCCGGCTGCACCACCTCGCAAGGAATTGATCACTACCCAGCCCTCTGCTTCAGATTCGCTGTCGCTCCATTCAAAGACGATTTCCGGTTGTTTGTTTTCGAACTTTTTTAATAATTCCTGCATGAATATTTGGGTTTTTATTGCAGCGCAAAAATAGAAAAATTAATACTGCTACCTACTTGATATAGGAGGGTCGGTCAGCCAAAAATCATTCCGCCCGAGGAGTCTTCGATCGCGCCTGTGACGCTGCGCAGACAGTTCATATCGCCTCTAAGTCGTAAAACACCCAAGAAACCAAAAATTAATGCCTCCTTGAATTCAATCAATTGGGGAGTTTGTGTGGGAATATTAATTGCGCCATAGAGTTGCTCTTCAAGCGATTGTACAAAAAATGTATGATAAGCTCCGCCTCCTGTCAACAGGACTTTGGGAATTGGGTGGCTGGAATAGTTTCGAATCACTCGCCCTATTTGCATCGCAAAGTGCTCGACTAATGTGGCCATAATATCTTTTGGCGAAGCCTCAGAAGCAGCTATCAGAGGCATAAAATCTGTTTCAAGATCTTCCCTTCCCAGAGATTTCGCAGATTTTGTTTGATAAAAGGGGATAGAATTAAGCTTATCCAGCAGATTTTGATCTATTGTGCCTTCACTCGCCCATTTTCCCTGGTCGTCGTAGTTTGCTCCTAGTACTTTTGCCTGCTGATTGAGCAGGAGATTAAACGGACAGGTGTCAAACGCTATTCGGCTTCCATTCCATTCCATGCTGATATTTGCGATTCCGCCCAGATTGATGCAGAAATCCATTTCTGGAAAAAGTAATTTATCGCCAATCGGCACCAACGGGGCGCCTTGGCCTCCGTGCTGCACATCCAGCATTCTGAAATCATTTATCACCTTCATACCGGTAGATTGGTGGAGCGCCCAGCCGTTTCCGATTTGTAGACTTAGTCCTTTGTTTGGCTGATGATATACCGTATGTCCGTGGCTACAGATTGCATCCGGTTGGCAATTATATTTTTTACAAAAGGCATTGACTATTTCTCCCATCCACTTTCCAAATTGTACATCCAATAGGGAAAGCTCCAATGCGGATAAGGTATGGCTGTTCATCAGCTCCGACTCCAATAAGGGTGGAAATGCGACCGTTTCTGCTTCCAAGATTTGAAACTTCCAAGATTCATTTTTTTCAAATTCGCAAAGTGCCAAATCCAATCCGTCGCCGGAGGTTCCTGACATCAATCCGATCACGGTGTAGCGAGATGGGGTCATGGGTTAATTTTTGTTAAGTTGCTGTAGCCTCAAAGATAAATTAACATCGATAAAATCGCCTGATTTTTTTAATGGCTAAGTTGCGAGACTAAATGATGTCCTTTGGCGAACCTAATCATTGATATTGGAAATACACGAATCAAGGCAGCGCTCTTTCAAGGAGCAGTTCTGCTTTGGGAAAGTGCATTTCAGGATTTGGAAGAAGCAAAGGCTAATGTTGAGAATCTTGATTTCAAATACTGTCTGATAAGTTCCGTAAGATGGAGTTATGATGAGCTAATTGAAGCATTTCCATTTGACTTTCTTTGCTTGACCCATGAGTTGAAATTGCCTATCCAAAACCTTTATGCTTCGCCCAATACACTTGGTCTGGATCGGATTGCAGCTGCTGTAGGGGCTTGGTCCAAATCCGAAAATACGCCAGTCTTGGCCATTGACCTAGGCAGTTGTATCACCTATGAGCTGGTTTCAGAGAAAGGTGAATATCTTGGTGGAGCGATCAGCCCAGGTATAAGTATGCGTGCCAAAGCTATGAATCAATTCACCGCCAGGTTGCCATTGGTAGTTCTAGATAAAGTCCCAACGGAGTTATTTGGTAATACGACTGTGCAGTGTATGCAGATTGGAATATGGTCTGGCGTGAGTCATGAGATAACAGGTCAAATCAATGCCTACCGAAAAAAATTTCCACATTTGAAGGTCTTTGTTTGTGGAGGAGACTCACAATCTTTTGATTCATTAGTAAAAGACCACATATTTGTAGTCCCGAATTTGGTTCTTTTTGGACTGAATGCTATTCTAAACCATAATGTTGAGTAAAGTAAAACTGCTGTTGTTGGGTGTATTCTGCACCCTTTTCTTATTTAATGAAGTCTTTGCCCAGACTAGTTCTTCCACTTATAGTGCATTAGGACTTGGAGAGTTCAACTATTCTGGAAGTGCCACCAATCAAGGAATGGGAGGGATGGGAATTAGTTATGGTACAGGTTGGAGTGTAAATTTGGTTAACCCTGCTTTGTCTACCCGGAACACTATCTTTAATTTTGAGGCGGCAATGAATTACAAAAGGATAAGTGCAAATAACGGGTCTGAGACTTCAGATGTCGATGGTGGTGGAATTTCCTACCTCGCCTTCTCACTCCCTGTTAAATCTGGAAAGGCGACTCTTGGACTAGGACTGAATCAAATCAGTTCGGTCAATTATCGCCTCCTGATTAATAGCCAGGTCAATAATGCAACTATCAATGCCGACAATTTTATCGAAGGCGATGGAGGGATTTCTGAAGCTTACATTAGCGCTGGATTCGTGGTAGCAAAAAACCTGAGTCTTGGCGTACAAGGTTCCTACTTATTTGGATCTACAATCCGTACCAATCAATTGACCTTGACAGACCTCGAGGGAGCTTTAGTAGGAATCCCGTCTGAATATTATGAAAGATTATCAGTAGCTGATGTAGGTTTTAAATTGGGAGCACATTATATGATACCTCTTGACGCAAAGAAAAGCATACACTTAGGCGCGATCTATGAAAATCTCGGCAATGTCAATGGTAAAGCATTTGCCAAGTTAGCAGCTTTCGGTCAGGCAAATAGCCTCGATACAGATGGAGATTTGATCGCAAATGATGAGCCCGGAAGTGTATATATACCAAACCGTTATGGTTTTGGAATTACTTTCGAAAAGACCAATAAATACGCTATCGGATTAGAAGGACAATTCCAGGATTTCAAACAATATCGGTCATTTCTAGATGATCCATCGATATTGAAAGAAGCTATCAAAATAGCACTTGGATTCCAGATCGTACCAGATTATTTATCGATTGATAACACGCTGAAACGCACCACTTATCGGATTGGATTGGAGTTTCAGCAGACTCCCTACTACCTCAATGAGACTAATATCAATGATATTGGCATCAACTTTGGAGCTTCCCTACCACTGAATCAATTGTCTTTAATGAACCTTGCCATGAAGGTAGGACAGCGGGGCACGACCAATAATGGGCTTATCCAAGAAAACTATATAAACTTCACGTTAGGCTTCTCATTGAATGATAACAGCTGGTTCTACAAACGTGTATTTGAATAAAAATAGCAACAATCAAGATCAATCCTGACAATTACTTTTGTCGAAAAGATTAATATCCTTAAACTTGGTTCCCGAAATTAAACTAACAATAAGATGAAACTGAAAGCGACACTACTAGGCTTATCTGCACTACTTCTGGCAGGTATGACTCAAGCTCAAGATGGCTGGAATTGGCCAGCTGATATAGCGCAGGAAGGTAAAGCAAGAGAACTGAACGCAGCATACGTGGACTATATGAAGTCCGAGCAGTTTGTTGCGGCTACTAAGCCCTTGAACTGGCTGCTGATCAATGTCCCTGAGCTGAATGAATCCATCTATATCTATGGAGCAAACATCTATAAGGGAGCAGCTGAAGAAACAGCTGACGCTGCTAAGAAGCTTGTGTACCAAGATTCTGTGATAGCGATCTATCAGAAAAGAGGTGAGTTGTACGATACAGAATCAAACTGGATCGAAAACAAAGCGTACTACGGGTATCAGTATTACAAAGGCGACAAGGATAAGTTGAAGGGCGCTATTGAAGATTTTGAAAAAGCAATGGAGTTGAATGGTACTATTAATTACCAATTGACTGCCGCTTACTTTGATTTGATTTATCGTAATTATGCATACAACAAGGCTTATACAGGCGAAGAAATTCTTGCAATTCACGATGAAATACAGACAATGTTGGATGCTGAAGCTGCAAAAGGTACTGATGTATCGTCTCAGAAAGGAACTCTTGAGCAATTACTTGTTGCAATGGAACTGATCGATTGCGACTTTATTGAAAATACCATGGGAGCAAAGCTGAGAGCCGATCCAACCAACGAAGTTTTGGCTAATCAGATATTCAATTACTCTGTGCAGTACAAGTGTTATTCTTCTGCCATTTTCTTGCAAGCATTGGAAATGAAGCATGCAAAAGAGCCAAGCTTCTCTACTTCTCAGGTCATCGCAATGCGATACATGCAGGAAGATCAGACTGACAAGGCAGAAGGAATGTGGGAGCAAGCATTTTCGCTAGGCGAAAATCCTACTCAGAAGTCAGATGCTAAAATGGAACTTGCCAAAATCTATGCAAAGCAAGGTAAGAAGTCTGCTGCAAGAGCTGCTGGTAGAGAAGCTGCTGATTTGGACAACACTAAAACTTCGGATGTCTATTCAATGATCGCTGCCCTTTACATGAACTCATTCAATGATTGTAAAGGCGGAGAAAGCCGTGCAAAGGATTACTCTATCTATATCGCTGCTTACAACGCTTATCAGCGAGCAGGTGATTCTCAGGGAATGTCAAGTGCAAGATCAAGATTTCCTTCCAAGGAAGAGTTATTCACCGAAGGACTTCAGGTTGGATCAACCTTGAATACAGGATGCTGGATTGGCGAGTCCGTGACTTTGGCTACAAGAGATTAATCAAGCATATAATCTGAATAATGGCAGCCATAGCGGCTGCCTTTTTTTGTTTTTATCCAAATGAGGTTTTCAATACTTTCAGACTATGAAATTTCAATTAAATATCTTTGTTGCCCTCTTGTTTATTTTATTGCTGAATTCCTGTAGGGAAGATGTGGATACCGCTTCGCTTCAAGTATATGATGGACCTATTAATACTGCTATTAATATTCATCTGATAGAGAGTGACTCTGCGATCATCCGATCGGATATCAAAGCGCCCATGCAGTTGGAGTTTAAGAATGGAAACATTGAATTTCCTGAGGGAATTGAAATCCAGTTTTTTGAAAAAGATGGAAGTTTAGGGACTACCCTACGAGCGGATAAGGGATACTACCTCAAATCTGAAAATCTCTACAAAGGTGTGGGTGATGTGCAGGTCAAAAATCTGATCAAGGATCAACAGCTTAAGACCGAAGAAATATTTTGGAGTCGCAACAATCAGAAAATTTATACAGATAAGTTTGTTACGGTGCAGGAACAGCAAACCATTTTCAACGGTACGGGATTAGAAGCTGATCAATCTTTTTCTACTTATAAGTTGAAAAACGTCCGCGACAGCAGAACACTGCTGCCTGGTGAAGGAATGTAAAAAGGAATCAAAATTCTTTGCGTTAATTTGCATTCCGATTGACAATCCTAAATTCCGATTTATTGAAACTCGCTGACGCACTTATTCTTTCACTTTCTTTAGCGCTCATTATAATTGGAGTTCATCAGACCATGACAGTCGGCGTGGGCGCTTCCTATGCTATTTTTATGTTTGCGGTAGCTTTGTTGTTTTGGTTCCAATACCGCAAAACGAAGAAACCAACCGCACCACCTTCGAATAAGAAGAAAACTAAATCGCCCAAAAAACGCTAAGAATGGAAGTTACCTATTTAATATATGTGGTCATTACCCTGATTTTCTCAGGATTTTTTTCCGGGATGGAGATTGCTTTTATCTCTTCCAATAAGCTTCAAATTGAACTTCAGAATAAGCAGGGAGACTTCACAGGTAAATTACTGAGTGTATTTGTGCAGCGTCCGGGTCAGTTTATCGGCACCACCTTGATGGGGAATACCATCTCCTTGGTACTATATGGTATTTTCATGGCTTATCTGATGGAAGATCCATTGAGGATGATCTTGCCTACTGCACTTAATAATGAAGGGTTTATTCTTTTTTCGCAGACCATAGTTTCTACCATTATTGTCTTGATCACGGCAGAATTCCTTCCTAAAAGTATCTTTATGCTGAATCCAAACAGCATGTTGTCCATATTTGCATTGCCTTTTTGGCTATTTTATGTGCTTATTTACCCGATAGTTTGGACTACTGTATGGTTGTCTAGATTCTTTATTACGAAGATTTTGAGATTGGAATACAGTGAAGACAAACCGGTATTTACTGTGACAGACTTGAATAGCTTTATCCAAAATCACCTAACCAAAGCCAAGGAGGAAGGTCATGTAGATATTGATTCTAAGATATTTGACAACGCAGTCGAATTCAAAACTGTGCGAGTGAGGGAATGCATGGTGCCTCGAACAGACATCGTCTGTGTAGAGGTAGACGATACCATGGAAGATCTCAAAACAGTGTTTGAAGAGAGCGGGCATTCTAAAGTGATCGTATATCGCGAAACAATCGATGATGTAATTGGCTATTGTCATCAGTTGGAGCTCTTCAAAAAACCCAAAACTATCGAGGAGATTTTAACTGAAATCATTATTGTCCCTGAGTCTGCGCTCGCAAATGAGCTATTGATTCAGTTTATTAAAGAGCGGAAAAGTTTGGCATTGGTCGTCGATGAGTTCGGCGGCACAAGTGGGATCGTCTCAATGGAAGATATTATTGAGGAAATTTTTGGCGAGATTGAGGACGAATATGACAGCGATGATCTGATGGAGCAAAAGATATCTGATCAGGAATTTGTCCTGAGTGCTCGCCATGAAATTGATTATTTGAATGATAAATATGATTGGGAATTACCGATTGGAGACTTTGAGACCCTTTCTGGTTTGATTTTATCCTTAACTGAGAATCTTCCAAAAAAAGGAGAATCGGCTACATTTGGGCCTTATACATTCACAATAATGACCAAACAAGAGCATCGAATTGAAACAGTTAGACTCAAAATTAACTCCTCAGGGATTTTTTAGATAAGGCTTTGATTCAGAATATATTTTGAATTTCGTTACTAATGCTATTATTTTGCGACTCCTAAAAAAGCGTAGTAACAATAATGGCGTTAATTAAACAAATAAGACAGCGGACAGGTCTCGCAATCGGTGTAATAGCCGGCGGGTTAATTTTATTCCTCCTAGGAGGAGATTTGCTCAGTCCAAATTCCTCACTTCTCAATTCCAGCGAAAACATCGTAGGCGAAATCGCAGGCGAAGAAATTACCTACGAGGAGTATATCCAAAAGGTAGAAGAAGTAAAAATTGCTTATCAGCAGCGAACAGGTAGAGCTCCTTCCGAAGTGGAGATGTACACCGTTCGGGAGCAAGCATGGCAGGCTATGATTGTGGAGCGGGTATTCCAAGAAGAATATGATAAACTTGGCTTGATCGTATCTGATGCCGAATTGGTGGATATGGTGCAAGGCAAAAATATTGTTGCCGAATTGCGTCAGCAGTTAGTCAATCCGGAAACAGGAGAGTTCGATAAGAGCCAACTGATTACTTTTCTCCAGTCACTGGAGACTGCAGATCCTGCGCAGCAGGCATTTTGGGCACAGCAAGAGCAACTTTTTAGTGCCTCAAGATTAAGAATCAAATACGATAATTTGCTTGGAACATCTGAGTTTGCCACACAGGCAGAGGCGAAGATGGAGTACAAAGCAGCAAATACGATTGCAGATGCCTCGATTCTATATGTACCGTATTACGCGATAGCTGATGCAGAGGTCAAGGTGGAAGAAAGCGAAATGAAGGCATATCTCAAAAAGCACAAAGAAAAGTTCAAAACTGGAAATACCGCATCGCTTGAGTATGTAAGCTTCAGCATTCTCCCAAGTGGACAGGATTCGGCGGAAGTGATCAGCGAAATCACCCAGCTCACAGAAGAGTTGAAATCGGTCACAAACGATTCCACTTTTGCCAGCAGAAACTCAGATAATCCAACTGCATTTTATACTTTCAAGCCAGGAGAGGAACTACCTGTCAGCTTGACCTCGAATACAGGAGCTGATCTGGAAGCAGGATCAGTTTATGGTCCTTATGTGACTCCTAATAGTTCTTATGTGTCATACAAGATTTCTGAAAAATATGAAGGAACTCCAAGAATGAGAGCTTCGCATATACTGTTTGGTATCGAAGGTATGGACGAAGCATCCAAGGCTGCTGTGAGAGCACAAGCTGAGGAAGTACTAGCAGAGGTGAAGAGCAGTGGCAATTTTGCGGTAGCCGCTCAACAGTACGGTCAGGACGGCACTGCACAGAATGGCGGTGATCTTGGATGGTTTGCTAAAGATGACTTCGTAGAGCCATTTGCAAAAGCTGTGTATGCAGCAAAGAACACTGGTCTTCTGTCAGATTTGGTAGAGACTGAATATGGATATCACATCATCGAGGTGACTGAAATGTCCAAATCTGAATACACTAAAGTAGCAACCTTGGAATCGGAACTTGTAGCAAGTGATGCAACTCGAAACGAAGCGTTCAGAAATGCGGATTCTTTCGCAGCTAGCTCCGGAAATAGAAGTCAGTTTACCGAAAATGCTGAAAAAGATAATTACAGAATCCTGCAGGCAAATAGCCTTGATGCAAATGCAAGAAACATAAACAACCTTACAAACGCCCGTGAAATCATTCGTTGGGCATTCTCTGATGCTTCAGAAGATGAGGTTTCCTCCGTGTTTGAACTGGACAATGCATACCTGGTAGCCACTTTGGTAAGCAAAAAAGAAGAAGGTGACGCCACTTTAGCAGATGTAAGAGAGCAGGTAGAAACTCAAGTAAGAAATGAGAAGAAAGCGGAGATGATTCAGGCTAAGCTGAAAGGCATGAATACGATGGAAGCGATGAAGGGAGTCTTCCCGGACGCTGCCTCACTGAATGAGATCCCTGATTTGAAATTAAGTACATCGGTTATTCCCGGAGTTGGTTTTGCACCTAAGGCTATTGGGGCGATTTTTGGAATCAAGTCAGGTGAGTTGACCATGCCGATCCAAGAAGATATTGGAGTGATAGTAGCCAAACTCAATACCTTGACACCTGCGGCTGAGATTGGCGATTACTCTGGATTCCAAGGGCAATTGACCCAAAGTGCTTCACAGCGGATATCTTACCAAGTGATGATGGCTTTGCAGGATTTGGCAAATGTGAAAGACTACAGATACAAATTCTTTTAAATAAGAAACTGTTAATTTGAACCCATGCCCATCAGCATGGGTTCTTTCATTATAGTCAATGAGCCATTGAATTAGATGAAAAAAGAATTTAATATAGACTCCTTTAAAGAAAAACTGGAAGCAAGCGGTTCATTCCCGATGCTTTACATGTTCAAATTTATAGTCCCTAACGGCAAGGAGAAAGAAATAGCTGCGATTTTTCCTAAAAATGAGATGGAAATCAAAGCTAGTTCCGGTGGCAAATATGTCAGCACAACCATTCAATCGATGATGGATTCTCCGGATCAGATTATTGAGATCTATCAAAAAGCGGCTGTAATCGATGGATTAATTTCACTTTAACCCCTTAACATCATGTGGAAAGAAGAAAATAACAAACTCAAGAAGACATTTAAATTCGGTGATTTCCAAGAAGCGTTTGCATTCATGACCCGAGTGGCTTTTCTAGCGGAGGCGCATCAGCATCACCCCAACTGGAGTAATGTCTACAATACTGTAGATATCGAACTGACCACCCATGATTCCGGCAATACGGTGACTGCAAAGGATCACAAACTGGCTAAAGCAATCGATGGCATCAGCTAATGAGTGAGAATACGATTAATCTTTATTTGGTACCCACTCCGATTGGCAATCTGAAAGACATCACGCTTCGAGCCATAGAAGTGCTGAAGAGTGCTGATGTCATTCTTGCTGAAGATACTCGGACAAGTGGGAGTTTGCTCAAGCATCTGGAGATCTCCAGACCGCTACAGAGCTACCATATTTTCAATGAACACAAGACCGTACAGCGATTGGTAGATCGAATGAAAGCCGGCGAGGTTTTCGCATTGATCAGTGATGCAGGTACTCCGGCGATATCTGACCCTGGATTTTTGCTGGTTAGAGAAGTTCTCGCTGCCGGATTGGATGTGCAGTGCCTACCAGGTGCCACAGCCTTGATACCCGCCCTCATCAATAGTGGATTGCCCAATGACCGTTTTGTATTCGAGGGATTTTTGCCTCATAAAAAAGGCAGAAAAACACGGATAGATGGGCTGGTCGAGGAAGTCAGAACCATGGTTTTTTATGAATCTCCCCACCGACTGATGAAAACTTTAGAGCAATTGTCTGAAGCTTTTGGATCTGAGCGCCAAGCCTGCGTGTCTCGAGAATTAACTAAATTGTTCGAAGAAAATGCCAGAGGAACATTGGCAGAATTAATTGAATATTACCAAACAAATCCTCTGAAAGGAGAAATAGTCTTAACAGTAGCCGGAAAAAATCCCAAAGCCTAAATATCATGATCAACCCCTCAAAATTGTCTAAACTTCTCGAAGAGGTGCAGGATATTGCTAAGGAAGCAGGAGCATTTATCAGGAAAGAGCGTCAGCATTTTTCCATAGAAAAAGTCGAGCACAAAGGTCTGAACGATCTGGTTTCTTATGTAGACAAAGAAGCGGAAAAAATGATCGTTGCCAGGTTGAGCAAGATTCTGCCAGAGGCAGGATTTATCACCGAGGAGGGTACTACTGACAAGGGGGCGGCGACTTTGACATGGGTAATCGATCCATTGGACGGCACGACTAATTTTATACATGGGCTTCCGATATTTGCCGTGAGTATCGCTCTGATGGAGGAGGATGAAGTCGTCCTTGGAGTGGTGTACGAAGTCAATCGTCACGAATGTTTTTACGCCAAGAAGGGTGGAGGTGCATTCTGCAATGATACCAGAATCCAAGTGAGCAAAGCAAAAGCCTTGTCAGAATCCCTGATCGCGACCGGATTTCCCTATCACAATTTTGAGCTGATTGATAAATACATGAATGCTTTGAAAGAATTGATGCAATGTACTCACGGACTCCGAAGATTGGGAAGTGCTGCTGTTGATCTTTGTTACGTAGCTGTAGGCCGTTCTGAAGGATATTTTGAATATAACCTCAATTCCTATGATGTCGCAGCTGGCGCATTGATTGTAGAGGAGGCCGGAGGCACTGTTACAGACTTTCAACAAGGAAGGGATTTCATATTTGGACGCCAGATTGTGGCTACCAATGGATTGATTCACCAGGAATTTTTAAATAAAGTCGAGGCGATTCTAAACTAAGGTTATTTCATCAGGTAGTACCAAATGATCACCGTGACGATGGAGATAGGAATCCCCAATCCAGAGAGAAGCGCGGCAAGTTTGGGTCTCAATCCATATTGGATGGCGACTAGTGAGCCCGTAATCATAGGAGCCATCCCACTTTCCAAGACAGTGGCTTGAAGGGTAAGGCCATCCATCGATGGGAAGTTGCGATAGATCAACCAAACCAGTCCAGGAGCAAGAATCAATCGATAGCTTATTCCAAGCCAAAAATGATTGGAGCGAAGGGATTCGAAATCTACTGAAAACCGTATCCCAATCGCAAAAATCGAAACGGGAACCATCGTTTTGGCAATAATTGAAGCCAAAGGAATTAGAAACTCAGGAGTCTTCCAATCCAAAAAACTCATCGCTAACGTGAGTAGTAAGAAAATGAAAGGGGGAAAGGAGAGAATTTTTAAGGGAATCTTGCGTAAGTCGCCTTCCTGATCAGAATAAAGCGAAGCCACTACAATAGCCACAGAAGAAACTAATAAAAAAGAACCGCCCTGATCGATCAAGAGCGCGATGGGTAATCCTTCCTTACCCAGCAGGCCTTCGATCACCGGAAACCCTAAAAAAGAGGTATTTGCAAGACCGGATACGACTACCAAACATCCTGTGGTTGCAGCGTCCCATTTGAGCAACTTTCCTAAAGTGCCAAACACAACCCATGATCCGAAAAACGTGAACCAAGCAGCAGAAATCGGTAGGAGTAAATCCCAGCCTGGGTTGATATTGGGAATATAGAGCAGGGCTAAAGCAGGCAATACCAGATTGAAAAGGTAGAAATTAACCCACTTGCTCACTGCCTCTTTTGGGAAATTGGCTTTCTTTTGGAGAAATACGCCCAAAAAAAGAAATAATACTGCTACAAGCGCGCTAATCATGGTGGGCGTTTGATATCGAAAGATTTTTTAACATAAAAATAACTTGAAAGAATTGTATATCTCTGATTATCAATATTTTTAGACGACTAATTTATGTTTATGACTAAACAATTCCCATATTTATCAACGGAAAGAAATGGGTACAACTATCCTAACTTTCCCAAGATCAAGCAAGATTGATCAAGCCATGGCTTCCTGTGGATAGCTTGCGCAAAGTCCTTTTTCAGGGAATTGAGTTGACTGAATGTTTGGATTTCGATATTTATGAATTTAAATATCCGCAATTGCACCAGTAGCTTTATTTTCTTTGCGTATTGGGACAGAAGACGCCTGCCTGCCGGTAGGCAGGGAAGACCGAAACGCCCAATTATCAATTTGGCACCAATTTTATTCTTGTCTTTATTGCCTACTGGCAAAGTAGCGGGTGATCATATTTATGAATATTGGTTTAATTCCTGTCAAATGACGAGGCAGAAACAAGCTTATCTGGATATTTAATCCAAGCCATAGCTTTTTCGCTTTTCATCGAAATATTTTTCAAGTTCTGGATAGAAACTACTTTCTGCTACTGGGACTCCGTCTAAAATCAACTCCATTCCACCCTCCATTTGGTCTGTATTCACTTGAATACCTTCGATCAGGTAAATCAAATCCTCCAAGGTTTGCTCTTCCTCGACCGATGAAGGATAGAGCAAATACTCATTTCCATAGAAATCAACTGCCTCAAACTGAATTTTCCGATCTATCAAGTGCGCATAGATGCTTAATTGCTCGCCCCATTTACTCTCAGGGTAGCTTAGCTTTACCAGTAAAACGGAGGTAATCTCAGTACTGAAGTAGCTTTCAGGGCGGAATTTGAAATTGATCATCTTTCAAAAATAAGAATTCCTTTTCATTCCAATTGGTATCTGCTTTAAGGATTGGATAATCGGGAGTTTCGGGCTACTTTTGACCCTGTTTAATTTTGATCATCGTATCGAAAAACATTTCCAAAAACTGCGTTCAAATTATTGATTATGAAAAGAGATTCACTTGTTTTTGATCTTATTGATAAAGAAGAAGATCGACAAAAAAGAGGAATTGAGCTGATAGCTTCAGAAAATTTTACCAGTAAGCAAGTGATGGAAGCTGCTGGAAGTGTGCTCACAAATAAATATGCAGAAGGCCTGCCAGGTAAGCGATACTACGGAGGCTGCGAAATCGTGGATGAAATAGAGCAACTGGCGATTGATCGAGCGAAAAAACTTTTCGGTGCCACTTGGGCCAATGTTCAACCCCATTCAGGAGCCCAAGCGAATGCAGCGGTTTTCTTGGCTTGTTTGAATGCTGGCGATCCAATTTTAGGTTTTGATTTGTCTCATGGTGGACATTTGACTCACGGATCTCCAGTAAATTTTTCAGGAAAACTTTATGATCCTCACTTTTATGGAGTTGAGGAGGCTACCGGTCTTATTGATTACGATAAGGTGGAAGCCAAAGCACTTGAGGTAAATCCCAAAATGATCATTTGCGGAGCTTCTGCTTATTCCAGAGACTGGGATTACCAAAGATTGCGAGACATTGCAGATCAAGTGGGGGCACTTTTATTAGCAGACATATCACATCCTTCAGGGTTGATTGCCCGTGGTCTGTTGAATGATCCACTGGAATATTGCCACATCGTCACCACGACTACTCATAAGACCTTGCGTGGACCTAGAGGTGGATTGATCATGATGCGTGATGATTTTGATAATCCTTGGGGACTTACCAATCCAAAAGGCGAAGTTCGTAAGATGACTGCGCTACTGGATATGGGAGTTTTTCCGGGAACTCAAGGTGGACCATTAGAGCATATAATAGCAGCAAAAGCGATTGCTTTCGAGGAATGTCTCTCAGATGAATACATGGAATATATCCTTCAGGTAAAATTGAATGCATCCATAATGGCCGATGAGTTCGTAAGTAAGGATTATAAACTCATCTCCGGCGGAACAGACAATCACTTGATGCTAATAGATCTTCGAAATAAGAACCTAACTGGAAAAATCGCAGAAGAAACACTGGGCAAAGTTGATATCACTATCAATAAGAACATGGTTCCTTTCGATACTAAATCTCCTTTCGTGACTTCAGGAATGCGTATTGGTACGCCTGCAATTACAACAAGAGGATTGAAGGAAGCAGATATGAAAAAGATTGTTTCTTTGATTGATCGAGCCCTGATGAATTATGACAACGATGCCGAACTGGCAAAAATCAAAAGTGAGGTCAACTCATGGATGGTTCAATTTCCACTCTATTAAGAAGCTTATATACCTGTGGCCTTAGACCAATATCGAGAAGAGGAAGAAGAAGGAGGAATGTCCTTTCTAGATCATTTGGAAGCACTGCGATGGCATTTGTTTCGCTCCGTTTCGGCTATTCTCATTTTCACTGTTATAGCGTTTATAGCAAAAAGTTTCGTGTTCGGAATCGTGATTCTGGGTCCATCAAAAGTAGATTTTGTTACTTATCGATGGCTCTGCGACCTTAGCGACTTCTTTGGAATTGCAGCGCTATGCATCGAAGAGCTACCATTTACGATTCAGAGTAGGCAGATGACCGGCCAATTTTCCATGCACGTGACATCGAGTATAGTGGTTGGTTTTATCGTGTCATTTCCTTATGTTTTTTGGGAAGTGTGGCGATTCATCAGTCCCGGACTCTACGATCAAGAGAAAAATGCCGCTAGAGGAGCTGTATTTTTTGTAAGTATGCTATTCTTTTTGGGAGCTGCTTTCGGATACTTTATTCTGTCGCCGCTTTCGATTAATTTCTTATCCAATTACCAACTGGATCCGAGTATTCTCAATGAATTCGATATTTCATCTTATGTCAGTACGCTGACGATGCTGGTATTGGCTTCTGCAATCATGTTCCAATTGCCAGTAGTTGTTTACTTCCTAGCCATGTCTGGTTTGGTGACTTCAGGCATGTTAAAATCGTATCGAAGACATTCCATTGTGGTGATTTTAATCTTAGCGGCTATCATCACGCCTCCTGATGTGATCAGTCAGATTTTGATTGCGATGCCAATTCTGGTTCTGTACGAAGCTGGGATCCAGATTGCAATTCGCTTAGAGAAAAAAAGGGCATTGAAAGCTGCTCAAGATGATATTGAAAACGCATTATAAAAGTTAGAAAACCAAGATCATGTCGAAAAAAGTAGCCATAGGAGGCGATCACGCAGGATTTGAATATAAAGCAAAGTTGATATCCAAGTTGGAGTCGCAGGGTTTTCAGGTGAAGGACTTCGGTCCTTTCTCCGAAGCATCAGTTGATTACCCGGATTATGTACATCCTTTAAGTTCTGCGATCGAAGCCGGTGAGTATGACTTGGGAATAGTAATCTGTGGTAGCGGAAATGGTGTTGCGATCACTGCAAACAAGCATCAGGGAATCCGAGCAGCACTTTGCTGGAATGAGGAGTTGGCCGCTTTGGCTCGTCAGCATAATGACGCAAATGTCATAGCGCTACCTGCTCGGTTTGTTTCCTATGAACTGGCAGAAAAGCTGGCTGAGATCTTTTTGACTACAGATTTTGAAGGAGGAAGACATCAAAATCGAGTAGGTAAGATTGGGTGTTCTTGACACAGTTTTTAATCTAGAATACGATACCTAATTTTGAGCTGGGGAACTAGCTTTTGGTTATTTCCTCAGCTCAAAAACTCCAGGTTTTGTAGCTTTATACTCCTTCTGTAGCGAAGGAAACTGCTCTAGTAAAGTTTTAAAATCTCCATTTGGATCCAAAACCTGTTTTGCTTTTTGAGTTTGGAGCAGTTGATAAATTTTTGCTTTTTCGGCTAGTCCGCGGTCTTTTTCCAAGTAGATCTTGCTTAACTCATAGTTCAAGAAAGGACCGCCGAGTGATGATTTTTGATATGGTTTTAAATCATTACCCATAATCATCAATGAGGATTCATAGACCTCAGTAGTTTCCCTGATTAAATAATTGGAGTTGCTATACGTCTGCCAATACCACCAGCACACTGCGGGTAATCCAAATATTAATAAATAAAATGTGGTATTTGCAACTACACCTTTTCTGAAATTGATGAAAAACTGAGTAATCAAATAGGTCAACGCCGGAATGAAAATCACCAATTGGTAGCCTGCTTGCCTTTTTATCAAAAAGAATTCAAAGGCGGAAAAAATCAGCCACAGCACCACGAGTTGTCTTTGTTTCTGCTGATTTATAGTGGAGGCCCGCAATACCGAAGCGATAAAATAGCCGATTAATGCGAGCAAAACTGGGAAAGCACCCAGTATGATCCAATCAAAAATACTCTGGAAATTTGTCTTTGTAGTAAGGAATGAAAGCGGCCAAATTTCTATCGCTTCCACAAGACCTTCATTCCAGAAGTAATAAACGGAAACCAGTAAAAGAGGAAGAAAATAGCCGATTAGGGAAAGCATCAATTGGCGAAATGAAAATCCACTGATAGCAATGCCAGTGAAAATCAAATATGGCAAGAAAATCAGGTAGTTGGGCTGAAATCCCGTAGCGACTCCTGCATATAGCCCTATGAGTAAGGTTGATTCAGAGGTTTCTTTTTGTAATACGGTTTGAGAAAAAAGCTGTCCTAGCGCTAAAATCAGAAAACTGCTTCCAAGTAATGTTGGACTCAAGCTCAACATATCGAATGAGAAATGAAACAGCGCCGCCATGATGATAGCCGGCAGATATGTATTCTCCTCAAAAGCTCTAAATTTGATTAAGATGGAGTTCCAATATAAAATCTGGAATAAAATCAACGCTCTACCAATCAACTCATAAGCAAGCTGACTTCTGCCAAAGATGACATCTACTATCGTGAAAAACCCTGCCGCTAATGGCCCTGTATCGTCTATAATGTCCTTATAGAGTAAAAGCCCGTCTCCTACTCGCTCTCCGAGCAAAACCCAAGTCAGCTGAGTGCTCGTAAAAGGAAATGGGAAAAGCAGAAGGTAAACCAAACTCAAAATCAGAAGGTAAACTCCGATTCCGATTAGCCTGAAGGGATCATTGACTCTAAAGAAGCTTAACAAGGTAAATTGATAAAAGTGAGGTGTTGGTTTTGCCCGAAATTAATTCATGCCGAACTATTTCGCTAAATTTGTACCATAAATACTTAAGATGGAAAGTAAAAGACAACAAAAACACGCAAAATTACTCCAAAAGGAACTCGGAGATATTTTTCAGAAAGAAGCAACGCACCTAATTGGGCGGGCGATGGTGACCATCACCCGAGTAATGGTCAGTCCCGATTTGGGTTTTGCCAAAGTGTACCTTAGCATCTTAATTACAGATCCTAAGTCAACATACGAGTTGATTAACGAGCATAAAAAGGAAATTCGCCACACCCTAGCCAAGCGAATTGGTAAGTCAGTTCGGATTATTCCGGAAGTCGCATTTTTCCTGGATGACTCAGCTTCCTATGCACAGCACATGGATAAGGTACTTTCGGATTTGAATATTCCGCCGGCGCCAGAGGAAGAGGAAGAAGAGAAAGATTAAAATCACACCCCTTTGAATCTTAGCTTTTTTATCGCCTCAAGATACTTTCGCAGCAAAAAGAAGCGAAACTTCATCACCATCCTTTCGATCATCTCCATTATTGGTGTAGCGGTCGGAACGATGGCTTTGGTGATTGTAATGTCCGTTTTCAATGGCTTGGAGGATTTGATTCGAGGGCTTTTTGCGAGTTTTGATGCGGAGCTGAAAATTGAGGCTGCTCAGGGCAAGAGCTTTCTCACCAACGAAGAGTGGCTTGAAAGTATTCGAGATTTGGAAGGAGTGGCGATCCTGACTGAAGTGATTGAGGACAATGCTTTGCTTGATTACAACGGCAATCAGATGATTGGTCGCATCAAGGGAGTTTCAGATAATTTTTTGGATCAGGGAAGATTTTCTAAAGGCTATTTCTGGGGTGATACGACCTTGGGAACCGAGATTCGCCCAGCGGCGATTTTAGGAAGGGGAGTTGGATTTTTCCTGTCGGTGAACCTGGACAATATTAATGTGCCGCTAAAAGTTTTTTATCCAAAAGCACCGAGAAGTGCTGCGACGATTGATCCTACTCAATTATACTCCTCAGCGATACTTGAGCCAGTTGCCTATTTCAGCGTGGAGCGACAGTTTGATGATCAATACATCATTGTTCCTCTTTCATTTACAAGGGATCTCCTGAATTATGGAGATAAGAGGACATCTCTTGAGATCAAAGTGTCGGAAGGGTCTTCCATCGGGCAAGTGCAAAGTCTACTCAAAGCTCACTTAGGTACTGATTTTTTGGTGAAAAATACAGATGAGCAGCATGCGGGAATCCTGCGTACAGTTCAGCTGGAAAAATTCTTCGTATTTCTCACCCTTACCTTTATTCTGGCCATTGCCTCATTTAATATTTTCTTCTCCTTGAGTATGCTGGCTATTGAGAAGAAGAAGGATATCGCCGTATTGAAAGCCATGGGCGCTCCTGTGCAGTTGATCCAAAAAATCTTTTTGAAACAGGGTGCTTTAATTGCCTTTTCGGGGGCGATTATTGGATTGGTTTTGGGATATGCGGTGTGTTGGATTCAGCAGACTTTTGGTCTGGTATCGCTCGGGATTTCCTCAGCGGTAGTGGATTCCTATCCGGTGGAGATTGTTTTATCTGATTTTGTGTGGATTAGTTTGGCGGTAATTACGATTACATTGGCGGCATCTTGGCGGCCTGCATTTATTGCTTCGCAAGTCGACACGACTCTTGAGCTTTGATTTGAAGTCGAAAAGCAAGTGTAAGATCTTATATTTTAATTTCCACAGACTTTTTTCCAAACTTCTTCAGCTTGAATCATTCCCATCTCTCCGGCTTTCTGAAGTTCGGGGCAGGCTTCCTTCAGGCGTTTCATGCGCTGTAGCGTAATGCCCCGGTGGTAATATCCTGTTGGATTCCCAGGGTCACGAGCTACCGTCAGCGTGAAGTCGGCAAGGGCTTCCTCGAGTTTGCCGCTGCTGTACCGGGCTTGACCCCGAGCTAAATAATAACCTTCATTTTCGTTCTCGAAGGAAATGGCTATCGAATAATCACTTTCGGCCTGGCGCCACATTTTTTTTGCAGCAAGGATTTTTCCCCTGTAAAAATAAGATTCCGTGTCTAGTGAATCCAATTGAATAGCCATTCCAAAATCCTCGACTGCCCCCGTAGAGTCACCATGATACATCCGATAAAATCCACGTTGCTTATACGTCTGTGAACCTGCTGCTGAATCTGCAATCACTTCATCGAGTTGTGCAATCAAGCTCTCGTCGCCCCCTGTTTTCACTTGTGCCAAGCCTTGCTTAGCGGGTAGATGATTTGGGTCCAGTGCCAAAGCCTCTTCGAATTGCGAGATGGCGATCATATTATCACCAAACCTGGCAAAAGACCTGCCTTTTTCAGCGTAATAGTCAGGATTTGAATCGTCATAATCGATTGCGAAATCGAAGTATTCGATAGCCTGATCATATTCACCCATTTCAAAACTGCATAGACCAAGATGATAAAAGGCTTCCGCGGGGTTTCCGGATTGGGCGGTAGTAACTTGTGAGACACCTTGATCGCCGGCACCTTTCCTGTAGATAATCCGTGTAGTGGCGCCTGCCGGGGTATTTAAAAATCCCTCAAAATCTTCTGCGGCTGATTGGTATTGCTTGAGCAGGTATCGAATTCTTCCTCTGGCAAAATAGGCTTCCGCATTCGCAGGATCTATCGTAAGCAAAATCGAGAAATTGGTCAAAGCCTCCTCATAATTTTCAAGTCGTTCCAAGGCTTGACCTCGCAGCCAATATGCATCTGTATCCTGAGGGTGATCTTTGATCCACGTATCAAATAGTAATATAGCCTTTGCCCATTCCTGAGTATCGAAAGCAGTGTATCCTTTCAAGAATGTCTCACCTTTTTGCTCGGAGCTCTCCTGAGCCAAGGTGTAATTTGAAATAATAAGCAATAAACCAAGTGCAACCAATCGAATCATAAATTAGGCTTCTTTTTTCCCAAAGTTAAAGTTAGAAAGTCCACGATTAATTACGGTGTAAAGTGTTCCTAAAATTCCCAAACTTCCTGTTGCATAAGCATAAGCTTCATTGAAAAAGTTTTTGTCAAAAATTCCGATCAAAGCAAAGCAAATCAGGACAAAACTGATCGCAGAAACTTGAATTGTGGCCGCATTCCCATTTATTTTTTCATACACCTGAAAGCTTTTGATTTCGTCTTCGGTCGAGTTGTCAAGGATATATTTCCTAAAAACTGCACTGAATAACTCCCAATCGTCCCAGTTGCCTTTTACTTTCGATAAATTTTTGACTGGTACGATGATCCCTTTCTGTGCCAGCTCGATGAGCACATCTTTCCTTGCTATGTTGAAAAAACCTTCATTGGCGAAAGAATAGCAAGCTATTTTTTCATCAAAATTCAACTCTGTCCAAAGATTGTAGAGGTAAGCTTTTCTGGATCGCTGCTTGCTCATCAGATCATTGTAATCTTCCGGACTGCTGATGTCTCTTTCAGCGTGAGTTTCTTTCGAATTGGATCTCAGCGGTAGGAGTATAAAATGGAAATCTGAGAAAAATTCCGAGAATCTCATTCTATCTTTTGGTTCCTTGATCAGGTTGGCACTGTCCCTCCATGATTTTCCGGAGCTGACGATAATTTTCAGACCTTCTTCACATTGGGTTTGGAGAAAAAATATCGTATTAATGATCTCCATTGGATTATCTAAACAATGGAAATTTTTGATGTGAATATGGGAAACTATCGAATCGATTTGGAACGTCTCAAGATCCTCCATACCTCGGAGCAAGTCAAATTCAAGACGATGTTCAGGGGAAATATCATCCATTCTAAATTTTTCTGAAATGGCCAGATCAATATTTTTAGAATTAGTAGAAGAGAGGAACAGAAGTTTTTGATCAAGTTTAATTTCATTCTTACCCTCCCAATCTCCCTCAAGCTCAAAGAATATTTTGGTCTGAATCCAATGGATCAACATGCCGAGGATGATCAAAAAAATTAAAATATAAAATATGTAACTGAAGGACAAATCCTCTTTCTGACCTGCCAATTGGCTTTGCAGTTGCTCATGATTGGGAGTAATAAAATCAATAATACGCTGATCAAAAGGATCGCTGAGCGCAAACATCATCGATCTTCTAGTGCTTTCGTAGGTTGCAAAGGAATTTATTTTCTCAACGCCTATGTTGCCGTCATTTTCCTCTTTGTCCCAAATTCGCTTCTCAAATCCGTATGTTTTGGAATGAATTATATAGCCTGGTAAAAATCCAATTACCAAAAACCAGGCAGTCAAATAGAAAGTAAAGATTCTTCCAGCACCGATTTTTTTGAATAACAGCGGTCTTCTTCTTTGCCTCCGAAACCAATAGAAACAAAAAGCACCTGCCAGTCCACCTGCCACTAGTAGGTATAAGACCATTGACCACGAAGAAACACTTGCGATCACCACAAAAAGCAGCAATGCAAAGCCTGCGGTACTGAAAAAGCTGAGTGGAAGTGTTATGGGGTGTTCCCAATTCGCGTAATCAATTTGGGTAATGAGATTGATCAGTGAAATCAGGGTTGATCCAAAAATCAAGATGCTCAAAAATTCTAAATGATTGACGCTGACTAATGCATAGAGAATCATGATAAATACGAAAATGATTAAGTATACCAAAGTGAGGTATTGAAGTCGATTGAGATTGTCCGCCACAGGTTTGATACCTACGTAGATAAAGGTCTTAAAGCCAAATTTATCCGTGGATTTTCGGGTGATTAATTTGATAAAGAGCGAAAAAACCAAAAACAGAAAATATATTCCCATCAAAATCACTGCCTCAAAGGATGCCAAAGAAGTAAAGACATTGGTGATGTTTTGATTGACAAGAAACATAAGCCAAAGGGGCTCATCAAATTGCAAATCATCGGATGACTTACCGTCTACTCGCTGTATTAGGGCGATATATTGGTTTCCGTTGAGGTAGATTGGCACCTCGAGTTTGATGTTTTCCCCGTTTTCATTGTTCTGGATGATCGCCTCTATTTCCTTCCACTTTGCATCGCTCAAACCTTCCTGAATTTTGCTGATCGGAGATGCTATCTTTTTGCTGGAATAGATCACCCCACCGCTTCTCTTGAAAACCAAAAATCGATTTTCAAAGCTAGGATCTGTATTTTTCATCACTTTTAAGCTGTCCATACTGCCCACTTCCAGATTGAAAGTGATAGCTTTTACTTGAAGAGTGTCGGTCGCTCTAGGTGCGAAATTGGTGGAAATAACAGTCTCCAGTTTGCCGGATCCTCGACTGTGATGGGATTGAATGTAGTTTTTTTTCGGCTGGCCTCGATCTATGAAATACCGAAAGTATTTTCGATCCGATAAGTCAATTGCTGATTTTTTACCACTGTAGTTGACGAGATTTTTTCTTTTTTTCCCATCATCAAAATAAAGTAAACCTGCAAAACCAGTCTTATCAAATCCGATCAACTCATTGAATGTTGACCTTTGGGGCTCAAATTTTCTATCGTTATGCCAAGTGGTCAAGGTCCTACTTTTAACATATAGCGTGTCATAAATACTCTTTCTGATCTCTTCAGCCAGCTTATATGTCTTCTCATCTATCGGACTAGGCTTATTTTTATAAGTAGATACTGTAAATCCAATGACTAAGAATAGACCCATCAGAGAAATACCCGATTGGATCACCTTGTTTTGAGTAAGATTGTCTCCTTTGCTGAGATTGATGATACCCAACAAAGGAATAGATGCGATCAGAAGGAATAGAAAGAGAAGCAGCGCAGAAATAAGGTCAAAATTGATTCGAAGCCCAATCTTCTGAAAGTTGGATTCCTTTACCATACCGATCACGTATAGATTGAGATTCTCCAGTGGAAGCGGTGAAATGTAGGATCTGTTCAATTCATTGGAAAAAATCAATTGTTCTACCGAAACACCCGATATGGTATTGCCAAGACTATCTGACCGATTTTCTTTTGGATAAAATATCTGTAATCCCTCGAAAAATTCCGGATAAATACCCATTCCTTTAGCATCTGTGATCAGGAATCGCTCAAAAATTTTGTTGTTTTCTTGCTTGCGCAATAAATCTTTGATGTCTATTTTCAAATCCATCGCCAAGCCAGGTTTCGATATTTTGTCTCTGGGAGAATTGATTTTGAGCCGGTTAGGTAATTCAATATTCCAGTTTGCAAAGTCCTCGTCTGATAGCTTGATTAATAGATTTTCCTTAATAAGTTGACCACTTCGAAACGTCAAATTCCCCTCCTTCAGGGTTATTTGATCATCAAAGCGTGCATTCTGGTAATCAAGCTCGAAATTAATCCGATCTGATATTTTGATTGATTCACGTCTGATCAATGAGTCAGTTGCGAATTCAGCATATCCTTTTCGTATGAAAAAGGCATCTACACGAGCATAAAAATCCGGAAGAGCTCTTTTGATATCCTCTTCGATAGCCGAAATACTTCTGATATTTTGGGCTTCAAGTTCCTCGCGATTTTTATTGGATTGCACATAGAGGACGATTCCCAGTATGCCTACCACAGGGAGTAAGAAAAGCCAGATTTTAAGAGTTTTGAGTTTCATAAAAAAATAGAATAAAAGTACCCCTTAATGTATTTTATAATTATCTGAAAATCAAATGTTAATAAAAAATAATGTACTTTTAGCCTGATTTTTAATCAAAATAAACTTCTGATTTTGGTTCAAGGGCATGTTTATTGGTTGGCAACGGTTTACTCAAATCAGCAAAAAATCTCATCTTATGGCAAAAAATAATAGTTTATTTCTTTCAGCTTTATTTATTTTTTCAACCTACCAACTGGCTGTATCCCAGACGACCGACACAGGAAACTCTCTCAGATCAGGAACTATTGACAGTCAGTTTGAGTACATCTACGAGAGCTCCAATAATTTTCAAGAATATAAGGTGGTTAAAAAAACGAACCTTGATCAGCTGAAGTCTAATATTCTGGATTCGATGAAGAATATGAGAAGCGAAGTATCCGACCAAAAATCGCTGATGCAAACTAAGAATGATTCGATTGGGAGCCTAAATAGTCTGCTTGCAGTTTCAGAGTCGGAAAAACAAACAGCCATAGATGCAAAGGATAACTTCACCTTCCTTGGTATTGGAGTTCAGAAAGCATTCTATTCTTCCATGATGTGGGTATTAGTTGCTGTTTTGGCTACGGCATTAGCATTTTTCTCATTTCAATATTTGAAAAGTTTCAGTCGAATCAAAAAAGCGCAACGTGACTTGGAAGAGTTTCAGGAGGAATTTGAGAATCATCGCAAGAATACCCTTGACCGCGAGCGAAAAATGAAACGAGAGTTGATTGATGCTCAAATGAAAAAATAAGCACACCATAGATCTGATTGAAAATCAGCGCTAAAAAACACTGAATTTGCCAAATGGAATCAAAATATGATGTAGCGGTGGTCGGTTTGGGCGCAGTGGGATCTGCCGCACTTTTTCAGTTATCCAAACGCGGAATCTCAGCAATCGGCATCGATCAATTTGATCCTCCGCATTCCTACGGTTCCTCCCATGGTGAAAGTCGAATTACCCGACTGGCAGTCGGTGAGGGCAGCGATTATGTTAATTTGGCCAAACGATCTCATCAGATTTGGGAGGAGATTTTTACTGCGACTGGTCTTCAACTATATTTTCCCATTGGAGGTATTTTGATAGATTCTGGAGTGGAAGCTTGGGAAAAACATGGAACCAAGAGCTTTTTGGATCAGACGATTTCTTATGCAAATGCTTTTGGGATCAAGCATGAGCTTGCTGATTCGGTGGTGATTCAAGAGAAATTTCCACAATTTTTGGTTGAAAGAACTGCTAAAGCTTACTTGGAAAAGGCGACAGGATATTTGCTTCCAGAATTGGCCATTGCAACACAAATTCAACTTGCGAAGGACTCCGGCGCTACGGTGGTCACAAATACAAAAGTCCAATCCATTCGAAAAACATCAAAAGGCATCGAGCTCAACCTAGGGGATGGGAAAATCGTGGCCGAAAAAATCATCTTGACAGTGGGCGGCTGGATTAAAGATTTTCTTCCGTCAAGCGAATACGAAAATTTCAAAATCTGCCGTCAGGTTCTCCATTGGCTTGAGCTTGATCACGAAGCGGATCTGTGGAAAGATTCCCCCGTATTTATGTGGGGATTTGGGCCTCGACCTGAGGATTTCCTTTATGGATTTCCTTCGCTGGATGGCGAAACAGTGAAAATGGCAAGTGAATCATTTATTGACAGTGGTCATCCTGACCTACTTGATCGGATCGTAACGTCCGAGGAGCAGCTTGACTTTTATGAACATAAAGTGAAAGGAAGATTGAAAGGATTTACCGGTAAAGTCCGAAAATCAGAGGTTTGCTTCTACACCGTTACTCCAGATGCGAGGTTTAAAGTATTATTTTTGGATGATGCAGATCAGATATTGATGGCCTCAGCCTGCTCGGGTCATGGCTTCAAACATTCTCCTGCATTGGGAGAGCATCTAGTTCAAAAGCTTTTAAGGGAAAACTTGACTGTAACTTTAGAAAGTTAAATCCCCGTTACTTTACATATTTGAAAGTCAATAACGTCTAAAAAATGGTACTTTTGTCATCTAATTCAAGACTTAGGAATGGCAAAGAAGAGAGGAACTGCTTTGGAAGAGCATGAAAAGAGGAAGTTGACAAAGCAGAATTTGAGCAAACTTGGGGGGATTTTCAGCTTTTTGATGCCTTACCGGACAACATTTTTTCTTGGAATGGGATTTTTGCTTTTGTCATCCTTGACCTTATTGACTTTCCCTTTTGTAGCTGGCAAGTTGATCGATACTGCTCAGGGCAAGGACTGGTTTGTCACAGACATTAATAGCATTGCGTTACTCTTGATTGGGATTTTGGCAATTCAGAGCGTCTTTTCATTTTTTAGAGTTTGGTTATTTTCGTTGGTTTCGGAGAAGTCAATGCGAGACATTCGCCATTCACTTTATGATCGGTTGGTGAGACTTCCGATGACATTCTTCGATCAAAGACGTACCGGCGAATTGATTAGTAGAATCACTGCCGATGTAAGTATGCTTCAGGATACTTTCTCGGTGACTTTGGCGGAGCTCTTCCGGCAGTTGGTGACGTTGATAGCAGGGGTTATTTTCCTTATGGTGACTACACCACGGTTGACGCTGTTTATGCTAGCAACTTTCCCGGTGTTGGTGATTATTGCTATGATCTTTGGAAAATTTATCCGAAAGCTATCCAAGACTACCCAAGATGAATTAGCTGCTGCAAATGTGATCGTGGAAGAAACGCTTCAATCGATCAATACCGTGAAGTCATTTGTCGGAGAGGCCTATGAATCCAATCGGTACCAGACTGGTCTAAACAGAGTCGTCACGGTTGCTTTGAAGGCTGCAAAATATCGAGGTGCATTTATCTCATTTATCATATTCGCACTCTTCGGAGGGATAGTGGCTGTGATGTGGTACGGTGCAAGTCTGGTCAGCTCTGGGGATATGAGTGTGGGCGAACTGGTGTCCTTTGTGCTTTATACTACTTTTATCGGAGGATCGATTGCAGGTCTTGGAGATATTTATGGCCAAGTACAGAAGGCTATCGGTTCATCTGAGCGTGTTTTGGAGATTTTGGACGAGGAAGAAGAGCAATCTAGAGGAGTTGTAAAGTCCAGCTTTTCAGGTAAAATATCTTTCGAGAAAATTGGATTTCACTATCCGACTCGACCTGAAGTAGAGGTATTGAAGTCGCTGTCCTTTCATGTCAATCCAGGGGAAAAAGTAGCTTTGGCCGGTCATTCAGGTGCAGGTAAGTCTACAATTATTCAGCTACTACTTCGATTCTACGAGCCGCAGAGTGGATCGATCAAAGTCGATGGTGAGGCACTTGATAGCTGGGATCTCAAGAGTCTCCGATCTCATATCGGCGTAGTGCCACAGGAAGTGTTGCTTTTTGGAGGATCGATTCGAGAAAATATCAGCTACGCCAAGCCGGGTGCGAGTGAGGAGGAGCTGATTGAGGCTGCTAAAAAGGCGAATGCTTGGCAGTTTATTTCGCAGTTTCCAGAGGGAATGGAAACGCTGGTAGGGGAGCGTGGAGTAAAATTATCCGGAGGACAGCGTCAGCGGATTGCAATAGCCCGGGCTATTTTAAAGGATCCATCGATCCTAATATTGGATGAGGCCACGTCTTCACTGGATGCAGAATCTGAGTCTTTGGTGCAGGAAGCACTGGATGAACTGATGAAAGGAAGGACAACGATCATCATTGCCCATCGACTCGCCACGATTCGTAAAGTGGATCGGATCTATGCCTTGAGTGAGGGATTGATCGTCGAAGAGGGCAGCCACGCCGAACTGCTTGAGCGTGAAAATGGATTCTACAGTAATCTGGTGCGCCTCCAGTTTGCAGAAAATTAGATTTCCATAAGACGAAATCGGCTTTTCGGAGTTTACTTTTTATTTTGTTATCACCTTTATTTCTAAATAAAATGAATCCAATTAATCAATTGGTTCTGGCGGTATCTTCCGAGCGGGAGTTATTGCTAAGACATCCGCTTTACACAGAGTTGCGATCCCTTCCTGACTTCACACAGTTTATGGAATACCACGTGTATGCGGTTTGGGATTTTATGAGTTTGCTCAAAGCACTTCAAATACGGCTTACTTGCACCACGCTGCCCTGGATTCCGGCAGCAGATTCGATGGCTGCTCGCCTGATCAATGACATTGTTCTGGCAGAGGAAACTGATGAACATCCCAATGGTGGATATTGCAGCCATTTTGAGCTATACCTCTTGGCGATGAAGGAAGCAGGTGCCTCTACTGAAAAGATCAATCTCTTGATTGAGGAATTGAAGACTGGGAAAAATTTTAAAGAAGCGGTCGATGCAATACAAGTTCCTCAGTTTGTGCAGCAGTTTTTGGACTGCAATTATCAAATGGCGATGCATGGCAAACCTCACGAGATTGCTGCGTCCTTTACTTTAGGTCGGGAGGAATTGATTCCAGACCTGTTTCAACAACTGGTCAATGAGTTGATTCAAAACCAACCTGCGGAGTTATCCATACTTGCTTATTATTTTGAGCGTCATATCCATCTTGATACAGACGAGCATGGTCCTTTGGCTTTGCAAATGGTCTCTCTGCTCACCGGTGATGATCCTGTTAAGATACAAGAGGCCGCAAAAGCTGCAAAGCAAGCCCTTCAGGCAAGATTGGTCCTTTGGGATGGAATCCACTCAGAATTGTTGAAAAAGAAAGAGCTGACTCTGATCTAAAGACTAAGATTATGGGCCGAAATCGATTTGACTAGGCCCATTACTTTTTCTTGGTAGATCTCAGTTTTAGGAAATAAATCCCGCATTTGCTGCTCGTCCAAAAGTCTGATTTCGTCCAAATATTGTTGTGCGTCTTTCGGATCCCAATTTCTCAGCCTGCTGAGTTTGGTCTTGGTCAAGAGGAAGTAGGTCAAAGATTTGGGATAGAATTGTGCAAATGGTAGTGCATAATGGGCTTCGACAGGAAAATATTTGTTTGGGGTTTGAATGAAAAAGTATTTCCCTACGCGCATGACTTCATTGGCCATTTTCTGCTGGTTTTCAAAAGTATACAAGTGTTCGATGACAGAATTGGAAAATATAAGGTCGAAGCTGCCCGTCTCAAACTCAAGCATAGAGGTCGCATCGCCTTTCATACCTACAATATTGGGATGGTCCGAAAATTCCTGATGCAAATTCAAGAGTATGATTTCTGTGTTGGGAATATCAGGTATCAAGCTGTTTTTCCAGAAATAGTCAGTTCCACCCACATCCAAAATCCGAATTGGCTTATTTTTTGGAAAAATCTTGTAGAAAAGAGCCTCGAAGTCTTTTTGTCTTTTGGAGCGGAATCTTGCTCCGAGTGAGTTGGGATTATCTGATGCGGCAAAGAAATCTAAAATAAAACTCATGTTATGCCCTTTGGGCGGTTCAGCTTATAAATAATCCCAAAAGTAATCAGCCTTGATGATTCTTTTCTTAATTTTGACTTCGAAATGAGTCTCATTGCATATCTAACTTGACTATTTCAGTTTTTGAAGGATAATAAGCCTTTTTTAGGATGCTATTTTTATGAAGAGAAGATTTGATAAGTATTTTCCCTGGGTGTTCACCGGCAGTGATTTTTTCGCATCGCTCATAGCTCTGATTATTTCCTTGTCGGTTCTTAATTATTTCGGTTTTCTTCAAACTGCTAATACCAATTCTCTACTTCCACTATCGCTGCTTTGGATATTGATCTCAGGTCTTCGCAAAGATTATAGAATAGGTCGTACAGACGAGTTTGAACATACGCTGAAGCGACTTTCAGGAACCTTGGTTTGGTTTATCGGAGCAGCTGTTGTACTGTGGTCGCCCTTGCGCACGCCAAGCCTGCATTTGGTTTCAATCTTAGGGCTTGGTTTAGGAATGCTTGTTTTCATGGGATGCTTCAGAGTGGGTGTGCATATGATGCTTCGCCAATATCGTGTTCAGGGAAACAACTATCGGAATGCAGTTATTATAGGAAAGGGCGGCACCAGTCCTAAACTTGCGGATGTATTCCGTATTAGAAAAGAGTTTGGAATCAATTTTCTTGGCTATTTTGACAATCAATCAGATTGTAACCTTACCCGAGGTGGGGTAAATTCGTTCTTCGATCAAGCTCAAGATCTAGATTTGGATTTGATCTATATTCACGAAAAACTTGAAGTTGCTTTGGTTAAAAAGGTCATTGAGTTTGCCGATGAAAATTACATCAAAGTCAAAATGATCCCCGGCGGAAGTCTTCAATTGGAGAAGAACCTCACTTTTTCCAGATATGGCGATTTTTTTGTAATCAATGTCAATGAAATCCCGTTGGACAATGCCGTCAATGGTTTTGCGAAACGAGCTTTCGATATTATTTTTTCAGTCTTGGTGATCGTGTTTATCCTTTCTTGGTTGATCCCCTTGGTAGGTCTTTTGATTAAGTTGGAATCTAGAGGTCCGGTGTTTTTTATCCAGAAGCGAAATGGCATTAATAACAATGTCTTTGAATGTCTTAAATTTCGCTCGATGACTCCCAATGACTATGGGGATACTATGCAGGCGGTAAAAAATGATCCTAGAGTGACTAAAATTGGGGCGTTTCTCAGAAATACTTCATTGGATGAAATGCCGCAATTCATCAACGTACTTCTTGGAGATATGTCTATTGTGGGGCCTCGGCCACATACGATTCCGATGAATGAGACATTCAAAACTCAGATTCATCGCTATAACTCCCGCCACAAAATCAGACCTGGAATCACCGGCTTGGCACAGATTAGAGGCTACAGAGGCGAGATCGAGAATCCGCACCAAATCAAATCAAGAGTACGACTTGATTCTTTTTATATCAACAATTGGTCGTTTTTGTTGGACTTGGGAATTATGGTAAAGACCGTGCATGAACTACTATTCAATCGGGAAAACGCGTATTGATTAGGGATTGCATTGTG
>Ga0136559_1000031_pt1 | contig 49382 bp, 46 predicted proteins | sample AntRauMeHopE1496_FD_104633 | JGI IMG/M metagenome (GOLD analysis project Ga0136559, IMG submission 104633) | Saline lake microbial communities from Rauer Islands, Antarctica - Metagenome Hop E1 #496 | ecosystem: Environmental > Aquatic > Non-marine Saline and Alkaline > Saline | place... | reverse complement strand
GCCGTTTAGACCGTGAAACAAGATTGCTCCTACCAAACCCAACTCGGCCAGGCCAATAATCGGGGTCTTATAAGATTCCATGACCACGTTATAAGCTTCCGGGCTGACTCGAACCAAAGCTGTGTCCAGCACGTGCACGAGTAAAAAGAAGAATATTGCTACACCGGTGATGCGGTGCAAAACCCAAGACCACATGCCTACTTTGCCGCGGTAAAGAGTTCCTTGTGGCTTTATTGCCAATCTAGCCTCCATGGGTAGTTATGAGATAAATAAAGTCTAAAGGGTTGCAAGGGCTACTTTTATAACCAGGCCTAAAGTCCTAGGCTAAATGTGTGCAAAATCCTAAAAAGAACAACATTGATAGATTCTTTGCGATTATTCCGGCCGGGGGATCAGGATCCAGACTTTGGCCACTCTCAAGAGCTGCTGCTCCGAAATTCCTGCACGATCTCACCGGCAGCGGCCAGACTCTTCTGCAAGACACCTGGGATCGACTGCAACCACTGGCCAAGGCTAGAACCATGGTTGTTACCGGCGACATCCACGCCAGGGCGGTCGAAGAGCAGCTGCCGGAGCTCGATTTATCAAACATTATTTTGGAGCCAACCCCCAGGGATTCCACTGCGGCAATTGGTTTAGCAGCCGCCATACTCATGCTTCGCGAGCCGGATGTCATCATTGGTTCCTTTGCGGCCGACCATGTGATTCTGGATGAAAATAAGTTCCAAGAGGCAGTCTTGGAAGCGGTGGAGGTAGCTGCCACGGGTTTGATTGTCACCATCGGGTTGGTGCCAACCGAGGCTTCGGTGGCCTTTGGTTACATTCAGCAAGGAGAACCGCTAGATTCCAAGAGTGCTCGTTCGGTAAAAAAGTTTGTCGAAAAGCCCAACATCAAACTTGCTCAGGAATATGTTGACTCGGGGGATTACTTCTGGAACGCCGGTATGTTCATCGCGCCAGCCAAGCTCTTGCTCGAAGTGTTGGCCCAAACCGAACCCGAGCTGCACGCCGGAGTAATGAAAATTGCGCTGGCTTGGGATTCAAAGGATCGCGACCAGGTGATGTCTGCGACTTGGCTCAAGCTCAAGAAAATTGCCATCGATTACGCAATTGCCGAACCCGCGGCACTGCAGAATTTGGTTGCGGTTGTTCCTGCGGAATTCGAATGGCACGATGTGGGAGATTTTGCATCGATTGCAGAGCTGCAATCTCAGGGGCGAAAAGGCAACCTGGCGGTGATTGGGTCGGCCAAAGTTCTCTCCGATTCATCGAGTGGAATTCTGGTTTCTTATACCAACCGTCTGGTGGCTTTGATTGGGCTAGAAGACGTAATAGTGGTTGATACCCCGGACGCCCTATTGGTCACCAATAAGGCGAATGCTCAAAAAGTTAAATCATTGGTTGAGGCTCTTCGACAGTCCGGTCACTCCGAACTTCTTTAGCCATTATTTCATTGTTGTAAACCTTGTTCGAAGCTGGCAAATTCGTTGCAATTTGCCCACTAGAGTATTGAGCAAATAAGGCGCAATCGCGCCACACTAATTCAGGAGGAACCTTGAAGCTTAAGAATGCAACAGCCGCATTCGCACTGTTAGGTGCATCGGCTCTAGTGCTATCTGGTTGTGCAGCCGCACCAGAAGCAGAGCCAACGGCTACAGAAACCACAGCCACTGCAGCCCCAACCGTCGAATACCTCGCCTGCGCGGTATCCGATGAGGGAAGCTGGAACGACAAGTCATTCAACGAGTCAACTTTCGACGCCCTGTTGAAGTCTGAAGCAGAGCTGGGTGTCCAGATTGGTCACGCTGAGTCACTTACACCTGATGATTTCCCGCTAAACCTTCAGGCGATGGTTGACCTGAACTGCGACGTAACATTCGCAGTGGGCTTTGGTCTAATCGACTCGGTAAACGCTTCTGCTGACGCGAACCCAAACATGAACTTTGTGACCATCGATGGATTCTCCATGGGTGCCACAAACCTAAAGCCAATCAATTACGCCATGGAGCAGTCCAGCTACCTAGCTGGCTATCTAGCAGCGGCTTACTCAACTACTAAGGTCGTTGGTACTTACGGTGGGGTCGCAGTGTCAGCTGTTACCGCATTCATGGATGGCTTCTACTTCGGTGCAATGGCCTATGGCCGCGACAACGAAGTTGAAGTTCGAGTCTTAGGTTGGGACCCAACTCTTGCAGAGCCAACAGGTCAATTCATGGGTGACTTTGCTCCTAACTCCGGTGTCTCGAAGTCCATCGCAGCTGCGATGATCAACGATGGTGCGGACGTAATCTTCCCAGTTGCTGGATTCCAGTTCGGTGCTGTCGCTGAGGCCTTCAAGGATGCGGGAGTTGACGGTGTCATGGTCGGTGTTGATAAGGACATCGCACTTACCTCTCCTGAGTATGCAGACATCGTTCTGACCTCTGCTGAGAAGCGCATGACCTCGGCTGTTTACGATGTCATCGCTGAGCTTTCAGCTGGCGGAATGTTCAGTGCCGATGCCTACATTGGTACCTTGGCAAACGGTGGAACTGGCCTAAGCCCGCTTTACGGTTTTGATGACAAGATTTCCGCCGAGGTAAAGGCCCGTCTAGCTGAGCTAGAAGCAGGCATCATCTCGGGTGAAATCGACCCCCTGAGCTAAGAGCAATAATGTTAGGGGTCGCGGGTAACCGCGACCCCTTTTCTTTAAGCCATACTTAGTCATTACGAAGGAGTACCTAAGTGAAATTAGAGTTGCGCGGAATCACTAAGCGCTTCGGAACGCTGGTAGCTAATGCTTCAATTGACCTAACGGTTAATCCTGGTGAAATACACGCCCTTTTGGGTGAAAACGGAGCGGGTAAGTCCACCCTGATGAACGTTCTCTACGGCCTTTACACTGCCGACGAGGGTGAGATTCTTTTGGACGATAAGGTTCAAAAGTTCCCCGGCCCTGGAGCTGCAATGGCAGCCGGAATCGGTATGGTGCATCAACACTTTATGTTGATCCCGGTTTTCACGGTGGCAGAGAATGTGGTCTTGGGCCATGAGCCGGTCAGTAAATTCGGTGCCCTGAATCTTGCCGAAGCCCGCAAAAGAGTCATTGAGATTTCAGATAAATTTGGGTTCAATGTCGATCCTGATGCTTTGGTCGAGGACCTGCCGGTTGGCATCCAGCAGCGAGTGGAGATAATCAAGGCGCTGTCGCGCGACGCCAAAATATTGGTACTCGATGAGCCAACCGCCGTTCTAACTCCGCAAGAAACCGATGAGTTGATGAACATCATGCGCCAGCTCGCCAAAAACGGCACTTCAATTGTGTTTATTACCCATAAATTGCGCGAGGTCAAAGAAGTGGCCGATGCCATTACGGTGATTCGCCTGGGCGCAGTGGTGGGGTCAGCATCTCCCGATGCCTCGACCTCTGAGTTGGCCTCTTTGATGGTGGGACGAGAGGTTGACATGGAGGTAAAAAAGGCTCCGGCAAAGCTCGGCGAGCAGGTGCTTTTGGTTGAAAACATAACCGTTATGGATGACCGCTCTCAAAAGGCTGTCAGGGAGGTTAGCTTCAGCGTTCAGGCAGGTGAGATTCTTGCAATTGCCGGCGTGCAAGGCAACGGCCAAACCGAGATTGCCGAAGCACTTTTGGGCATTCGCGATATTGTCCGCGGCAAGGTGACTCTGAACGGCAAGGACATCACCGCGGATTCGGTTCGCAAGGTTTTAGAAGCCGGAGTTTCATTTATTCCCGAGGACCGCAAAAAAGATGGATTAGTTTCTGAATTCTCGATTGCTGAAAACCTTATGTTGGACTCCTCCTTCCAATCCCGATTCACCAAGGGGCTCAACATAGATTTTCCGGCTCGTCGCAAAATAGCGGAAGACTTGGTTCAGCGTTTTGACGTGCGAACCCCAAGCTCTCAGACTCTGGCCAGCAAGCTCTCGGGTGGAAACCAGCAGAAGGTCGTAGTCGCTAGAGAGCTCTCTCGCGATGGGAACCTTTTGATTGCAGCGCAGCCTACGAGAGGTGTAGATGTCGGATCAATCGAATTTATTCACCAGCAGATTTTGGCTGAGCGGGATTCGGGTAGGGCAGTGATTTTGATTTCCACAGAGCTGGATGAGGTGTTGGCTTTGGCAGACCGAATTGCTGTGATGTATCGAGGCAAAATCGTAGGTATTGTCACTCCGGATACCTCAAGAGAAAATCTCGGCAAAATGATGGCTGGAGTTGTAGCGTGAGCGGAACCGTGCAAAAAGACCAGCGCTTCGCGCAGGCCCTCAAGGAGATATTCGCCGGTGGTGCCACTCGCACTATCATCTCGGTCATCCTGGGATTCTTGGTCGGTGCAGTCTTCATGATTGCCTCGAATAAAGAGTTCATCGAAGGGCTAGGTTATTTCTTTACTCGACCGGCCGATGCTTTTGCAGCCGCTGGGAATGTAGTTTCAACCGGATACGGCGCGCTATTCCGCGGGGCTGTTTTCAACGGCAACGCTGAAACTTTTGAGAAGGCCATTAGGCCGCTAACCGAGTCTTTGCGCTTGGGAGCGCCGCTTATCGCGGCGGGTCTGGGTATTGGCCTGACTTTCCGAGTGGGACTCTTCAACATTGGTGGCACCGGGCAGATCATCTCAGGCATGATTTTCGCAACCTTTGTAGCGACGCGATTGGAAATGCCAATTGTTTTGCACACAATCGTTGCCGTCATCGCCGCAATCATCGGCTCGACTCTACTTGGAGCCCTAATTGGCTTTTTGAAGGCACGCACCGGTGCCCACGAAGTGATTCTCACCATCATGTTCAACTACGTAATGATCAACCTGTTTACTTTTATCTTGCGAACGCCAGCGCTGCTCAAGGAGGGTCGCGAGGGATCCAATCCCAAGGCTGACTCGGCAGCCGAAACGGCAATTTTTCCGAGGCTTATCGGTGATGAATACGCGGTGCACTGGGGTCTAGTGCTGATTTTGGTCTCGGTAGTGGTCTATTGGTGGTTGATGGAGCGATCCACCATTGGGTTTAGATTACGCATGGTTGGCCACAATGCCGATGCTGCAAGAACAGCTGGCATTAATGTAAACCAAACCTTCGTCTTGGCAATGGCGCTTTCAGCAGCTTTTATTGGACTTGCTGCCGCCAACCAGACCCTTGGTGCTTCGAGCGGGGTTTCACCAACCTCGCACTCGAATATTGGGTTTGATGCCATTACGGTAGCGCTTTTGGGGGGCTCTTCGGCTCCCGGAATTCTTCTAGCGGGCTTGCTCTTTGGAGCCTTTAAGGCTGGGGCACCTTCGATGCAGGTGGTTGGAATCTCTCCAGAGGTGCTCTCGATTGTGCAGGGTGCCATCGTGCTGTTTATTGCGGCCCCTCCACTGATTAGAGCAATTTTCCATCTTCCCAAGCCCCAAACCAGCCAGGTTCTAGGTCAATTTAGAGATCGCCTTTTTAGAAAGGGGGCAGCTAAATGAGTGAAGTACTCAAAGCCGAAAAAGTCGGCTTCAAGGCGCCAATCGTGATGGGGTTTTTGGGGGCCGTTGTGATTGTTTTCTTTGGCCTCTTGGGTCGAGAAGGCTCGGTAGATTTCGAAATCTCTCGGAGGCAGGATGTTATTCAGGTTCCTGCTTTACCGGTCGACTCATCCACGCTGGGCATCATCGCCGGTCTTTTGATGCTCGGAACGGCCGGGTTCGCTCTGATGAGATCGATGCAGAACCTGCGCACCCCACTTTGGTTATCGGCCGTCTACGGGCTGGTAGGAGTGACTGCTTTATTGGGCTGGATTGCAGCGGGCAAGTCGGTTCCATTGGCCTTTATCATTGGAACCGCCTTGGTGTTGTCCGTGCCAATTATGTTGGGTGCGATGGGCGGAATAATGTCTGAGCGCTCGGGGGTGACCAACATCGCAATCGAGGGCCAATTGCTAACGGGTGCCTTTATGGCTGCGGTCGTGTCTTCCATCTCCGGTAATTTCTACCTGGGAATATTTGCCGCCATGTTCACATCGTCTTTGCTTTCGATGATCCTTGCGGTGTTTGCAATCAAGTATCTTGCCCAGCAGATCATCGTTGGTGTTGTGCTTAACGTCTTAGTGATTGGCATCACCAACTTTCTTTTTCAGCAATGGCTAAGCCAAGATGCCGAGAACGTCAACTTTCCTGGAACCTTGGACATCATCAAGATTCCATTTTTGAGCGACATACCGTTAGTGGGTCCGGTTCTATTTGAGAATCGATTGACGGTATTCGCGGCCCTTATTATTGTGCCAACACTTTGGTACATATTGTTCAAGACCAAATTAGGTCTGAGGGTACGCGCCGTAGGAGAGAACCCGCTGGCTGCCGACACGGTAGGTATCAATGTTGGGCGAACCAGGTTCTGGTGGGTCACCTTGGGTGGAGCTGTTGCAGGCCTAGGTGGAGCTGCTTTGACAATCGGCGACACCGGTGCCTTCGGTCGTGAGATGTCTGGTGGTTTGGGCTTTATCGCTTTGGCCGTGGTGATCCTTGGCCGGTGGCACCCTATTTACGCAGCCCTGGCAGCATTGTTGTTCGGGTTTTCAATAATCCTTCGGGTTTGGGCCAATCAGGTCAGTCCCGGAATTCCAACTGAGTTCATCACCATGGTGCCCTACGTGGTTACTATCATCGCGGTGGTTGGGTTTGTTGGTAAATCCATGCCACCTAAGGGGCTAGCTATCCCTTACGAGAAGGGTTAGTAGGTTGGAAATCGACTGGGTTCAGCTACACGAGGCAGCCAAGAGCGCTCTCAAAAATGCCTACGTTCCCTATTCGAACTTCCCAGTAGGGGCTGCGGCCCTAACCGATAGGGGCGATGTGATCACGGGTTCGAATGTAGAGAACGCTTCTTATGGTTTGGGCCTGTGCGCAGAGTGTTCGCTGGTTTCAGAATTGTTTCGTTTGGGCGGCGGCAAGATTGTGGCATTTGCCTGTGTTGATGGCCACGGTAATGCCCTGATGCCCTGCGGGAGATGCCGACAGTTGCTCTACGAACACCGAGCGCCCGGGATGCTCTTGGCAACCGTGTCCGGGATCAAAACCATGGATGAAGTTTTGCCCGATGCTTTTGGGCCCGAGGATTTGGAAATTAGAAAATGAGTTTCAGCGCAGTAGAACTAATAATAAAAAAACGTGAGCGCCAAGAGCTCACTACCAAAGAAATCAACTGGCTGGTCGAAAACTACACTTCGGGCGTGGTAGCCGACGAGCAGATGTCGGCGCTCGCAATGGCCATTTTGCTCAACGGAATGGACCGCAGAGAGATAAAAGACCTCACCATGGCGATGATCGCTAGCGGTGAGCGCTTGGATTTTTCCGGACTAACCGCTCCAACCTCCGATAAGCATTCAACCGGAGGGGTTGGAGACAAGATCACGCTTCCTTTGGCGCCGCTAGTTGCCTCTTACGGAGTTGCGGTCCCACAGCTCAGTGGTCGAGGCTTAGGGCACACCGGTGGCACTCTAGACAAGCTTGAGTCAATTCCCGGCTGGCAAGCGAGCTTGTCAAATACTGAGCTCTACAGTCAGCTAGCTGAAATCGGCGCTGTTATATGTGCAGCGGGAACCGGACTGGCACCGGCTGACAGAAAGCTTTATTCGCTGCGTGATGTCACTGGAACCGTAGAGGCAATTCCACTTATCGCCTCCTCAATCATGTCGAAAAAAATTGCCGAGGGCACCAGCTCTTTGGTGCTGGATGTCAAGGTCGGCTCGGGCGCTTTTATGAAGACGCTCGACACTGCAATCGAGCTGGCTCAGACCTTGGTTCAGTTGGGAAAGGATGCCGGTGTAAACACATCGGCGCTACTGACCGACATGTCAACCCCGTTGGGTCTCAAAATCGGAAATGCACTAGAGGTCGAAGAATCTGTAGAGGTGCTTCAAGGTGGTGGACCGGCTGACGTTGTAGAGCTAACAGTTGAGTTGGCCAAAGAGATGCTAAAGCTGGCTGGCTTGGGCGATGTCGATCCGAGCGAAAATCTCAGAAACGGCAAGGCCTTTGATAAATGGCACCAAATGATATCTGCGCAGGGTGGAGACCCTGATGCTGAGCTTCCAAAAGCCAAGCACTCGCATTCCGTATTGGCAACTGAGTCTGGTTTTATTACCCGCCTAGACGCGCTGGATGTTGGAGTCGCGTCTTGGCGTTTGGGCGCCGGCAGAGAGCGAAAAGAAGATGCCGTGCAATTTGGCGCTGGCGTCCAATTGCACGCCCAGCTTGGTGACCCGGTGAAAAAGGGTGAACCCCTAATGACCCTATTCACCGATACTGAGGAAAAGTTTGCCAGAGCACTCGGTCTTGCGGAGCAAGCATTTTCTATTTCCGAACAGACGACCATCGAGCGTAAGCTGATTCTGCACCGCATTAGTTAGGACTCAAATGGACATCCAGGCACTACCTAAAATCTCCCTTCATGACCACCTAGATGGTGGCCTGAGGCCGCAGACCATAATCGAGTTGGCTGCCGAAATCGGTCACGAACTTCCAAGAAGCAATGCCGAGGACCTAGCCACCTGGTTTATCGATTCCTGCAACTCTGGATCTTTAGAGCGCTACTTGGAGACCTTTGAGCACACCGTCGCGGTGATGCAAACCAAGGCCGGGCTCGAGAGAGTGGCTTATGAGGCGGTCGTCGATTTAGCCAAGGAAAACGTAATCTACGCTGAGCTGCGCTGGGCACCAGAGCAGCACCTATTGGGGGGCTTGAGCCTGGACGAGAGCGTCACGGCCGTCCAGGATGGCCTGGAGCGCGGCATGGCCGAAGTCGAGGCTAAGGGCGGGTTTATTCGCACCGGGCAGCTCATAATTGCTATGCGCCACACAGACCGAGCCATGCAGATAGCGCATTTGGCGGTAAAGCACCGCACCGACGGTGTTGTCGGGTTTGATATTGCAGGCGCCGAAGCCGGATATCTTCCCAGCCTTCATAAAGATGCCTTTGATTATTTGGCCAAGGAACTATTTCCAGTGACCGTTCACGCTGGCGAGGCTGACGGCATTGAATCAATCAGGGATGCAATCTACTCTGGCCGGGCGCTGCGCTTAGGCCATGGAGTTCGCTTGGTGGAAGACATTATGTTTTCTCGAAGCGAGGGTGATACCGATTTGGTTGTCTTGGGTGAGGTAGCTCAGTGGGTGCACGATCGCGGCATAACCCTCGAGGTTTCGCCTTCTTCAAACTTGCAGACTGGAGCTTTTTCTATGCTCGGGGACACCATGGCTGACCACCCGTTTGATGCGCTCTACGACCTAGGGTTCAAAGTGACAGTAAACACGGACAATCGCTTGATGAGCGGCACCAGCCTCACGCGGGAGCTAAAAATCTTGGTTGACACCTTTGGCTACGACCTCGGGGATCTTGAGCAGTTTCAGCTCAACGCTGCGGAGGGGGCCTTTCAGGGATTAACCGAACGCGAAGAGCTGATGGACATGATTGAAATGGGTTTCGCCGAGGCCCAGGTTGCTCAGTAGTGCCTTCGGGCCCAATTCAATAGCCATTGCGCGCGAGCGCATCGACTGGGTTACCGCCATCTCACAGGCCATCGGTCTGCTGCAGCTTGATGATCGAGTCGGGATTAGTTATCTCGACGAAGTCCTAGCTGCCAATCAAGAGCTTGGGCCGTATTTTGTAGTTGCTCCCGGGATAGCGATTGTTCACGCCAAGCCTTCTAGGTCTGTGAAAAAAGTTGGCTTTGCACTATTGCGTCTGGATTATCCGGTTGCTTCGGGGTCTTATAACGACCCTGTAAAGCTGGTGTTTGCATTTTGTGCGACGGATGCCGCTTCTCATCTTGAATTGCTTGCTGAGTTCGCGACCCTTTTATCGAGTGAAGGGAATGTAAATCTTTTATTAAATGCTTCCGCTTTGAGCGAGATAAGAGATGTCATCAACTCTTAGTTGGTTAGATATGAGCATCATGAAAATTTATGCGGTATGTGGTGCTGGGATCGGCACATCTGTTTTATTGAAAGCCAATATTGATCGAGTTATTTTGGCCTTGGGCTTCGAGGCAGAAGTCCAAGCGGTAGCTATTTCCCAAGCCCTAGAGGATGACTCTCCGGCTCAGATTGTGATGGCCACACCGGAGCTACTTGAGAAGCTCAAAAACGTTCGGTCGGAGGTAATCCCGGTGAATAACATTTTTGATTTAGCGGAGCTTGAAGAAAAGTTGCAAATAGCGCTGGGCTAAGCTTTTTGAATGCCGCAGCCCGGAAAAACAGACAAGACCAAGCTCAACCGATTGAGCCAGAAGGCTTCTCACAGCCAAGATGATCTCTATTCAATTCTGGATGCGAACCTGGTTGCTCATGTCGGAATTGTTTTTGAAGATAAGCCGCTAGTGATTCCAATGGCTTATGGCCGAGTCGGCAACCTGATTTATCTTCACGGTTCTTCCGGATCGAGACTCATGAGGGCGTTAGCTAACGAGCCGGAGTTGTGTGTGAGCATCACCGAACTTACGGCCATCAAAGTTGCCCGGTCAACCTTTAATTCCGGCATGCACTACCGATCGGTGGTGATTTTTGGAAAAGCGGAATTGGTACCAGATGACCTGAAGGATAAGGCGTTGAATGCAATCAGCGATTCCATGCTGCCGGGGCGGGTAAAGGAAGTTCGGTCCTCGACCAAAAAGGAACTTGCCGCAAGCCTGATAATTTCACTCTCGCTGAACGAGACCTCGGTGAAAATAGCCGTCAATCAAGACGACGATGATCCAGAAGATTTAGGCAAAGGGACCTGGTCGGGAATCATTCCTTTTGTCACAAGCATTGGAGAAATCGTGCCAGCCGATGAAGAAGCTATTGGGCTAGAGATCCCCAAGAGCGTCAGAGAGTTTAGGAAAGTTTCTTTAAAAGCTCACTAGCCCAAGTGCTGAGCTCAGTCAATTTTTCTTGGGCTAATAATTCCGAGGGCCCGGTGTATTGCAGGTAGCACTTGAGTTTGGGCTCGGTACCCGAAGGCCTAATCACCACGCGGGCATTTTCGCTCTTAAGAATCACGCCATCCGTGGCAGGGAAATTTACCCCTAGAGCCAGATCCTCAACCTCACAGGCTTCGCCGATCAAATCGGTCGGAGGTGAATGTCGAACCGCAACCATAATCTTTTTTATAATTTCCAGATCGGTCACTCGAATCGACACCTGACCAGTTTTTTGGTGCCCGAAGCGACCTGCAAGTTCAACTAAATATTCGCCAAGGTTGCTGCCTGCTGCCTTGAGTTCTGAAGCCAAATCCGCAATCATGAGGGCCGCAGTGATGCCGTCTTTATCCGGAGTGAATTCGGGGTCAACACAGTAGCCGAGGGCTTCTTCGTAACCGTAAGAAAGATTTGGAACCTTAGAAATCCACTTAAAGCCGGTCAGGGTTTGCTGATACTCAATGTCGTAGTGCTTTGCCAGTGGGCTCATATCCAGCGATACCAAAGAGTTGGCAATAACAGTCGCTTTGCCCAAGGTTGCCATGCGGTCAGCAAGAATCAGCCCCACCTCATCGCCAGTCAGCATTCTGTCTCCGCTGGCAGATTTGATACCCACTGCCAAGCGGTCGGCATCTGGGTCATTGGCCAAAATCAGATCGGATTCAAACTCTGATGCAGTCTCAAAGCTCAGATCCATTGCGCCTTTTTCCTCGGGGTTTGGAAATGCCACGGTTGGAAAACTGCCGTCCGGTTCTTGCTGTTTTTTTACCGACTGAAACTTAAACCCGGCTAGGTCTAAAAGGTCTTTTACTACCCGGTAGCCCACCCCGTGCATGGCGGTATAGGTGATTGAAAGGTCTTTACGCTTGGAATCTTCAATTGGAATTAGTTCCGCGGCGCGCGTCACATAGGCCTCTATTTCAGGCCGCCCGATGATTTCAAAATCGTTCGATTGTGGGATTTCGGAAAATTTCAGATTTGCTGCCACTCGGTCGATTTGACCTGCGATCTCAGAATCCTGTGGGGGCACAAGCTGGGATCCTCCATTGGCCCCGCCTAAAAAGACTTTGTAACCGTTATCTTTTGGCGGATTATGGCTAGCGGTCACAACGATTGTGGCGCTTGAGCGCATTTTTCTGCCGGTAAAAGCCGCCACCGGGGTTGGTACCGGCGAATCGAAAAGGCTCACGTTGATTCCGGCCCCGGCGATGATCTTGGCCGAATCCAGCGCAAAGACATCGGAGTTCACTCGGCCGTCAAAACCTATTACCACCGAAAGTGATCCTGCTGAATCCAGGTAATCGATTCGATGTTGTTTTAGAAAATTGGCGATTGCCAGGGCGGTCTGAGCCACTAGCACGCGGTTCATCCGATTTGGTCCGGCACCGAGCTCACCCCTTAGGCCCGCTGTCCCGAACTCGAGGCGACTAGAGAATCTGGCGGCCAATGCAGCTAGCTCGTTATTGGAAATTAATTCCTGAAGCTCGCTGCGGGTTTCTGGATCAGGGTCCTGATCCAACCAGGCTTGAGCCGTAACCATCAGATCCATCAGAACTTCTTAATGATTTCAGCCAAGAGTTTGGAGATGCGCGCTTCGGCATTTTTGCCAGCCTCTAGGACCTCGGCGTGATTCAGTGGGGTGCTTTGGATTCCGGCTGCAAGGTTAGTAATAAGAGACATCCCAAGAATCTCCATGCCCATTTCCCTTGCGGCTATTGCCTCAAGAGCAGTGGACATGCCAACAATGTCACCGCCCAGAATCTTCGCCATCTGGACCTCGGCTGGCGTTTCATAATGTGGGCCCCGGAACTGAACATAAACCCCCTCCTCCAATGAGCCATCTACCTCGTGGGCCAGGTTGCGAAGCCGCTTTGAGTAAAGATCGGTTAGATCAACAAAGTTGGCGCCTTCAAGCGGAGAGTTCGCGGTTAGGTTGATGTGATCGGAAATCAAGACCGCCGCTCCACCATCCCACTGCGGCTTAATGCCGCCGGCGCCATTGGTCAAAATCATTATCTTTGCCCCGGTTTTTGCGGCCGTGCGCACCGAGTGAACCACCGAGCGAACCCCTTGGTTTTCGTAATAGTGAGTTCTAGCGCCGATTACCAGGGCGTGATTACCGTTCGGCAGCTTCACCGAGCGAAGTGTGCCGACGTGGCCCACAACTGAAGGTTTAGAGAAGCCAATAATTTCACTCGCTGGGATTTCGCTCACGGTTTCGCCGATGAGGTCCGCCGCTTTTGCCCAGCCGGAGCCGAGCGTGAGTGCTATGGCGTGGGATTGAATTCCTGAAATTTTCGCTATCTGATCAGCTGCTTCTTGCGCGATTTCGAAGGGATTGGCGCTCTGCTCGTAAAGGGGATTAACCATTAATTCAGTCTAACCATCCTTCAAGATCCCAAAGGTTAAGCGAGAATACTCTTTGTGCCAGCTACTGAGAAAAAAACCATCCACCCGATAGTCATTATTGGGGGTGGCCCGGGCGGCTACGAGGCGGCTCGTGCCAGTCGTCAACTCGGCGCCGAGGTTGTGCTGATCGAAGAATCTGGCATTGGCGGTAACGCGGTGCTAACCGATGTGGTCCCCTCCAAGACTTTGATTGCAACCGCCGAAGCGGCTGAGCGGGTTGGTGTGGCCAAGTCCTTGGGTGTGACTCTCTTATTGGCAGGCAAGATTGTCGAGCCGCAGATTGCTATTGACTTAAAAACGGTGAATCGCAGGTTGCTGGCTTTGGCCAAAGATCAGTCTGCAGAGATGCGTTCAACTCTTGAAGCCGAAGGGGTTCGAATTATCAATGGTCGTGCCACGCTGGATGGCAATCACCACGTGCTTGTTCAGCCACTTGATGGCTCGGCCTCGGAGCGAATCGAGGCTAGGACCATAATTGTTGCCACCGGCGCAAGGCCCAGAGAGTTAGCTCAAGCCACTCCGGATGGCGAGCGCATATTCAACTGGAAGCAGCTCTATACCCTCGATGAGCTCCCCGAGCACATGATCGTGGTTGGCTCCGGCGTCACTGGAGCCGAGTTTGCCTCCGCATACCTTTATCTAGGAAGCGAGGTCACTCTGATTTCGAGTCGGGATAAAGTTTTGCCCGGAAACGACTCTGATGCCGCAGACTTAATTGAGCGGGTTTTCAGGACTCGCGGTATGAATATCTTGAACAACACTCGCGCCGAAAAAGTTGAGAACCTTGGCGATTCGGTCAGGGTGACACTTGCCGATGGCGGCATCGTTGAAGGATCCCACTGCTTGATGGCGGTTGGTGCAATTCCAAACACTCAAGGCCTCGGCTTGGAAGAAGCCGGGGTTGCCTTGACCCCCTCCGGGCATGTGATTGCCAACAAGGTAGCCAGAACCTCAAGGGCAAATGTCTATGCGGTTGGTGACTGCTCAACCGGCATGCCGCTGGCTTCGGTGAGCGCCATGATGGGCCGCACCGCCGTCTATCACACCATGGGCGATGTGGCGGCCCCAACTCGAGTTCGTAATGTCGCATCGAATGTCTTCACGGCTCCCGAAATCGCTTCGGTGGGCTGGTCCCAGCAGGAAATCGAGCAGGGATTAGTGCGTGGTGAGATCCAAAAAGTGATGCTGGAGACCAACCCGCGAGCCAAAATGCAAGGCATCAAAGACGGCTTTATTAAGCTTTACGCTTCGATTGGTTCGGGCACTGTGATAGGCGGGGTGGTTGTTGCACCCCGAGCTTCGGATTTGATTTATCCGATTGCTATGGCTGTGGAAAACCGCTTGACGGTGGACCAGCTAGCTCGCACCTATACCGTTTACCCATCACTATCAGGCTCAATTGCTGACGCCGCCAGCGCGCTGCACCCGACACTGGACTAATCTAAAATATCCAAAATTCTGGTTCCGGCGGAAATGGTGGTTCCTTGGCTAACGCCAATAGAGGTGACGGTTCCCGAGCGGTGAGCGCTCAGCGGCTGCTCCATTTTCATGGCTTCTAGAACCACTAATAGGTCACCCTCTTGCACCCGATCTCCCTCTTTGACCGCAAGTTTTACCACCGTGGATTGCATTGGGGCCAGCAGTGAGTTCCCCTTGGCGCCCATGTGACCTGCAACGCTAGAGGTTTTGGCTCGTTTTGGCGCGTGACCTGCGGCCGAACCTATTTCTCCAACCAAAAGTCTCTTGGGGACACTTACTTCAAGCCTTTTTCCGGCCACCTCAACCACAACCTGGTGCCTAGGTTCGTCCTCGGCCAATTCATCAATCTGCCCGCTCCAGGGCTCAATATTATTCACCCAATCGGTTTCAATGAACCTGGTGAAGACCCCAAATTTGCCGTCTTGAGCTATAAAGGCGGGGTGATTAACTATGTCGCGGTGGAAAGCCAAAACGGTGGGCAGACCCAAGACCTGCATCTCACTGAGCGCTCGCCTGGAGCGCTCCAGTGCTTCAGTGCGGTCTTTTCCGGTGACAATTAGCTTGGCCATCATAGAGTCAAAGTTCCCGGAAATCACATCCCCTGAAACAACTCCAGAATCCACCCTGATTCCTGGACCGCTTGGGGCTTGAAACAGGCGAATTGGACCGGGGGCCGGCAAAAAGTTTCGGCCTGGATCCTCGCCATTGATTCTGAATTCAAAGCTGTGACCTGATACTTGTGGGTCCGGATAGTCAAGAACTGCGCCTTCGGCAATCCGGAATTGCTCACGCACTAGGTCGATACCGGTTACCTCTTCAGAAACCGGGTGCTCAACCTGCAATCTGGTGTTCACCTCTAAGAATGAAATTGTGCCATCTTGAGCGATAAGAAATTCGCAAGTGCCTGCACCTTGATAGTTGGCGGCAATAAGGATGGCTTTTGAGGATTCGTAAAGTCTTTTGTTCTGATCCTCGGTTAAAAACGGAGCGGGAGCCTCTTCAACTAATTTTTGATGACGACGCTGAAGTGAACAGTCTCGAGTCGAGATCACGATCACGTTTCCGTGGTTATCGGCTAAGCACTGGGTTTCGACATGTCGAGGTTTATCCAGATATTTTTCCAGAAAGCACTCGCCGCGACCAAAGGCCGCTATTGCCTCGCGGGTGGCGGATTCGAAACACTCCGCAATTTCGGAAACCTCACGCACCACCTTTATGCCTCGGCCGCCGCCTCCATAGGCTGCCTTGATGGCAATCGGCAATCCGTGAATCGCGACAAAATCTTCCACTTCGCTCACGGTCTGAACCGGATTGATTGTTCCAGGAGCTAAAGGCGCACCAACAGCTTCGGCGACTTTTCTTGCCGAAACCTTGTCTCCCAAAAGTTCTATGGATTCGGGAGACGGACCAATCCAAATCAGGCCTGCGTCAATCACGGCCTGCGCGAAGTTTGAGTTCTCTGATAAGAACCCATAGCCCGGGTGAACCGCGTTGGCTTTCGAGCGCTTTGCAATTGAAATAAGTTTCTCAATTACCAAATAGGTATCGGTGGCGGTCGAGCCATTAAGTGCATAGGCCTCGTCGGCTAGCTTGACATGTAGAGCATCTCGATCGCCGTCGGCGTAAACGGCCACAGTTTGGATGCCCGAATCTTTCGCGGCTCGAATTATGCGTACAGCAATTTCGCCTCGGTTTGCAATGAGCAGCTTTTTGATTTTGCGTGCGGTCATAATCCGATAGCTTATTGCGCGTCTTGTCGGTCGTTTTATAAGTCAGCTACAAAAAAATCGCTCTTTCGCCGTCGATTACCTCCAGAAATCCTGATAATTATGGCCAAGTTCCTCAATCATTTTTCTCAGCGCGACCAGCGACAAGCCCACCACGGTGTGGTAATCGCCCTCGATCCGTTCGATGAATGCTCCGCCCATCCCGTCGATAGTGAAAGCCCCTGCCACCTGCAGCGGTTCGTTAGTTCTCACATAACGCTCAATTTGCTGATCGGTCAATTCGGCAAAAAATACTTTTGTCGAAGTAACTCTTTGAGAAACCTGATTCGTTTTAGTGTCTATCACGCAGTGACCCGAGAACAACTCTCCAGATTGGCCGCGCATTCTTTTCCAACGTGCAATTGCAACAGCACTTTCTAATGGCTTTCCTAAAATCTCGCCGTCAAACCAAAGTGCGGAGTCACACCCAATCACCAAAGATTCAGGGTGGTCTTTTATAACCGCCCGCGCCTTGGCGGTGGCTAATAATTGGGTCAGATCCTTTGGTGTTGAGGGGTTCATTTCGAACACCAAAGCGTCTTCATCCAACCCCGGCGAGGTGATCTCAAAGTCCAACCCCGCCTCCAGCATCAGTTTTTTGCGGGCGGGGGAGGTAGAGGCAAGTATTAATTTGGTCACATTCCAAGGTTAGCTGTGGAACACTTTGAAGGTGATTATTGAATTGAAGATTGAAAAAGTTGCCCACGGTGGCATATTTATCGCCCGCCACGAGGGTAAAGCGGTGTTTGTCACCGGAGCCATTGACGGTGAAGTAGTCAAGGCTGAGGTCTATGAAGATTCTGGTCGCTACATGCGAGCCAGGGTGGTCGAGGTAGTTGAGGGCTCGGCGCACCGCAGGGTCCATTTTTGGAAAGCCGCGCGCCAGGGGGCTGGTGGAGCCGAGTTCGGTCACATTGACCTTCCCTATCAGCGAGAACTGAAAGGTCAGGTTCTGGCCGAAGCTTTAGATCGCATGGCGGGGATTGAGTTTCCCACAGAGGTGATGCCAGTACCGGGTGAAACCGATGGCTTGAATTACCGCACCAGGGTGCAACTAAACGTGGATGCAGCAGGGTTAGCGGGCCCAATGATGTCAAGAACCAATGATGTGATTTTTGCTAAGGAGCTGCCCCTGGCAGTTGAAGAGATTGAGCAGCTCGGCCTTCACCTCAAAAACTGGTCCGGGGTCAAAAAGATTTCCATCTCATCCTCAAGCGTTGGGGATTTGCAGTGGATGGTGGATAGCAAGGTAAATGGCTCTGAGAAGCTTCTGGAGAGGGTGGCTGGAAGAACATTCAGGCTTTCTACTGGAGGCTTCTGGCAGGTGCACAAAGACGCCCCTGAACTCTTAGTAGCAACTGTTACTCAGGCGGCCAAGGACTTGGGGCTGGACCCTAGTAAAAAGCATCTTGATCTTTATGCCGGAGCGGGTCTTTTTAGTTCAACATTGTCTGTGGCGTTTGACTCGCTGCAGATAACTGCGGTGGAAGCCAGCAAGATTGGAGTTTTGGATGGGGAGCGCTCCACCAAGGATTTAAATAACCTAAAGTTCGTGAAATCCGATGTGCTGCGCTTTTTGCGCACTCAAACCGATGTCGCCTACGACACCGTGATTTTGGACCCACCTCGCTCTGGAGCAGCCTGCAAGGTGATTGATGCACTGACGGCGGTTGGCCCAAAAAACATAATTTATGTGGCATGCGATCCGGTGGCACTGGCTCGCGACCTCAAGCAATTGATATCCGCCGGCTACCAACTTAGGGGACTTAAGGCCTTTGACATTTTCCCGCACACTCACCACTTTGAGTGTGTGGCCACGCTTTCGCGAAGCTAATCTTAGGTTCTATGGAGCGTGTGCGAGTAGCGATAGTTGATGACCACGAAGCGGTGCGTCTAGGGTTCGCAGGAACCTGTGACCAATTCGGTTTTGATCTGGTGGGTTCAGCACCCACGGTCACCGAGCTACTCGAGCAGATATTCGATAAAGATTGCGAAGTTGTGATCTGTGATTTGTCTTTGGCGGATGGCTCGCTGGTGAAAGACAACGTCGAGCGACTGGTGGAGGTGGGACCTGCTGTTATGATTTTCTCCATCGCCGATAGAGCCTCACTGATGCGCGCTGCTCTGAAAGCTGGCGCAGTGGCCATCGTCCCCAAATCCCAACCGATGGCAGATTTAGCCGAAGCAATAAGGCTTTCGGCCAAAGGTGTAATCATCAATAACTCTGAGACCACGGCGATGATCGACGCCGATACTTTGTTTCTGAAAGACGCCAATCTCTCAAACCGCGAACGAGAGGTGCTGTCGCTCTACGCTTCGGGAATGAGCCTGAAGCAAGTCGCTTTTGAACTGGAAATTAAGCAGAGCTCCGCCAAAGAGCACATTGATCGAGTTCGTGTGAAGTATGCCAAGCTCGGCCGCGAGGCTGGAACCAAAGTTGATTTATTCAAGCGAGCCGTCGAGGACGGAATCCTTAAGGGAGATCTGCTGTAGTGCCCTCTTCACAGCTGACTTCAGCTGCGACAATCAAACTCGAATTACTTCTGCGACGTTATTTTTCTCTACTTCTAATGCTCACCACCATCGAGGTGGTGGCTAACGCGATTAGCCAGGCGAGCCTTCTAAACAATCTCTCCTGGATTTTTCTGGGAATGCTTCTGCTGGGGCAGCTCGTTCTTCTTTTCACTAGCTGGCTTGGTCGCGGCAGGCACTTTTGGTTTATTGGCTACGGGATCTTGTCACTATTGCTACTGGCGCTCTGGCCTTTGGCGGTGGTAGCCCCTGCAGCACTTCCTTACGATTTCCAGCCTTGGATGTGGTGGGCAATTGGAAGCTCGGCGGTGGCGGTGGCAATTGGCGCAAAACCCCTCACCGCGCTTTTTTACATAACAGTCAACGCGGCGCTTTGGTTCATCGTCGACTCCTCTCAATTTGGAGGCGCCTCTGATTCGCTTATAAGTATGCAAGATTCGGCATACCTCTTTTTTTCCGCGGGCGCTGTAGCGGGTTTGATTTTTTTGATTCGGGAAGCTGCCCAAGCCTCGGACCAAGCGAATAGCGAAGCGATTCAATCTACTCTTCAGCAAGCGAGGACCGACGCCGTGGAGCGTGAGCGACAAAGAATTGATGCTTTGGTACACGATAAGGTGCTGTCGACCCTGCTGCTTTCAGCCAACGCTGAGACCCCGGGCGATAAACAAAGCGTCGTGAAGCAGGCAAAAGAGGCAATCTCGATACTTACCGCAACAAGGGAGGGCACCAACGACAACGCCGGCTTCACCCCGCTCGGGCTCTTCCGCGCACTGAAGCGAGCTGCAATAGGATTGGCGCCCGATATCCAGGTTTCAATATTGTCTGGCGGCACCGAGAGAATCCCCGCTCTGGTAGCTCAATCGATTACCGAGGCAACCCTGCAAGCCATTGACAATGCCAATCGCCACGCGCGAGCCAGCCAAATAAGGCTGATTTTAGGATCGCCTACGCCAAACAGCCTTGATGTTCAAGTTATAGACAATGGCGTGGGGTTTCGAATCGATAAGGTGCCAAAGGATCGAATTGGAATTAGAGCTTCGATTATTGGTCGCCTTGAATCGCTGAACGGGGAGGCCGTCATCGAGTCTTCTTTGACCAAGGGCACAACCATTACGCTTCGCTGGTCAGCATGATACGCGTCCCAAGATATTCGGCCATTATTCTGGCACTGGGGTTCGGGCTCTACCATGCGACTCTCGGGCTAATCAATCTTCCAAATTACGAGCATCCGGCATTCGCCGCAGTTGCCGTAGGGATATATGTTTTTGCTCTGTTTAATTCTTTACTTCAAGGCCCGGGTTTGACTTTGAATTTAGGTTCCGCTCTTTTTAATCTGGCGGCAGCCATCTTCGTGCCGCTGTTGATGTCAGTGGCACTAGACCCTGAAGCGATAGCCGGTTTTAACACCTGGCACGTGGCAGCTATCGGGACCCTGATGGCCATCACAGCGACTCGTCAACAGCGCCTCATCGCTTGGTTTGGAGCCGGGTTTGTGATCCTTCAGGTTTTAGTTTGGGGTGGACTAGACGTCCTTTTCGACTCCGGCGTTCTGGGAGTGTTGGTCTTAGTTTCAGCCTCTCAAGCCGCTGCCGCAGGCCTAAGGGCATCGGCCCTCGCGGCAATTGATTATCGGGAGCAAGCTATTGCGACCTTGGAGGCCACCGATGCCAGCTCCGCCGCAAGAGCGGAGCGCAAGCGAAGAGTTAGCGAAGCCTTGGATGATGCTCGGCCCTTATTGGAAAGAATAATTGCAAAGCAAGGCAATCTGTCCGAGGGCGATAAAACCGATGCAAGGCTTACAGAGGCGGCTCTTCGAGATCAAATTCGGGGCAGGTCAATGATCACCGAGCAGCTGGTCTTAGCGGTACGCAAAGCTCGCGCCCGAGGGGTCGAGGTCCAGCTCTTGGACGACGGTGGCTTTCTAGACATCTCCGAAACTAAAAAAGCCGAGCTAATTGATCGGGTTGTGAAGGAGCTATCGAACATTCAAAGCGGCAAGGTCGTGATTCGGGCAATTGCCGGTCGAAACTGGCGGCTCACTATGGCAGCTCTTAGAAAAGAAGCAGAGAAGCCAGATTTATTTCTTCGGCTCTAGTTTTTTTCGGGCGGTGGGGGCGAGAAGAATCCCGCCCCACCCAAAGCCCCACATTGGTTCGAAGCACCCTTGTTGCGTAAACGAACTAAGTTCATTTAAGCGCACCAAATGGAATCCAAGGCAGTCGTTAGGGGTTTGTTACTTAACTATTTGGGGGCCACTAGTCACTAGATCTTGGAGAGTAACTCCAGCTCGAGTGCAAAGAACTTCTCAGCATCTCGGGGTTTTTGTGCCAGGTGGTTTTCGGTTTCCCTAACGCTACGCGTCCCAGACGCCGCGATTCTTGAATCGCGGCGGTAACAACCGCCAGCGCGGCGGCTTGTTCGGATTCATCGGCTGGCGACACACTCAGCATCTGCGTAATCTCATAGGCCTTGTATTGCTGCATTAGAGGGGAATATTTCCGTGCTTTTTGGCCGGCAGGTTTGCGCGCTTAGTTTTTAGAGCTCGCAATGAGCGAATTATGGCAGTCCTTGTTGCAGCCGGCTCGATGATTCCGTCAAGCTCGCCACGTTCGGCGGCCAAAAATGGGGAAGCTACGCTGTAGGTGTATTCCTTGGCAAGCCGGTCTCGAACCGTGGCAACATCCTCGCCGTTAGCCTCGGCCTCTTTAAGCTTGTCGCGGTAAAGAATGTTGATCGCACCTTGACCACCCATAACTGCAATCTCTGCAGTCGGCCAGGCTAGGTTGATGTCAGCCCCGAGCTGCTTGGAGCCCATGACTATGTAGGCTCCGCCGTAGGCCTTGCGTGTAATGACCGTTATTAGCGGCACTGTGGCTTCGGCGTAGGCATAGAGCAGCTTTGCCCCGCGGCGGATCACCCCGGCCCACTCTTGATCGGTGCCGGGTAGGTAGCCGGGGACATCAACCAATGTGATGATCGGGATTGAAAATGCGTCACAGAACCTGACAAAGCGGGCGGCTTTCTCGCCAGCCGAGATATTTAGAGTGCCGGCCATTTGCAGTGGCTGATTTGCCACGATGCCAATTGATTGCCCATCAATCCTGGCGAAACCAATCAAGATATTGGGTGCAAAAAGTGGCTGAATTTCAAGGAACTCACCCTCGTCTACCAATTCGGTGATGATCGCACGCATGTCGTAGGGCTGGTTTGGGCTGTCGGGAATTATGTGGTTCAGCTTTTGATCATTCTCGGTTATTTCGAGTTCACTCTCAGCCTGGTAAGTCACCGACTCGGAGAGATTATTTTGCGGTAGAAAGCCGATCAGGGACTTCACGTAATCAATCGCATCAGCCTCATCCTCGGCCAAATAATGCGCTACACCGGAAGTTTCATTGTGGGTTCTGGCCCCGCCAAGCTCCTCCATGCCAACGTTCTCGCCGGTGACGGCCTTGATTACATCGGGTCCGGTGACAAACATGTTTGAGGTCTTATCAACCATGATTACAAAGTCGGTTAGGGCGGGGGAGTAAACCGCCCCTCCGGCTGCCGGCCCCATGATGATCGAGATCTGCGGGATAACTCCCGAGGCCATGGTGTTCAGTTTAAAAATCTCCCCGTACTTACCGAGGGCAATGACGCCCTCTTGGATGCGGGCTCCGCCCGAATCTAAAATGCCGATAAGTGGCACGCCGGTTTTGATGGCCAACTCCATCACCTTGATGATCTTGTTTCCAGCGGCCTCACCAAGTGAGCCACCAAAGATTGTGAAGTCTTGCGAGAAAAGCGCCACCTGACGGCCGTGGATTGTGGCAATGCCGGTAACTACCGAATCTCCGTAGGGCCTTTTTGCATCCATACCAAAAGAGGTGGAGCGGTGTCTGACGTATTCATCCAGTTCGACAAAGGAGCCGGGGTCGGTCAGCATCGCAATGCGCTCGCGGGCGGTGTTTTTGCCCTTGGAGTGTTGCTTTTCAATTGCGGCATCGCCGGAGGCAGTTACCGCCTCGTGATAGCGCTTTTTGAGATCGGCTAGCTTGGATTTAGTTGTAGAAAGATCGGGGGTGTCAGACACGGTTACTCCTCATTCGCCTACCCTATCGGGGTAGCTGCCGCCAAAGTTTGAGCATTGACTACAAGCAAATGCTTATTTCAATGTTTATTACCTACAAATTACCGTGCTGCGATATCGTTTGGTTGTGGAACTCAAAAAATCTCAAGAGCTAGTCAATTGGCTGCGCTATCTGCCTAGCACGGATTCAACGAATCTTGAGCTGGCTCGGATGCAGCAAATTGAAGCGCTACCAAACTTTTCAGCGCTGGTGGCAGGTGAGCAAACCGGGGGCCAAGGACGGCTTGGCCGCTCATGGGTTTCAGATCCGGAAGCTTCAATATCACTATCGCTTTATCTTGATTCTGGCGCCCAAATATCCCAGCTCGGGTTTTTGACTTTGATGGCCGCGGTGAGTCTTGATGCGGCAATAAAGTCCTTTGATTCAAAAATTGCATCGGGAGTAAAGTGGCCAAACGATGTATTGGTGCAAGGCAAAAAAGTCAGCGGTATTTTGGCCCAGATTCAACCCGATGGATCACTAATTCTTGGGGTTGGGATCAATCTAAAAAAACAACTTGGAGCGCCAGATACCGCTATTTCATTGGAAGAGCTTGGAATACACGCGAACTTTGACGAGGCGCTGGCAGCTTTTCTAATCCAGTTTCGGGCGCGCTATGCCATTTTCACTCAGTCGCCGCAGCTCGCGATTCTCAAAACCCGCAATGAGCTATCAGATGTTTGTTTGAGTATTGGGCAAAAAGTCCGGGCACAAATGCCCGATGGCACAGAAATAATCGGCCAGGCGATGGATATTGATGAGCTTGGTCAATTAGTTATTCACTCCAATCAAGGCAATTCAGTTTCAGTGTCTGCCGCCGACGTCTGGCACCTGCGAAACTAGAAGGAGAAAAAGGGGTTCAGATGCCAGTTGTTGGAGTGATAGGCGGCGGCCAGCTCGCTCGCATGATGCACCCGGCTGCGATTGCTCTGGGAGTGGAGCTAAGAGTCTTTTCGGAAGAAAGTGGCTCAGCCGCGAAGAGCGCCACCACCGAAATAGGTGACTATCTAGATTTTGATCGACTGAAAGATTTTTGCCAGGGTTTGGATGCCCTGACCTTTGACCACGAACACGTGCCAACCGAGCTGTTAGAAAAACTAGAACAACTTGGGGTGAAAGTTAGGCCGGGCGCCAAGGCTCTGATTCACGCTCAAAACAAGTTAGTGATGCGCGAGCGATTAGGCGAGCTTGGTTTGCCAATGCCACATTGGGCGAGCATCACGAGCGCAGCTGACTTAGAAACTTTTATCTCAGCTTTTGGCCCAAAAATTATTGTGAAAACTCCCATTGGGGGCTATGACGGCAAGGGGGTTCGAGTTGTGGAGTCGATAGAACAAGTGGCTGATTGGCTGGAAAACATTGCGCAATTCGGCGGGGCTCTACTGGCCGAAGAAAAAGTTGAATTTATTGCTGAGGTCGCCCAGTTGAGTGCCAGAAATCCTTCTGGAGAATTCCGAACCTGGCCGCTGGTTCAGACGGTTCAGGAGAACTCAGTCTGTTCGGTTGTAATTTGCCCAGCTCCCAAAGAGTTTGATTCGATTCAAGCCGAAAAAATAGCCCGCATTATCGGCCAGGGCCTGGGTGTTATCGGGATGCTGGCGGTGGAAATGTTCGTCACCAAAGATGGCAGGTTACTGATCAACGAGCTGGCCATGCGCCCGCACAACTCAGGTCACTTTTCAATCGAGGGCAGTGTCACTTCACAGTTTGAGCAGCATCTTCGGGCGGTTCTAGATTTGCCACTCGGCGAAACTTTTTCGCTTGCACCCCATGCCGTGATGGTGAACCTGCTCGGTGTAAATCAGACCAACAACTTTGTGGACCAATACCCAAAAGCAATGAAAGAGTTTCCGGGAGTGAAATTCCACAATTACCAAAAGACTCCAAGATTGGGCCGCAAGATGGGCCACCTCACAATCCTTGGTGATAATGCCTCAGAAATTCAACGACTTGGGCTTGCGGCGCGCGAAGTTTTATACCGAGCCGAGTAGTTTTTATTAGGGGCGAAAGGGTAGACATGTCAAAAGTTGCAATTGTGATGGGCTCGGATTCGGATTGGCGCATCTTAGAAGCTGCACATCTTGAGCTTAAGAGTTTTGGCATCGTGGTGGAAGTTGAGGTCCTAAGTGCCCATCGCACGCCCGAGACCATGCTGAACTGGGCCAAAAGTGCTTCAGAGAATGGGTTCTCGATTGTGATTGCTGGAGCTGGCGGGGCGGCTCACTTACCGGGAATGATTGCCTCGGCAACCTCATTGCCCGTTATTGGAGTCCCAGTGTCCCTGAGCCACCTCGACGGCATGGATTCACTTCTATCCATCGTTCAGATGCCAGCTGGCGTGCCGGTGGCAACCGTATCGATAGACGGCGCTAAAAATGCAGCTCTGTTGGCGATTCGAATGCTTGGGGTGTCGGATTTAGTTATCCGTAGCCGGATGGATCAGTACCGCGAGGACTTGAAATTATCGGTTGAGCAGAAAAACCAGAGCCTGAAAGCTCGCTTGACATAACTCGCCAATATCCAAAACACCCAAACCATCAGGGTTTTTTAAGAATCTAAACCTAAGCTTGAAGGTGGCAGGAGGCCAGGCATGCCTAGATTTGTTCTTATTGCGCTCTTAGCGCTAGGTTCACTCTCGCTATCCAGCTGCAGTGTTTTTTACCCAAACGCTGGAGCAACCTCTTTGCCTCAGGATCTCGAAACTACCCAAATGCAAAGTGCTGAGCCCACCGATACTTCTGAACCTAGCGAGGAGCCGGGTCAGGGAGCTTCGGCGGAACCAAGCGCTTCAGCCGCCGAATCCCCCGCAAGTATTCTTATAGAAACTTCAGTGGAAATCATCATGGTGGTGCCGGAGCCGGACTTCGAGGTTTTGACTGTCGTAGCCCAAATGCCAAATCTTGTAGAGAGCGGCGGTACCTGCACACTTCGGCTGATTAGCGGCTCGGTAGAAAAGACTATGCAAGTTAAAGCAGAGCCCTCAAGCGATTACACCCAGTGTTTTCCAATCGAGCTGCCGCTAGAAGGATTACCCAAGGGCACGGCGGTTGTGACAGTCTCATACAGTTCCGACTACCACTTCGGAACATCTAAAAATCAATCGGTTGTGATTCCCTAAATGTTCAAAAAAACTCTTGGATTATTCACCGCTGCCTTTATGGCGGCGGTTGGTTTAGTCGCAATTCCGGTCTCGGCGCCAGTTTCAGTTGCTGCACCTAATATCAGTGCATTTGACCCGGGTTTAATAATCAGCGACAGCGTATTTTTCGATTCAGGCTCCATGACTCTGCCGCAGATCCAAGACTTTTTGGACAGTCGGGTTGCTAACTGTCGGGCAACTGATCCGGCCCTGAATTGCCTCAAAGATTACCTTTCGGAGATCCCGGATACTCCTGCAACCACTGCCACTCAGACTGGACCCTGTTCTGCAATCCCAGCCAAGATCGACGCCACAGCTGCCGAGATTATTTTTGCGGTTTCTAATGCTTGTGGAATTAGCCCCAAAGTTCTTTTGGTCACTCTTCAAAAAGAGCAGGGTTTGATTTCTTCAACTAAGCCGACTTCTTATATGTATCGAGCGGCCATGGGTTTTGGTTGCCCGGACTCTGATCCCGCAATTTGCGGCAAGGTTTTTGTTGGTTTGTTCAACCAGCTCTATCGTGCCGCTCGTCAGTTTGCCTGGTATGGCAATCCAAATGGCTCATTCACATACTGGAAGCCAGGCCGCACAGTAGCGATGCGCTTTAATCCCAAGTCCTCTTGTGGCACAAAGTCTTTCGAGCTTCGGAGTCAAGCCACCGCGAATCTTTATTACTACACCCCTTACACACCGAATGACGCCGCCATGAAAAATCTTTATGGTCGCGGCGACTCCTGCTCGGCTTATGGAAACCGAAACTTCTGGCGCTTTTTCCACGACTGGTTTGGTTCGCCGATTGCTGGCGGTTACCTAATCAAGGCAGCCGGCAGCGACTCTTATTTGATTGTTGATGACAAAAAATACCGCATTTCAGACTCCAGGCTGATTGCCGCTCTTAGGCCACTGGGCCCATTGGGAGAGGTATCTCAAAGTTATCTGGATAGCTTCACAACCTTGGGGGACGCAACTCAAGTCATAAAGCTAAAAGACACCGGGGCGCTTCATATGCTGGTGGATGGGACCCGCTACGCGGTTCCTAACTGCGAAATGGCAGCTCAGTTTGGCGTTGATTGCAATAGTGCCATTGAGCTCAGCTCGGCTCAGCTAAATATCTTTATCAATGGCGGCACCTTGACCCAATTGGTGCAAACCGCAAACGGCACCAGGTACTGGGTTGAGAACGGGCAGAGCCGGGTGGTGGTTGATGATCTTGCCCTGAGCTCGGTCGCGGCATCGGGAATTGGACCAACCCGGATGGTTATCGAGCAGGTATCAAGCCTTACTCCCGGGAGTGCCCTGGCATCGGAGTTAGTGATGTTTGGCCTGGCGGGATCTAGGGACAAGGTAATTGCCGCTGGCGGCAAGTCCTATCGTTTTGTGGCAAGCCTGGTTCAGGATGTCGGCCTATCCAAGTGGTTCAAGGAGTCCAAAGTAACCCTGTCGCCTCAAGCAATCGCGGGAGGTATCGAGCCTGACACAATTCGGGGTTTTGTTAAAGACTCCGGAAATAATGCTTTTGTGATTACCGAAAATGGTAAATTGCCAGTGGCTGATCCAGCTAACTGGACCCAGAGCATTGTGTCCCTGCCGGACGCCCTGCTCGCTGCAATTCCAACCTCGCAGGGCACCCTGGCTTCGCCAGCAATGATTAGCTCTAAGGGAAACCGGCTTTCCTACTTTATTCAAGCTGGAGAGCGTCGCATCTCGAGCACTCAAGATGTCACCACTAGATTTTTGAGACTGCTAAATCAGCCCTCCATAATCGAGGTTCCGCGCTCCGCAATCAACACCGTGCCCAATGTCGGAACAGCAGTCGCACCTGGCTCGGTAGTGCGAGCAACCGGCACCACTGAGCTGTTTTTAGTCGATGACCTAAATCGCAAAATACCTTTACGAAACTCCGCCCAGGCCAACAGCACAATCGGAACCAAGACGCTTAACTTCAGCAAGGCAGTAATTGCGGGGCTTGAGACCAGAGCCAAGCTTGAGACTTTTAAAGTCCAATGTGATGGCAACACCTTCTTGTTGGATCGCGGTGTGTTGTATCCAATTTCCGCGGCCAGCGCGGAACACTTCCCTGGAACCCCTTACCCGCTAGCAATCTCGACCTGCGCATCAATGAAACTCTCTGAAAGAGCCGTGGGGCAATTTATTAGAGACAATAAAGGAATCCTTTTCTTTATTGAGGATGGCAAAAAGTCTAGAATTTCTGGCTGGGCGCACTTTGCGACCCTGCGCGGCAATGGCCCCGGTTTTGTTCAGGCAACGAACTTTTTCTCTGGATTGATACCAACTCAAGGAAGAGCTCCAGCTCTTGTTCAGCTGGCCTCTTTTGAGAACCCGCCAGCCGGTGGTTTTGGCGAGTTTGGTTTCGCGGGCACCATTCCAGAGGTAGTTACACCTGCGCCCATTCCCACACCGACACCTACACCCTCACCCACACCTACTCCTTCAGCTTCACCCACACCTACTTCAGCCCCTTCCCAAACTCAGACACCAGTCGCCCCTGATGTGACAGCTGAGTTCGTTGAATATCGGGTGCTGTCGGGGGACACCCTAAATCGCATTGGTGCAAAGTTTGGTGTTTCAGCTTCTACGATTCAAAGTTTCAACTCGATTTCCAACCCCCGCTTGATTCAGATTGGCCAGATTCTAAAGATTCCGACGGCTGCAGGAACCTCGAGTGCTGCGCAACAAGTCGCGAACCCGGAACCGGTTGTAGAAGTTGAGCGCACCTATCAGGTGCAATCTGGCGACTCGCTTTGGGGAATTGCTCGCAAGTTCTCTGTCAGTTCAACAAAACTCGCTGAGGCAAACGGCATAAATAACCCGAACTTTATTCGGGTCGGCCAAACTCTAATTATTCCTAACTAGCATTCCAGGCCGACTGCACAATCTGCCTTAAATCGTGAGTTGCCTCAAAGCCGAGCACTTCTCGAATTCTCTGAACGTCTGCCACCAGTTTTGGAGGGTCACCAGCGCGGCGTGGCTCAACCTCTTCTTTAAAATCGATTCCCGAAGCAATCTTTAGTTCTGAAAGCACCTCGAATACCGAGGCACCGATTCCGGTTCCAACATTGAAAGTGTCAAAAGGTCTTTCTTCTCGGCTCAGGTAGTCGACTGCTGCCAGATGAGCCTTTGCCAGATCTAGCACGTGAACATAGTCCCTGACGCAACTTCCATCATCGGTTGGGTAGTCAGAACCAAACACCTTGGGCGCGTTGCCCAATTTTAGGGCTTGAATCGCGATGGGAATCAGATTCAGCGGTGCCGTATCACCGAGGTCTGAAAAGCCTGTTCCAGCAACATTGAAATACCTTAGGTTGACTCCTCGCAGCCCCCATACTTTCGCGTTTTTTACCATCCATTCGCCAACCAGCTTGGTTTCGCCGTATGGATTTATAGGTTGCCCCGGGTAGTCCTCGGTTACAGAATCAACGTCCGGCATGCCATAGGTGGCTGCTGAGGAGGAGAAAACAAGATTCTTGAGACCAACTTCTCGCATGGCCAATAGGAGCGCCCCTAGGCCGCCTAGGTTATCTAAGTAATAGCGCTCTGGAAGCTGAACCGATTCCCCGACTTGCTTTCGAGCAGCTAGGTGAATCACAGCGTCGAAGCTCTCTTGGTTCATAAGCTCCACGAGCCTTGGGGTGGCATCTGGAGATGCTAAATCAAGCTTTATAAGCCTGCCGTTCAAGCGGGATTCGACTCCCGTGGACAGGTTGTCTACAACCACGGATTCGTGACCCATTTGGGTGGCCACGCGAACCACGTGGGAACCGATGTACCCCGCACCGCCGGTTATCAAAAGTTTCATGTCTCAAGGCTATCGTGAAGGTTTATCCACAAAATGTGCCTAATTGATAAACCCCAACTTGACAAGGGCATACTTACACCGTTGTAATTACATCATTGAGATTTACCAGAAGGTGAGAATAGGGCATGGAACAACGAAGTCGGGTGCCGTCTAATTGGTTCGTAGACATCCTCAAGCTTGGGGTGGCAGGGGCAAATTCAGATTCTGGTTCAGACCCTCTTTCTTGGCAGGGTGATGCGCTTTGTTCGCAAACCGATCCAGAGGCCTTCTTTCCTGAGAAGGGCGGATCCACACGGGACGCGAAGCGAATCTGTGGCCAGTGCAACGTAAAGTCCGAGTGCCTGGAATATGCGCTCAAAAATGACGAGCGTTTTGGCATTTGGGGCGGGCTTTCCGAGCGCGAGCGTCGTCGACTGCGCAAGCGCGCCTAGTTAGTCGTGGCTGCGCTTTCAGTAGCGGCCATTGTCGTCTCGCACGAACGGGCCGATTACTTATTAGAAACCCTGAGTCAGCTAAGTAACCAAACCCACTTCATAGAGCAGGTGGTCGTTGTCGAGACCAGCTCAGACCAAGCTTCCTTGGATGTTGTAAGTAATTTCGACTATTCGGTGATTACGCCGGGAGATATCAGGCTCGGCGCCGCTATCGAGGCGGGAATTTCGGCCCTTGCCAAAAAGCCCGGCTGGATCTGGGTGCTTCACGAAGACTCCGCTCCGGAGGTAAATGCCCTGGAGCATCTTGCTAAGGCCGCTGAGATATCACCTTCGGTAGCGGTTATTGGCCCCAAGCTTTTGAATTGGGAAAACCCAATTGAAATTCAACAAATGGGTTTGACTCTGACCAGGACCGGCAGGCCGTTTCTGCTGGTGCAAAAAGAATATGACCAGGGTCAACACGATGCGGCTGGCGACACGTTGGCCGTCTCTACCGCCGGAATGCTTGTTTCTCTGTCGGCTTGGGAAAAATTGGGTGGTCTCAATGATAAAACTCCGGTTTTTGCCCAAGATTTAGAATTCGGTGCCAAAGCGCGGGCTGCTGGTTTTCGGGTGATTGTTGATGCGGCAGCTCGAGTTCGCCACGCGGGCCTCTCAATGGGCTCTGGACGCTCCAGGAAGTGGCTTGGGGGCACTTGGGCGCAAGGCATCTCAAAGGCTCACATCCACATGGCCACCCTCACATTCCCGCTTCTTTGGGCAATGGCGCTTTATCTTCTAATGCCGCTCATCGCTTTGATTTCAATACCTAAACACCTTCTTTCAAAGCGTCCCGCGAGAATTATTGGCCAACTCTCAGGCTGGCTTTGGGCATGGGGGACTGCGCCCAAGCGCTTTGCGGCACGGGTCGAGTTTCGCAAACTGGGAAGCGTCAAGCCACTGCGCTCGTTATATGCCACGAGGCCTCAGCAAAAGAGGCGAAGAGCCCAAAAGCTTCAAGACGAGCCACTGGGAGATCCAAGGGCAATCCAAGTCACTATTTTTTCTAGCAACTCAATCTGGCTCGCACTGATTCCACTTCTGGCAAGCTTCAAGATCTTCCCAGTCGGAGCCATTGTGACTGGCAACCTGGCGCCACTTGGTTCAAGCGCATTAGCGGTATTTGAGGCAACCGGAATAAGCCGGTTGCCCTTTCTTTCAGGGGTCGCACTGCCAAGCGATCCCTTCAATTGGTATCTGGCCCTTATTTCCTGGTTCTGGCCCAGCAACCCTTCTTTGGCCCTGGCAATCGCCATATTTATTTCCCCGGCCTTTAGCTTTTTGGGAGTCTGGTTACTCTCGAGCATCTTTATTTCTAAAATCTGGGTTAGAAACCTGATTGCGCTTGGTTTTAGCCTTAGTCCATTTGCTCTCGGCTTGGCGCTCGAAGGGCAGATTGTCGAAGTGACAGCCTTGAATTCAGCGATTTGGGCCGCGTTCTTTTTGATTCGCAGTTCGATTGCCGCCAATTCAGCAAGAAGTTGGCGCTGGGTGGGCTTGGCAGGTTTGGCACTGGGCGTTACCGCAGTTTCTTCACCTTTACTGTTTGGGTTGCTGGCCTTATTGGTAGTTGGCTTGGGGTTCCGATTCTGGCGCAAATCGGCATTCATGATTTGGGCATTATTGCCTGGGATTGCCCTAATTGCTCCATGGGCCTTGGTTATTGGTCAAAGTGGCTGGCTATTTCTCACAACCAGCACGGCCGCCGCTTTACCGATTAGCCAAGATGCTGCCTACCTAATGATTGTCTTTTTAGCACTGGGTGCTGGCTCACTTTTGGTCGCCAAGCTGAGTGCCACGGTTCCTATTTTTGTTTTTGCAATTCTGAGCTTTGTCGGAAGCTGGCTTCAGCCAGGGTCATCCGGAGTGGCCCTTATGGGGTTCTCGGCACTTTGTCTAAGCGTTGCTATAGGGCTGTTATTGGAGAACTTAAATGGCAGAGTTGTGACAAGCATTATTGCGGGCGCCACGCTGATCGGCAGTATTGGTTCGGCCGCTCTGTTGGTAAATGCCAGCAGTGGCTTTGAGATAAAAGACCCGAGGCAGCTTCCGGCGCTCGTAGTGGCTGCTGCCGAGCAATCCGAATCGGTTCGAACTTTGGTGCTGAGCTTCGAAAATGGTGCAGTGGCCGAAGTTATCTGGGGTGATGGTCGCTCGCTCGAAGAGCGCAGCGTGCTGATGGATTTTTTGAAGCCTGTAGATCAAAAACTGCAACTCATCATCGCCGAGCTAGCGGCGAGGTTGGTGGCCGGCAATGCCAATGGTGTTAGAGAGCTTGTCGAGGCCACCGGCATCAACTTTGTATTATTAGCCGATGCCGATTCGAACGAACTTGCAGCAATCGCGTCGGGGATTAACTCCATCCCAAGTTTTCAGCCGGCCGGCAACACACCCTTTGGGTCACTGTGGAGCACCGGGGCTGAATTGGGCGAAGCCAGAGGCACTGAACCGAATAACCAAAGAAATCTGCAGCTCGGCTTAATTGCGGCTTTTGTGCTTTTGGCTATCCCGACAAGGGCATCTGTGATCGGATCCAAAAAAACTAAGAGGAGCGCTTCGTGAAGCTCGTGGTGAGAATTTTGCTAGTACTGGTCTTTCCAGCACTGATGGTCTCAACCTGGCTATTTGTGCCACAGTTTTTTGAGGGAGTCCAAGTTGAGAAGTCCGAGACGAACTCTGAGCTGGTTTCGGTAGAGCCGCTCCCGCTAAAAATATATTGCCCGGGCCCTTTGGTTGAGGTCGGCGGAGAGCAGGGCACCGAGCTTGGGAGCTTAGAGCTAATTGGTAAGTCTCAAATCTCAAGCTATAGCTCCAATGCCGATTTACTTCAGAACCTTGAGGCCGAGTTCCTAAATGGCGGCAGCATTGAATCCGGTGGTTCCGAGCAATCCACCGGGTTGCTTGCTGCGAATCAGGTTCAGTCCATATCGAGAGCTCGAGCCATTGGTTTGGCTGCCACAAATTGCCCCCAGCCCCAAAGCTATGGCTGGTTTGCCACCGGGGTATCTGGTTCTGGTAACGAGTCGGTTCTGCTCATGGCAAATCCAAATCAAACTGAGGCCCAAGTGAATTTGGAGTTCCAGCTTCCCGAGCGAATTTTGGAGCACCGAGTAACTTTGGCGGCCAATGAAAGTGTCGTGCTGTCCTTGGCAGCTTTTAGCGATGCCGCACCCAATTACGCCATCAGGTATTACACCGACGGTCCGAAGGTTTCTTTGGCGCTTCAAAATCGCTCGGCTCGAGGTCTGACAGCCACCGGTATTGAGCTTCAGTCGCCACTATTAGAGCTTTCCAGTAGCTATGTAATCACCGGTCTTTCAACCTATGCGGTTGGCTTTGAAGCCCCGACGCTGATAATTGCGAATCCTTCAGCTGCCGAGCTTCGAGTCTCAGTGACTTCGGTTGGGGAGAATGTCAGTGGATTGGAGACCACCGTGGTGGTTCCTGGCGGCGCAGTTATCAGCACTTCCTTGAACTTGCCACAGGGGTCCTTCACGCTGTTCTTAGATTCCAATGCCGAGTTTTTGGCTGCGGTGAGAAACACCGCTTTGGAGCCAGTGCTGGATTTTGCTTGGGTGACTCCGGCGCAAAAGTTCAATGGGCTTTTGGTTTTGCCCCTGTCAAACCTGGAAAGCAGGTTGTTTTTAGCCAACGATGAGGGCCAGGCCGTCTCAATCACAATCGAATCGGTATTCCAGGGGGGTTCCGAGTATCAAACAGTGTCTGTGCCGGCAAATTCGGGGGTGAGTCTGAAGGTTTCCGCCCAGACCCTCAGGCTCCAATCAGGGGGAGGTTTTTATGCCGCCTTGGAGATTTTAGACATCGGTGGTTACGCCATTATCGAGCCTAGGGAGAATAGAAACCTTGGTGCCGAGCTAATGATCGAGGTTCGCTAGTGCTCGGGGTGGATCAGCTCCCAAGGGTCTTTGTCAATTAGCTCTGCCGCAGCGCTAACTACGGCATGCTCAATTTCCATTCTCGGGTCAGGCATTTTATGCTTGCCAAACCGCTCGATTGGGATCCTGTAAAGCACGATGCTCATGGATCCCTTATTAGATTGGTAACGCCTCACCCCTTCGCCTTCGCGAATTAATGGAACATCTTCGATGCGCCAGCTCAGTTGGGATAGTTCCTCGGGGAAGCTCTGGGTTAGGTATTCGCAGGTGTCAATCACCACCTGCTCAAAAAACCCCGAGCGAGCGATTCCATGGCTAAATAACTTGGTTGGCAAGGGCCTTCTAAGACCGCGCCCGTGGCGGTCTCGGTGGTTGATTCGCCTTTGCCCCATGGGGTCATTGTATTCTTTGAAAGCCAAAGACCAAGGAGCAAGTCGATTTGATCAACTTCAGCGATTTTGTAAAGACCTACGATGTTCGGGGATTGGTGGGGGTTCAGCTGACTGATGAAATTATCGAATGCTTCGGCGCAGGCTTTGTTGATGAACTCGAGCTTTCTGGCAAAGAGCTAGTTATTGGTCATGACATGCGGGATTCCTCGAGTGGATTCGCGCAGAGCTTTGCAAAAGGCGCAATGGCTAGGGGTGGGAACCCGGTGCTGATTGGGCTTTGTTCAACGGATATGACCTACTACGCCTCCGGAGCCATGGGGCTTGCCGCGGTGATGTTCACAGCAAGTCATAACCCGGCTAGCTATAACGGCATGAAGTTTTCGCGTGCGTTCGCCAGGGGTATCAGTTTGGATACCGGGTTGGCAGAGATTTCCCAAAGAGCGCAGGATTTTTTAGCCGGTGGGATAGTGGCCGTTTCCGAAGTTGGCTCAATGCGGGAACTTGATGTCATAAGTGATTACGCGAAATTTCTTCGCGAGCTAGTCGATCTATCGGGCATGCGGCCGCTAAAGATCGTGGTGGATGCAGCGAACGGCATGGGCGGCCTCACGGTGCCGGCGGTGTTGGGTGATGCTGCGGGTCTGAACCTATTGCCAATAGAGGTGGTGGAGCTTTATTTTGAACTTGATGGCAGCTTCCCAAATCACGAGGCGAATCCGCTTGATCCAAAAAACCTAGTTGATCTCCAAAAGGCGGTCGTTGAGCACGGTGCTGATCTAGGTCTGGCCTTTGATGGCGACGCTGACCGCTGTTTTGCGGTTGATGAATTAGGGGGACTGGTTAGCCCCTCGGCGCTCGCGGCGATAGTTTCAAAGCGAGAGATTCGCCGCGTGAAGGCTCAGGGTGAAAACGATGTTACCGTGCTGCATAATCTTTTGACCTCCAAATATGTGGCGGAAGTAATTGCAAAAGAGGGCGCCACATCAATTCGAACCAAAGTTGGGCACTCACTGATAAAAGATCAAATGGCGCTTACCAACGCGGTATTCGGTGGCGAGCACTCGGCGCATTATTATTTTCGAGACTTTTTTGGCGCGGATAACGGCATGTTGGCCGCGCTTCACCTAATTAGTGAACTAGCAAATGCAGAGTTTGCCATGTCAGAACTGGCAAAAAGTTATACCCCCTATTTTTCCTCCGGTGAGATCAATTCGACAGTAACCGAGGTCCCCGCCGCCCTTAGTCGCGTGCTGGCATTTTTTCCCGAGGCCAGCATCGATAACTTTGACGGTGTCACTATTAGCGCATCAGGAGAAAGCTGGTTCTGGCTAAATGTTCGGTCTTCAAATACCGAGCCGCTATTGAGGCTAAATGTGGAGTCAAACCAAGAGATTTTGATGATTCAAATTCGAGACATGGTGCTTGGTGCGATTCGAGAAGACCAAAGCAGCGCGCTCTAAATTGATGAGATTTCTAGATTGCGAGATGACACCTAGCTGGGGATGAGTTCAACTAACTGTTTTCAGAAGCCGACAAGCAGGATACATTTGTGTAACGGAAAATAATCCAAGAGGGTTGGATTGTTGCTGCAACTAAATTGCGGAGGGCGCAATGTCTCAAAAGATTCTTGTGGTGGACGACGATGATGCGTTACGCGAAATGGTTGGCTTGGTGCTCTCGGGGGCTGGCTACAACCCAGTCTTTGCCGCCGACGGCATCAGCGCGGTAGATGTTTTTACATCCCAGAACCCAGATCTGGTGCTTTTGGATATCATGCTTCCTGGGCAATCCGGCATTGAGGTCTGCGGGCAGATCCGAAGCAAGTCCGGAGTCCCAATTATTATGCTGACCGCTCGGGGAGACACCGAGGATGTTGTTTTGGGTCTTGAGGCTGGGGCCGATGATTACGTGGTCAAACCACATAATGGCGCAGAGCTGCTGGCAAGGGTTAAAGCTCGACTGAGGCCACTCGCGGATGATGCCGCAATGGTTCAAATCGGTTCTTTAGTTCTAGACCCGCAGACCTTTGAGGTTAAGCGCGGCGAAGCATCGCTCTCCTTGACTCCTCTGGAATTCAAGCTTTTACACACCCTGGCGGCCAAGCCACAGCAGGTCTTTAGCCGGGAGATGCTCCTAGAGCAGGTCTGGGGTTACCAGTATAAGGCTGATACCCGCTTGGTGAATGTTCACGTTCAGCGACTTCGCTCTAAAATTGAGGTGGATGCCGAGAACCCAAGGATCGTGATGACCGTTCGCGGGCATGGATATCGGGCTGGTACCGAAACTTCGTGATTGCGTTTATGCGCCGTTCGCTTACGGCTCGAACAGTTCTCGCCACCCTTGTGCTCAGCGGCTTTGCTCTGATTGCCCTGGGGGGTTTTCTTTCTTATTCGCTAGCCAATAGCTTCTATCAATCCAGGCTGAACCAGGTGCTAAACGAAACTGAACGAGCTGTCGGTTTGGTACAGGGCACTGTCGCCGCAGCTTCACTCACCGATGAGACGGCGCTGCAAACTCTTATCAACTCGGTGGTTCCCTCACTCGAGATTTCGGGTGGCTCTGGAAATCGCCAGGTGGCGCTTTTGCGGAGTCCAGGACAGCCGCAGTTGCAACTATTTCAATCGCCAATTTCAAGGGACTTGGACCTCTCGAGTATTCCCGGGGAACTGCGACAATCGGTGCGCCAGTCGCCACAGATTCTTACTTACACCTCAATTTCTTTAGTGCGGGACGGTTCCCAGGTTCCAGGAATCACGGTCGGTGCTCCAATCACTTTCCCGCTAGCTGGGGATTTCGAGCTGTATTTGGTTTTTGATTTGACAGCCGAGCAGCAATCTTTGCAACTGGTACAAAACGCTCTGGCTGTTGGTGGAATTGTGTTGCTGATAATAATTGCACTGCTCAGCTATTTTGTGACTCGGCAGATTGTGAAACCGGTGGAGAAGGCGGCCTTGGCGGCCGAGGCGATATCCGACGGCAAGCTGGACGAGAGATTACCGGAGCGTGGTGACGACGTGATTGCGCTACTGGCCAAGTCTTTTAATAAAATGGCGAGCAACCTTCAGGGTCAAATCCAACAGCTCGACTCACTCTCGAGGATGCAGCGCCGGTTTGTTTCGGATGTTTCTCACGAGCTGCGCACCCCGATGACCACCATTAAGTTAGCCGGCGAGGTAATCTTCGGCAATCGCGAGAAGCTTGACCCGGCACTGTCTCGATCAGCAGAGCTCATGCAAAATCAAATACTGCGCTTCGAAAGACTTCTGGCTGACCTTTTAGAGATATCTCGCTATGACGCAGGTGCGGTAACTCCCGAGTTTGAGTATCAGGATATAAATGCGGTGGTAGGCGCCGCTATCGCATCGATTGAACCTCTCGCCAATTCAATGCAAACCGAAATCCGAGTAATACTGCCACCTAAAGCAGTGTCTGCCGAATTCGACGCCAAGCGCATCGAGCGGCTCTTGCGTAACCTGTTATCTAATGCCGTTGAGCACGGTGAGGGAAGGGCGATTGTGGTCGAGGTTGGGCAAAACTCCCAAGCGGTAGCGGTCTGCGTATCCGATTCCGGAGTGGGCATGACCAGGCAGCAGCTTGAGCGAGTGTTTGATCGCTTCTGGAGAGCAGATCCTGCAAGACAACGCTCAGTCGGTGGCACAGGTTTAGGCCTAGCAATATCAAAAGAAGATGCGATTCTGCATCGTGGCTGGTTACAGGTCTGGTCAAAACCAAAACGTGGAACAAGTTTCAGGCTGACATTGCCGCGCCGGGCAGATTCCGTTATTGCTAATTCGCCATTAGCTTTGCCCCCGAGGTCGGTGGAGATATGATTCGCAAGCTAACGGCCCTGGCGCTAATAATGACCCTAGCCGGGTGCGCCTCTTTGCCAACCAGGGTTGACGTTCGGCAGGGCCCAGAACTTATCCCAGACAGCTCTCCGGAGCTCACTTACTACACCCCGTCTGGTCCGATTGCGGGCTCCGGACCCGAGGAGATTGTGTCGGGATTTCTGGCCGCCGGCACTGGACCGCAAAATGGCTACGGGGTGGCTCGTGAGTACCTCTCCGAGGACTTCGCTCAGCGCTGGCAGCCAGATGTCGGAGTTCTTGTTCGCACCGGCGCTCCGGAATTTCGCTCTTCTGGCGACTCGCTTCAGATTGTGCAAATCAAGGTTGGCGCCAGGATCGACGAGCAGGGGCGATACCTAGATTCTGATGAGCCAAAAACAAGTTCGTTGCGTTTTCAGCTTTCTAAAGAAGCTGGGGAGTGGCGCATTTCTTCGGCCCCCAACCTAACGGTTGTCACTCCGCCAGTGTTTGCCGTAGTTTTTAACGCCTTCCCGGTCTATTTTCTAGACAATACCTCGAAGCGTTTGGTACCGGATCTTCGCTGGTTTCCAACCAGGGCCTCCACCGGAACTAGATTGGTGAATGCGCTTTTGGATGGCCCCGCTGAAGGTTTGGCGGCCGGTGTAGTTTCCGCAATTCCAGAGGGGACCAAGCTCACCATTGATGCGGTACGGGTGCTAGAGGGTGTGGCGCAGGTGGATTTTGATGCCACGGCACTAGAGGCTAGCGCGAGCAATCGGAGGCTTATGGCAGCGCAGTTGCGAGCAACCCTGTTGCAACTTGCCGGGGTGTCTGATATCGCAATTTCGGTGAACTCTTCACCGCAGGACATCAGCGCCCCACCGATAATAATTGAGTCGGCGACTGGAGCACCTTATGCCCTGAGTTTGCTGGGTGTTTCAAGAATTACGGGTGGCCAAGGTGCGACCCTCAGTACCACCCAAAATGCCGTAACCCAACTTGAACCTGAGCTTTTTGCGATTGATTCGGATGCAAATCGGCTGGCCTATGCCACCGCTTCCGGAGTCTATTTGGCCGTCAGTTCGAGCATCTCATTTCAGAACACCTTGGTGTCCGATGCCACGAACATAAAATTTCTTACTTTTGATGTCAACGGTTTTCTGTGGCTGTTCCCAAGACTTGCAAGTGACCCAATCGCAGTGATTGACCCACTTGGCAATCAGCGCTCAATAGCGCAGCCAGTTGGTAATCAGCGAGTGTCCGCTTCACTGAGCCCGGAAGGGTCAAGGCTCGCGCTAATCACACAGGGTGTCAATGGTCCTGAGATTCTGATTTTTTCTATTTTGAGGGCCCAATCTGGCTATCCATTTGAACTGGTTGAGGCCGATTCTCTCACTCCAGTTCTAGGTCAAGCTTTTAGTCTAAATTGGCAAGATGGCTCGACCTTGAGAGTCTTGGAGCGCACTACATCAGGGCTTACTGCGCTGAGCGACTATCCGCTACGTGGCCCTCGAACGCAGCTGAGTATGCCCCCGGTGGTAGGGGTGAAAATTGTCCCTGGGCCCTCTTTGACATCCACCTACCTGCTCTCTGAAGCCGGTGAGGTTTGGGTGCTTTCGGGAGGCACCTGGCGGCAGAGCAAAACTGCTGTAATCGACATCTCTACACTTCGCTAACAATCTCAGTCTCAACTGAGTTGTGCACGAATTGCTGATTCCGTTTATTTTGTGTCTTCCTTAAAGAACAAACTTCTGGCATGAAAGATCAGATTTTGGAGTTTATTTTTCCGGCTCGCTGCGTGATTTGCTCGAAGTCGCCCAAGCTTCTTTGCCAAGGCTGTTTTCCGCTGAATAGTCCTAGTGCTTTCGAGCTAATGTCAGTGCGTGGAATTAGTAGTTTTGAATACGAAGCCGAGTTCGGCAAAGTGCTCAGCGGATTCAAGGACCGTGCATTGCTTCAGCTCTCGACAAAGCTCGCCCAGTCCTGGCTTCTAGATTTCGAAAGAGCAGTTGCAGAATTTAGACCCGAACTGATCTTGGTGCCGCCATCATCGAGGGCAAATTACCGAAAACGTGGCTACAACCCAATTGAATTGTTAGTCAAAAAAACACTCAGTGTTTCGAGCGCAAAAGTCAGAACTCTTTCGGTTGAAACATTGAAGCTGATTCGGCAAACCAAGGATCAAGCTAGCTTGAATCAATCTCAGAGGGCAGTAAATCTCTCGGGTGCATTCTGCTATCAGGGAAACCCAAATACAAGAGTCTTACTCATCGACGATGTGTTCACCACTGGCGCAACACTGAAAGAGATGGTTAGGGCGGTTCGCGCCAAAGGCGCCGAGGTAGCGGGAATCTGTGTTCTAGCTCAAAGAACTCTAGTTATCGACTCGCAATCAAGAATATGAGCGTAGGTTAGGGATAAGACGCGGATGTCTATTAGGAGGTCACAATGGAACTTACAATCTCAGCCAAAAACCTCACGGTTTCAGACCGATTTCGGGAGTATGTTGCCGAAAAATCACAAAAAATAGAGCGCTTTTCTTCTAAGTCAGAAGAGCTCAACATCAAAGTAACTAGGCATGAACACCGTCGCTCATCGGGGGTTGAGGACCAGGTAGAACTGACCGTCTACAAGCCCGGCCACGTGATTCGTGCGGAGGCAACGGCCTCCGATAAATTTGCCGCCTTCGACATTGCCCTTGGCAAGCTTTTGGAGCGGCTGCGCAGATATTCCGATAAGCAAAAAGTCCACATCGGCGGCAACCACAAAAACATCAGCACCAGTGAATTGGCTGCAACCGACTTCGCCGCAATAGACCTCAGGCCAGCCGACCTAAGATTGATAACTGGCGAGATTGAAGTGGTCAAGGACCCTGAAGAGCCTGATTATGGGGTGTCTCCGGTGGTGATTCGAACTAAGGAATTTGAGAAGGTGGCAATGACTCGCGAAGAGGCTATTGACCGCATGGAGTTAGTGGGTCACGACTTTTACTTATTCCACGACTCAAAGACTGATCAGGCCGCGGTTGTTTACCGCCGGCAAGGCTGGAGCTATGGAGTAATTAGTCTGAGCTAGTTTTTCTAGCGAGGGCTAGACTTGGCTCCGAAACTCAAGGAGAAAATCTTGGCGTCAATAATTGACAAAATGCTGCGCGCTGGCGAGGGCAAGCTTACGAAAAAGCTTGAATCCATTTCCAAAGAAGTGAATGCCCTCGAAGCAAATTTCCAAACCCTGACGGACGAAGAGCTGCGCCAAGAGACCAGCTCTTTTCGCGAGCGGTATGCCCAGGGTGAGACCTTGGACGAACTTCTTCCTGAGGCGTTTTGTGCAGTTCGCGAAGCATCTATTCGAACCTTAGGGCTTCGGCACTTCGATGCTCAGATAATGGGTGGAGCGACGCTTCACTTGGGAAACATTGCAGAGATGAAAACCGGCGAGGGTAAAACCCTGGTGGCAACTCTGGCTGCATACCTAAACGCCATCCCGGGCCGCGGCGTGCACGTGATCACGGTGAACGACTTTCTGGCGGGTTACCAATCCGAGCTAATGGGACGCATCTTCCGCGCTCTGGGGATGACTACCGGTTGCATTATTTCGGGTCAAGACCCAAACCAGCGTCGTGAGCAGTATGCCTGCGATATTACCTATGGCACCAATAACGAATTTGGCTTTGACTACCTCAGAGATAATATGGCGCTCTCTAAGCCGGATCTTGTGCAGCGCGATCACTTTTTTGCGATCGTTGACGAGGTGGACTCGATTCTTATCGACGAGGCCAGAACGCCATTGATTATTTCGGGACCCGCCGCAGCTGATGTGAATCGTTGGTTTGGTGTTTTCGCGAAACTAGCCCAGAGCCTCACCATCGACATTGATTATGAAGTAGATGAGAAAAAGCGCACCATCGGCATCTTGGAAGACGGCATCGACAAGGTTGAGGATCACCTCGGCATCGAAAACCTCTATGAGACCGCCAACACTCCGCTGATCTCGTTTTTGAATAACTCCATTAAGGCCAAGGAGCTCTTCAAAAATGACAGAGACTATGTTGTGGTCGATGGCGAAGTACAGATTGTCGACGAACACACCGGTCGCATCCTGGGAGGCCGCCGTTATAACGAGGGTATGCACCAGGCAATCGAAGCCAAAGAAGGCGTAGCAATCAAGGCGGAGAACCAAACTCTGGCCACAGTAACACTGCAGAATTATTTCAGGCTCTATCAAAAGCTCGCCGGAATGACTGGAACCGCCGAGACCGAAGCCGCGGAGTTCAACGGAACCTATAAGCTCGGCGTGATTCCGATTCCGACCAATAAGCCAATGATTCGCAAGGATCAACAAGATCTGATCTTCAAAAACGAAGAGGTCAAATTCCGCATGGTAGTGGAGGACATCTTTGAAAGACACCAAACTGGCCAACCGATCTTGATTGGAACCACTTCGGTAGAAAAAAGCGAATACCTCTCAAAGCTATTGGCAAAGCGCGGCGTGAAGCACGAAGTTCTAAACGCCAAGAACAATGCCCGTGAAGCTGTGATTGTTGCCCAAGCTGGTCGTTTCGGCGCGGTAACGGTTGCAACCAACATGGCCGGACGTGGAACTGACATCATGCTCGGTGGTAATGCCGAGTTTTTGGCTGTCACTCAGATGCAAGCTTTGGGTCTTGACCCAGTTACCGACCCGGAGGCTTATGAAGCGCGCTGGGATGAAGTCTTTTTGAAGATGCGTCAAGATGCTCAGGTTGAAGCGGATCGAGTACTTGAAGTAGGCGGGCTTTATGTTTTGGGTACCGAACGTCACGAGTCCCGCAGAATCGACAATCAGCTCCGCGGACGCTCCGGTCGCCAGGGCGACCCGGGCGAATCTCGGTTCTACTTATCGCTAACTGACGACCTAATGCGACTCTTCAATTCTGGAGCGGCATCCGCTTTGATGAACCGCTCTTCAGTGCCGGATGAATCGGCTATCGAGTCCAAAGTTGTCTCGCGTGCGATTGCATCGGCTCAATCTCAGGTTGAGTCTAGAAATGCGGAGATTCGCAAGAACATCTTGAAGTATGACGATGTTATGAACCGCCAGCGTGAGGCCATCTACACCGATCGCCGTCAGATTTTGCAAGGCGAAGATATTTCTCAGACCCTCCAGGATTTTCTAGAGATAGCAATTAAGGACATCATCCAGAGCAACATGCCAGATGGCTCAGGTCAGGACTTGGATCTAGAGGGCCTCTGGAAAGAATTGCAGGCGGTTTATCCGGTTGGCATCGAGATCGAAGAGGTCATGGAAAGTGCTGGCTCCAGGGCCAAACTAACCAAAGCTTGGCTCACCGAAGAAATTCTTAGCGACGCTCAAATTGCATATCAAAAGCGCACCGATGAAATCGGCCCAGAAATAATGCGCGAACTGGAGCGTCGGGTAATGCTCTCGGTTGTAGACAGAAAGTGGCGCGACCACCTGTATGAAATGGACTACCTAAAAGAGGGCATTGGTCTTCGGGCCATGGCTCAGCGTGATCCTTTAGTGGAATACCAGCGTGAGGGTTACGGCATGTTCACCGACATGATGACCGGGATTCGCTATGAAGCGGTTCAGTTCCTGTTCAATGTTGAGATCAAGCAGAACCTTCCTGAGGTTCAGGCGCCACCAGTTCAATCACTAACCTATTCGGCTCCAACCGAGCAGGGTGGGGTCGATACTCACGCCGAGAAGATTCAGCGCTCTCGTCCGCTTCCTCCAGTGGCAAAAAAGCCACCGCAGGCAGGTCCTGGGAGCGCATTCTTTAGAGGCTAAATCAGACAGATGTCCGTGATTCGATATTTGCCATGGATTTGCTCGGCTCGGATTGAAACTGCCCGAGTTGAGCCCGAAATCTTGAGAACTACCACCGCTTGGTAGGCGCCCACATCGGTTAGAAAAGTCTGTGATTTTTTTACAAAAACGTCTGGCCGCAGCTTAGTTCCGGTGAGTTGACGCTGCGCAGATTGACGCTTCACTCTTTGGCAAATGTCGTAGTAGGTGCGATCCGATAGCCAGCGAGCAAGCTGCTCGGGCCTCCTGACTCCTGCTAGCACTTCGACGTAGGCGGCTCCGATTTGTGCAAAAAACGCTGCTGGATCCGGATTCCTTACTTCAACTGTTTCCTGTTTTAGCATTTTCTACCCTCGCATTCCATCGAATTTTTAATATTTCTACGAGTTTGTTGAAGATTTCGGAATATTGGAAGCCTTATTTTCCTCCCTGTGGATAACTTTCTGGGGACAGCTTTGGGGCCCATACTTGCCACCATGAATTTTCTAACCGAACTTGAAGATCAGTTCTCCGAGCTGAGTCAACCCAAGGCACCCCATAGCGCAAGGGTAGTGACCGCAAAAATAGACGTAGCAATCGATAAGGCTTATCTTGGCAAAGACTTTATTTGTGGCATGAGCAGTCTGGGTCTGATTGCTGTGCCCACCTCGCAGATTCTCAGGATCCTGAGCCCCAATTTGCCGATAAGAACCGAAATCACTTTGCTGGAATTACTCGCCGTTCAAAAACAACCGGTTTTGATTGAGTGCCCAGAATCTGATCAGGAAAACTTCTGGCTACTGAATGTTTCTGATGATTGGCTTCGAGTGGCAACCAAGCAGGGTATTGCGTGGCTGGCTCAGCAAAGTATCGAATTAGTGAAATTTTCGCCTGTGGATAACTAAAAACTTTTTCGCAATCTTTCTGCCACTGTCTGTAATTGACATAAGGAGCTGCAATGGCAAAAGTTTTGCGAAGAAGGATTCCGAACTGGGCTTGGCTGAGCGCTGGGATGGGTCTCATCGCGGTTGCACTGGCCGTGTCAGCGCTGAACCGGCCCCTGCCACAGTATCTGGTTGCAGCAGTTGATCTCAAGCCCGGGGCCTCAATTTCAATTGCGGATTTCACGCTGATAAACCTGGATCTTGGCTCATCGGCCCAAAGCTACCTGGGCCCTGACGGGCTATCCGCTGACGCAAGCGTCACAAGGCTGATCCCGGCCGGGGAGCTACTGCCGGCTCGCAGCGTCAGAGAGTTTGTCTCGCCGGGTATGACTTCGATCAGGTTCATTCCTGGCCTCAAGCCCGCAACCAATGTCCGGCCCGGCACTTGGGTATCAATTTGGCAAGTGGTTGAAACTGAGACCGGGTTCGAATCTCAAAGAATCGTGGAGCGCTCAGAAGTAACTGAAGTGGCTTTTGGCGAGGGTCTATTTGCTGCGGATTTCCCAGAGGTCGAGCTGATTCTTAGCCTTGCGGAGGCAACCTTAGTGCTTGAAGCAGTAGCAGCTGATATCGATCTTTTTGTTTTGGAGCGGTGATGACTATTCTTGAGCGGGACAAGCTGGTTGTGCCGGAGCTCAGGCTTGCCCCAGGCACCGCCAGCGGCAAGCTGGTGAGCTCTTGGGGCACCGCAGGAAGCGGGAAAACCTCAATAGCTATCAATATCGCTTTTGAGCTCGCGCTAGCGGGAGAATCCGTTTTACTGGTGGATTTGGATAGTCGCAGACCCAGCATTGCGTCTTGTTTGGGCTTGACCGAACCGGGGGCCGCGCTAACCGCGGTCCTAAGACTTGCAAGGCAGGACAGGTTGGATGCCTCAGAGTTAGAGCGACTCAGCAGCATGGTGAAGTTTCAGGGTAAACAATTACAAATTCTCACGGGCCTTAACTCACTCTCCAGATGGCCAGAGCTTGACAGCAAAGCAATCTTCGATTTCAGCTCGTTCGCCAGAAGCCTCTTCGACTGGGTGATTTTTGACCTGAACGATGATATAGAAACCGGAAGTTTTTCTGCCGACACCGGCATGGAGCGCAATCAAGCCACCAGGGAGATCTTGCAGCTTTGTGATTTCCGATTGCTGAGCTTTGCGGCCGATGCGGTTGGAGTGAATCGGTATCTGAGTTTGGCCAAGGAGACTGATTTTGAGACCTGGGTGATTGCTAATCGGGTTAGGGCTTCCACCATCGGTCGGAACGCCGAAAGACAGTTGCGTGACACGATATTCAAGGTTTCTCGGGTGACGCTTCGAGCAGTGGTTCCAGAGGACCAAGCCGGCTTTGATCTCTGCATGCTGGAAGGCAAGCCCCTTTGCCTAAGTGCCAAAAGCTCCAAGGCCCGCGAGGCAATCAGGCTTATTGCCACCGACCTTTTAGATGCTTAGAAGCTCGCGCTAAACTCACTCTTCATGAGCGACACGAAGGGCCTAGCGAATCAGTGGATCAGATCACTGTTGGCCGATTGGCAGCTGATTGCAGATGTGGCATTTGCCGATCTAGTTTTATGGCAATTTGATCAGGGCAAGTTCTATGCAACAAACCATGCCAGGCCCGCTGCCGCGCCAACCGTTTTCTACCGCGATCTCACAGATCAAAATCCGAGAAGTGACTGGCTGGAGATTATCCAAGCCTCCTATCAAACCGGGGAGTCGGTCACTCCGAGCAGCATTAGCGACATTGATGGGCTGAAAACTCGAGTTTCGGCCTTCCCTGTTTATGCTGCTGGAAAAAAGGACGGTGATCTTCCGATAGCGGTCATCTCTCGGCACCTGAATCTCACCGAAGGTCGGATGCCCAGCAAGGTCCAACTCAACTTCCAAGCCGCTGGTAATGAGCTTTTGGAGATGGTGGCCCAGGGTTTATTTCCAAACCCCGAGGCTGGTTCGGGCTCGAAGCGCGGTGCCGCTAGGGCCAATGACGGTCTGATTCGATTAGATGAAGCCGGCAATGTGGTTTTTGCCTCTCCCAACGCCCTCTCGCTGTTCTATCGAGCTGGAGTGCAAGTAGAACTTGAGGGAAAACAATTTTCTAAGTCGGTTACTGGGGCGCTAGCAGATGTTGGCCCAATCGACGAGGGGCTTCCGCTGATTTTAACCGGCAAGGGAGCTTGGCAAACTGATCTCGAATTCAAGAACATGACCTTGGCGGTTAGGTCAATCCCGGCGATTGAGTTTGGCAAGCGAGTCGGGGCTACTATTTTGTGCCGAGATGTCACTGAACTTAGATTTCGAGAGCGCGAACTAATTACCAAGGACATGACGATTAGGGAGATTCACCACCGGGTCAAGAACAACCTACAAACCGTTGCATCCCTATTGAGAATTCAATCTCGGCAATCAAAATCCGAAGAGGTCAAGATGTCCCTTGCTCAAGCGATGCGTAGAGTCAGCGCTATCGCAGTTGTGCACGATGTGCTCTCGGAGGGCATCGATCAAGAAGTTTCATTTGACATAATTTTTAGAAGAATCCTGGCCCTTGTTCCGGATATCACGGCCGCCTATCACACCAGTGTAAAAACCGAGTTGGTGGGAAGCTTTGGAGAATTATCGGCTCAACGCTCCACCACGCTGGCATTGGTTTTAACCGAGGTTGTGGCAAACGCGGTGCAACATGGACTTGCAGGCAATTCGGGTCTGATTCAGGTTGAGGCGAGCAGAGATAAACAGTTCCTCACAATTGCAATCACCGATGACGGCGTCGGCTTAGCTGAAGGCAAGTTGGGTACTGGGCTAGGTACGCAGATTATTCGCACGCTCGTTGAATCGGAGCTTCGCGGCAGCATTAGTTGGACTTCGCCGATCCGCGGCGGCACCAAGGTCGCAATAAAGCTACCTATTTAGCCGCAACACTGCTTGAGGGTACCTCGAACTAACCAGCGCGTCGAGCCCTGGCATAGCGACGTTTCAATGAGCGGCGTTCGTCTTCAGAGAGACCACCCCAAACTCCGGTGTCTTGATTCTCTTTGATTGCATACTCAAGGCAGCTCGCAGAGACGTTACATTGACGGCAAATTGTTTTCGCCTGCTCGATTTGCTCAAGAGCCGGTCCCGTGTTCCCTACTGGGAAAAAGAGCTCCGGGTCCTCATTGAGGCATCGGGCCTGATTTAGCCACGTCATATCCATAGTGTTCTGTAATTCCTAAGATCGACATTGCTCCCACTTTTTAGCGGGTAGAGTCGCAATTGCAACTCCAAAATGGTTTCACAGCCGAGGAAAGAAATCAAGACCCAAAATGCAAAAGCAGCCAAAAAAACTCGTAATCGCGGTGATTATCATTGCCCTGGAGGCAATAATTCTCTGGGGACTAGGGGTTTGGTCTCTTGTTGCACTTTTTTTAGAAGATACCGCTTCTTTTGTCAGCGCATTGTTTTTGCTCGGTATGGTTTTGGCGGCAGCACTTTGGGCGAGCAATATCGCAATCGGGGTTTGGCAGCATAAACGCTGGGCATTTTCACCGGCACTTATTCTTCAGCTCATCACGGCAGCCATTGCAACCGCGAGTTTTAGCGGAGAATTTGGGATTGTTTGGCTCGGTTTTGGGTTATTGATTCCGGCAGCAATAGCGTTCTATTGCGTTTTTTCCAAGGATGTCAGACAGCTACTGCGACCCACCGAGGCGCTTGAGTAGCATTTTGGCATGGCCCGTGGCCTTGACGTTATAAAGCGACTGCACAACGTTGCCATCCTTATCCAAAATAATGGTTGAGCGAAGCGGGCCGCGGTAGATCCGTCCGTAAATACTCTTCTCGCCATAGGCCCCGTATGCCTTGTGAGCCGTCATGTCCGGGTCACTCAAGAGTTCAAAGGTGAGGTCGTGAGATTCTTCAAAGCCCTTTAGTTTTGCCACGCTATCCGG
>Ga0136559_1000028_pt1 | contig 52168 bp, 39 predicted proteins | sample AntRauMeHopE1496_FD_104633 | JGI IMG/M metagenome (GOLD analysis project Ga0136559, IMG submission 104633) | Saline lake microbial communities from Rauer Islands, Antarctica - Metagenome Hop E1 #496 | ecosystem: Environmental > Aquatic > Non-marine Saline and Alkaline > Saline | place... | reverse complement strand
TTTATCTACTTCATTGTAGCTTTCCTTTAGTTTTACTGCGGATGAAAGTGTAGCGATGAGTTTTTCATTTTGCCAAGGCTTAAGGATAAAGTCCGTTGCGCCTTCTTTGAGCGCTTGTACAGCCATCTCCACGTCACCAAAAGCGGTAATTAAGATCACGACTGCCTTAGGATCGATTTCTTTGATCTGCTTTAGCCAATGGAAACCTTCTTTGCCGGAGGTAGTATCTTCCATGAAATTCATATCAAGCAGGATCACATCGTAATTATTATTGTTGACCAAAAATGGAATTCTTCTTGGGTCTTTTTCGATCATGACCTCCTTAGCATGCTTTTTCAGAAGCATTTTCGCAGCAAATAATAAATCTTCATTGTCGTCGATGATGAGGATTCTTCCTAAATCTTGGTTTTCCATGGTTGATTCTTTCGCTTTTACATTAGAAAAACAGTGCCAAGGCTAAAATAGGCGCTTTGGAGAGAATTTTAACGTTATAGTGTTCGAAAGTGTACGCTTTTATTGTGAAATCGGACATAATCTGCTCGATTTCATGCCCTCAGAGTTTTTCGTAACTTTGTAGTATACTAAACCGAAATAATATGCAAGCTAAAAAAGGAAATGCGGTTGAAGTGCATTATACCGGCAAACTAGAAGATGGAAGTGTTTTTGATACTTCAGTTTCCAGAGCTCCACTTGGATTTACACTAGGCGATGGCAATATGATCAAAGGCTTTGACACGGCTGTTCATGGAATGGCTATTGGAGATAAGAAGACAGTGACTATTCCAGCAGCGGAAGCTTATGGAGAGCGAAGGGATGACATGATGATCGAAGTACCAGTAGAGCAGGTGCCGGCCGACATCAAGCCCGAAATCGGAATGACACTCCAGCTACAGGGAGGTAATGGGCAGCCGATGCCAGTGGTGGTCACGGAAATCAATGAGGAAAAAATCTTCTTGGACGCCAATCATGAGTTGGCTGGTAAAGATCTAGTCTTCGATATTGAATTGGTGAAAATCAATTAATAAAAATAGATTTAAAAAAGTAAGAGCAGATTCAGCAATGGATCTGTTTTTTTTGTTTTCAACGTAGATTTTTTATCCAGATAGGAGTATCATAAAGCAATACTTTATCATTCTGAACCAAAGCAACACGGTCTTGCCCGATTTGAAGATAAGTTGCTTCTGAGTTATCCAGTTGAGCTAGATTTAGGATTTCCTGAGTCGAGATTGATATTGCCATCAGGCTTGCGCCGTCTATCCAGAGCAAATGCTCATTGTAATAGCATAATTTAAGAATACCTTTTACAGCTATTTTTTGAATTAGATTTCCCTGATTATCAAAAATGTAAATCCCTTCGTTTGGAATATTCATAAAAAGCCGGTTTTTGAATTCCCGTATTTCCAGTACTTCCAAATCATCTGAGCTCAGAATCAGATTCAAAGGCTGGCTTTGAACGATCGTATTTCGGAGATAATCCAATGACTTCAAGCTCAAATCCGATTCGTCCCACACCCATACAATATTATTGTTGCCAAGGCTTGCAGCTTTCGCAAGGTTGATGTCTGCAAGTAAGAATCCATTTTCAACGAGTGGGTTCAGGAAGCGATCCAAAATCCGATATTCCTGCAAGTCAGAAGAAAAACTAAAAATATTGACAGTCCATGCAGCTTCCAGTTGATTTAACCTTCCCTGTCGCTCCGGCGAATAGAGATTTATTCTTTTCCCCGAACGATCAAACTGGTAGATATCTCCTGAGGTACTGGAAACAAAAAGTTGGTCTTTGGTGTCAAAGGAAACTAAGTCAAGGTTTTCCAGCTGGATTTCAGCAATGGGATCAGCAAATTGATTTTGCTGCGCAAGCAAAGAAAAAGGCATTGAACACAGAAGGAATAAGCTGTATAACCTCATTTTTCAAATTCTATTAGTGCTGCTTTTTCGGAATCAAACTGAAGATACGTATTCTGAGTGACCCATTCTCCCAAATTGAAATACGTAGAATTCTCCCCAACTTTTAATTCTAATGGTAAATGGCGATGACCGAAGACATAGTAATCGTGATGTGCTTCAGCCTCCATTTCCTTGGAGTATTGCCAAAGCCACTCATCATCACCCAGGAACTGGTTTTCATTCTTTTTGATATTGGTGATTCGGCTGCGACTCGACCAAGCTTTTGCAAACTTAACTCCTACATCGGGGTGAAGCCAACGGAATAGCCATTTAGCAACTGGGTTGGTGAATATTTTCTTTAGTGTTTTATAGGATTGATCTCCCGGGCCCAGTCCATCGCCGTGACCTACCATTACCTTTTTTCCATTGACCTGAATTAAAATGGGGTCATGGAAGACAGGAATCCCAAGCTCCTTTGTAAAGTAGTCCTTCAACCATAGATCGTGATTTCCTGTGAAAAAATATATTGGAATCCCCTGATCTCTCAATTGAGATATTTTTGAAATAAAAGGGATAAAGCCTTTTGGTATGACTTGATCGTATTCAAACCAGAAATCAAAAATATCTCCAACCAAGAAAATAGCTTCTGCTTCGCTTGAAATAGAGTCTAGCCATCGGATGATCCGTTTCTCCCGGATTTTACTTTCGGCTTCGTTGGGCGCTCCTAGATGAAAGTCTGAGGCAAAGAAAAGTTTTTTATCATTCAGGGTGAATTCCAGGGCGCTTGATTGCATTTTGTAAGATAATAGGGGAATGCAAAAATAAAAAAGCCCTGAATCATTCAGGGCTTTTGTAATAATATTAGTTATCTGATTTACTTTCGGGCACCACCTCGGGTTCTCCTTGCAATTCGGATTCCCCCTTTATTTCAGGAGTTTCCAGCTTGTCAGTTACAACTTCGGGAGCAGATTCTTTTTTGTTAGTGAAAGCCTGATAAGTGGTCTCTTTTTCAAAAGGTCGCTTTCCAATCAGTCTTTGTAAATCAGCTTGGAAGAGAATCTCTTTTTCAAGAAGTTCCTTGGCTAGTATTTCCAATTCAGATTTTTTGGAAGTCAATAAGTCAACCGTTCTATCGTATGCATTGGCGATCAACTTTCTCACTTCCTCATCAATCGTCTCAGCTGTAGTCTCGGAATAGGGCTTAGTCATCTTATATCCATCTGCCTTGGAGTCGTAGAAGGATACATTTCCGATTTTATCATTCATTCCGTAAACAGAAACGATTGAATAAGCCATCTTCGTCACTCGCTCCAAGTCACTTAAAGCACCTGTAGAGATCTTATTGAAGATTATCTGCTCTGCTGCTCTTCCTCCGAGTGTCATGCACATCTCATCGACTAGCTGCTCTGTCTGGTATAAGAACTGCTCCTTAGGCAGATATTGTGCATAGCCAAGTGCGGCCACTCCACGGGGAACGATACTTACTTTTACCAAAGGATCAGCGTGCTCCAAGAACCAACCTGCTACCGCATGTCCAGCTTCGTGATAAGCAACGATTTTCTTTTCTTCGGGGGAAATTATCTTGTTTTTCTTTTCCAGACCTCCGATTACTCGATCCACTGCATCCTGGAAGTCTTGCATGTCAACCGCATTTTTATTTCTTCTGGCTGCAATCAAGGCTGCCTCATTACATACGTTGGCAATTTCTGCTCCTGCAAATCCTGGAGTTTGTGCGGCACATTTCTTTGGATCCACATCGTCTGCCGTTTTGATTGGCTTCAGGTGTACTTTGAAAATTGCCTCTCGACCATTAATATCTGGCTTGTCAATAGAGATTTGCCGATCAAATCGACCTGGTCTCAACAATGCGCTGTCCAATACATCGGGACGGTTGGTTGCTGCGATCACAATAACTCCTGTATCAGTTCCAAAACCATCCATTTCTACTAATAGGGAGTTTAATGTATTTTCTCTTTCATCATTTGAGCCTGGCATTTGTCCTTTACCTCTGGATCTACCAATTGCATCGATCTCATCAATGAAGATGATACACGGTGCTTTTTCCTTTGCCTGCTTAAACAAGTCACGTACCCGCGCTGCACCTACTCCGACGAACATTTCAACAAAATCAGATCCTGAAAGTGTAAAGAATGGGACACCAGCCTCTCCGGCTACTGCTTTTGCTAGCAAGGTTTTACCTGTGCCCGGAGGGCCAACAAGTAATGCGCCTTTGGGGATTTTGCCCCCCAGTTTGGTAAATTTCTCGGGCTTCTGAAGGAATTCCACGATTTCTTGGACTTCTTCTTTCGCTTCATCGAGGCCTGCCACATTGTCAAATGTGATTTTCACTTTATTCTCTGCATCGAAAAGCTGAGCCTTGGACTTACCTACGTTGAAAATCTGACCACCCGGACCTGAAGGGCCTGCCATTCTCCGCATCATAAACCAGAATAGAACAAATAGTAAAATCAAGAATCCAAAGCTGGAGAAGTAACTGCCCCAATTTTCTTCGGTCGCAACATTGAGTTCTGTTCTGTTTTCCGGACTTAATGTTTCATTGAGAGCATCAAAGTCATTTGCAAATTTGTCCAGCGAAGCTACCTGAAATGAATAGTGTGGTCCTGCCGGATTGAAGAAAGCAGAGTTTGATTCAAGTTCTGATTTATATTTACTGTCGGATAGACCTGTCGCGTTGAGGGTGACATCCACACGCTCCATGTTTTTGATGATAGTTACCTTGGAGATATCACCTTCCTTGTACATGTCCTCAAATCGTGCCTGAGTGATATCGATTACAGAATTTCTGTTTTGAAATACAGTAAGTCCGATAAGCACTAGAACCGCTGCTACGATTAACCAAAGCTGGAAATTAGGCTTTTGTGGGACCTTAGGAATTAATTTTTTGCTACTATTTTTTTTATCGCTCATTTCTTAGTGGTGATTCTATAAACTTGTGTTAAAACGAATGGAGGTATTTAAAGTTTAAATTCTTTCAATGGACTTGGGTGATTTTAGCATCACCCCACAATTCTTCCAAGCCATAGTATTGTCTTTTGTCTTTAAGGAAAATATGGGCAACAACGTTCACATAATCCATTAGTATCCACTGACCGCTGCGTTTGCCTTCGCTTCTCCAAGGCCCTTTTTCGCCTGCTTTGATGACTTGCTCCTCGATAGAGTCAGCTATGGCTTCGAGTTGAGTATCAGAGTTTCCGGAGCAAAGAATAAAAAAATCTGTAACAGAATTCTTAATCCCTCTTAAATCCATTATAATAATTTCGGAAGCTTTTTTCTCTTCCATTCCTTTGATGATTATTTTGCTCAGCGCTTCTGCTGTCATATTATTCATTTAATTTTACAAACTCAATAGGAAATTTCCTTAGTTTTTCTGGGAGTCTAGAATCTATGTATAAAATTCTTGCCAATACGGTTTTCTTGGGGAAAGATGTTCATTATCTGCCAGAGTGTCATTCCACCAATGACAAAGCCATCCAGTTGATCAAAGAGAAAAAAGCTCAGGAAGGAACCATCATCATCTGTGACCATCAAACCCACGGAAAAGGCCAGCGCGGGAATAGTTGGATGACTCAGAAAGGACTCAATTTGACCTTTTCTATGATTCTTCGTCCGTCTTTTATGGATATTTCAGAGCAATTTTATTTGAATATGGCAATTTCTAATAGTATTCGTACACTTTTTCAAGAATACACTCCCATGCTTAAAGTGAAGTGGCCAAATGATCTGATTGTTCCAGAATATGGTAAAATAGGTGGAGTATTAATTGAAAACACATTTTCTGGGGATAGATGGGAATTTTCAGTGGTAGGAATTGGGATAAATATCAATCAACTGCAATTTGAATCCCCTAAAGCCACTTCGTTAGGGAGAATTACCGGGAATCAGTTTGACCTTCGCGAGTTATTCAGACTTCTGGTCACGCAGATCGAGCAGGGTTATTTGAAATTAAGAAAAGGTAAATGGGCGGAAATCAAATCAGAGTACCTTCATCATCTCTATTTGAAAGATCAAAAGAGTCTTTTTAAAGATGCCAGAGGGGAATTTGAAGGTTTGATTGCAGGAATTTCCAAAGAGGGAAAATTGGAAATCGAGCTCGAAAATGGTGAGGTGGAGCTATTTGGGTCAAAAGAGATAGTTTTTCTAAACTAGCATATCCATTTTCGATTCCAAAAATTATAGGGTACCTTTGTGCCTGTTTTACAAGTATTCTAACATTTAACTACACATAATATGTCAGAAATTAAATCTGAGAAATTTATCCAACACAAAGTAAAGGACATTGCTCTAGCAGAGTGGGGAAGAAAAGAAATCAAACTAGCTGAGGCAGAAATGCCTGGCTTGATGGCTTTGAGGGAAGAGTTTGGATCAGTTCAGCCATTGAAAGGGGCAAGAATCGCAGGTTGTCTTCACATGACTATACAGACCGCAGTTTTGATCGAAACACTGAAAGCTCTGGGAGCTGAGGTGACTTGGTCATCTTGTAATATTTTTTCTACTCAGGATCATGCAGCAGCTGCGATTGCAGCAGCAGGTATTCAGGTGTATGCTTGGAAAGGTATGACCGCTGAAGAATTTGATTGGTGTATTGAGCAGACACTATTCTTCGGAGAAGATCGCCAACCGTTGAACATGATCTTGGATGATGGCGGTGACTTAACTAACATGGTGCTGGATCAGTATCCGGAGCTAGTGGGAGAAATCAGAGGGCTTTCTGAAGAGACGACCACTGGTGTCCATAGACTCTATGAGCGGATGAAGAAGGGAACACTTCCGATGCCTGCAATCAATGTGAATGATTCGGTGACCAAATCGAAATTCGACAACAAATACGGATGTAAAGAATCTTTGGTAGATGCTATCCGTCGGGCAACTGATGTGATGATGGCGGGCAAAGTAGCCGTAGTAGCCGGATATGGTGATGTAGGGAAAGGCTCTGCTGCTTCCTTGCAAGGTGCCGGTGCACGAGTAATCGTCACCGAGATCGATCCAATTTGTGCGCTTCAGGCTGCAATGGATGGTTTTGCTGTGAAAAAAATGGCAGATGCTGTCAAAGAAGGTGATATCATCGTGACTGCTACTGGAAATAAGGATATCATTCACGAAGAGTACTTCAAGGCTATGAAAGACAAAGCCATTCTTTGTAATATCGGCCACTTTGACAATGAGATCGATATGGCTTGGTTGAATAAAAACTACGGCCATACCAAAGATGTGATCAAACCACAGGTGGATCTTTACAATCTGGATGGTAAAGAAATCATAGTACTTGCAGAAGGAAGATTGGTAAATCTTGGTTGTGGTACAGGTCATCCGTCATTTGTAATGTCGAATTCTTTTACAAATCAAACTTTGGCGCAGCTTGAACTTTGGGAAAATTATAAGAACTACGAAGTAGGAGTTTATGTATTACCTAAGCATCTGGACGAGAAGGTAGCGATGCTTCACTTGGCAAAACTAGGTGTGGAATTGGATACACTTTCCAGTGATCAGGCGGAATATATTGGAGTGGAGGTTGCCGGACCATTCAAGCCGGAGTATTACAGATATTAATAGTCTGTCTCATTTAAATAAAAAGAGCCCTGAATTACTTCAGGGCTCTTTTTATTTTTGCTTAAATATGGGACTGGTTTCATCGATTGGCTCAGTAAGAATGGGGAACAAGAAATTGATCAATACTCCAAAATCTGATCTTCCCGCAGTCGGTCGAATAAATATAATTTGTTTTACAGAGTCAGGATAAGATTCCTTCCATCTGACAGCGTTACCGTGGCATTGACAGTGCAGTTTCCTGTCGATTCATAATTAATTTGATGGATCACCTGCTTATTACTTCCTCTCTCTACCGTCCAAGATTCTTTTCCGGCAAATGGTAAAATTTCATTTTCCTTCATGCAGGATGCGAGGATCTGCCTAGGGCTGATGAACTCAGTCGTAAAGTCTCTCCCAGCCGGATTGGTTCCTGATAGAATTCCTCTAGAGCTAATTCCAATTAACCCCAGGTTTGATCTTGTGATGGTATGGATAAAATTTCCTGAAAAGCTAGATACGACTCCCTCTTCGGAGGTGAGCTCAAGATTTTCAAATTGTTCGGTCACTTCATCGGATTGGGAATTTAAAAATCTACGAATCCCGCTGATTGAATCCCGATTGACGGTATAGCCTTGATATTCTATAGTCCACTGCCCACTGGCAGACAGTTCAGAGGGATAGTCCAGACGAATTTTCCCAGTACGTTTGGCGTTTCCTGTTTTGACACAAAGTGTGTCTGGCAAAAATTCTAAGGTGACCTGTTTAAGTGTTTGTTCGAGGGATATTTTCGGACTTCCCGGTAGCTCACAAGGTGTAATTTGCTGGTAATCATCCCAATTGAGCATAGCGAAATATAGACTTTCGCCCCAGTAGTTGGAGATATCGAATAGTTGATTCGCTTCCTTGCTAAGGTCAGTTAGAATTATTTTATCCTCATTTTCCTGACAAGCAACAATAAATAAGCTTGAAATCAATAAGAAAATGTAATGTTTGATTTTCATACGAGTGTAAATAATAGCAAAGGTTTCAATTTCTTCTTTCAAATACCAGACCGAAACACTTATCTTAGACCTAAACGATAAACCAAAAAACTATGATACGAGCCGAAGGCATGTTTAAAGAAGGAGTACTGAAAGGGAAGAATATATTGATTACGGGTGGTGGTACCGGTCTGGGAAGATCCATGGGGGAATATTTCTTGGAACTTGGGGCCAATTTGGTGATTACCTCTCGTAAAATCGATGTGCTCCAAGAGACTGCTAAAGAAATGATGGCCCAAAAAGGAGGGAAAGTTGTGCCATTGGCTTGCGATGTCAGAGATATCGATCAAGTGGAGGCCATGTGGTCCGACGCGAAGGCCGCACTTGGACAGATTCATGTGGTTTTGAACAATGCTGCTGGCAATTTTATCAGTCCAACAGAGCGACTTTCAACCAATGCATTTAATACTGTACTGGATATCGTATTGAAAGGCACTTCCCAAGTCACTTTGACAGCAGGAAAAGATTGGATCTCCTCCAAGCAGGAGGGGACTTTCCTGAACATCGTGACGACTTATGCTTGGACGGGCTCGGGATATGTGGTGCCTTCAGCTGCTGCCAAAGCAGGAGTGCTAGCCATGACTCGATCACTAGCTGTGGAGTGGGCAAAGTACGGAATCAGATCCAATGCAATAGCTCCGGGGCCTTTCCCAACGGAAGGAGCATGGAGTAGATTGCTCCCAGGAGATCTAGTCAAAAAGTTTGATCCAGCCAAAAAGGTACCAGTGGGTAGAGTGGGTGAGCATCAAGAACTGGCAAATATTGCGGCATACTTGGTATCGGATTTTTCGGCTTATGTGAATGGTGAAGTAATCACAATTGATGGTGGCGAGTGGCTTAAAGGAGCTGGAGAGTTTAACAATCTTGACGCCATTCCTCAAGAAATGTGGGATATGATGGAAGCCTCAAGAGGAAAAAAAGGATGAGCCCCAGCATAGTTTGGGGCTATCTGAAATCAAAATGGAAAATCAGAAATTTATAAAGGGGCGCAGGTCCCTTTTTTTAGGAGGCTTTTTTATCGTCGATCAATTTATTCTTGAGTACCGATTCCTGAATGCTTTTCTTTAGAAGATTATCCAGGTTTTTGGTTTCTTCTCTGATGAGATTTAGAAGTTTTTTTGATTCTTCATTTTTAGGTTCGGAATCTATTATTTCCAAAAGTCCTAAAATATTTGCGACTCGAGCTCGTAGCGAATGTGACTGTTCAAATGCGAGTTCTTTCAAGAAATGGCGATGTTCTTTCATCCATATTTCTTGTTTTTTTCGGTCAGAAATATCTACAAGAACCCCCATGATTTTAACAGGATAACCTGTTTTGGACCATTCGACTGTTTTACCATAGCTTAAAACCCAAATCACCTGATTCGTTTTGGAACAAATTCTGAATTCTTTCTTGAAGGGAACACTACCTGTGGTTCGAAAATGCGTGGTTAGGTCTTGCATTAAGCCCGGGAAATCGTCTGAGTAAATATGCTTTTGCCAAGAGATATTTTTGTCTTGACTCAATTGTTGCTCCGTATAGCCGAGCATGTGCCCTAGTCCCTGACTTATACTTTCTGTTTTGGTACTGAAATCAAATTCCCAAAAACCTAACAATTGATCCTCAAGCAGGCTATCCAAAACCTCACGATCTCCAAATGGATGTTCAATAAAATCTCCTAAGCCTATTTCATAGGGTTTAGAAGCGGGGATAGGGTGTCCAATTCCGAGGCATGTCCCGAAGTCCTCTGTGGTAAAAAAAAATTCCCATTTGGTGAGCACGGTTTCAACTTCGGGATAATTGATCTTATTCAACTCTACTACAAATGATTGATGAGATTTTTTCCATGCTTTTAATTTTTGGGCTTCATATTTCGCCCAATCAGCTGGTCTGAAACAATCCGAAAAAAAGATTGATTTATCTTTCAGATCAAATAGGGAAGGGATAGGACCAATTCCGGAATCCGAGGAAAGTACTCTGCCAGACTTATCCAGCGTCACTTGCAGAAAATATTCCGAAGTGATTGCCAATTGGCCAAGCAGATGGATGGATTCCCAGTTTATCATTTTACAAATATACTTCCTTTTGAATAGTAAATAGTTTTAAAAGCATTTAAATTAATACAAAATACATAAAAATAGATATATAATGAATTTTGATCAAATGAAATTTAATCGTGACACCTTTGGCTCACCAGAAAATCATGGGGTTGTCATCTCCCCTCAAGAAGCTTATGAGCTTCTGAGAGAATGGGTGACTAATGAGAAACTGATTGCACATATGCAGCAAGTAGGTCATCTGATGAGAAGGTATGCAGCCTCTAGAGAATATGATGTAGCCGATCAGCATCGATGGTATTTAGCGGGATTGCTTCACGATGCAGACTGGGAAAAATGGCCGAATACGCATTGTAATAAAATTGTTGAAGAGCTTGAAAAGCGGAAACTTGATCCGGAAATTATTCGGGCGATTGCTTCTCATGGTCCAAAGTATTTTGGTGTTGAGCCAGTTTCTGAAATGGATAAAATGCTTTATGCTTTTGATGAGTTGAGCGGCTTGATCCATGCTTACTCTTTGATGAGACCGGAAGGATATTTGGGAATGGAGGTGAAAGGAGTGAGAAAAAGATTGAAAGACAAGACTTTTGCAGCTCAAGTAAGCCGGGAAGATATAGCGGATGCAGCCCTACGTGCTGAAATTGAATTGGATGAATTGATCAAATTTGTACTCATCCATCAAATCGATGCCAATTCCGTGGAATGAATTATGTCGCTTCGAATATTCATCGACTAATTTCAATCTTATTCTAAAGATTTTCATAGTCAAAAAACTCGCTTTCCGTTTCTCTTACTAGGGGTAGGTTTCAGAGGCTATTCCAAAGGGTTTGTAAAAGCTACTACCTTTGCCCAGGTTTTAGATAAAATGAGTAGCATTTTTGTTGAGTTGAAATCTGTAGGGTTTAAGACTACAGTTTGAAAGGATGTTGTATTTGCGGGTGGTTTTTTTCATAAAGGAGTTTTATCCATGGAGGTCAAAATGGTAGGTCCCGATATATTTGCCAGACAAAGTCGGATGAATCACAAATAGAAATTATGTGTATTCGCTTCAGCGCACGTGTCAAATAAAAAATGCTAAAAAGTATTCCCCCTTGGTTGCGTTCTGGGATCCGTTTCCTTTAAAGTGAAAGTTTGGGGCTGCTGAAACCTAAATTCGAGGATAAACGATACATCTCCGCCGCCCTTGATAATCCAAGTAACCCGGGGGCCGAGCGACTTGTAGTGAGCGAGTCGAACTAAGTCGAGGCCGAGTCGAGCATACGTGCAGCTTCGAAAATACACTAAAAGAAGTTTTCAAAATGGAAAAATAATAAAACTTCAAAAAATGAAATCACATATTTAACCATGGACGTTTTAGAATTATTAATTTTTCGGAGCTAGCTGAATCGTAACTCATGAAAGCTATTGCCAGAGGTGAAGAAGTCAAAGAGGGCGATCAGACCTGTGTGAAAATCGGAGACATCTAACTATTTGTCAGTGCAAGTGGAAGGATAGTATAGGTATGAGATCGTTCAGCTTGAAGTCACTGAATAATTGGATTTGAAAAGGGAGAATAGAAAAAGGCCTCAATCGAGGCCTTTTTCTATTCTTTTTCTGACTCCACCTCAGCGAGAGGTCGGAAGTTGCCTGGAGGCAATTGTTCTGCTACTTCATCTTTTTCGAAAGGAAATACTTCGACAATCGGGCTCTCTACAATATCTGGAATTCTAAAGCTGACTAGCATATTACTCAGACTTTCTTGAATTCGATCGTAAGCATTTTTTACATCATCAGCAGTGACAATCATGTATTGAGTCACTTTTTTCTCTTTTCCACTATCTGCATCAGCTACGAGATAGGAGATTTTACATTTGTACCAAATGTCCGACTCCTCATAGTGAAATACATCCACGATATTACTTTTGGAAATCCCGGTGACCTGAAAATCACCTCTAATCTGGGAGGCAAGTCGATCATAAAGAACCGCTTCAGCCTCTGTAAATGAAACTGCATCTACTAAGTATTGCTCCGAAATATTTTTCAGAAGTCCTTCCTCATTCTCTTTTGCATATTTGACTTTGCACGCAAACCACGTTCTCATAAGCTAATTTTTATATTGTCGAAGGTAAAATTTTCCACTCGAAGCACAAGATTAAAATCAAAGAAACAATGTGAAGTATACTTTTGGAAGTAGGTAATGAACTGGTTTTCAGCTAATTTTTTTTTTGATTGGTTCTATTTCTAAAAGTAGGAGTTCTAGCTAATTCACCCCTGTGACGCCGAATAAAAGAAAAAATGTAAATTATCGAAAAAACTAATCCATGTGGGATAAAATCTGGTACAGTTTCCCTATTCAATTATTCTTGCTCCACCTGAGAAAAAATCTGTCTTTGATTCTCATTTGGGTGGTTCTATTACTGATTATACTGGAGAGTGTGGGTGTGATGTTGGGAATCCCCTATCTTTTTTTGGATCCTGAATATCTCAATCGAGTTTCTTGGATAAGTTTTTTTCTGATGGGGATAGGCTTTGCGGTATTCACCATGGGATTCCACATGTCCACCTATATTATGGATGGGGGGAAATTTCCTTTTTTGGCAATTTTGAGCAAACCATTTATCCATTATTGCCTCAATAACTCTATTATCCCACTTACTTTTTATCTGATCTACATCTACCGGTTTGTCAACTTCCAGCTGCAAAATGATCTTCCCGATAATTACCAAGTACTATTTCATTTCGTAGGATTTTCTGCTGGTAGTATCGTATCGTTTAGCGTCATTTTTGCATATTTTGCTTTTACGAATAAGGACTTTTTCGTCATTTTTGCGGGTACGGTAGATAAGCGATTAAGAAAAGTCAAACTCACAAGAGCTAATGTGATCAGCCAATACAAAGAGCTGAAAAATCAAAAAAGTAAGGTTCTTTATTATTTGAATTTGAAACTGAAGTTTGAACAAATCAGACCGGATATTTCACGATTTGAAAGCACCAAGTTGCTACGGGTCTTTGATCAAAACCATCTCAATCTTTTTCTAATCCAGATGTTTCTGATTCTGGTTGTGGTATTACTGGGATTTTTCAAAGAAAACCCGCTCTTGCAATTGCCGGCCGCCATGAGTGTCACCTTGCTTTTGGCAATATTGGTCATGATAGCCGGTGCAGCTAGTTTTTGGCTGAGAAGATGGTCCACTGTAGCCGTGGTGATTTTCCTGCTTTTAATCAACTATTTCTCAAATTTTGGTTTTCTTAACCGTCCGCACGAAGCTTATGGTATCGACTATTCCGTACCGCCTGTAGGCTATACGCTGGCTAATTTGGATTCCTTGCTTCATCCGGATACGGTGCGGAAAGATCGTAATAACGTGATTCGGATTTTAGAAAATTGGAAAGGGAAGTTCCCGAATGATTCACTCCCAAAACTAGTCATCGTAGCCTCCAGTGGAGGTGGTCAACGGGCAGCACTATGGACTTTGAAAGTACTTCAGAGCGTCCATGAAATTAATAATGGTGATGTAATTAAGCACGCTACATTATTCACCGGTGCTTCTGGGGGAGTGATAGGCGAGGCATTTTTCAGAGAAATTTATCTACAGTCCTTAACTGATTCCAATATCAATCCCGAGGATACAAAATATCAGGATCAAATATCTGCCGATAATCTCAACCCGATTATTTTCAGTTTGCTAGTCAATGATCTAATTATCAGAAATCAATTTTTCACATATAATAATCGTAGGTATCTTAAAGATAGAGGTTTCGCTTTTGAAAATCAGTTGAATATCAATACAAAAGGAATTTTGGACAAGCCCATCTCTGCTTATGCGGAGCCTGAATTCAAAGGGTTAATTCCGTTACTTCCAGTGACTTCACTAATTACTAACGATGGACGAAAATTGGTAGTTTCACCTCATTCGATGTCGTTCTTTGGTACTTCGATGCTTGGTACAACTGGCACAAATGAAAAGAAGCAAACGGTTGATTTTCTTCGATTTTTTGCTAATCATGATGCTAAAAATCTTCGTTTTCTTTCTGCTTTGCGCATGAGTGCTACATTTCCTTTTATAACCCCAAATATTCAACTCCCATCAGATCCGGTGATGGAAACCATGGATACTGGTCTATCGGATAATTTTGGGATTCAGGATGGTCTTAGATTTTTATATGTATTTCAAAAATGGATTGCTGAAAACACGGGTGGAGTTGTGATGATTACGATCCGGGATTCAGAAAAATCAACTGAAATTCCGCCCACGCTTCCTTCCAGAATTTTCCAGCGCATATTTACTCCTTTCAAAAACATTTACGCCAATTGGGATAATATTCAAACCATTCAAAATGAGGTGCTTTTTAATTACATGACTGAATCCATGCCATTTTCACTCGAAAAAGTTGAGTTTGAGTATGCTCCTGAGAAGGTTCAGCTAACAGAATTAACAGAAAGTCAGGAGAATCTGAAGCGTGCCTCACTAAATTGGAGACTGACAGCCAGAGAAAAAAAATCCATCTTAAATAGTATTTATACCCTTCAAAATCAACAAGCGCTCTTTAGACTAAAGGACCTCTTTCCGCAGGCTAAAGCTGATTCCATTCAATAAGAAAGGCCCCATTTTTTATAAATAAAATGCATTAGCCAAGCTGGGCCTATCATCAAAAATTGGACATCCTTCAAGAAGGAAGGTTTTTTTCCTTCGATTTTATGTCCGTAAAACTGAATAATCCAAGCTAGTACAAATATTCCCAGACTGATAGCCCAAAGATATCCGAAGGTCAATTGGATATAATTGGCCAAAGCCAGACAGAGTGCTGAGAAGAAAAGCATTCCCAGTGTCAAGGGGCCCGAAAGAGTCACGTAATAAATCAAAACAAGGATTAATATAACTGTAGCCCAATTGGCAAAACTGCTTAAGAAAGGCAGTAATTCAGGCAAGGGGCCTGCTGGGATGCTAAATACCAAACCTACAATGCTGAAAAATATTGCAGGAACACAGAACCAATGAATAAGCTTGTTAGTGGCATTTTGGTGGCTTAGACCGTATTCGTGAAGAAGTGCATCTATTTTTCTCATGGCTTTTTGGGATATAATCTGTTAGATTTATGAAAATACTAAATCTAGACTTAAATCAAATTTAGAAAATCATAATGTTTAGCTACTGGGAGACAAAGCACTTTTTCAAATACGATCTGATTGTGGTCGGATCAGGGTTTGTGGGGCTTTCAACCGCCATCCATTTTAAGAAAAAAAATCCTAAAGCGAGTGTGTTGATACTGGAAAAAGGAGTTTTCCCAACGGGTGCAAGTACCAAAAATGCAGGGTTTGCCTGTTTTGGTAGTTTGACTGAGATTTTGGATGATTTCTGGCAAATGACCCAAGACGAAGTAGTTGCTTTGGTCGAGAGGCGTTACAAAGGGATAAACTCTATCCGGAAAAAATTTGGAGATAAAGCACTGGGATACCAGCACAACAATGGGTATGAACTCCTGGAGGAGCATCAACTCGCTCAGACAGCTCAGATTGAAGCGATCAACAAGCTATTGAAGGGTGTATTTAAATCAGATGTTTTTTCGGTCGTTCGAAAAAAGGACCGCTTTGGATTCGCCGATTCTGTCCATAGCCTAGTCAAGAATAAATTTGAGGGAGAGCTTGATCCCGGGAAATATATGAATGCGCTTTGGGATCTTGCCCAATCCCAAGGCATTAAGATATTGACTGGAGTTTCTGTTTTTGAAATTCAAAAGAATGAAGGCGTTGTGATGGCAGAAGATGGTGCCGGGGAGCGTGTTTTTGAATTTTCTGCTAGTCAGATTGCTATTTGCACCAATGCCTTTACGGATAAACTATGGAAAGAATCGGCAGTAGAACCTGGTCGAGGTCTGATTTTGCTCAGCAAGCCTATGGATTTTAAGATTCCTTGGAAAGGAGCATTTCATATGGACAAAGGGTATGTTTACTTTCGCCAAGTAGAGGGGAGATTACTTTTGGGCGGGGCAAGGAATATGGATAAGGAGGGTGAAAATAGCCTGAGTTTTGAAGTAAATCCTAAAATTAAATCACATCTTCAATCTTTAGCTTCAGAAATAATTTTTCCGGGGAAAGTGATTGAGTGGGAAACGGAATGGACTGGAATCATGGCTTTTGGAACCAAAAAGTCGCCGCTAGTTCAAAAGGTTGGCCAAAAATCTGCCGCTGCTGTCAGGCTTGGAGGAATGGGCGTGGCAATCGGATGGCAAGTTGGGAAAGAATTGGCGACACTTTTAGCAGATTAGTAATTAATTATTTTTGATTAGATTCAACGATTATAAATCACCAAACCACGATTAATGCAAGGTCTGACACGTACCCCAAAGGTTTTTGATGCACTTATTCCGCTTGTTTTTTTAATTGTTCTACTGATTTTAAATATCAAAGTATTTGGTACAGATGGACTCTCAGGATCCAATCAAATAGTTCTTATTTTATCATCTGCGGTTGCTGCCATTGTTGCCGTGGGGCGACTGGGCTATAACTGGGTCACTTTGCAGGATGGAATAGTGAAAAGTATCAGTTCGGCTATGTCCAGTATTTTGATTTTGTTTTTGATTGGAGCATTGGCTGGGACATGGATGATCAGCGGGATCGTGCCGGCCATGATTTATTACGGTTTACAAGTATTAAATCCCACTATATTTTTGATTGCAGCTTGTTTTGTAAGTGCTGTGGTGTCTGTATCAACAGGAAGCAGTTGGACCACGGTCGCCACAGTTGGAGTAGCCCTGCTGGGAATCGGTAAGGCGCTTGGATTTGAAGAGGGGATTATTGCAGGAGCAATCATCTCTGGAGCTTACTTTGGAGATAAGATGTCACCACTCTCAGACACCACTAATCTTGCACCGGCGATGGCTGGGACGGATCTGTTTACCCACATTAAGTATATGGCAAAAACTACGATTCCCTCCATTACCATTACCTTGATTATTTTCGTGGTTATAGGCTTGAATTATGAAACGAATGGAAGTGTAGATGACGTATTGTCTATTTCTAATGTGATTTTGGAGCGATTCAACATCACCGGATGGGTATTTATAGTGCCAGGATTGGTCTTGTTTCTTATTATTCGAAAGGTTCCGGCAATACCGGCATTGTTGGCAGGCACACTGTTGGGAGGGGTTTTTGCCCTTATTTTCCAACCTCAAATCATCCGGCTCATCGCCAATGAAGATGGATCTTATGCATATCAAGGTTTTAAATCCATCATGATGGCTTTATATGGAGAAGTAAAGGTAGTCACCTCCAATGATATAGTGAATGAATTACTTATCACCAGAGGAATGGGGGGGATGCTCAACACCATTTGGCTTATAATCTGTGCCATGGTATTTGGTGGAATCATGGAAGTAAGCGGCATGCTGCAAGTTTTGGCAGAAGCTGTAATTCGAAAAGTCCACAGTGTAGGATCATTGATTGCGTCCACGGCTGCGACTTGTATATTCTTCAATGTGACTACTTCGGATCAATATTTAGCAATATTAGTTCCTGGACGAATGTATGCCGATGTCTACAGAAAAAGAGGACTAAAACCTGAAAATTTGAGTCGTACACTAGAGGACTCAGGGACAGTGACTTCTGTTTTGATCCCTTGGAATACCTGCGGTGCCACTCAAGCTTCGGTATTAGGAGTGGCTACTTTGGTGTATGCACCTTATTGTTTTTTCAACATAATCAGCCCGATAATGACGATTTTGTTTGGATATTTGAAGATAGGAATTCGTTATTACGAGGAAGGTGAATTAGAAGATTAGTATGATTCCATTAAAAATAACAAAGGAAGAGATCAATGAGCTTCCACTGAGTCAGTTTGAAGGGGAGATTTTTTTAATCGAAGATCTGGACGATGTAGATGAGGTGGTTGATTTTCTCGGGTCACAGCGGGTGATAGGATTTGATACAGAGACTAAGCCCGCTTTCAAGAAAGGAGTGTTCAACTCGGTTTCGTTGTTGCAGCTTTCCACTCCTGCCCAGGCATTTCTATTTCGGGTAAATAGAATTGGGTTTCCGGATTCGATTAGAAACCTGCTGGAAAAGGAGAATATCGTGAAAGTTGGTGCTGCGGTACATGATGATATCAAAGGCTTGACGAAACTGACTGATTCGTTTTACGCAAAATCTTTTTTCGATCTTAATGATGAATTGAAAAAGGTAGGTTTCGAGAATGTAGGCGTAAGAAATCTCTGTGCGATGGTCTTGGATATTCGAATCTCAAAATCTGAGCAAGTCTCCAATTGGGAAGCAGATACGTTGACCCAAAAGCAACAGCGCTACGCTGCTACTGATGCTTGGGCATGCTTGGAAATCTTCAATATCCTGAAATCCAAAGGGTATTTGGATGAGCTATTCAAATCTTGATTTTCAGACTTTCGATTCCCTCAAGATTTGTTCTGATTTCAAGTTCCAGACTATTTCGTACTTCCAAGATCATTTTACAGGTCAATTCCATTTCCTGATTTATAATCTGAAGTTCGTGATGCTTGATCAGTTTCATGACTTCGTTTAGCGCGGGATAGTTAAACGAGATGGAAATTTGGCTGGTCATCAATTTTTCCACAATTTCATTTTCTGCGATTGCCAAGGCTGCTGATGTCTTGTAAGCTTGTACCAATCCGCTTATCCCAAGCTTTGTTCCTCCGAAATATCGGACGACCACGATCAGGCAGTTGGTGAGATTGTTGGATCGGATCTGCCCCAAAATCGGATCGCCTGCTGAGTGATTAGGTTCACCGTCATCATTAGCCCGATAGTTTTGTCCATCGGTACCTAGATACCAAGCAAAGCAATGATGTCGTGCATCAAAGTGTTTTTTGCGAAGCTCCTTGAGCCGATCTTTTATTTGTTCTTCGTCAGAAACCGGAAATGCGTAGTAGAAAAATTTGCTACTTCTATCTTTATATAGGCCATTGCTTTCGATGTTTAAGGTTAGATAGGTGTCTTCCAAAGCTAGCTTCAGGTTGGATTTATATTGATTTGAAAAAGGGATATGGTGATGAAGTTATAAAATTAACCTTTGGGTAACCTTTTTTGAACTTGATTTATCTTAATTTTAGCATGGAAAATATCTTTTATGGACCACTTGATCACCCTTAGACCACCGTATTTAGTAAGATTGTCCGGAGAAGCCAATGAGTTGGGAGCTCTTCATTTTTGGGAAAATTCGGAATTATTTCCAAATGGAATTCAACGCTGCTTCTGGATTACACAAATAGCAGCTGAGGAAACACGCGGAAATCATGCACATTGGAAAGAGTCTCAAGTATTAGTTGCCTTATCTGGCAAGGTTCAGATAGAGGTCTTTTCCGCTGCTGGAGATAGCTATTCGTTTGATTTAAATAGTGCCGGTGTGGGACTTTTGGTGCCACCATTACATTGGGTAGTTGTCCGATTTGGCCCGGGTGCAGTTTTATTGGGTATGTCTGATCAGCAATTTTCAGAGGAAGATTACATTAGAGATAAAGACTATTTTGAAAAGCTCAAAAAACGATATCATTGATTCTACAATATTCAAAGTCAAGCCTTCTGGTGCGACTCAAAAAGACTATTTTTTAATTAATCTACCCCAAATCGGATATGTTGATTTTTTTGATTTTGAGCTGGAAAAAAAAGGCAGAAGCAAAGTTTCGATCTCATTTGCATTAACAGGTACTGGGCAAGCTTTATCAATTCCTAATGCGCCTTTTGGTGGTTTTTGGTGCGAGAAGGGAGTGAATTCGGATACGGTGGAAGATTTTATTCTTGATCTGCAAATCGAATTAAAACGTATGGGAGTTAATTATCTTAAACTGACTCAGGCTCCTAAATCGTATGAACCGCTTTCTGATTTGATCAACAACCTGCTTTTTAAACTAGGATTCCAACAGACGTCAGTACTTAGCCACCATTTTTTTTCAGGCGGAAAGAAAATTGGGAAAAGTCTCAAAGAGGAAGAACCCAAAATCCGAAAGAAGCTCAAAACTTCTCAACTCACTGTTTCGCATGGAAATATTGAAAGTTTTGAATTTTTGAAACACATTAAACAGTGGAATTCTCTTAAAGGGTATGAGGTAAATTTGGATGAAGCGCAATTAATCAACCAAGTTTCTGAGTATCCAGAGCGGTATTTTCTGATCAAATTGGAGAGTTTTGATAAGCCCGTAGGATTTGCTTTAGCTGTAAAGCTTACTTCAGATTCAATCTACTATTTTCTTTCAGCACTTGATTCAACCACTTCTGTTAAAAATGGAGGAGACTTCCTACTCCACGAACTTTTTGTGCTTGCAAGAGAACAGAAAGTTGACTTTATTGACTTAGGCTCCTCGGAAACTAAATCTAGGGTCAATCATAGTCTGATGTTTTTTAAGTCGAGATTTGCCAACGATATCAGCAACAAAATAACCTGGGAAAAGCATCTTTAAATGAGAGTTTCTGATCGAGTGACGATTATATGCATTGCATTCAATCATGCTAAATGGATTGAGGAGACGCTGGAAAGTGTTCGAATGCAAGATTATTATTCCAAAGAACTCATCATCATCGATAATGGTAGTACTGATGGGACTCCTGAAATCATTGAAAAGTGGGTAAGTCAAAAGTCAGGTAGACTAACTGTTAAAACAATTTTTCAAGAGAAAGAAGCTTCTTACTGCGGATTATTCAATGAAGCCTTGGCTGGAGTCACCAGTCAATATGTAGTGGATTTGTCGGGTGATGATGTGCTTTATCCAGATCATTTATCGCTTTCAATAAGTAAATTAAGACGGGCCTACGATGCTGCATTTGTGTATTCCGATGCATATATTTTATCTCCTGAAGGAGATATAAATACCTTTTACAGAAGATCTAACTCAGGGGAATTGTATGAAGAAATCAGGCAGGGGGAATTATATGAAATATTAATTTCCCAAAACTATATTTGTTCGCCTACCATCGTGTTCAATGCCAAGATTCTTGAAAATGCCGGAGGCTATGATTCGAGCTTGTTTTACGAGGATTTTGACATACAGCTCCGATTGGCAAGAAAGCATCCTCTTATTTTTTCGGATCATGTAGGGGTACTGAAACGAAAGCACGGTAAATCGCTCTCTGCCGGACAGTATGAGCGCTATCAATCTAAAATGTTGCCTAGTACATTGCGTGTCTGCGAAAAAATCAGACAAATGAATATTTATCCGGAGGAGGATATTGCCTTAGGCAAGCGAGTGCTCCATGAGTTAAAGCATGCCCTGTGGTCGGCTAATTTTGAACCGGCTGCTGGATTTGTGAAGCTTGGAAATGAGATTGGACTAAAAGGTTTGGAATTTACCTTATACAAGTTTTGGCTCAAAAAGCGATTTAATTTGTCTTGGCTTTATATTAAAATCGCTTGATCATCCTACGATTACTTCTATAAACGGTGGATTTGAAAAATACTTCTCGCCGATTTTTTGAACATCTTCTGCGGTAAAATTCTTCAGAAAATCTAGTTTTTCCCGGTAGTAGTCAAAATTCAGATCTGAATAGTGGACGGATTTGAATCGATCTAACAGATCAAAAGAAGAGCTGAATGACGACAGCATCTGCCCAATCATGTAATTCCGTACTACTTCCAGTTCATCTGCTCCGAGTTGATTATCCACCAAATTCCGAATCTCGAAATAGATTTCTTCGATTACTTCTAAGTAAAAAGCCTTTTGCACATCAGCGCTTATCACCCAGTAATTGTAATTGCCTATTTCAGCCAATGAACTTTGAATTCCATATGTATGACCCTTGTCCTCTCTTATATTCTTGATCAGTCTCGATCCAAAATATCCTCCTAGAATTGTATTGAATACGCTCAAAGCGATAAAATCAGGATGATTTTTTGGGATGGACCAGCCGCCAAGTCGGATACTGGACTGAACAGAATCTGGGCGGGATTCAATCTCACCGGGATTAGTGTGGACTGCACTTTCCTCGGCTTGGACAGGTGTAAGTCGGTTAGGAAGATCTACCAGTCCAAGTTGTAGATTATGTAGCTCCTGATTATTCAAATCGCCTGTAACGAAAATCTCCAAGGAATTCCAAAGGTAATTTTCGTAGTAATCTAGCAGAAGCTCAGAGTTGATTTCATCCACTTCCGCTTCCCCAATTTCAGCACCGAAAGGATGTTCAAATCCAAATAGAGATTTCTTGAATAATTGATTTGCCTTGGAAGCGGTTTTCTCGTTATTCAATTTGATACTGAGTTTACGCTGCGATTTTCGCTTTTCTAAGGCGTCCTGAGGGAAAGTTGCAGCCGTAAACAACTCATAAAACAAAGGCAGAATCTCAAAAATATGCTTCTTGGTACTAATAAGGCTCAGCCCTTCATAAGAATATGATACAATAGGATTGATTTCCGAGGCATGAAAATCGAAGAACTCTGCAATTTCTTCACCTGATTTGGTCTTGGTACCTTCCTGAAGCATTTGTAGTGCAAAGGTAGGCACAAGCGATTGAGACAAAGGAAGCGATCCACGTCTGCTTTTGGAGACCACCTCCATCTTTACTGCTTCAATACCTGGCGTTTTTACAAAAAACAGTCGAGCGTTATTCGAAAGAATATACTCTTGCGGGGCTTCTAATTCAAAATCATCCGGAATCTGAAATTCAGGAGCTTTTGATCGGTCTAAAATCATTAATCGTTGGGAATCGTGTAAAGAAGGGAAAATCGAAGCGTCTCTGCCAATGGATGATTTTGAGTCTGAGGCACGAGGTAAGAAAAGTCAAATCCAAGTTTTTGCAAGTCAAAACCAACTCCCATAGTAAAGTATCTTCTTCCGCCCTTATTGGGATTTTCATAGAAGTAACCCGTGCGAACGGCAAACTTGTCATTGTACATATACTCGACTCCAAATGAAATCATAACCTCCTGCATTTCTTCTGAGAAACCTCGTGGCGCATCAGTAAAAGAACCAAATATTCCTGAGATCAACGGGCGATTGGGATCTTTTCCGGATTCTATTATCAAGTTATTGTTTTCATCAGTTTCTAAAGAACCATCTTCATTGGTAGCATAAATGGGCGGAGTTGGTACCAGCAGTTTATTGAAGTCAAGTGCAAAAGTGATGGTGCTAAGCGGGTCTAAATCCAAAGAATAAGCTGTTCCTATTCTTAGATTAGTTGGGATATAGTCTAAGTCATCAGCAGAATTATAAGTGATTTTTGGACCAATGTTAGATAGATTTACGCCCCAAGAGAAGTTGCCTTCTTTGTTTCCTGCAAAAATTGGTTTGGTATAGAAAAGACCCACATCGGTACCGACACTGATTCCCGGCCGGCTCTCGCTGCCACCTACCGAGGATATACTTCCGGAAAGATTTGAATGAATAAATCTAGCAGAAATTCCCAGCCCTAAATTTGAGGAAAGCTTTCTGGAATAGGTACCGCCAATGGCAATATCTCTAGGATTGAATTCACCCAGCGGATTACCCAACCCGTCAGTTAGCTGAACATCTCCCATGTTAAAATAACGAAGATCAAAGCCAAATGCCGAATTATCGTCAATTTTGAAAAATCCGGTCAAGTAACTCACCGACATGTCATTGACAAGCTTCCCCAACCAAGGGGAATAAGATAAGGAAAATCCCATTTTTTGATCCACGAAGGCCAACTTACCAGAGTTCCAATGTGCTGAATTAACATCAGGCGTAGTGGCAACTCCTACGTCGCCCATTGCAGAATGACGGGAATCTGGCGCAAAATTTAAAAAAGGAACCGCCGTTGTGATGACTCTTCGGTTAGGGTCTTGCCCAGAAATGATTACACTATTTTGAGCGTAAGTTGTAAATGTAGCCAGAACAAAAACTCCTAGAAGAAGATTTTTCTTATGCAAAATGGCCATTTTTTTCATTGAATCACGATTTTTCCACTTACTGTATCAGATGAAGAGTCATTTTCTGATCGAAGCGATAGTTTGTAAATATAAGTTCCTTTTGCGGGATATTTGGTTTGACTTTGGGAAAAAATCCAAGTCAACCCACTAATCTCAGCCTTCGCCTTGATGTAACGATTACCTTTTGTAAATAGTATTTGTCCATTCAAATTGTAAACTGAGAGTATAAGCAGTAGGTTTTCACCAGATCTATTGTGTAATATACTGAAATTACTTTCAGATGCTGTTGGATTTGGAAATGTCACGTGCCTGAGGATTTGTAATCTCTCGCTACCCTCCACATGAATTTTTTGTTCTAACATGCTTCCATTTCCGACATTATCCCAAGCCTTAATGATCACCGTATTTTCACCTTCATTAAATCCTTCGAGCGAAAGCTCCACACTTCCTTTCTTGAAAGAACCTGATTCAGCCATGAATAAATCATATACCAGCTGAGGTGGATTATCATTTACTTGTATTTGAAGTAATTCATCGGGAGACAGATTTGAAATGTTAACCCCGCTTTCGTCTAGAAATGAAATATAAAGAGGAATTGTAGTAGAAGGAAAATGGAATGTAGGATTCTCCCTTTCACCAAATGAAGGTGAGATTATTGGACCTGTTGCATCAGTAGGTTTGATACTCAATGCACCACCGATGATCGGCTGAGCCTCGCCGTAAGCTTCCAACAGGTTTGAATTTTCTTTTCCTATAATTCGAAAATGACCTTTGCCAAACTCAGGATTGCTATTCTTTGGTAGGATTAACTGCCCCTTAATTTTGCCTGAATTAATCGCTCCACTTCCCTGAAATAATAAAATCGACTCTTCTTGAAATTGGGAGATCGCACTCTCATCACCCAATGTGGCAACAGTTATCGACTTGTCTCTAAGTTCTATCTTATAATTCCCCTCAAAATTGGTCACTGGTTTTTTGGAAAATGGATCCGTGACTTCGGCTTCAAATTCTACCAATTGAAAGGCAGAAAGTGTATCCAAATTAATCCCTGATTTAGGATCTTTGAAAGAAGTAAATTCAATCGCCAATTCGGGAGCAGCCAATCGCATACTTGGGTCGCCCAGCAAACTGAAATTTCGATTGAGTGGCCCGTTCAAGCTTTGGTTTTTAGTGTTTTTGAAGATCGAGCCCAGATCTTGATAAATCCCATTTGTCCTATCAAACACGGTGGCTATAAATGCTTCATTAATTGCAAAATTAACGCTGCTGAAAACAGGTCGTCCGGTAGTTAGAAGGCCAATTGCTCCTTTTTTTGGTGCAATAAGTAGTTCCTCGGCTGCCGATCTGATAAATGGGCTATCATGTCTTCCAAATTCACAGGTTGCGGTGACCCATAAAGCGAGCTTATCCTGATTTGCCCAATTTTGAATATCAGAGACCATAAAAACTTCCTCGGCAGTCAGAGTGGTCTCATTGCCGTGACCTACATAATTCAAAAATAGGGTTCCGGTTTGAAGTTGTTTTTCCAGCGCTTCCTTGGCTGCTGGCGAATCCTGTCTGGTGCCATTCGATAGTTGAGGGAAGCGATCCAGATAGAGTTTACGTTGTTTGAGTTCGGGATTACTCCTTTTAATTGTGGAGGCGTGGGCTTCTGAGTCCCGTAAGTGAATATTGTTGTCCGCATCATCTGCCATGAAGGTGACGGTTTTCTTCCAATCTCCGGGAACCGGATTTTCTTCGTATTGAATGATTTTATTGACTACAATGGCAGCTTCTTGTGCAGTAATTACCGGAATCCGGCCTACGCCAATTTGCATGATTTCATCTCCTTCGCGACTTTCTTCCCAAATACCTTGACCCCAATCTACCAATCCCAAATAATCATCTGAACTAAAAGTAGCCAACGGATTGAGACTGTTTCTGCTGGTGTAGATTGGGACTAGATTTGGCCTTCCTCCGAGCTTACCCTTGTAATCAAATGTTCCTTTACCCAAAATAAGGACATTCTTAAGATTCTTACCATATTGAAAATGCCAAGCAATCATATTTCTAATCGCATTCAGATCCTTATTTCCATATCCGAAACTGTCATAAATCTCTTCCAAATAAACCACCTCGGCGAAAACGCCTCTTCCCAGCTTATGAACCCGTAGCTTCTCAGCTGAATTTGTAAAAATTGGAGGCGAAATAATCAGCAATTCCGGCCATGCCCCGGGATTTCTCAAAGTCATTTTTGCCGGTGTTATTTCTTGAATTAAAGATGACTTTTCCGGATCGAAGACCACTACTTTTTTTACCTCAAATGAGTTTCCACCGGAAAAGTCCAAGGGATTCGGGTCAAAGAAATCACTGATTTCCCATACCAAAAGTCCTTGCAAGGGGCGAACACTACTCTTCTCCTTTTTTGATTTGGAATAAATACCTGCTTTTATCCCAATTCCCGAGCTGGGAACTCCAAATCCTAAATAGTTGAAATATCCCGAAGCATTTCTGTCTGAAGATTGAAATGTGATCCGAACCCGATCTACGTTATTTCCGGACGGTCTAAAATTCTCCTTAATACTAGTTTCCCTTCCTTTGATACCGTAGACGCTATTCGGAATGGGTGAAAATTCAGCATTGCTAATCGCCAGATCATCCACTGCCACAGCTAAATTGGATGGGCTCAAAGATTGACTCATTAGCGTTCCTCTAACTTTCCAAGGCTCATTATTTTCACTTTGCAGTGCAAAAGCATATCCGCGCGTCACTCCAGGAGCCAGTGATTTGGAGTACCAAACTCGACCTGAATTCAAAATATTATTTTCTTCCTCTTTCAAAATATTCCACTGATAGAATATAGAAGGAGTTTCTGCGGCAGATTCGCCCTTAAGTGCTTTAACTCTTTTCGGTGTTGCATTTTTTACAATAAGGAAACTGAGTGAATCACCGAATAAATGGTGATTATATATCAAATCCTCAGATTCGGTATATATATAGGTGTGAGGTGACGAAAGGTAGAAATAAAGCTTACCGTCTTTTTCTTGGCCGGGGATCTCTTGAAGATTCAAGTAGGCGCTATCCACTAATTGAGGAAGCATGCCAGGATACCCAAAAACTGAGATTTCTGAAATAGTGCTTCCTCCTAGAGATTTTACTTGATTATCAGTAAGATGATAGATTCCTTCTTTCGAAACTTTAAATTTGAAAAATTGCTCTTGCGACAGCGCATTTGGAATCAAAATCCAAAAGATCAGACTTGTAAAAAATAAATTTGACTGAAATCCGGTCATTGCCGTTTTTTTCCATTTTCGATGATTGATAGTCCTATATAAGCCAATATTACCATTGGGATACCCGCTAATCCAAACGAAATAACTAGTAGAGCACTAACAAGTATTAAAACATAACGAAATACATTTTGGGCAAAGGAAAAGTTTTTGAACTTCAAGGCAATCAGCGGAAGCTCAACGACTAATAAGATCGCCATCACCCAAGCGATTAATACAAGCACAAGGGGAGAGGAAAGCCAACTGCTAATCTCCGGCCATCGTAAAGCGAAATAGGGGAGCATACTGAGAAAAAGTGCATTGGCAGGCGTAGGAAGACCAATAAATTGGTCCGATTGCCGAGTATCGATATTGAATTTTGCCAGTCGATAAGCGGAGAGCAAAGGAACGATCAAGGTCAGATAAGGATACAAGTCCACCGTAGATTGCTCGCGTACCATTTGAAATAAAACAAATCCCGGAAGGACACCGAATGACACCAGGTCAGCCAAAGAGTCCAGTTGCTTTCCGATTTCACTTGGGACTTTTAATATCCTGGCCGCAAATCCGTCGAAAAAATCCAAACCCGCACTAATCAAAATAAAATAGGCTCCTGAAAGGACGTTTCCATTGAGTACCCAGACTATTCCAACGACTCCGGAAAGGAGATTGAGTAAAGTAAATGCATTGGGGATTTGCGATTTCAGATTCAAGAGCGTGCCGATTTGCCTACGAATGGATTATTTATTTTCTCAAAGCCGATGGTAGTTTCGGGTCCATGGCCGGGATATATGATCGTCTCCTCAGGGAGTGTGAATAGTTGGGATTTGATCTTAGAGAGTAAAAGATCGTGATCTCCACCGGGAAGATCAGTCCGTCCGATGCTTCCTCTGAATAAGGTGTCTCCGGCAATCGCTTGGTGAGACCCTTCGTGGTAAAACACCAAATGTCCCGGGGCATGTCCCGGCACGAATAGAATTGAGAGTTTTTCTTTGCCCACTTGTAGAATTTCACCTTCTTCTAAAAAATAATCTGCCTCTGAGGATTGGTAGGCTGTAAGTCCATAATTGGGAGCATACACTTCCACAGACTTCAGAACAGGTATTTCGTTTTTATGAATCCCTAATTTAACACCGAAGGTCTTCTTAGCCCAAGCATTTCCCAATACATGGTCCACATGGCAATGGGTGTTGATCAATTGGTTGACTTTCAGTTTTTCTTGAGAAATGAAACTCAACAACTCGAGTTGCTCGGAGGAATCAAAGCAACCGGGATCAATAAGAGTAGCTTCTCTAGTCTCATCATAGATCAGATAGGTGTTTTCCTGAAAGGGGTTGAAAGTAAATGACTTGATTTGAAGCATGGGAAATGTTTGCAGTAAGTAAGCAAAATAAAGAATTATACCTTTAATTTGGGTTATGAAAATCGATTTTTTACTGATCGGAGGCGGAATAGCCGGAATTAGTCTTGGATATAGATTGAAGAAGGCTGGTAAGAAAATCAGAATTATCGATCTTCCAAGTTCAAATCAGTCCAGTAGGATCGCTGCCGGGTTGTATAATCCTGTGACAGGCCGTAAGATGGTGAAAACCTGGAAAGCGGATCAGTTATTTGCGGAGATTGAGCCATTTTATCGTGAACTGGAGCAGATTACTCGTGAGAAATTTCTTATAGCACAATCGATTTATCGTCCATTTCTCTCGATAGAGGAGCAAAATGAATGGATGGGAAATAGTGCCGATCCAGCATTTTCAGATTTTTTGGAGGAGATTTTCACCGCCAGTCAGTCCGAATTTCTCTTCGATCATTACGGCGGCGTGATGCTAAAAAACTCGGGATGGCTCCAGATACCAACATTCATGGATGCAATGAATGAGTATTTCAAAGAGGACCTGATTCAGGAAGAATTTTTTGAAGATCTACTCGTTTCAACTGCTGACTACTGGCAGTATAAAGATGTTGAGGCCACGGCGTTGGTATACTGCAATGGATTGGGGGCGATGAAATCAAAGTTTTTTGGATACCTTCCCTTTGATCCCGTCAAAGGTGAAATATTGGAAGTCAAACAAAGCTTTGATCCACCGTTTATCGTAAATAGAGGCGTATTTCGAGTGAGTTTGGGGAAGAATATTTTCAGAGTCGGCTCCACATATTCCAAGCATGATCTGGAAGAAGGGGCTACAGAAAACGCTAAAAATGAAATACTTGGGCGATTAACTGATTTGGTTAGATGCCAAGTTAAAGAGGTAATTAGTCACAAAACAGGAATCAGACCTGCTACCAGAGATAGAAAACCATTATTAGGTAAACATCCCCATGCTCAAAGCGTTTACATTTTCAATGGTTTTGGAGCTAAAGGAGTATCACTTATCCCATATTTCAGTAAATTGATGACTGAGTTTTTATTGAATGAATCTCCATTAGAAAAGGAAGTAGACATAGCCCGTTATTTTAATTATATTTAAAAAACATCTTTCAGCAATACGAATGCGATATCACCTGTTCCGAATAGTAGTTTTTGCCGGCCTATGGTTGAATTCTTTTCTCGCCCTTGCTCAATTTGACCAAGATCGTTTCGGCAAAAATAGACTTCAACACCAGCAATTCGAATGGTATTATTACACCTCCAATAATTTCGAAGTATACTACTACGATCGGGGTGGAGCCAATGCTAAAATGGCGATAGATTACCTTGAAGCAGAATTTGACCGGCTCACTCAGATGATTGGTTATGTGGCGTATACCAAGCCAAGAATCTATATCTACAACTCTCCGGAAGAGCTATTGCAGAGTAATTTAGGTTTGAATAAGGAACAGTTCAATGAGGAAGGACAGACCAATTTTAATCGATTGATTGCTGAAATTTCTTATAAGGGACAGATAGATAAGTTCAAGGAAGATTTGATCTATGGGACATCCAAAGTCATCATAGAAGAGATGCTCTATGGATCCTCGGTCTCGGATGCTTTTCAGTCCAATTTAATGAATTCATTCCCTGAGTGGTATGTGGATGGCATAGCGCTCTATTTAGCCAAAGGATGGAGTCGAGAAATGGATGACTTCATTCGACACTTTTTTCAAGACGAGGAGAAACCAAAAATTCTGAAGCTGAAGGAACGTGAGGCCGCATTGGTGGGGCAGTCAATTTGGAACTATATCGCTGAGAAATATGGGAGAAGGTATATTTCCAGTATACTAAATCTATCCAGAATCAACCGAAATGAAGAAAATAGCATTGCCAATACGGTGGGTCTGAATTATAGGACTTTTACTGAGGATTGGAAGAATTATTACCAAGCGGTCAACGCTCAGGTAAAAAATAATTTCAAAGACGTCAACCGAGCGTCTGCTGTGGCGGAGACTTCACCAAGAGTAATCGGTACGATCAATGACATGAAATTCAGTCCTGATGGATTAAACCTGGCCTATGTGATTAATAATGGAGGTAGATTTAAGGTTCAAGTCCGAGATGTATCCACAGGCGAGGAGCAAACTGTTTTTGCTGGTGGATCAGCTTTGGATGATCAGACTCCTAATTTTTTAGCCCCAGTAATAGCTTGGCGTGATTCTGCAAATATTGCAATTGCATCGTTTAAGAGAGGAACTACCACGCTGCGGCTAAGATCGATTGACGGGACTACTCAGGATAAGATTTTTTTAAGAAATATTACTCAAATATTGAGTTTGGACTTCAACAGTACGGGTAGAAACATGACGCTATCCGCAATATCCAATGGTAAATCAGACATCTATACTTTAAATACCCGTGGGCAAGGCAAAAGATTGACAAATGATCAATTTGATGATGTGTCACCGATGTTTTTGAATGATTCTACAATTATATATTCTTCCAATAAGAAAGATATGCCAGACTCGTTGGCAGGCAAGCCATTGGACCTGAAAGGATATCCTGATTATTTAAATCTCTACATGGCTGTGGTGACAGATTCTGTCCTGACCACGCAGCTGACCAATTCGAATAGTAAGAACCTGGACGCAAGGAAAATTAATCCTAACACAGTTGTTTATCTGAGCGATTTGAGTGGAATAAATAACTTGATGAGATTGAATATTGGGAATCAGGTGTCAAACCAAATATCTGCATACAATAAAAGCATAGAAGCTTTTGATGTGAATAGCAGAATGAATAAAATCGCCTATTCGGTAAGAGATGGACGAGAGAGTTTCCTGATTGTAGAAAGCTTTTCGAATTCAGATCAATTCACTCCAAGTACCCCAAGGGTGCAATTGGAGCAAGCTAAAACCTTGAACGAGCGATTGGCAACTAGAAGATTGATGGAAGAACGGGAAGCAAGAGAGAGAGCAAGCGTGCCAAAACCGACAGTACCGCTGATGATAGAAAAGCCTATTGTAGAAATTGATACCACTTCCAAAAACACTTCGACATCTATAGACGTGAAGCGCTTGAGTTTTGAGTCGAAAAGAGGGATAGATACTGATAATTATACGTTTGACGTACTTCCACCTACTTCGATTGCTCAAGAATCTAGTCGAGGTCAAGAAAACAAAATAAACTTGCTTGAGACATTTCGTAAGCAAAGCTTGCAGAAAAGAGTGACCGGTCCGCGCCAGATGGAACCTCAGTTTTTTATCAATAATGTCAACAATAGATTAGTAGTAGATCCTCTCAGAGGATTTGGAATTAGCCTTACTGGAAAAATGACTGATCTCTTGGACAATCATTCGTTTCATGCTGGGGTGATGACTGCGCTTGATTTCTCGTCGGGAGGAGATTTATTTTTCGAATACGAGTATCTGAAAAGCCGCATTGATTTCAAAGGTCGATTTGACAGACGCACAATTAGAATTGAAGAGGGAATTTCTTTTCAAAAATATGTTCTAACCAAAGTTGAGGCTAGTTTCTCGTATCCGTTGACTGCAAATGCCAGAGTTTCATTTTCGCCTTTTGTAGCAAAAACACAGTATTTTAATCTGAATAGAGACTCTTTGACTTTGGCAACGGATCCCAATCAGAACAGTTTGGATGTGAATTACATTGGCGGAAGAGCAGAACTGGTATTTGATCGAACGGAGCAATTGGGGCTTTATTCACAAGCAGGTTTTAAAGCCAAGATTGGATATGCTCAATTCAGCTCATTGAATAATTCCAGTCGATCATTCAGTAATTTTTATGCTGATATCCGAAATTATCAGCGTATTCATAAAAATATCATATTTGCATCCAGACTCTATGTGGGCTCATTTATGGGTAATAACCCCCAAACTTATCTTGTAGGCGGAATGGATAATTGGCTCTTTAATGATTTCTATCAACCACCGTCAAACAGACCCGAAGCCTCGCCTGTTCGCAACCCTACGGGAGTGGAAAACTCTAATATTCTCTTTGCAGATTTTGTAGATCTGAGAGGGTATGACTACGATGAGATCAGAGGCAGAAATGTAATTACATTCACTTCAGAACTTCGAATTCCTCTATTCTCCTATTTAACAAGAGGAAATATTACTTCCAACTTTATCAAAAATTTCCAATTAGTTGGATTTTACGATGTGGGTTCTGCTTGGAATGATTTTGCACCATGGGAAAAAGTGAACGATCAAAACACCGAAGTGATTAACACGGAAGGCTCACCATTCACGATCACCTTGAACAATTTCAATAATCCGTGGCTCCAAAGCTATGGCGCAGGATTAAGGACAGTCTTGCTAAATTACTATGTCAAATTTGACGTCGCAAGGCCTGTGAGAAACTACGCCTCGGAAGATTTAAGGTTTTATGTAACTTTGGGCTTTAATTTCTAAACATCATTATGATCAAATCTATGACCGGCTACGGAAATGCCGGCTTTGAAAATGACCAATATATTATTCAGGTGGAGGTCCGCTCATTGAACTCAAAGTTTTTAGACTTATCTATCCGAAGTCCACGACAGTTTTCTGGCAAGGAATTGGAAATAAGAAATCTTGCTCAGTCCATCCTGGATCGAGGAAAGGTTAGCATTTCTATCGATTTTTCTACCAAAGGATCAGAAGACCTTCCTGTAGCGATCAATGAAGATCTGTTCAGACTTTTCTTTGAAAAATATAAAGGGTTAGCCTCGCTGGTCGGTGAGTCAACTCCAGATCTTTTCAAACTAGCCTTACAATCTCCAAACGTGATTTCTCAAGTTAATTCAGAAGAAAAGGAAGACGAAGGGGATTGGATAGCCATCAAGAAGGTAATCACCGAAGCGCTGAACAAATGTGATACGTTCCGACAAGACGAAGGGAATTCACTTTATGAAAAACTAATCGGAAACGTCGAAACGATTGCTATTGGATTGGATCAGATCAAGCAAGATGAGGGAAATCGTAAAACTAAAATCAAAGATAAAATCAGAAATCATTTCAAAGAGTGGTTGGATGATACTTCCTTTGATGCCAACCGATTCGAGCAGGAACTGATTTACTATTTTGAGAAATTAGACATTACCGAAGAACTGGTTAGATTGGATACACATTTGAAATATTTTTCCAAATCTATAATGGAGGAATCAATGCAAGGAAAAAAACTTGGATTCATCAGTCAGGAAATAGGTCGGGAGATAAATACGATAGGGTCAAAAGCAAATGATGCAGGAATGCAAAAACACGTTATTTTGATGAAAGATGAGTTGGAGAAAATAAAGGAGCAGGCTCTGAATGTGCTTTAATTAGTCACGTTTTGTCCTACGAATTACTTTTCCAGCAGGTACTGCTAGATAGTTTCCATTCTTCACAGCAATTTTCCCATTAATGACCATAAAGTCGATTCCCAAAGGATATTGATGTGGGTCTGTAAAGGTGGATTGATCCAGTATCTGATCAGCATCGAAGAGCGTAATATCAGCAACAGCTCCTTCCTTTATAATTCCTCGATCAGTTAATCCCAATCGCTTAGCGGACAGTCCAGTCATTTTGTGGATAGCTTCGCTTAGCGTCAGTACCTTTTTGTCTCTAACATAATATCCAAGTACTCTTGGGAAAGTGCCATAAGCCCTTGGATGTGGATGTCCGTCTCCAGGTTGCGAAAGTCTCCCATCAGAGCCGATCATAGTCATGGGATGCTTCATGATTCGCTCCACATCTGCCTCATCCATCGCATGATAGATTGTGCCTGTTCCTCCATTGAGTTCAGCTTGGATCACTAAGTCGGCTCCATTTTCTATAGTCGGCTGCTTGCCTTCTCTAAGAACCCAATCATTGAGCGTTTTTCCTTCTAGGCTTGGATCCCACTCTACTCTAGAAAATTGAATTCTATTGAGATCCTTTCCACCACGGTCATTTAGAATGTTGAAAATTATTCCTTTTTTAATACTGTCTCTCAGTGCTGGATTTTCTACCCGAGTTGCAAATTCACCATTTTCCAGAGCCCAGCTGGGAATCAAAATGCTTATCCCGGTATGACTGGCGGTGTATGGATATTGATCCATCATTATATCTAACCCAATGGCTCTAGCAGAATCTACCATAGCTAAGGTCTTGGAACTTGCTCCCCACATTTTTACCCCGATTGCTTTATGATGCGTGAGGACCACGGGGATTTGTGCTTCTCTCGAAATCGAAATCGCCTCCTGAACAGCTTCTATAAGCCCTAAGCCTTCTTCTCTTAAATGTGAAGTATAAATTCCGCCACTTTGAGCTGCGATAGTTGAAAGCACAATTACCTCATCAATTTTGGCAAAAGTTCCTGGTAAATATTTCAATCCAGTTGAAATCCCGAATGCCCCCTCATCCATTGCTTGCTTTATATAGCTCTTCATCAATTCTAATTCTTGAGGGTTGGGCTCCCTGTCTTCTAGCCCCATCACTTCTTTCCGAATGGTATTATGTCCAATTAGGTAAGCGACATTTATACCTAAACCACTATTGTCAAGTGAATCTAGATAGCTTCCGAATGGCCAAGGGCTACCTCCGTCTGGACCGCCCAGCGCTAGTGTGACACCTTGTCGGACCAAACTTTCTGCTAAAGGCATCTCCATAATAGGTTCTAAATGCGTATGCATATCTATAAATCCAGGAGAAACCACAAGACCTTTAGCATTGATCGTTTCTTTGGCGGTTGAATTCGATAGATCGCCAATTGAAATAATTCGATCAGCTTTGGTTCCTAAATCTCCTTGAAAAGGTTCAGAACCCGTTCCATCATAAATTGTCCCATTTAAAATCAAAATATCAAATTCAGGATCTTTTGAAGTACAATGGATCAAAAGGGAGAGTGATAGAATTGCTAGAAACGTTGATTTATACATGGATCTTTTAGATTTGAAGCTCCACCAATTTAGCATTAAAAAAAGGAAGCTTTTACTCAGAGGTAAAAGCTTCCAATGGAAATATTTAATATGGGTTTTAATCTAATCTAAATCGAATAGGCATCGTCATCCGCGATCTCACTGGTCGATCCTTACTTATCCCATGATTCCAGTTCGGAGAGTTTTCTATTACATTTTTAGCAATTTCATCACAGCCACCACCAATGCCTCGAAGTACTTCTACGTCCTGAATCGATCCATCTGTATTTACCACAAAGCGGACAATGACCGTACCTTCAATACCAATTCGCCTTGCCTGACTTGGGTAAGTCAAGTTTTTCTTTAGATAGGCATACCATGCATCCATTCCGCCTTTGAAAGAAGCCTGAAGCTCGACAAAATCTATAATTTCATCCGGAGTTTCATTAGTGGGTGGCCCTTCTAATATCACCTCTGTAGGTGCTTTTTTCTCGTTGAAGTCGATATCGAGAAGCAGATCGGTTTTGCGGTTAATTTCTATATCATCCGGTTCTACAATTATTTCTATTGGGATACTAGGCGGTGGAGGAGGAGTCTGAATGGTGATCGGCACCTCCGGTATATCCCATGTTTCTACGTTTCCGGTGAAATCCTTAATCTCGTAATCATCATAAGCTTTCCATTCAAAAGCCACCATAACAAGTGCAATACTCACCACCAATCCAAAATTGGTAAATGCTGTAGTCCACTTTTAGAGGTCTAAGCCATGGTTTTTCTTTAATTCCATAAGTGTTTGATTTAGATTGTAAAAAACTACTCAGAGAAATTAAATATCAAAATCGGATAATGCTAAATCACTAACAAAAATTAACTAATTTAAAAGTCGTTTAAAAAATGTGCAAAAAAAAACCCCGAAGGTTTCGGGGTTTGTATTTTAGCTTAGTTTGAATCGAATCGGTAGTCTCATTCGAGTACGAACAGGTCGTCCTCTTTGCTTACCTGGTTCCCACTTTGGAGCATCACTTACTACTTTGATAGCTTCCTCATCGCAACCTCCTCCAATACCTCTCAACACATCCACATCTTGGATAGAACCATCTGTATTCACAACGAATACTACGATCACTGTTCCTTCTATGCCCATTCTTCGAGCTTGAGTTGGATACTTTAGATTTTTAGAGAGGTAGGCGTTCCAGCCAGACATTCCTCCTGGAGGATTTGGCTGAGTTTCCACTACGTCAAAGATTTCGTCTGCTCTTTCGATCACGGGAGCATCAGCAATTACTACTTCTTTGATTACTGTAGTTTCTTTGACGTCTACGTCAAAGTTTACTTCAATTTTCTCTTCGATTTCAATTTCATCAGGAATTTCTTCGATTATTGGTTGCTCCACCGGTGGTGGCGGAGGTGGTGGTGGCTGCTCTGTGATCGGAATATCTAGCAATTCTTCAAAGTTGTCAGTTACCTGACCAAGGTCCTTTAAAGAACCGTCGTCAAATGACTTCCACTCAAAAGCTGCGAAAGTCGCGCCAACAGCTACTGCCAAACCAAGATTCAGGAACATTCCTGATTTTCTGGTTAGATCAGCGCTTGGAGTCTTTTTTGCTTCCATTTTGAGATTGGTTTATTATTGGTTAATGTTTTTCTTTTTGAGCCTAGCAATTTTAATAATATTAATGGACTAATCCAAGCCGAACTTGGCAGTAGGAATCTTAAAATATGCTAAGAAACCTAAAATTCCACCTATTTCATTGACAATCATGTCCATAATGTCAAAAGTGCGGTTAGGAATAAAGTACTGAAGGCTTTCTAGAACTATTCCTGCGAGGATACCGAACACGATGAAATTGACAATTAGCCTTTTTCGATTTTCACCGTACTCTGATCGCTGGAATCCAACTCCTGTCCACAGAAAACTCAAGCCTCCAAAGCAAATCAAATGAATTAGTTTATCTTGGAGATCAAAATAATTAGCCTCAGGGAGTTTTTCGCCAGGAGTAAGCATGGCTATCGTAATAATCAAAAGCCAACTTACAGCGAGAATTATTCGTAGCACTTTTGATTTTAGTTTCCTACTAATTCTGAGTATTCAGATGCAGAAAGTAAGTCATCGGGAAGATCCCCTGAAATTTTCACTTTGATCATCCAGCCGTTTTCGTAAGGTGACTCATTTACTAACTCAGGGTTGCCCTCAAGCTCGGTGTTCAATTCCAAAATCTCACCATTGATTGGCATAAATAAATCTGAAACAGTTTTTACTGCTTCTACTGAACCAAATACAGCTCCTGTTTCAAGTGAATCTCCAATAGTCTCGACCTCTACGTAGACAATATCTCCCAGCTCGCCAGCTGCAAATTCAGTGATTCCGATTACGGCTACATCACCTTCTATTCTTACCCACTCGTGGTCTTTCGTGTACTTTAATTCTTCAGGAAAATTCATTTGGTAGTGTTTTTTTATAAGTGTTCAAAAATAACAGGATTAAAGCAAGTTTGAAATCTATTGAGATAAATTAAATCTCAATTGACCGCCAAAAGCGGTAGATGATCGTCTAAATGCTGTAGTAATTCTCGGATCATTGATAGTTCGATCGAAATAGAAAGTCAAATTAAGGTTTTGATTAATGAGATAACTTACCGTTGGCCTAATTTGTATGCTTAGATTGCCATTGGTAATGGTGCTTCCTTCCTCTATTTTACGCTGCACAGTTCGCGTATCTACGAATCGGGTGTCCATTCTGAATTGTAGATCATTTTTCAAGACAGTTTGTTTCCCACGGATTTTGAAAGGTATTTTCATTCCTGCTTTGATGTATCCAATATTTATTCCGATGTCATTGCTTCGCTGCTCGTTGACCTGAGCGTTGGAAAAGTTCAGTCCAAGATTACGCTCCTTGTTGTAATTGATTGCAATATTCAATCGGTCTTTGGTCAATAGATCAATACCAATCAGTGGACTGAATCGTTCGGAGAGAACTATCTGGCTCAACACATATATTGGAATAAACTGCCCCGTTTCATTTATCTCATTTGCGACAGGGATACTTTGAAGCGTATTGAATAGCTCCAGCCCTCGCTGATACTGGAGTGAGTTGGAAAAATTACTTGCATCATAGTTGGACTCGTATGCATGGGTAATATTAATACTGCTAAAGATGTCCTTGAGTCCATTCAATCTTGAAAGTCCTCTATAATCCAAGCGCCAATTGGGTAGGGGCGTTTTCGGAAAAGGATTGAGATTAATATCGGAAGCACTTTTACCTCGGTAAGCTGCAATAAACGCTGGGATCAATACATCCTGACCATTGATGGCAAATTCACCTCCCGAGGCTTGACCATCGAGTCTGGATTTGATGATTGCCCGGTTAGTTTCGAAGTCTGTAAATAGCGGCGAAACATTGTCGAAATCATCTCTGCTGAATGTTGTGCCAATCATGATCGTACTGACACTGTATGCTCCCAGGCGATTAGGACTGATGGAAAGGAATTGTCCGGGATTGTCTGCCGAATTCCTGAATATCTCCTGATAATTTCCTACTTCTCTTTTAGTCGCATTTAGCGTAATTCTGAAGTCTGGAAAAGGCTCCACAATACTTCCAAATCTCATATTTACGGCTTGGTTTTGAGAAAAAAGCTGTGTCAACTCTGAACTTGGCGCCATGATCCCGGCTGAGGCAAAATCATTTCGTATTGAGGGATCCTGACTTCCAAACAAAAAGCCAAGCCCCGGATTATTAAACGCTCGATCCATTCCCAATAACCCGGTATTGGGCATATATCCAGGCAGAAATGTTCCTTCAATTTTCCCAACACTGAAAGTAAACTCTTTGACCATCATCATGGCTTTGATGATTTTGTTGGTGAATGGCGTACCAATGGTGTCTTCGGCAGCAACGCTTGATCGACCTGGTATACTTGGACGTTTTGGGGCATTCAAGGCAGCTAGTTTTTTATTTTTGTTATACAGTTTGACCAAATCCAGTTTTCCAATCAGGGACTGATCTCTGGTATTTTGAATTGCATTACCCAGCGTATCTCTTTGCCCGATTGCTCCTGTCATCCAAGTATAGGTAGTTCCATATCGGTATTCTGCCCTGATCCAGTCCGTCACAGGGGACTTGTCAAAAGGAATGGTATAATTTAATGTAGCGTTTTGGTTGTAATTAGTTCTTCTTCCAAAATTCCAAAAGTTAGCTTGGACTGAGTCGGACTTTTGCTCTGTATCCAAATCTCCCTGTGGCTCATCCACCACGGCTAAAACGCTCGCTGTATAATCCACCCTGAGATTTTTGGTCAAATCCCAGTTGACGGTATAAAACCGATTCATAAAAAAACTCTTTTGAAAGAGTGGATCTACCCCTGAGGTTCCTAGTTGATCATTCCGATATTGGGATCTCAAAAATCGGCGATCTACATCCAGTCTTGCCAAAACTAATGTAGGTGACAAATTCAGATTGAAATCTTTGATCAATTTCAGATGCGGGGAATTCAAAAATTCAGAATTCTTGAAAGGCTCTAATGTTACTGGTTTTGGTTGAAAGCTGTAGGTAATATTTCCCCGATAGGTTTTGAAGGTATAATCTTGAATCTGAGCATTGCTTTGAGTCACCGTGCCGTAAGCATAAGAAAGTGCAAAATTACTTAGGTCGAAGAATCTGCTCTTTGCGTCAGGGTTAGTCTTGATTTTCCGGACATTGTTGAAACTGATATTACTTCTATTCAGCTGATCAAGTGCTATTTTCCGATAAGCATCTCGTTCAGCATTTGTTTCAAACTTTTGCAGGGCAACTTCAAATGGCACATCGGGATTCAACGGATCATATTCTGGCCGTGTAGATGAGTTTTCGACACTGAAGTAAAAAGGAATACTCACACCCAAGGCTTCTGGTAGTAATTTGTGGATATCCACATTTGTGGAGATGTCGTATTGTGTAGTGGCAGTTCTGGAGCGCTCCGAAAGCCTGGTTTCCAATCCGCCAAACCCAATCGAATTGTGACGAATCGAGGCGGATACTACTGCCACATCCGCAATTTTCGCATTAAAAAGGGCATTTGCCGCCCACCCATTAGATTTTGTAAAGCCGGTTACTCGAAGTTCATTAGCCCAGACACATACAGTCCGACTTCCGCCGCCATTTAATCCCGGGTTCCTGACACCAATCATCGAAGATTGCGACAGGGATAATTCTGGTCTGCCGACTACGGTAACTTTATACTGTCTGATTTGCTGTGAAAAAGGAAGATTCAATGGTACTCGATTGTTGTCTCGGGCTACTTTAACTCCTACAATTTCTTGAATTGCAATATCAATTTCATTTTCCAACGGCCAAATCAGTCGTGGATCACGGGTGCCTTTGGGAGTGATAATCAATGGAACCTCGATTTCATAATAGTTATCTGTGTAATCGGTACCCAATCTAAGAAAGGCAGTGATCTCACCATCTTGGGCATCTTCACTATCCGCATGCAGGAACATTTTGATTCGCTCAAATTGCACCAAATCCAACGTCACATTCTTGAATACGCCACGGGCATCTTTCGCTTGCAAATCCTCGACGCATATCCGGAGCGATTGCTCGTTAAGCCTTCGCTCCACAGTGGAAGTATTGTCTCGATCACGGATGATTCCTGGAGGGAGCACGTAGGGGCTCTGAGTTGCACTTCCTTGGCTGTTTTCCTCGATGCTCACTACATCCACAGTCACATTAGAATTATCAGGCTCGGGAATTTCAAAAAAGCCTCTTTGAAATAGGGATTCCTGAAAGACACGCCATTGACTTCCTACCATTCGGAAGTTTGCCATACGCATCACCACCGGCTGCTCGAAGTCTGTCAGATAAGTACGAATCCAACGAATCGACTTGAATCCAGAGATATTCCCCTGTACTCTGTCTGGCTGACGAACAGGGATTCTGATCAGAAACCAATCCACGCTCTCGCCGCCTTCCGTGCTGGTAACTTTATCGACAATATAATTACGACCCACTTCCATTTGCCCTGGGCGAAGATCCAATTCGTATTCGTAATAGTTTTCGAGTTCGTTTATGGTATTATCCGTATTCAAATCTTCGTTGTCCGGAAGGTTAGAACCTGATGGAGTATAGGGGAGGTTTTGGTTGGCAGTGACTGGAGTATTTCCCTCCATTCCATTGAATTTCTTATAGCGCTCCAGGATTTTTATGTCGTTTTCATCAAATCGCTCATCCAAATAGTACTGAAATAAGTCGGAGGAGACATCTTGCTGGATGGCGGTGCGAGCGGCTTGTGAGACCGAGATTCGATTTAAAAAACTATTCTGAAAAAAGGCAGCCTCGTCCTCGTTTTTCAATCCGTCAAACCCCACGTCCTGATTCACCCGAGAAATCTCTGAATTGTCAAACGCCGGCAATAGAAACTGCTCACGGGTAATTCTGCCCCACTCATTTATTCCTGTTTCGGCAGGATCTCCGTCCGCCGGAAGTCCATTCTCAAAAGCATGCCGACCATCTTTCATGACGTCCTCAGAGATATCCCCCAGATTGATAAACATCTTTCCACCGGTAGTATTATTCTGATTAAACACTCCGTCAAGCACTCTTCCATTTTCACCTTCAATAAATGGATCCAAAAGCCAAAATTCAATGTAGTCGATGTTGGTTCTGTCAAAATCCACCTCCGTGGTGATTGCTTTGGTAATCGCACCATAATTCCGCCTAGGATTTGGAAGGAATCCTTCAAAAGTCAAATCAGGATTGTAGTTATACATTCCCCGTTCACTTGGGAAATATGCAAATTCAAATAATGGCTCCGGAACGATGATTACTTCTCTGTCTTGTTGTTGGAAAATCTCCTGTGGAAGGACTCTTCTCACGTAATGATTTCTCCGATCCTCTCTAGTGATATTACTTGGTACTCCTACGCCACCGTCACGGTAAAAAATATTATCGATATTATACCAAGCTACTCTTGCTCTTCGAAAAGCTGAGCCAAGATTGTCCTCTGTTTGATTGCTCAGATCAAACCGATTATCGATAGTCGCAGGTGTAGATCCTAGTTTCCAGTTTTGATTGGCAGCACCACCAAGATTAAAAGGGGTGACAGCGGCTTCAAAGTCGTCAATGTAAGATGCTTGTTCGCCATTCACGCGGTTGGAAGTGCCGGGAATCAGGTGTGCAAATTCTCCGCTAAACTGAACTACTGAGGTTTCTTTCGTATTCGTGAATGGAAGTGCGTCTGCTAGTTTGGTTAGAAACCGGGATTCGCTGCTGTAATTGGCGTCCAATCCCCACATGCTATTTCGCAGAGTCTCATTACCTGTAGCGATTCGAGTGACGTTTGGTCGTTCGTTGAGAAAAAGAAAAGTACCTCCGAGGTTGAATTTATCACTAACCAGATAGTCCAATCTGGTACCCAATAGACTTCTCGTCTGAAAGGATACCAAATCTGCTTTTTCAAAACTGACATTGATTTGCTTCCCGGACTGCAAGATGGCGTCATTAATGATCACCAGTCTGCCGGTATTGTAATCTACTGTGAAATCGGTTCCCTCTGAAAGCGGAATATTCCCTGCCTGAACGATGACAGATCCAGGTGAAATATTCAAACCTGGAAGTTGAATCTCACTGGACGAACCTGACGTCAGTCGACCTTTCAAAAAGTATTTATTTAATCGGGTGATTAGTTCTGCATCCGCCTGCGTGGTCTGGTATAAAGTATCGTAGACGTATTTATTCTTAAGTATGGCTTCCGAGGGCGTAAATTTCTTTTCCAGATTTGATCCAAAAGGCTCCAACACAGGAAATACCAAAAGACCCCGATTAGTCAAAATCGTCAATCCTTCGACAAAATCGAAATTCCCATCAGGTGCAGGATCATTTTGAGGGTTGAGATTATCCAACCCGGTCAGCCGAATAAGCGGGATGTCTTTGATATTTTGCCCCTCTAGCAGCGAGGGATTATCCAAGCCAGTCCGGTCATCTCGATAGATCACCTGTAGCTGAAAGCCATCTCTCAAAATTTGATTTGCATTGAGGGAATAAATATTCTTCATCATCAGATCCCAAGTCGGAATTTGAGTATTGATTCGGGCAGGCCGAAGGAGCTTCATGAAAATCATTTCATCTTCTGGACGATTTTGATAATCTTCAGTAAGTTCTCCTACTTTATAGACTTGTCCATTATACGTGTATTCGTAGGAGACTGCCAAAACCTCATCGTTTTGAAGTCTTCTAAAAAGCGAAACGTATCCTAGTTGATGATTGAAGAAAAATTCAGTTTCATCTAATTTTCGAGCGCCATTGATCTGCTCAAAATCGACTCCTTTACGCAAGCCCAGACTGGATTCTATTGCCCTGGATCCGGTGTCAAAAGGGCGAAACGCCGGATTATTTGTGATCGAAGCGAAAAGATTGTTGGCATTATTAGCTGCTGGAGAGCTGGGATTTGCGGTTCCGATGGCTGGATTATTTGGGTTCAACAGCACTCGGCCTTCGCCCAGATCTACGAATCCTGCAAAGTTCCGGAGGGTTTCCGTATTTGTCGCTCTATTCATAATGTAGACTTCGATTCGAGTGATATTTACGCCTGACAAAACCTGCGGAAGCCCTCTCAGCCAGCGCTCATAATTGTCTCTAAAAAAATGCGAAAGAAAAAAGTGTCTATTTTCATCGTATTTGGATGCTTGAATATCGAAAGTCCTTCCTTGGCCGTTGGCATCGATCACCAAGTTGTCTCGCCGGCCTCGCTGTGTGGAGGCTACTGCGGTGACGTTTAGCTTGCCAAACTGCATTTGCGTTTTCACTCCAAAAAGATTCTGAGCGCCTTGGATCAGTCGATTTTGAACGGGCATACTGACATTCCCGATTTCAATTGATTTGATGATATCTTCTTCGAAACCGTTGAACTCTACTTTCAACTGATTTTGGAAATCAAATGAATTATTGGAGTCAAAGTTTGCACCTATCTTAACTTTTTCACCCAAGGATCCATTGACAGCCATTTGGATTTGCTGGTCAAAGTTGAAATTTCCGTTTTGTTGCTGTCTTATCGGAAGGGCAGGGTTATCAATTCTTCTGAAAATCGCCCCAAAATCGAGATTAACATAACCTGAGGGCACGATATTGATTTCACTGCCTCCAAATAATCGGTCAAAAGTCGGGCTGATCGTCAAAGGAGGAATCAATCCACGGCCTTCTACAGCACTCTCTCCGTCCCCACCTCGGGCTCTGCTTCTCCAGTAATCTTGTCGGACTTTGTACTCTTGTATTTTAGAAAATTCCTCAAAACCATATTCTTGTTGATTTCCGATTCGGGTAGAGTCCAACTCATCCACCATACTGTAGCGAAGTGTGGAGTCGACCAATACTTCAATGTTTTGATTGACTGGCGATGGTTTCGAGAATGGGTTTGAGGATTTTAAAAAAGGGTTGCGGCGGGGGTATAGTGGATTCGTCCTCAGATTTTGCCAAAGCAAATACGAGGGAGTCATTCTTCTAAGATTCAATGAATCAATCCGGGACTGAGTACTGTCAGGACTGGTCTGTTGAGCCTTGGAAGTGGTAAAGGCGAGCAGGAGGCCAAGGAGGATGAAATATTGTAGGCCGCCTGCAAGAAACCTTCGCCTGAAAAAAGTCAGTATCTTCCGAAAGTTCAATACAGCTTCGAATTATGGTGTCTTTAAAGATGCTTTAATTAAATCTTCTAATGAAATTTCCCCTACTGTTTTTTTAAGAACTGAAGCTATGTTTTTCTCAGCCGCAGTTTTTTGAAAACCAAGGGTAATCAGAGCTTGTAACGCTTCCTCACGTACTTTATTACTAGACTTTAGGAATCCAAGTGCAGAAACAGATGCCTCGGATCCGGATTTCCCAACTTTATCTTTCAATTCCAAGATGATTCGTTGCGCGGTCTTTACCCCAATGCCTTTCACATGTTGGATCGTGGCTACGTCGCCAGACAGAATAGCGTGCTCTATCTCTTCGGTATTGAGCGAAGAAAGGATCATCAATCCGGTATTTGGACCTACGCCATTGATGCCTATCAGCAATAAGAAAAGCCGTTTTTCGTCTTCTTCTTTAAAGCCGTAGAGGGTGTGCGCATCTTCTTTAATATGCAAAAAGGTGAGGAGCCTAACTTGCTCCTCATCTTTTATCTTACTGTAGGTTTGAAGTGATATTTTCACCTGATAGCCAAGACCACCCACATCGATGATGACATAGGTAGGATCCTTGAAAGCCAATTTGCCGCTTACATAGGAGATCATTCTGAGCCGCTGGTTTGGGCATCAACAACTGCAATGGCAACCATATTGACGATTTCCCGGATGGAACTTCCCAGCTGGAGGATGTGAACAGGTTTATTCATTCCCAAAAGGATAGGTCCGATCGCCTCAGAATTACCAAGCTCGGAGAGAAGCTTATAGGCAATATTTCCAGAACTCAGATCAGGGAAAATCAATGTGTTTGCTTTCTTTCCGATCAACTTGGAGAAAGGGTACATGTCTCTTTGGATCTCTTCATTTATCGCCACATTTGCCTGCATTTCTCCTTCAATAATCAAATCCGGATATTTCGCTTTGGCCAGTGCTGTCGCTTTTGCTGTTTTGGTAGGGATGTCGCCTTGTGCCGAGCCAAAATTCGAATAGGATAGAATCGCAATTCTAGGTTCCATATTGAAGAATCGAACAGCATCGGCTGTCAATCCAATGATTTCTACCAATTCCTCAGCCGTTGGGTTGAGATTTACAGTAGCATCAGCAAAGAAGAACGGACCTTTGTCGGTATTCATGATATACATTCCCGCTACTCGCTTGACGCCATCTTTTACTCCTATAGAATGCAGAGTTGGAAGAATTGTCTTTGGATAGTCTCTGGTCAGGCCAGATATAAATGCATCGGCAGCTCCGGTTTCCACCATGAGCGCTCCGAAGTAGTTTCGTTGGGTGACTAATCGGTACGCTTCGGAAATGGTCATGCCTTTACGTTGACGCTTCTCGTAGAGAATCTCGGCAAACTTACTTACCATCGCTTTCTCCTCCAGTGGATCAATAATGGTAACATGAGCAAGGTCCAGTGAATTATCTTCGATCAACGCAAGAATTTTTTCCCGATTCCCGAGCAAGATTGGATTTCCAATCTTCTCATCACGGATGATCTGAGCAGCTTTTAGGATTTTTCGGTTATCTGCTTCTGCAAAAACTACCCGCTTTGGATCTTTTTTGGCTCTGGCAATCACTACAGACATTAATCGCTGATCAATTCCTATTCGCTCCTGTAATTCTAATTCATAAGCGTCCCAGTCTTTGATCGGGAATTTAGCCACACCTGATTCCATGGCAGCTTTAGCTACAGCTGGAGCGATTGTAGTTATTAACCGTGGATCCAGAGGCTTAGGGATAAGATACATTCTGCCAAATCCCATTTTACTTTCACCATATGCTTTGTTTACGATATCGGGAACTGGCTCTTTTGCGAGTTTGGCTATAGCCTTTGCTGCCGCCAATTTCATCGTTTCGTTAATAGCAGTAGCTCGCACATCCAGCGCTCCTCTAAAAATATATGGAAAACCGAGAACGTTATTTACCTGATTAGGATGATCCGATCGACCTGTGGCCATAATCAAATCTTCTCTAGCCGCAATTGCCAAATCATAAGGAATCTCCGGATCCGGATTTGCCAAGGCAAATACGATTGGATTGGCCCCCATTACTTTGATTTGATCTTGGGAGACGATATTACCGGCAGATAGTCCTAAAAATACGTCAGCACCATGCAATGCGTCTGTAAGTGTGTAAATATCTCGATCGGTTGAAAATTCTCTTTTGATATCATCCAGATCGGGTCTATCATTCCGAATAGCGCCTTCTTTGTCGCACATGACCAGATTCTCGCGCTTTACTCCGAGTGACATGTAGAATCGTGTACAAGAAACTGCCGAAGCTCCGGCTCCATTCACGACTAGCTTTATTTCAGAAATATCTTTTTCTACGATTTCCAGTGCATTGAGCAAAGCGGCCCCTGATATAATCGCTGTACCGTGCTGATCATCGTGCATCACGGGAATATTCATTACTTTTTTTAGCTCTTGCTCGATTTCAAAGCATTCAGGTGCCTTTATATCCTCAAGGTTGATACCGCCAAAAGTTGGTTCTAAGGATCTAATGATTTCGATAAGTTTTTTGGGATCTTTTTCATTGATCTCAATGTCGAAAACATCAATTCCTGCAAATTTTTTGAAGAGCACTCCTTTTCCTTCCATTACCGGCTTGGACGCTTCAGGCCCAATATCTCCTAGGCCTAATACTGCGGTTCCATTGGTAATAACAGCGACTAGATTACCTTTTGCAGTGTATTTGTAGACGTTTTCTACGTCTGCTGCTATCTCTTTACATGGCTCAGCTACTCCTGGGGAATAGGCAAGCGCAAGATCCATTTGACTGGAGAGTGGTTTGGTGGGGATTACCTCGATTTTGCCAGGCGAACCCTGCGTATGATAGTTGAGGGCGTCTTCTTTTCGAATTTTAATGGCCATAAAAAGCTAAAATTTTTTTTTGGATTAGGTCCCTTGGTCCTCCTCCCAACTTATATCTGTATTGAGAAGAATGGTCTCGATCTCTCGAAGGGCATCTCGGTGTACCTCATTTGGGTAAAACACGAATCCTTCAAGGTAGTAAAGTTTTCCCTTTTCTTCGTCGACCATCAGATAGCCTAGGTAGGTTCCACCCATGCTTAAGTTGTTGGTTTTCCAGGAAGCCCTGATTTCGGTGGTAAAATTATCATTTATCACCATGTTTCTGAACGCTGCCGGGATTTGTTTTTCAGTCACGACATAGCTGCTAGGATCTTCGGGATCTCCGAAAATTTGCGCCTTAGCAACGGAGTCTCTGAGCTTGAGGATGTTCTCAGGGAAAGTTTGGGCCTCATCCACATAATCTTCCACATGAAAAAATAAACTTATATCTGCTCGATTTGCATTTGGAGTGATCTGTCTGAGCCAAACAAACCCTTTTTCAGATTTTGCGATTTGATAGGAGGCAGGGACATTGATCTGTATTCCGACATTTTTTTTAGCTTCTGCAGCTGCTTCAGTATTTTTCCGGGCTAGGATGATTTTCTCCAGTCTACCTCTTTCTCTTACTTCAAATAGATTTTGAAGTCGTCCGCCATTTTTCTTCAGATTAGCAACCAGCTCTTTTTCATTATTCCCGAAGAGGTAAAGCACCTCTTGTCCTATGGCATACTCGTCTTCCATACGAAGGGAATAGATGCTGGGATCGTTCATAGCCTTCTCCTTGGACTCTTTTGAAAATTGTGCGTTGATAGCTTGGCTGGAGCCTCTCTTATCGTCAAAAGTGGTGACATAGACCAAATTGGTGGACATTTTCAACATCCTGGTCATTGCTCTTGGGTCCACTATATTGACTTTGAATTTGGCTTCCGAACGAAACATTCCCGGAAGATCTGATTCAAATACTGCCCGAAGTTCTTCGCCCACAGGACCTGCCCATTTCACTGAATCAATCACCATAATGATCTCGCCGATGGAGCCTCTGGCTTTGGGTTTTGTGCTATCTGCTTGACTCCCATCTGGGTTGCAGGATGATAATACAGCGATAATTAATACTGATGAAAGAAAGCTTAATATTATTCTCATGAGTTTGATTTTCTATACAAAGAACAAATTAACTACATAAAAATACTTATCCTTTTTTGAAGCATAATTTTCAATAGAGTTATAAAAAATTAACAAACCGGAGTAGTTAGGTCTAGCCAATAATCAGCTTCTGTCCAGGCTTTATATTGGAATTATTAAGATTATTCAGTCGTTTTAATTGCTCGACTGTTAGACCCGGATTTTTTTTGGAGATAATCCATAGCGAATCTCCGGGTTGGACCGTGTAGAAGGTCTGACCTGATGGGTTTGTGGTTACTTGAGCAATGGCTTTGGATTCTGTTGGAGCCACCTTCAACTGTTGTCCCACTCGGATCAGATTGGAGGATAAGTTATTCCATTGCTTTAGCTGAGTGACTGACACTCCATTTCGACTTGCGATCGTGCCAAGTACATCGCCTGACCTCACACGATAAGTAGCAAAATTGGCAGGAGAACTAGTATGAACTCTTTCAGTTGATTTATTCTCTACTGCCAGAAGCATAAGCGGATCATTATTTAAAGAGTCGCTGATCCAAGCCATATTTTCCTTGAGGTAGGAAGACTTGCTTTTCGGGATTTTGACCGCCATAGTTCGGTTGCTGAGTGGCACTTTTTTATTCTTTATTGAGGGATTTAACTTTTCCAAATCCGAAACACACAGATTGGTAAGTTCTGCAAGTTTATCCAAGCTGAAGGCTTTGTTGAACCTGACCTGCTCATGTCTTAGCGCGTAGGTAGGATCTTCCAAATGAAAATTATGCTTATCCAAGTGGTTTAAAACATAAAGCATTGCTTGGAATTGAGGAACATAGCTTCTGGTCTCCTTAGGCAAATAGTCATAGATTCCCCAGAAGGTCTTCTTACCTCCAGATTTTCTAATGGCTTTTCTGACATTTCCTGGCCCGCAGTTGTAAGCAGCCATTGCTACTTCCCAATCACCAAACATTCGATATAGGGACTTCATATATTTGGCGGCAGACTCAGTGGAGTGATCAGGGTCCATTCGGTCATCGACATCTGAATTTACCTCCATGCCATACATTTTACCTGTTGCCGGCATGAATTGCCATAGCCCCATGGCACCCATTCTGGATCGAATCTGTGGATCCAAACCTGACTCAATAATAGCCAGATATTTTACTTCCAATGGCATCTCATGCTTAGTCATTGTCGCATCAAAAAGTGGAAAGAAAAGCGCTTTTCGAGCCATCACCATTTTGGTATAATCTCGATTTCGGACAGTGAAATACTGAATAAATGAAAAAATCCGGTCATTCAATTCAAAAGACATTTCTACGTCCATTGCTTTGACTCGCTTATTGATCTCTTCGTAAGTAAAGTCCGGAATATATTCGTACTGATAATTGGGAAGAACTTCCGCCTCTAACATGGGAGAGGCTGCCACGGTCTGTTCTTCTTGAGAAAAAGCCTCCGTCAGTGGAATCATACAAGTAATCACTACTGGAAGGATCATGCTGCGCAAAGTATTTTTCATCGGTTCTTTAGGAAGTTAAATTTGTCAAATAATTACTAAAAGCATATAAATCAGCTTCTTTAAATGAGTTGGAGATGATTTGAAGTCCAATTGGCATTCCCTCGGCATCTATCCCATTTGGAATCGAAATGGCCGGAACTCCCGAGACAGAGGCTTGAACTGTAAACAAATCTTCCAAATACATAGCTACCGGATCTCCACTATGTTCCCCAATGTTGAACGCTGTAGTTGGAGTAGTCGGCATGATAATATAGTCAAAATCTGTTAAAAGATTTTCTGTGAAGTCCTTAATTAGTCTTCTGACCTTTTGTGCTTTGGTGAAATAAGCGTCGTAATAGCTCGCGCTCAGCACAAAAGTACCCAACATAATTCTTCTTTTGACCTCTTCCCCAAACCCTTCGCTTCGGGTTAGTTTGTACATGGTTTCCAAATTATGGGCGTTTGGAGTGCGATAGCCATATTTGACTCCGTCAAATCGGGAAAGATTTGAACTAGCCTCAGCAGTGGTGAGGATATAGTAGGTGGGTAAGATATAATCTAATAATGGAAAACCAACTTCTTCTACTTCATGGCCTTCATTTTTCAACTTTTCCAAGACCAAAAGTGTATTTGCTTTTATTTCTGGCTGAAGGGCAGCAGATTCGAGGGTTTCCTTGAGATAAGCTACTCTGGCTTTCTTCTCAAAATGAAGTAGTTCACTGTAGATCAAAACTGGTTTTCTGGACGAAGTGCTGTCAAATTCATCATGACCTGCCATGATTTGCATGATCAGCGCATTGTCTTTGACGGTAGTAGAAAAAACCCCAATTGTATCAAAAGAAGAAGCATAGGCAATCAAACCCCATCTCGAAACTCTCGAATAGGTCGGCTTCATACCGATGACTCCAGTAAAAGCAGCAGGCTGCCGTACTGATCCACCTGTATCTGTCCCAAGTGAAACTGTGCAAAGATTTGCCTGAACAGCTACTGCAGAGCCTCCGGATGATCCGCCAGGTACCTTGGATTCGTTAGCTGCATTGAGAACTTTCCCATGAATGGAATTTTCATTTGAGCTTCCCATGCCAAACTCATCACAGTTTAATCTGCCTATGATGATGGCATCTTCATCAATAAGGCGCTGGATAGCTGTTGCAGTAAATTGGGATTCAAATCCTTGGAGGATTTTTGAGGAAGAATTTACTTGATGTCCTTTGTAGCATAGGACATCTTTAATCCCGATAACCATTCCGGCGAGTTTG
>Ga0136559_1000026_pt1 | contig 52879 bp, 37 predicted proteins | sample AntRauMeHopE1496_FD_104633 | JGI IMG/M metagenome (GOLD analysis project Ga0136559, IMG submission 104633) | Saline lake microbial communities from Rauer Islands, Antarctica - Metagenome Hop E1 #496 | ecosystem: Environmental > Aquatic > Non-marine Saline and Alkaline > Saline | place... | reverse complement strand
ATCTCTCATTTCGACTTTGATAAGCTCAAGCAAGATTTGGAACACATCGTAGTCACTAGAACATTCGACTTTAATAAATACCCTGCCTTTGGCTTGTTATTTACTGAAACCAGTGAAGGGAATGAAAAAGAGTTGAACGACATACTAATCTCCGACTTAAGTAAGTATATTGTATTAAAACAGTGAATCTTACACCCCTAAAATTGACTCCAAGTTAGAATAAACTGAATAAAATTAATGCTAATCTTATTACTTGTTGTTTCTTTAAGGTGTTATAGCCAAAAATCTAGCAATGGAATAATGAATACATCAATAAGTAGCGGAATAGGTTTAGGTACAGTTTTAGCTGTTGTAGTTTGGGAAAGGAATAAATCAGTTTTATTAGCTTTTTTACACGGTGTTTTCAGCTGGCTATCTGTTTTATACTTTGTACTCACCAGAAAACCTGGAGAAAAACTTTAAAAACAGATAGAGTTTAAGTAAATCATACGAGGAAAAAATATGGAGTACGATTATATCATCATAGGGAGTGGTTTTGGAGGTTCGGTTAGTGCTTTACGATTATCTGAAAAGGGATATAAGGTTTTAGTCATTGAGAAAGGCAAATGGTACGAAGCCAAAGATTTCCCCAAAACCAACTGGAACTTTAGAAAGTGGTTATGGATACCCTTTTTAAGGTTTTTTGGTATTATGAAACTTTCCGTTTTCAAACATATCGCCATAATTTCTGGTACTGGCGTTGGAGGAGGCTCCTTGGTTTACGCCAACACCTTACCAACCCCTAAATCTGCTTTTTTCAATTCTGGAAGCTGGAAGGACTTAAACGATTGGGAAAGTGAATTGAAGCCTTATTACGATGAAGCTTTAAGAATGTTGGGAGCTACAAAAAATCCAGAATTATTTGACGGAGATTTGGGTCTTCAAAAGGTAGCCGAAAACTTAGACATCCAAAAGAAATTTGCCCCAACTCGTGTTGCCGTATTTTTCGGAAAACCAGGTCAAACCCAAAAAGATCCTTATTTCGATGGCCAAGGGCCAGAACGCTCTGGATGTAATTTTTGTGGAGCCTGTATGACGGGTTGCAGGCATAATGCAAAAAACACACTCGATAAAAACTACCTCTACTTCGCCCAAAAAAACGGCGCAGAAATACTGGCCGAAAATGAAGTTTATGATGTTAAACCTATCGTCACTAAAGACGGTTCTCAAGGTTATAATGTCTATTTAAAAAGCAGCACAAAATTCTTTAGCAAACGCAAAACACTAAAAACTAAAGGGGTGATATTCTCAGGAGGCGTTTTGGGTACGGTAAAATTACTGCTAAAACTTAAAAAGAAATCCCTGCCTAATTTATCAGATAAACTGGGTGAAGATATCCGCAGTAACAATGAAACCCTAGTAAGTGTTACCGGACTGGACAAAGACAAAAACTATTCGAAAGGGGTAGCCATAGGAAGTATCTTGGATACCGATGAAAACAGTCATCTCGAAATTTGCAGATATGGTGAAGGCTCCGATGCCTGGAAGCTAGCGCACTTACCCTACGTAACGGGATCGAATGTAGTATCGCGACTTTTTAAAATTTTCATAAAACTCTTAAAACATCCCGTTGATTATTTCAAGATTTATTTTGTGAACGGTTGGGCCAAAAACACAGTGGTTTTACTTTTTATGCAAACTCTAGACAGTACCTTAAAGTTTAAACGGAACGCTCTGGGGCAGATGACTTCAACAGTAAGTTCAGGAAAGGCTCCTACGCCTTTTATCCCGGAATCTATAAAGCTGGTTAAAGCTTACCGAAAAGCGATAAATGGAGTGAGTACCTCTTTTTCTTTAGAAACATTGGCGGGTATTCCTTCTACAGCGCATATTTTAGGTGGAGCCGTGATGGGAAAGAATCCTTCCTCTGGGGTAATCGATAAGGACAATAAAGTTTTTAATTATCAGAACCTTTATGTGATTGATGGGTCTATGATTTCTGCAAATCCAGGAGTAAATCCATCTTTAACCATAACCGCTATTGCAGAACATGCCATGCACCAAATACCGACAAAAAAAGTAAGCCAATTTGAAGAAGAATTACAAGTATAATATACTAATATACTCTTACTTATAAATCGACAAACATCAGGGATCAACTTTAAGCCCTTAGGTTCAGCTTTATTTATTAAATTAGACTTTACAAATCTGTGGACAGAATGAAAAATACAACAATCGACATCAACGAGAATATTATTAAAACGTATGTAGAGTCTTTAAGGCCAGAAGATCCTGTTATTCGTGAACAACTTGATTTGGGATATTCTTATGATGGAAGAATTGTAATACTTTATGAAATCCGACCTTTTTGGGACAACCCGAAAGAAATTCAACACATGGAATTTGCTAAAATTAGACTTTACAAGTCAAGACAAGAATGGAATCTATATTGGATGCGTGCTAGTGGAAAATGGGAGCTTTACGAACCATTTCCAAAATCAACTCATTTAGAACAGATGATCGACATCATAAAAGAAGATAAATATGGGTGCTTTTATGGATAGTTAAAAGAGAAATTAAGTAAGAATTCACTTCTATATTTTGAAGCTTTTCAAGATCACTTAAGTTTAAAAAAAGATTAAACCTTTAGACATTAACTGAAAAAGCGAATTATTTACTTTAAATTTATGAAATAAGTAATAATATAAATTAAAATAAATGAAAAAGTTAGGCTTATTGATAACAGTGAAAGCTAAAAAGGAAAAAAGAGATGATGTAAAAGCATTCTTATCTAATGCGGTAGATCTTGCAAGAGAAGAGAAGGAAACTATAACCTGGTATTCCTTTCAAATTGATGAGTCTACCTTTGGAATATTTGATACGTTTGAAGACGAATCGGGAAGAGAGGCCCACCTCAACGGAAAGATAGCTAAGGCATTAATGGAAAACGCTCCCGAATTGCTAGCTGAAGAGCCTTCGATTAAAAAAATAGATATTATGAGTAGTAAATAAGGCATCTTATCAAGACTTACAAAAAAATAAAAAGGTGACTCATTTTTTAAAAAAATGAGTCACCTTTTTTCATAAGCAACGGTGACTGTTGCAAACTTGATAACCTATACTAGGTTCAACTATGTGTAAGTACCCAGAGCTCTACTTCTTCTGAAGAACGCCAATGCGGATCTCTTTTCGTTTTTTGAGAGGCCGCTCCTACAGATTTTTTTAAACACTTTTCCAATTGAAATCTGTTTCCTTCAGCTAATTCTGTCTCTATAGGATGACCAGTAGTTACCTTTGTTATTTGCGCTAAATTTGAGAAGATAAGTACCAGCTTCCCGTCAGGCAATAGTCTTTTTTTGGCGGCAGTAAAAAAATCTGGAAATAAGGTTTCATTATAATAAATGGCATTGTCCATACTTCCCAAGTCAGGAGTTCCTGGTAACCAAGGTGGATTAAACACAATCAATTCAGTTTGATTTTCCCATTTCCCAAAAAGATTTCCAAAATCCAATTCGATCTTTCGAGATAGTTTTGTAGTTCCCATAAATTCCTTTAATCCAACAATAGCATTAGGATTTGTATCTGTTGCATAGACTTTTTGAAAGCCGTGTTGAACCATTTGCAAAGAGAGAACTCCGCTACCTACTCCAACATCTATCGCTGTTTTTTTTGGCCCTTTGTAGCGTTTCAACCAATTATCAAAAAGAACTAAATGCTCGAATCGTGTTGGAAAGTAGGTTCCGTAATACGGATGTATTTTATTTCGCAGTACAGGTATGGAAACTCCATTTTTGTACCATTGCCAAGCACTATTCAAGCCTTGTACTTGTGGAAAAGTCAAAAAGAAATGATTGTTTTCTGAATACAGTTTTTCTAACCATCCAATACTAGGAGATCGCTTTGCCACTATTTTTTGATCTATAATTTCCAGTAAAATGAGATTAGAAAGTCTAAAATACTCTGCGCGATAGGCATGCTGCTCTTTGAAGGATTTGTTAGGTAGTTTACGCTTCAGATAATTATGCAATTCCTTAAGAAGGGATATGCCGTCATTATAAAACTCAGTGATAAGTATGGATTCACCTTGTACTAAGTTCTCGATCGTAGACCTGACATTACTTTCACGTTGAAACGACTTCTGTTCTTCACTAATCGCTATCGGTTGTGGCTTATTTATTTCTAGTTCAGCACTCATAGGTTGGTTTACGTTTTTTTAAAAATAAGTATTCGTTCTGCTTAATTCCGCAATTTATAGATAATAATTTAAAACTTTTTTAGAACTCAATCAATTGCATCTAAACACAAAGTCTCTATTTTTGAACGGATTTTTAATCTTCCACTCTATGGCTTTAAACAAATGCTCAGTTATTTTTTTAAGTTTACTATTTGTATCCACCATAAGCCTTGCTCAAGTTAAGATTAGCTCTTGGAACATTAGACATTTAGGAAACTCTAAATCCAAAAGTGAAATTGAATTTATGGCAGAAACCTTGCGGGATTATGATGCTGTTGCCATTCAAGAAGTAGTCGCTGGAAATGGTGGTGCGCAGGCGGTAGCCAAACTAGCCGATGAACTCAACAGAAAAGGCTCACCTTGGGATTATGTGGTGAGTAACCCCACTCAAGGTGGAACTTATAGCTCGGAGCGGTATGCATTTCTTTGGAAAACCAACCGATTGAAAGTTGATAGAAAAGCGTGGTTAGACCTAGATTGTATCGAGGAGTTTGAGCGGGAACCTTATTTTATAAGATTCAAATTTGAAAATCAAGATTTCACGCTTGTGAATATTCACGCTGTTCCAAAATCTAAACAACCAGAGCGAGAATTAAAATATTTAAAGCTTTACCCCGAGCTTTATCCCGATGAGCACTTTATATTCTTAGGAGATTTTAATTTACCAGAAAGCCATAGTGTCTTTAATCCTTTAAAGTCTAATGGCTTTATTTCTGCACTGGTGAATCAAAAAACCAGTCTAAAAATGAAATGTAAAGCTGGAATTTGTCTGGCTTCAGAATATGACAATTTCTTTATAGACTCTAAAGCTTTTAAGATTCTAAAAACAGGCGTCGATTTGTTTTATGAAACATTCTCGGACTTAAAATCGGCTAGAATGATTTCAGATCATATCCCCATTTGGGTTGAATTTGATTTCAACTCAAATTAGTAATCGGTCACCGTCCCCCAATTTTCTCCACTTTTAATTCGGTAAAGTTGCATTTCTGAAATCCCAAACTGTTTAGCAATCATTTTCATACGAGTGCGACGGTTAGGGTCATGGATCTTGCGTTTAATAAGTCTTACCTTAGCTTCGGTGAGTTTGGAGTACGTCCGCTTTTTAGGTCTATTGAGATACTCTGGGTTAGTAAATTGGTGGTTTTCTTTCTCCTTTTTGGTTGCCCACTTTAAGTTTTCGACCTTATTATCTTTTTTGTCATAATTGAGATGAATGACATAGATCCCGTCACCTTGTTCCAGAAAATGTTGTGCAACCAACTTATGAACGTAACGACTGGTTGACTTTCCGTTCGCTTTTTGTTTCAGGGGAATGGTTTGGTACCCATTAATAAAAAACTCTTTGACCAACACCTCTCTAAAAGATTGGCATTTTATAAGCCTTCCATAGTTGGAAACCTTATACTTTTCGGTATCCGCAATCTTTTCGTCGAAGACCACGGGCTTCCATTGCTCGTTCCAGTAATTTCGAATCATTTTCTCTTTATTTTGAAATAAATCAATACTTAGGATGAGGAATTGATTTTCAAAAATAGATTTGAGTATGATGCAATTTAATCTATTCTTTTAAAATACTACTGATAAATTTACTTTTTAAAAAAAACCCATTCAAATGTTAAAAATTATAACAAAAGCAATAATTATTAACTTAAAGTTATATTAAAAACATAGATTGGTTTAACAAACTAAATAATTGATATGAAAAAATTTAAACAAAAAGCGCTGAGCTTTCTTGTGTTTTTTGCCTTTCTACCTGGATTGGTATTAGCACAAGAAACACTTACAGGAAAAACAATTGAAAAATCCACAGGTAACATTATACCATTTGTTAACGTGGTGGAAAAAGGAACCTCCAACGGGACGACAAGTAACATGAATGGTGAATTTTCTTTATCTGTGGAAAAGTTGCCCACAACTTTAAGATTCACCTATCTAGGATATGAGTCTCAAGAAATAAATGTCAGCACTTCTTCACCACTTACGGTTTCGTTTATTGAATCTGCTGCAGCTTTGGAGGAAGTGGTCATTACAGGTTTAGCGACTTCCGTAAAACGATCTAATGCTGCAAATGCGGTTTCTTCTATCTCTTCTCAGGAATTGGTAGGCAGGGCTTCTCAACCTACTTTGGATGGAGCTCTGGTCACTAGCCGCGAAAATGTAAATAGATTTGTCTTGGGAAGTACATTGGATTATGATATTTAACAAGGTTAAAACTCAAGTCAAAAAGCACAATTTAGATTTGGACTTGATTATTATCAGTTGCAAACAAGAACTTTGTTTCCTAAAGAACTCCAATTTATAGATCCAGATAACAGAGGAAGTCTTAGCTCAATCAGATTTAAGCGGCATATACAATGTTTTCGTTTATGACAATATTATAGCTAATGTAGATATTATTAGAAATGAAGAACTCGTTCTTCTTTATGCTGAAGCTTTACATATATCAAATCCAAGCAAAGCTATCGATGCTATTAATATTATAAGAAACGCGGCAGAGCTTGTTGATTATACAGGAGGGGATTCTCCAGCTGAACTCGTTGATGAAATTTTATTGCAACGGCGATATTCTCTTTTTGCTGAAGGTGGACATAGATGGATAGATATGAGACGTTTTAACAGACTCGATCAACTTCCAAATGACAGACCCGGGGATAATGTTTTCGTTCAGTTCCCAACTCCTGTTGCAGAAGGCAGATAGGAATTATAGTGACAACTTATATTTAAAAGCCTTGTGTTTAAAAACACAGGGCTTTATTTTTTTAAAATGTACTTAAAAGTTTAAATCCCAATTCGTCTATACGTGGGGCTTTAGGATGAAATGCAGACACATTAGTTAAGACAATAACAGCCTTTTGAATTTCAGGAATGACGAAAACAGAAGCAGAATAACCACCAGTTCCACCATTATGCCAATATAAATTATGGCCTTGCTCATCTTGCAAAATATGCCATCCTAAGCCAATCCTTAAATTTGGATTGACCAAAAAAGTAGGTAAGGTCGTTAATGAAAATGCATTTTCCGTATCCTCAAAATGGGCCTTAACAAATTTTGAAAGGTCGGCGGTAGAAGATAATACTCCACCAGCACCAGCAAGCACTCCCATTTCCCATACAGGTGTAGGGTTTCCATCTTGATCCAAGCCTTGAACCAAATTTGACTCAACAAGATTGCTGTCTAGTGTAGAATATTCCATCCCTAAGGGCTGAAATATTTTTTCTGAAAGTAAGTCGTCAAAGGTCTTATTTGTAGCATTTTCTAAGGCATTCGCCAGAATGCCTGCCCCCAAATTTGAATATTGATAGCTAGGCTCTTTGGTATATGTTACTTCCATTTCTGAAGTTAAGTAAAACTCCAGATCTTCTTCCGTATAATTAAGGTAAGGATTTTTGGGGTCTGCTAAAGCTAAGTTCAAATTTGAAGGAAGCCTTGGTAAGCCAGACGTATGGTTGGAAAGTCTTTCTAAGGTAATTGAAGTATTGACAAGTGGAAATCTAAAAAACTGCTGAAGCGAATCTGTTAATTTCAATGTCTTATCGATAACAAGACTAGCCAAAAGTGTGGAGGTGAAAACTTTGGTAACCGATCCAATCTGAAAAACCGATGCACTGTTATCTAATTTATTTATTGTGTCAGAGAATTTTACTTGCCCGTAATAGTAAGTGTCCTCGTGGTCAATTAATGCTACAGAAAATTGAGTTTGAGAGGGGAATTCAGTTAAGTAATTTTTTAAAGTTTGACGAATCTTTTCATCAAGACTTTGAGCGTATGAACTGAGGCCAAGCATCATCACCAAAGTGGTTAAAAAATATAATTTCATCCTTCTTAAGTTTAAATGAAAACTATGTGTTTCAAAAGAAAAAAAGAGTTTGAGATGGATTAAACAAACTGGTAGTCTGAAAACTTATCTTCAACCTCATCAAAAGCAGCAAATACATCTTCAGAATGATCTGAAGTTACCATTTTCATCCTATAGTCTTTGAAGTGTGGGATCCCCCTAAAATAATTGGTGTAATGTCGTCGAGTTTCAAAAACGCCTAGCTTCTCCCCTTTCCAATCGATGGCCATTTGTAAATGACGTCTGGCAATATCTACCCGTTCTGCCAAAGAAGGCGGTTCACAATGCGTCCCGGTTTCAAAATAGTGTTTTACCGCTTTAAAAAACCAAGGAGACCCTATACTTGCTCTACCAATCATTGCCCCATCAAGTCCATATTCATCTCGCATGAGTATAGCTTTTTCTGGACTATTTACGTCTCCATTACCAAAGACCGGAATATGCATCCGCGGGTTGTTCTTGACTTCTGCAATAGGTTTCCAATCTGCTTCTCCCTTGTACATTTGAGCTCTTGTGCGCCCATGAATAGAAATGGCTTTACAACCCACATCTTGAAGCCGTTCTGCAACTTCAAGGATTTTTATGGAATCATGATCCCAGCCTAATCGGGTCTTAACAGTTATAGGAAGATGGGTGTGTTTCACCATTTCTTCGGTGAGCTTCACCATAAGATCTATATCCTTCAAAATACCTGCTCCTGCTCCTTTGGAAACCACTTTTTTAACTGGACACCCAAAGTTGATATCTATAACATCCGGCTTGGTCTTTTCAACTATTTCAATAGACCTCAACATCGAATCGAGATTAGCACCAAAAATCTGAATACCAACCGGGCGTTCTCTTTCGTAAATGTCAAGCTTTTGTAGGCTTTTGGCAGCATCGCGAATCAATCCTTCAGAAGAAACAAATTCAGTATACACCATGTCTGCACCGTATTCCTTACAAAGCGCTCTAAAGGGAGGATCGCTTACGTCTTCCATTGGTGCAAGAAGTAATGGAAATTCTCCAAGTTCTATGTTATCTATCTTAGCCAAAATTTTTTAGTGTAAAACTACAGAATTATAAACAATTTCCATAAAGCTTTTAACACTGTAAAATATAAGCCTGTTAAGCCAAACAATTCCTTTATATTTGCAGAGATAAATTCAACTGCTTTTTAAGCATTTGTAGAGGACAAAGGACTATGAAGAATATTCGAAATTTTTGCATAATAGCTCATATAGACCACGGAAAAAGCACCTTAGCCGATCGTTTATTAGATTTTACAAAATCTGTGACAGAACGTGAACGAAAAGAGCAGCTTCTGGACACTATGGATTTGGAGCGTGAACGTGGAATTACCATAAAAAGCCATGCCATCCAAATGGTCTATAATTATAAGGGTGAAGACTTTGTCTTTAATCTTATCGATACGCCAGGACATGTGGATTTTTCTTACGAAGTATCTCGATCTATAGCGGCTTGTGAAGGAGCTTTACTCATCGTAGATGCCGCACAAAGCATACAGGCGCAGACGATTTCAAACTTATATCTAGCTTTAGAAAATGATTTAGAGATTATTCCAGTCCTCAATAAAGTAGATTTACAAAGTGCTAGCCCCGATGAGGTCACCGATGACATTGTAGATTTAATCGGTTGTAATCGAGAAGATGTCATTAGAGCAAGTGCAAAAAACGGTACGGGTATAGAAGAAATATTAAATGCTATTGTAGAACGTATTCCACCTCCAAAAGGAGATCCTGATGCTCCGTTAAGAGCTTTGGTTTTCGATTCTGTTTATAATCCTTTCCGTGGAATTGAAACTTACTTTAGAGTTTTTGATGGAAGCATTAAAAAGGGTCAACAAATTAAATTTGTCGCGACTGGTAAAAATTATTTTGCAGATGAAGTGGGGACTTTAAAATTGGTTCAGTTTCCCAAAAAAGAGATCAAAGCAGGAGATGTTGGCTACCTGATTACGGGTATTAAAAATGCAAAAGAAGTAAAAGTTGGTGATACCATTACCGACGCTGAAAATCCTACCAAAAATACAGTTGCTGGTTTTGAAGAGGTGAAACCCATGGTTTTTGCAGGGATCTATCCTGTTGAAACTGATGAATACGAAGAGTTGAGATCTGCAATGGAAAAACTTCAGCTGAACGATGCTTCGCTGGTTTTTGCACCAGAGAGTTCAGCAGCTTTAGGTTTTGGCTTTAGATGTGGTTTTTTAGGAATGCTTCACTTGGAAATTATTCAAGAACGCCTAGAACGTGAGTTTGACATGGTTGTTATTACAACTGTCCCTAACGTGTCTTATAATGCTTTCACCTTAAAAGATAAGAACACAGCTATTGTCGTTAGCAATCCAACCGATTTACCAGAACCTTCTTACTTAGACCGTGTGGAAGAGCCTTTTATAAAAGCTAGTATTATCACAAAATCCGGTTACGTAGGCCCTGTGATGTCGTTATGTATAGAAAAACGAGGACAAATTACCAACCAGACTTACCTCACTCAAGATCGTGTAGAATTGAGTTTTGATATGCCCCTAGCTGAAATTGTTTTCGATTTTTATGATCGATTAAAAACAGTTTCCAAAGGCTATGCGTCTTTCGATTATTCGCCAATTGGAATGCGAAAATCCAAGTTGGTAAAAGTAGATCTTCTATTAAACGGGAATAGTGTAGACGCCCTTTCTGCTTTACTTCACGCTGACAATGCTTACGATATTGGAAAAAGAATCTGTGAGAAACTAAAAGAACTTATCCCTAGACAACAGTTCGATATTCCTATACAAGCGGCAATCGGTGCAAAAATTATTGCTAGAGAAACTGTAAAAGCTTTAAGAAAAGACGTGACAGCCAAATGTTATGGTGGTGATATTTCTCGTAAACGAAAGCTTTTAGAGAAACAGAAAAAAGGAAAGAAACGTATGAGACAAGTTGGTAATGTAGAAATTCCTCAAGAAGCGTTTATGGCTGTTCTAAAATTAAATGATTAATTTTTTACATCTAGGGCATCTCTAAGCGCATTTCCTACAAGCATAAAGGCCATCACCAAACTCATTATTCCTAAACCAGGAATAATGGCTAGATAGGCTTTCCCTAATATAATATAGCTATAATGATCTTTGATCATGGCACCCCAACTTGGCGTAGGAGGTTGAGCGCCTATGCCTAAAAAGCTAAGCCCGCTTTCTATCAATATGGCGGCTGCAAAATTGGCCGCAGATATAACAATTACCGGAGCCATGATGTTAGGAAGTATATGTTTTGTAATAATTCTTTGATCTTTAAACCCTAAAGCTATTGCTGCTGTAACGTATTGTGAAGATTTTACACTCATCACTTGACCTCTAACCACTCTAGCCACTTCCACCCACATCGTTAAACCCACCGCGATAAATACCTGCCAAAATCCTTTACCTAAAGCTAGCGTTATGGCAATCACTAATAGTAAAGTAGGTATGGACCAAGTAACGTTGATAAGCCACATCACTACAGCATCGATTTTCCCTCCATAATATCCCGATATTGAACCTAAGAAAATACCGAGCACAAGCGATATCAACACTGAAATAAATCCTACTGAAAAAGAGATTCTTATCCCAATAAGCATCCGGCTTAGCAAATCTCTGCCATATTTATCGGTCCCTAACCAATAGGTTTTGGTGGTGACAAGGTTAGTTATATCTCCTTCGAAATCTATTTGAGATACGTCAATTTCATTTTCTAAAGCGGACTCTTCCATACCGTATTCGAGATAGTAGAGTTTATTACCTTGTGCCTTGTATGATTGAATAGGAATAATAGTATTCGCTGTTTTATCACCAAAAAATGATTTGGAGAACCAAGATTGCTGATCTTGATTAGGACTGGGCAACTCAATAACTTTGGTGGTAAACCCGGGGGATTTCGAATGAATACTCAACGCCATGTTATTGGCATTTTCTGAATCGTCTGGAGACAATAGGTAGGCAAAAACCCCTATTAATAAACAAGCGACGACGTACCAAAAACTTAAGACCCCCCAAATATTTTTTTTAAATTTTTGGAGGGCTAAGTGAGTTAAAGACGTATTTCTGGTCAAACTTCTAGAATTACACCTAATTAATCTTTTCTTGCTGCAAGTTTGATAGAACTTTCATCAACGTTTAAATCTTGAAGTACATTAATAGCTTCTTGTACATAAACATCTTTCGACAAACTCTCGTGCCATCTCTTTCTCTTTTGGGTTAAAGATGAATCTTGAGCCATAAGAGACTCTTCATAAGGCAAGGAGCTATAGGTGAGATCTGTTTTGTAATTATTGATATTATCAAACTTTTCAGACATATTTTTTACCTCTGCCATTTCTTTGTCATAGCTGTCATAGTTTAAACTGTATGAGTTTTGATTTCTTTGTGCATTGATCCATTTTGCATTTTCATCTATCAATTGGATTTGAGCATTATTGGACAAGCGATCTCTACTTGAAGCAATTACCTTTTCAAGATTAGAATACCCTCTCCACGTTTTATAATCTGCAGGAGCAATTTTGTCCCATGGCATTGGGTTTTCATAATCCCTTTCGCCAATATCGATATAAGAATATCGGTCGGGAACAGCAACATCACTTTCAACACCCTTAAGTTGGGTTGATCCCCCATTGATTCTGTAAAATTTTTGAGTCGTAATTTTAAGAGCTCCCATGTCTCCAAATGTGCTATTATTTCTCATCCAACGATTAAGATCTACAACATTCTGCACAGTTCCTTTACCATAGGTTTGCTTGCTGCCAATCACAACAGCTCTACTGTAATCTTGCATAGCCGCTGCTAGAATCTCCGAAGCTGACGCTGATAATTCATTTACAAGGATAACCAAAGGTTTGTCCCAAATCACATCGGCATCGGTATCTTTTAAAACTTCTGTATTATTTTTTGCATCTCTAACTTGAACCACGGGTCCATTTTCAATAAAAAAGCCTGCAATATCGACTACCGTAGATAAAGAACCACCTCCATTATTTCTGAGATCTAACACTAAGCCTTCTGCACCAATTTCGTTAAGACGAATCAATTCTTTTTTGATATCTGAAGCTGCATTTCGTTCATCATAATCTTTCATATCAAAATAAAATTTAGGCAAATTGATGACACCATAAGACTTTCCGTTTTTTATAACTGTTGAAGATTTAACATAGGTTTCTTCAATCTCTACAACATCTCTTGTGATGTTAATCGTTTGAGAGCTTCCATCTACTTTTTTTACGGTTAATGTTACTTTGGTGCCCTTAGGCCCTTTGATGAGATCCACCGCGTCGTCGAGTCGCATTCCACGAATGTCTACTGGTTCTTTTTCATCCTCTTGTTTTACTTTTTGAATCAAGTCGCCAACTTCAAGCTCTCCATTAGTCCATGCTGGACCTCCAGAAATGACCTCAACAATCTTTACGTTGTCTCTTTGTTTTTGAAGCCTAGCTCCAATTCCTTCTAGTTTGCCAGACATCGAAATATCGAATCTGTCTTTGTCTTGTGGAGCAAAATAATTTGTGTGTGGATCGAATTGACTGACCACAGAATTGATGTATAAGTTGAACCAATCTTTTCTTTCGAGATTAGACATGGCATCAAAATAATTTTCAATAGATTCCTTGGTGATCTCACGAGCTTCTATCTCCAGCTCTACATCAGATTTTTTGTCTACTTCTTCACCATTTTTGATTTTCTCCGCCTGTTCTTCTTTAAGATCATGGAACGAAGAAAGTGTTGAAAACTTGAATTGTTGTCTCCATCGGTTCTTCAATTCAGATTTACTAGAGGCATAGTCTAGTTTTTCATAATCTGTATTAATCACCTCTTCTTCTTGAAAATTGAAGGGCTTTTCGAGTAATTCTGAGTAAAATCCTTTAGCCTCTTCCATTCTTTGGGTTAGAATTTCGACAGTAAGGTTGAAAAAAACTAAATTTTTATTTTCAATCTGATCATCAATCTGAGTTCTAAAAGCTTCAAAATCTTGAAAATCACTAGCTAAAAAATGTCTTTTAATAGGATCTAAACCTTGGATGTAATCTTTGAAAACAGCCTCAGAAAATTCATCATCTATCTCTTTCATGTCAAAATGGCCTTGCTCAATCACGTAGGTAATGAGCTCAATAAGGACTTTATCTTTATCTGAATCTTGATCAAAATCTTTAGTTGTAAAGCTACAAGACGTGACAGACAGGAGAGTTACTAGTAATAAAATAATAAAATTGCGTCTTACTTTGTATCGTTTCATCGTATTAAAATTCATTAAAACTTAAGTTTGCTAATGTAATATCTTCTAATGTACAGTAAAAACTATACCACATTTTTTAATGCTAGCTAATAATTTGTTAAACGTCGTAATTCATTTTATAACGAGATGAAATGATTATTTTAGCTCCATGAAAATGAAATCTATGCAAACAGAAAACAAACCTTTAATATTAGTTACGAACGACGATGGCATCACTGCCCCTGGCATAAGACATCTTATACAGATTATGAAAACTATTGGAGAAGTAGTTGTCGTTGCTCCAGACAGGCCACAAAGCGGAATGGGGCACGCCATAACCATCAGTGACAATTTATATTGCGACCCAGTTACCATCGATAAATATTCTCAAGTCAAAGAATATTCTTGTTCAGGTACACCAGCGGATTGTGTAAAAATAGGAACCCAAGAGATCCTAAAAAGGAAACCAGATTTATGTGTAAGCGGAATTAACCACGGGTCTAATTCCTCCATAAATGTTATTTACTCCGGAACGATGAGTGCTGCGGTGGAAGCAGGAATAGAAGGAATACCTGCTATTGGTTTTTCTCTACTAGATTACTCGATGGAAGCTAATTTTGACCATACGACTAAGTACATAAAACGCATTACTAATAATGTCATCCAAAATGGCCTTCCTAAGGGAGTGGTACTTAATGTCAACTTCCCTAAAGCTGGAGAAGAAAAACTAAAAGGTGTAAAAATCTGCAGACAAGCCAAAGCCTTTTGGAGAGAGCAATTTGACAAGCGACAGAGTCCGCAAGGGAGAGATTATTATTGGCTATCAGGAGAGTTTGTAAACGAAGATCAAGATGGAGGAACAGATGTTGAAGCTCTAGAAGCTAACTATGTGTCTATTGTCCCGGTCAAGTTTGACCTTACAGCACATCAATTTATTGATGATTTAAAATCGTGGTCCATCAATGATTAAAAAAGAAATTGCCATAGGCTTCTTAATAGGAATCACTGCAAATCTCGCAGGCATGTTTCTGTATATAAGCATCATCATGCAAAGGGAGTTTGAAGTGGTTCTCAGCAAAGCTTCGGAAGAAGGTGTACTTGGAAGCATTATTGCTTTGGGTGCTATTTTAAACTTTTTGCCGTTTTTTGTGTTTATTAAAAAAAAGCAAGATTATAGAGCACGCGGGGTACTCATGGCTACTATTTTGAGTGCAGTTATTATTCTAACCACTAAATTTATTTGATACATGTATAAACAATCATTTGAAATTCGCTGGAGCGATCTGGATGCTAATAGGCATTTAGCGAATTCTTCCTATCAGAATTTTATGAGTCATACCAGAATGGCTTTTCTGGTTGAAAATGGCTTTTCTCAGCAGGAATTGGTAAAGCATAATATTGGTCCAATTGTATTTTATGAACACATCTTCTATTTTAAAGAAATAAAACCTGAAGACAAGGTAAGGGTCAGTTTAGAACTAAAAGGCCTGAGTGAAGACGGCATGTTTTTTCAATTTGAACATAATTTATATAACCAAAAAGGGGAGAATTGTGCAAGATGCGATATGATGGGATCGTGGATTGATCTCAAATCGAGACAACTCACTGCTCTTCCAGAGCATCTGCTATATCCCTTAGAACATTTAACTAAAACAGAGGATTATAAAGTACTGACCAAAGATGATACTAGGAAATTTGGAGTGAAACCAAAGCATCTCGATAAAGTTTAGGCACCCTAAAATTTAATAAGCAAAAAAGGTTCAACGTGATGTTGAACCTTTTTTATTCTAAAAAAGCTTAATATTTATAATTGTGGTAATAAAACAGTATCAATCGCGTGAACTACACCATTAGCGGCTTGAACATCAAACACAGCGATAGTGCTTACTCTACCATTGGGATCTGTTAAAGTTCCAGCGGAAGCATCTACCGTTAAATCCGCTCCCAATGTAGACACAGTTCCATCCATAAGATCGGTTGATCTTACATTAGCTCCTGCAACAACGTGGGTATTCAAAGCAGCAGTTAAAGTAGCTGGATCTATATCTGCAATTCCTTCAACATTCAATTCGGTGAATAAATCATCAAAAGCTGAATTAATTGGAGCAAATACTGTGAATGGAGCTGGGGCAGTTCCATTTGGAGTAGATAGCGTCTCCACATAATTTTGGGCTGCCTGACCATCATCTGTAAGCGCACTTACCAGACTACTAAAATTAGGGTCTGCCGTTGCAAAAGTGACTACGGTTGGTAGGCCTATTACTGCGTCAACGATATGTACAACACCATTTGCCGCTACATTATCTGCTGCTGTTACAGAAGACACACCATTTAATCTTACGCCATTATCTAAGTTGATATAAAAGCTCAAGTTGTTTTCAGTATCACCAAACGTAGCAAGAGAATTGGTATAACTTGTCGTTAAACCAGTAGAGAGTGCGGTTCCTGTTAAAACGTGATTTAACAAAACTTGAGTTACCACTTCCACTGGAAGATCTCCTAAAGCTGCACCATCCAAGAATGTATCGAATGCAGCGTTGGTTGGAGCAAAGACAGTATACTCGCTCGCCCTGTCGTTTAAAACATCATCAAGACCTGTCAATTGCAATGCAGCAAACAAACTAGACAAGTTATCATTCATCATAGCCAATCCTGTAATTGTTGGGTCAATAACATCAACTATCTCTTGTGGTAATAACACCTTGTCTATAGCATGTACTACACCATTATTGGTTTGCACATCTACTATTGCAATATTGGCATTTACCCCTGTAGCGTCTATAACTTGAGCTCCATCTGATAAGTCAAATCCTAATTCTTCGCCTTGCAAAGTTGCTGCTGTTAACCCTGTTGTAAGATCACTTGATCTTACGTTAGATCCAGCAATAACATGATATTCTAAAATGATAGCTAAAGTTGCAGGGGCAACATCATTCAAACTTGTAGCACCAAGAGCGCTCAATAGGTCATCAAAAGCAGCATTGGTTGGGGCGAAAACTGTAAAAGGTGAGCTTTCTGAACCTGAAAGAATATCTACATAATTGGTTTGATCTGTACTCGCTGCGATTAAAGCACTTACTAAAGTGGAAAATTCAGGATTTGCAATAGCTTGGTTAGTAACGTCTGGAAGACCTATTACATTTTCAACAGCATGTACAACGCCGTTAGAGGCTACTATATCTGCTTGAGATACAGAAGCTCCACCGTTATTAGCTCCACCATTGATGACTACTCCATTTTCAATATTTATAAATAAGCTAAGGCCTGCATCTGAAGCCGAACCTGTTGCCAATGAAGAAATATACCCAGTCGTTAAATCGGTGGATAAGTTGGTTCCAACGACGACATGGTTTAATAGAACTTGTGTTAACAAATCTACGGGAACTTCTCCAAGGCTTGAAAATCCATTAGCTTGAAGAAAAGCAGTAAAAGCAGTATTATTGGGAGCAAATACAGTATATTCTTCAGTGCCGTTTAGTACTCCTACAAGTCCCGCAACTTCCAAAGCCGCGCCTAAAGATGAAAAATCATCATTTTCAGAAACAAGACCTGCAATAGTTGAATCTCCCTGAGGAGGAGTTGGAGCATCATCATCGTCTGAACATGATACGAATGTTGTAGCAAGAAACGCCACGAGCAAAAATTTTGATAGTAATTTCATAGTTTTTTATTTAATTGTTTCATGCATAAGACAAACACAACTCAAAAGTTACTACCCTGAAAGTTATTTTTAGCATATATTTAACAAATAAGAGTATAAAATACTAAAGAATACTTAATGAAAATAAAAGATTTATTCACTATTCACAATAGGAAGGCGAAGAATCCAGCATATCAATAAATTCTTGGTTGTCATTAATAACTATTTCATGAGAAATTTTATTAAGAATTGAAATAGGATAGTCTATTTCGTAAACATCAGAATCGTGAAGATTTTCTAGATATAGAAAAATAGCTTTGTTATTGAAGAAATGATGCGTTTCAAAAGAGGAGTCTACGTCATTGAAATCTTTGATAGTTAAAGGAAATTCTATTGAGTAACAATTAAAAGCCGTGATACTTTGAAAATCGTCACACTGATTGATCAATGCATTTAATTCAGGAATAGAATTTACCTCCTGAATGATGTAATCACTGAAGACTATAGAGACAGGAAACACAATCTCAATAGTATCGTCTACTCTCAAAAGATTAAAATCTTGTGCTGAATTAAAAACTCGGAGTTGATCATTGATGTTTAGTTCATAAGGGAAAATGAGACTAAAACAGAAAGCATTGTCTATAAGATCGTCAAAAGAAGCATTGTGAGAAGTAATAGATTTAATTTTAGAGGAAAGATCTGATGACTGGTATAAAGAATTTTCATCTTCTACAATTGGAGCATCGTCTTCATAGCAGCTCACCATTAAAATGGGAAGCAATAAAAAGATAATCGATTTATAAAATTTGACCATATTTTTTTTGTTCACATTAATAAAACAACTTAGGACTTATAATTCCTACCATATTAAACTTTTTTTATAATTTTGAATTCATGAAAAACGCAAAACCTTTATTTGAAAATACCTGTGAAAAAACTGTATTTTCAAAACTTCACGCAAGGTATGCAAAAGATTTACACGATTTTATTTACTATAAATTTGGCGAACAGTATAACCCTAAAGACAAAGTTCAAGAAGCTTTTATGAGACTCTGGGAGAATTGTAAAAAAATATCACCTGACAAAGCTAAAAGTTACTTATTTTCGGTAGCGAACAACACCACTCTTAATACAGTAAAGCATAGAAAGGTAGTCTTAAAATATGAGTCGAATGCTTCAAAAAATAACTCGAATATTCAAGACCCTCAATTTTTACTTGAAGAAAAAGAATACTTAAATAAATATCAAAAGGCATTATCCAAGCTTACAGAAGAAAAACGAGTCGCTTTTATACTCAATAGAGTAGAAGGGAAAAAACATAAAGAAATTGCAGAAATGTTGGGGATTTCCAGAAAAGCTGTTGAAAAACGAATCTACTCTGCACTGAGACAACTTAGACAAGATATTGATGGAATTTAACAATTATAGAGTAGGAGATTCCGTGAGTAAATTGTCTTATAAGTAATTAAATTGCTATGAAAGAGGACTATTTAATTGGAAAGTGGCTCAGAGATGAGCTCACTTCAGAAGAATGGGAGGCGTTTAAAAAATTAGACGCCTACCCTTCTTATGTCAAAATCTCCGAAAAAGCAAAACTCTTTAAGGCCCCTGAATTTGATGTTCAAGATTCTCTTACTAAACTTGAATCTAACCTTCACCAACCTGCTCAAAAAACGCCCTTCAATTTTTACAAGACCATCGGTATTGTTGCAGCTATATGCATCATAGTATTTTCGGCTATTAAACTACTCAATCAGACTTCATATTCAGAAAGCATAAAAACTCAAGTTGCTGAGACTAAAACTTTGAGTCTGCCAGATGACTCTGAAGTGAATTTAGGCGCTAAATCAATTATACAATTCAACTCTTCAACTTGGGCAGAAAAAAGGGTTTTAGATTTGGAAGGAGAAGCTTTCTTTAAGGTCTCTACAGGAAAAGTATTTACAGTAAAAACAAGCTATGGAAGCATTCAGGTGTTAGGCACACAGTTTAATGTAAAGTCGAGACCTTATGGATTTGAAGTGACTTGCTATGAAGGTTCTGTAGAAGTAAGCCTCAACACCAAAAAATATATTCTACAACCCAAAGATGCTTTAAGTTTCGTAAAGGACAAAATCTCTAAGTCTAAAACTTCTTTATCGAAGCCAAGTTGGATCAATAAGACTTCACAATTCCAAAGCACTTCGCTAGAATCGGTTTTACAAGAATTTAATCTCTATTACAACATAGAGTTTGAAACCTCAGCCATCAATTCTTATAGACTCTATACTGGAAGTTTTGTCCATAATGATCTAGAAAATGCCTTGAAATCCATTACTTTGCCTTTAGATTTGACCTACCAGATAAATGGTAAAAAGGTCATATTGTCTAAAAAGTGAGATTACTAAATTTACATTCTTTTTTACTTATCCTTTTGAGCTTAAGTAGTTATGGCTACGCTCAGAACTCAACTCGTGAACAAGGTTTAGAGGAATTTTTGAGAACTATTGAGAGTCGATTTGAAGTTAATTTTTCTTATGCCGATGACCAGATAGAAAACCTTATTGTAACTCCCAATTCTTCTTTGAATTCACTAAAAGATTATCTCAACTTTTTAGAAAAATCCTCTCCTTTTGTATACGAACAGCATTCCGACAAAAACATACTCATCATTCCAAATGAGAATGAATTTGAACTGTGTGTGATCGTAAAAGATGAATTAACTCAAAATCAATTGACAGAAGCATTGCTTAAGGTTGGCAACTACCTTTACAAACCAAATGCTTATGGCCAATTTAAAATCCCTGTAAACACTAAAGAAATTGACTTAAAGATTAGGGTGAAGGGCTACGCTCCAGAGTTAAAAAGAGTCATACCCAGCGAAACAAAATACTGCATTGAAGTTATGGTTCCCCCTTTTTCCATGGTGCTTGAAGAAATTATCCTAACTAATTATCTAACAGGAGGCATTCAAAAATATCGGTCTGGGATTTTAAAGCTCGATTATGAAAGCTTTGGATTGTTACCTGGATTGGTAGAGCCAGATGTTTTACAGAGCATCCAAGCGCTTCCTGGCATAACCAGCCGCCAAGAAAGTGTGTCCTATCTTAATGTAAGAGGAGGCACTCATGATCAAAATTTATTTTTGTGGGACGGTATAAAAATGTACCATACCTCCCACTTTTTCGGGATGATTTCTGCCTTTAATCCCTATATGACCAAAAGCGTAAAATTGATCAAAAACGGAACGTCCTCACGATATGGTGATGGAGTTTCTAGTGTGATCGATATGCGTACTAAAGATTCTATTGCAAAGTCTTTTAAAGCTGAAATTGGAGTGAACCTCATTAGTGCTGACGTTTATATTGAAGCTCCTTTAATGTCTAACTCTTCTATCGAGTTTTCTTTTAGAGAATCCATCAACGCTATTTGGGAGAGTCCAACCTACAATCAATATTTTGATAAAATCTTCCAGAACACTGAAGTTACGGACGAAACAAATCCTACCTCTCAACAAAATAATGAATTTATATTTTATGATGCTTCTTTGAACTACAAACACAAACTCACTGAAAAGGATTATATAAAAGGTAATTTGTTTTACACAAACGATGAATTTTCTCTTAACAGGTTTGAAATCTTAGGTAATAGAATTAATACAAGGTCTAGCGAACTCGAACAAACCAATGTAGCTGGTGGAATATATTATAATAGGAACTGGTCTGAAGCTACAAAAACTGAAGTTCAGTTTTATACTTCCAAATATAATCAAAACTCTGTCAATACGAATTTATTGAATGACCAAAGCCTAGAGCAAATCAATGAAGTAAGAGAAATCGGAGTTCGTGTTAATCTAAAAACCAATTTATCTTCAAAGCTTAATCTAGAATTTGGATATCAGTTTAACGAGACTGGGATTCTCAATTCAGAATCTATCGATAATCCAGGGTTTTTAAGAGAAACTCAAAACTCTATTTTAACGAACAGCCTTTATAGCCAGTTAAACTATCTGTCCACAAATAAAGACCTCAGTGTAGAATTTGGAGGAAGACTTAATCATTTTTCAAAATTTAACAAGGTGGTAATTGAGCCTAGATTTAACTTAAGTTATAAAATAGTGGATCATTTTTACCTGGAAGTCCTAGGTGAACAAAAAAGCCAAGTCACCTCTCAAATTATCGATTTACAAACGGATTTTTTAGGTGTTGAAAATAGAAGGTGGGTCCTTTCCAATCCTAATAACCGACCAATTATACAAAGTCAACAAGTCTCGACTGGACTCAATTACGTAAAACCAAGTTGGTTTATCAATGCAGATGTCTACTACAAACACGTAGAAGGAATCACCACGCAAGGACAAGGTTTTCAAAATCAGTTTCAATTTTTACAAGTCCATGGAAGTTATGAAGTAAAAGGAATTGATTTTTTAATCAATAAAAATTTCGATCCCATTTCTGGATGGGTAAGCTATTCCATATCCGACAATTTTTACCATTTTGACGCTTTAGACCCCTCGCGTTTTCAAAACAATCTGGACATACAACATGTGATTTCTTTTGGTTTGAGTTACGAGAAAAAGGGCTTAAAATTATCTACTGGATTTAACTGGCATTCTGGAGCTCCTATTACGCTTCCTATAGAAAATCAAGGCGTGAACCCTCAGCAAATTCTATTTCAAAGGCCAAACGCGGAGCGATTACCCGATTACTTTAGGTTAGATTTGTCAACAACCTACAACTTTGCCATTTTTAAAAATGTGAATGCTCTTGCTGGTTTGTCCTTCTGGAATATGTTTGGAAATTCGAATATATACGATCAGTTTAATCGGTTGGATGAAGAGCAAAATATCCAAACCCTTCAACAACAAGGTTTAAATTTTACACCAAATTTTGTGTTCAGACTTAAGTTTTAATAACCTCTAAAGGTTTTTCTCTAAACATCAACTATTTTAGGAAGAATTATTTTATTACAAAAGTTACAACTTTAGTATATTTAAAATCTTAAATCGCAATATAAATTGAACTTGAGAAAGTATTCCTTAAACTTTTCACTCAAACTCAAGTCTTATTTATACTTAGAACTCTAATTTAATTAATGACTATGAAACAAATTCTATTTTTTACCACCTTTCTTTTTGCTTTATGTGCTCAAGCACAAGGAGTGAAGCTAAAAGACTACTTACCTCAAGATGTAACCTATAATCAAAACATTCCTACTCCCAGTGACATCATTGGTTTTGTTCCTGGAGATTGGCATGTTTCTCACGATAAACTGGTTCAATACATGAGAGCCATAGCAGAATCTTCAGATAGGGTTAGTATAAAAAACAGAGGCTTTACTTACGAGAAGAGACCTCTTATTTTACTTACTATTACCTCTCCAAAGAATCATAAAAACCTAGCTGAAATTCAAGAGAACCATCTCAAGATTATATCTGGAGAGGTCTCTGAATCTCAATTGGAATCTATGCCCATTGTAGTGAATCAGGGATTTTCTGTCCACGGTAATGAACCTAGCGGTGCCAATGCCTCTTTAGTTTTAGCCTATTATCTTGCTGCTGCAGAAGGACCTTCTATAGACCAGATGTTGGAGAATACTGTTATACTCCTCGACCCAAGTTTCAACCCAGATGGTTTACAACGATTTGCCTATTGGACCAATACCAATAGAAGTACAAATTTGAATCCTGACCCACAAGATCGCGAATTCTCTGAAATTTGGCCAGAGGGCAGAACAAATCATTATTGGTTCGACCTTAATAGAGATTGGCTTCCCCTACAACTTTTGGAAAGCCAGGCTAGAGTAAAAACATTTTACGATTGGAGACCTAATGTCTTAACCGATCACCACGAGATGGGCTCAAATTCTTCCTTCTTTTTTCAACCTGGTATCCCCGAGAGAACCAATCCCCTCACCCCACAACTCAACCAAGATCTTACGGAACAAATCGGTAACTACCATGCTGAGGCTCTAGACAGTATTGGTTCTTTATATTATTCGAAAGAAAGTTTTGATGACTTTTACTACGGTAAAGGGTCTACCTTTCCAGACATTAATGGTTCTATAGGTATTCTGTTCGAACAAGCAAGCTCTAGAGGTTCTGGACAAATGACTGATAACGGATTATTGACATTCCCCTTCACCATCAAAAATCAATTTACCACAGCCCTCTCCACTTTGAAAGCTTCCTTAGAATTGAAAACTGACATTCTCAAGCTACAGTATAGTTTTTATAGAAACGCCGAGAAGAACGCTGAGAAGGGAGCTTATGTGTTTGGTAGAAAGAACGATCCTGTCTTAGCCAACGAATTGGCAAAAGTCTTGGAGCAACATCAAGTAGAGCTTTATAAGCTTGAAAAAAATGAACGTTTTAATGGAAAGGATTTCGATCAAAATTCTTCGTATATCATTCCTAAAAACCAATTACAACATAGGATCGTAGAGGCAATGTTTGAGGAACGTACGAGTTTTAACGATAGTATTTTTTACGATGTCTCTGCCTGGAGTTTCAGACATGCTTTTGATGTAGATTTTGCTGAAGTAAAATCTATAGATATGGGTAAAAAGCTGACTTCAGTAGAATTGGACATCCCCAACGATCTTCAAAAATCTGAGTATGCTTATGCTTTGCGCTGGAATGATTTTAATGCCCCAAAGGTTCTATATAAAATCATGGAAAAAGGCATCCGTGTAAAGGTGGCTCAAAAACCATTTCAATCTAAAACTGAAGCTTTTGATTATGGAACTATTGTAATTCCTGTAAAAAATCAACAGAAAACCAGTACCGAAATCTATGCTCTCCTCGATGAATTACAAAAGGAAAATCATGTGAAGCTTTCACCATTAAAAACTGGATTAACCCAAGGAATTAATCTTGGAAGTCGCAATATGAGTCATTTAGAAATGCCTAAAATTGCTATGCTTGTTGGCGAAGGAGTAAGGTCTTATGATGCCGGAGAAATATGGCACATGCTAGATTTTCGATACGAGATTCCTGTCACTAAGCTGGATGTCAAAGATTTTAATAGAACTAGCTTAGAGAGGTATACCCACCTTGTTATTCCAAGCTCAAGTTCTAATGCCTTAACCCCTTCAGAAAAAGAAAAGCTAAAAGACTGGGTGAGGAATGGTGGAAACCTCGTCGCCTATAAAGCCACTATGAATTGGCTGAAAGCTGAAAAGATGATTGATTTTAAAACAAAAAAAGATAGTGTTGTCGCCAAGGACATCAGTTTTATAGAACGATCTGAATTTTATGGTGCTAAACGAATTGGAGGAGCTATTTTTAAAGCTAAAATTGACAGGTCTCATCCTATAGTTTATGGTTATAATAATGACGAAATAGCACTTTTTAGAAACTCCAACTTAATGCTAGAGGCGGATACTTTAAGCTTTAATAATCCTATTCAATATACCAACTCACCTTTATTGAGTGGATATATAAATGCTGAAAATTTAGAGTTAATTAAAGGCACTGTCCCCTTCAAACAAAATGGGTATGGAAGAGGAAACGTGATGATCTTTACTGATAATACCAACTTTAGAGCCTTTTGGCTTGGAACCTTCAAATTATTTTTAAACTCAATCTTTTTTAGCGATCAGATGTAAAACAGGTATTCCAATCTACTACAGAAGTCCATTTCTATACCTAGAAATGGACTTCTGTGTTTAGAGTCAAAATTATTGTAATTTCAATACTACATTTAGGTAAAAAAACTATGAGAGCACTGGTCATTTCAGGTGGAGGAAGCAAAGGGGCGTTTGCAGGAGGTATTGCAGAATTTCTTATCACTGTTTGCAAAAACGATTATGACCTTTTTTTAGGCACCTCTACCGGAAGCCTACTTATTCCATTGCTTTCTATAGGTGAAATTTCTAAGCTTAAGAAGGTGTATACTTCTGTGAACCAAAATTCTATTTTTAGTAGAAATCCTTTTATCATCAAAGAAAGAGATGGCGAATTTGAAATTAGGATTAATCACTTCAACATCCTTGTAGGGTTTTTAAAAGGTTCAAAAACCTTTGGAGAAAGTAAATCCTTAAAAAAGTTAATTTTAGAAACAATCACTCCCGGTTTTTTTGAAAAAATGAAGAATCAACACGTAGATGTAGTCGTCACCGTCTCCAACATAAGTTTGGGCAAGGTTGAATACAAGTCCATCAAGGATTTTAATCGAGAAGATTTTTGTGATTGGATATGGGCTTCTGCTAATTTAGTTCCTTTTATGAGCTTAGTTAGAAAGAATGGTTACGAATATGGAGATGGAGGTTTAGGTAACGTTGTTCCAATCGCAGAAGCAATTAACAGAGGCGCTAGAGAAATAGATATCATTTTATTAAAAACTGAAAAGCCATTTCAGAAAAAACCAGTAAAAAACGTCCTAGAATTAACGACTCGGATATTTGATTTCCTTCTCGAACAAATTATCACCAATGATATTACGATTGGGAAATTGAGAAGTAAACATGACGAAATCACTCTCAACTTTTATAATCCTCCAGAAATGCTCACCAAAAACTCTCTTATTTTTGAACCTACAAAAATGAAAAAATGGTGGGATCGAGGTTTTGAGTTTGCACTACAGAACAACCCCTATTGCAGAAGAATTCAAACCAAATTATTTCAATAAATGGATAGAGTTTCATTTTTTCCTAAACCTATTATTTATAGAAATCTAAATCCAAAAAAGGGACTTGAGTTTTGATAAAACAAAGGTTGAAGATTATGATGGCTTGTTCATTGCCAGAGGAAGAGCTCGAGAATATTTGAGATTAAACCAAGACCTAATCGACATGGTGAACTATTTTAACAACCAATAAGCTCGCCGCTGACAACTGGCAGGGCATTCAGATTTAATCTCTGCGGATTATGTAAAGAGAAGAAAGTAAACCGCTTATTTTGCTGAAGGCCCAGAGGTAAAAATAGCAGAGAGGAGAGCAATCGATCCCAACAGACGAAGCCTCTGTAGATGGTAACCTAGTCACTTCCCCGCTTCAGTCTGGTCACCTAAATTTTATAAAGTGTAGTCACTATAGTTCCTTTTTGGCCATTTAAAATAACAGATAATAACTGCGTTTCTTCCTTAACCTTTAAATTAAATGGTCCTGCCGTTAAGTTGACACCGCTATTCTTTTTTAGTCTAATGCCTTGTCCTGAAATAATATCTTTGTTAGGTATAAAATCCCCTTCAGGTAGATGTTCGGTTACGATAATATATTCGAAATCAGTTAATTTACTGACTATACGTTGAATTTCAGTATTCGATAAATGTTGTAACACTTGTCTTAGTAAGGCACAGTCTCCAGAAGGCAACTCATCTATCGCGATATCCAAACAATGGAATTCTAAATGGTCTTCTCTATATTTTTCTCTATTCCGCTCTATGAGACTTGTAACTATATCGACAGCATGGTACTTTCTGGTATAGTTCACCAATTCTTTTCCTACATTAAAATCGCCACAGCCTAAGTCGCAGAGCGTAAGTTCATTTTGAAATGAATCTAAAAATGAGATGACAACCTCTATGTATGGGTTGACCACTTCAGGAAGGTGGGAGCCTATGCCCGAATAGAAATCGGAAGAGCTACCTCCCCAGAGTTTCATTTCATAAACCTGTTCCATGGCTTCTTTTGTTGGCCAAGGTTTCTTTATGCTCTTTGATTTATTTTCTTTTTCCTTCATCATCACCGCTAAGGTTTTTAAAAACGAATGCATCCAATTTTAGTATCACACCTCATTAATCATATTTTCAACTTCGGCTCTGAGTATCAACCTTTCATTTTGAGTAAATTGCCTCGGGGCAAGCCCATTAGACATTATATAGGAAAAAGTTTAAAATTCAAGGCAAGCCTCGGAGCATTTTAATCTCGATTTTCGAGTAAATAAACCGAATAATGGTGGAAGTATAATCCAAACTTATCTCAACTCTGTTATATTGCATTCAAAATCAATAATATGAAATTGAACTTATTGTCTTGTGATGCTCAAAGACCAGATAAAAGAGCGATAGCTAAATGTATTACAGAGATTTCACCTGGTATTGGAGAACCTTTGTCAAGCGAACTCACAGATATACTTTTAGATGGAGATGCAGTGGATATTGAGCTAGAAGATAAAAACTCTGGTTCTGCTTTAAGGGCTTTACGAAAACTGGATATTGACTATGAAATTATAGAGTAAAGGAAATACTGTACCTAGACACCATCACCGATTTTAATAAGTCGGGGGAAATCATAATTAACCAAAAGCTAAGCTGTTTTTTAGGGATGTCGCAAGGAAATAGATAACGTGTAAATTGAAAAAGCCAACACGAATTGTAAAAACTGGTGTCGGCATTTTTCAAATCAGTTACTTAGAATATTTTTGTACCAAAGGCATTAATTCCATACTAAGCCCCTGGCCCATTTCCATACTTTTTACAGCTAGTTTCGATTGAGTTTCTAGCATTTTTTCTCCAAGTTCAGACTCGTAAAATTTCAATAATTGTTTTACATCTTCATGGGAATAATATTCCATTGACATTTCAGCAATTTTCGAATAATAAGTATCCATAATAGGCTTGAAGTCTTTTTTAAAACTGTCCAAATTTTCTGCAGGAATCATGGCGTAAAGTTGACTAAAAGATGCTTCTACAGCATCATTCGATAATTTTGTGAGCTTAAGCGCATCTTCTTCGAACGACTCATTTTGAGCTTGGATTATTCCGAAATTGCCTAGACAAATCAATAAAATAATTAATGTTTTCTTCATAATAAAGGGATTAATGGTTTTAGTTATTAGAGTTAAAAATAGAAAATTCATTTTTAGTTGTAAAGGAAAATTAAAGTTTAGTTTATAGCGAATTCATTAAAATCTACTTAAGCATTTAACCAAGAGCTTACATTCCAGAATAGTTCTAAACCCAATAATAAGATTTAACTATTTAAAAAATATATTAAGATGTTATAAATATATTTTTTGCTGTGATACCTAAATTTAAAACAGTTTTATTGTTATTTATTTCAATTCTTATCATTTACTGCCAAGATGATGATAATTCACAGAAGGTTACTATTGATCTCGAGCTTAATAGCACAAACCAATATAAATAAGTTTTGTGCACCTACCTAATCTTAATTTACCAAAGACCTGAGATTGTTAAATACCCAAAATTATGGCATCATACCAATTTTATCATTCAAATGCCGTATAAAATTAGTTTCTTTTTCACTTATTAATCGTCATAAAATAGAACCATAACTATTGCTATGCTTATATTTTTTTCCTCAACTAAGTAAAAAACCTGTGCTGAGCTAAGTCGTAGTATAATTCAAATTTTTAACACAACATTTAAAAGCTAAATTGGTATTAACAAATCATGCTATTTTTTTTAGTCTTGTTGTAAATAGTATGACGTAAAACTTTTTGGAAAATCAATTAAACTTAGGTCTAAAAATCGACACTATTAAGGTGAATAATGTGAGGGCTAGGAGACATAAAAAACTGATTTTAAGACTAAAGCTATCTGAAATATAACCAATAATTACTGGACTTAATAAAAATCCGAAAAATCCTATTCCTGAAACAAAAGAAATACTTTTAGAAGCCGTAACCCCTCTTGTATTTCCTGCGACTCTATACAATTCTGGAATAATAACAGACAAGCCTAATCCTAGAATACCAAATCCTATTACACTTAATAAAACTTGGCTAAAAAGCACACACGAAAATCCAATACAAGCAAGAATAAATCCTACTACAATAATTCTTTTAGAGCCGATTTTTTCACTTATTCCATCACCAAAAAATCGTCCTATTGTCATCATAATTGAAAATACAATAAATCCTAAACCGGCCAAGTTTTGTGAAGAAATTTCAACTATTTCAATTAAATAAATAGAACTCCACTGCTCAATAGATCCTTCACTACTCATAGCAACTATAGCCAAAAAGGCTAATAAAAATAGAGGCTTATAGACTTTAAAAGGAACTTTACTTTTATTTTTAAGGCCTTTATTTTCTGTCATGGCATAGTAGTTCTTTGATAATACTAAATTCGATACAACAACGAGGATACTCATTAAGAGCACATGGTATAATGGCACGTCCAACAAAGCTATAAGTAAAGTACCAATAAGTGCTCCTAGTGCACCCCCTAAGCTAAAAAAGCCATGCGCCGCCGACATAATGTTCACCTCATCTTTCTTTTCAATTTCTGAGACCAACGTATTCATAGAAATATCTGTAAGGGCAGAAAAAACACCAACTACGAATAAAGAGACGCATAACATCATAAAATTAGTAGCAATAAATGGTCCTATAAAAACTATTGAAAAAGCACATATACCAAAAAACGTACTCTTACCTAAACCTATTTTGTGAGTGACATAAGGCACCACAGGAATAAAAAACAGAAGCCCTAAAGCTAAAGAGAACAATGCAGAACCAATTTCTGAATCATCAAGTTCTAACTTCTCTTTTACTTGCGGTATATACAATACCCAAGTACCTATCATGATATTTAAAGAACAATACACCCAAACCACAGAAAAGTAGCGAAAATCCGATAGGATAAGTTTAAGTGAATGCATTAAAAAATAAGTTTTGGCTCCTTAAGTTGATTTAGATTATCAATTAAATTTTGATCTAAAAGTGTCAACCCATATTGATAAGACGCATTCATCCAGCCAAATCCTTCTTGAGTAATGTATTGGAAATCTGTACCAACATTTCCATATTCGGCAAACACTTTATGTGTGGCTTCCACCACATCATATTTTTCGGGAATTGTACCATTGTAATCTACAGCATTCTTTGTTATCATATAGAGCCATCGGTATACTAATTCTTGTAATTGAGCATCATAACCATAATTTTTCAGGCCTTTCCAGATCATCATTTGGTGAGGTGCCCAACCGTTTGGATAATCCCACTGTCGTGCTGGACGTGAAACTGAAATGACCCCACGGCTTCCCTCTGTACTTGCTGCAACCCCTCCTTTTTCTAATAATAGTGGTAAGCAATTTTTAACTAATTGTTCTGCCTGCTCTTTAGTTGCCATCTCAGACCACATTGGCGCAAAGGCTGTAGCAGAAACAAAATTGGATTGCTCTTTGTTCTTCACGTTATAGTCAAAATACATGCCTTTGTCTCCATTCCAAAGATATTTATCTGAAAGCCTTTGACGATCTTGAGCTTTTTTAGTCCAATAATCGGACGAATAGTTTTGCCCAGTGGAGGTTTCAAAATTATCATTAAACTGACTACTGATTAAAAAAGCAAAATCCTTTTCGTATTTATAAAGCAATGCGTTTAGTTCTACTAAATTAAGATCAGCACAGTTACCTTCAATTCTATAAGAGGTATCATGACCAGACTCGCGCACACTGCGATCATGAACAAAGTAAGCATCAAGCTCTGGATTGATTATTAAATCAGATTGATTTTTTAATTCACCAGTATGACTACCCTCCCCTTGATACCGAATAATATACTCCTCAATAGAAAGTCCAGCTTCTTCCGCATATGGTTTTAAAATTGCATCAAAATGCCCTTCTTCAGTTTCAGGCGGAATTTTAAGTCCTTCAGCTAAATAACGGTTTAGCCTATTTGACGTTAATCGCTTTCCTTTTTCCATCCATACTGTTTTGTATTCTTGGATGGCAGTTTCTAAATGACTTCTTAACCAAGTCTTATCTGCAGTGACCTCAAATACTTCTCTAATTAAACTTGAATAGAAAGGTGGTTGGGTTCTTGTAAGATAATACGATCTATTGGCATTTAAAATCTTCCCATAGTATTCAATTTCATATTGAAAATTATCAGCCATTGCTTTAGCTAAATCAACTCTTCCATCTACTATTAACCCAATGGATTCAAAATAACTATCCCAGCCATACATTTCATTGAAACGGCCTCCGGGGACAACAAAGGGAACTCCCTGTAATTTTCCATTTTTATTTTCAAGCTTTAGTGATAAAATTCCAGGTTTGTTATTGATAGATTTTACATATTCTGGTGTAATAACCTCTGGCAATTTATAGGTCGTAATCGGCAATTTTTTTTCTAAAGCACTAAAATAGTCAAATGAAACTGAATCCGTATAGGGGACATAAATTCTAAGATCTTCGGAAATCAAACTTTCATTTTTAGAATCTCTAATAAGGTTTTGAATACCATCTTCATCCAAATGCCGTGTCAAACCGTCCCAATAATAAGTTTTTATTAATCTTGATGTTCGGTCTACTGGGAGTTCCTCTATATATTTGGTCTCGATATTGGCAAAGGTTTTACCTTCTTTTTTTGCCAAAACCAGCTCTTGGAGCAATTTTGATAATTCGAATGTTCCTTTTATCTCAAATGTATTTCCAGAGTTTGTTTTTAATTCGAATACTTTAGGGGATTTGTCTTCAATAGTGATTTTTTTATCTCCATCTGTGTCTTCTTGTGCTAACAATTTTTCTAAGGTCTGATTTATTTGCACCTCGAAGGAGGTATCTCCAGAGAATCTATCTTCAGACTCATTTTTACATGATGTCATTACAAGGGATAATAACATGAGTATTTTTAACATATTTTTCATTGATAGTATTCTTTAATAAAAGTTAATTTATCCTTTCGTTTTTTCATTTAACCGCATTGCTAAAAGCGCAGCAATAGCAAAAAATACACCTGCAAAAAGCATAGCATTTATGGCATTCCCATCAAGCAGATATTTATATATTGGACCAAATGTTAAGGTTTGAATTCCCATAGGAATAACAATCATCATATTCAAAATACCCATATAAACTCCTCTTTTGTCTTGAGGAACAATCTTTGAAACCATGGTATAAGGGATTCCCATCATGGCTGCCCACCCGACACCAAATAATACCATTGGTGCTAACACAAATAAGGGGTCAGAAATGTAGGGAATGGTAAATAATGCAATTGCGGTACCTGCCAAGCTTAAGGCATAAACCTTTTTCCCTCCAAAGCGGAGAGTTAACGGCACTAAAGCAAGCGCCACAAGCATTGTTACAATATTATAAGTTAAACTCATTTTGGCGGCTTGCGAAGCGGCTTCTGAAGTAGAATATCCCATGGTAAGCTTAAATAAAGGTGTTGTAAATTGCCAATAAATAAAAAGCGCATACCATTGGAATAGATATACGGCACCTATTTTCCACATAAATTTTGGCATCACCTTTATTGACCCTATTATCTCTAAAAAGGGTTTTCTAAATTTATGCCTTAAAGGCAAACTTTTAATTTTATTAATTTCTAACAATTCTTTTTCAGAAGGTGGAATTTCTGGTGTTTTTAGAACAGACCATAAAATAGTAGCTAAAGAAAGAAAAGCACCAATAAAAAAGGAATAATACAACCATTGCGGAATGATTCCTGCTTCTACAGACTCTCCCCCAAACAAATATTGAAATAAGACAATAGAGCCATTGGCTAGCAATATTCCTGCACCAACAAAAAGACTTTGCATTTGAAACCCAAGACTCAATTGTTTTTCTGGCAATTTATCTCCTACAAAAGCTCTGTAGGGTTCCATAGCCATATTGTTACCAACATCAAGAATCCATAGTAAGCCTACTGCAAACCAAAGTACAGGACTGTGCGGGAATACAAATAAAGACAAACTACCTAATAAGGCACCAATTAGAAAATAGGGTTTACGCCTTCCCCAGCGATTAGACCAAGTTTTGTCTGACAGTGCACCAATAACAGGTTGTACAATTAAGCCTGTGACTGGGCCTGCAATATTCAATATGGGAAGCATCTCTTCTGGCGCTCCTAAATATAGAAATATAGGATTGATGGCCGTTTGTTGCAGACCGAAACTATATTGAATACCTAAAAAGCCAATATTCATATTAAAAATCTGCCAAAAGGATAAACTTGGTTTTTGTAGCTTCATATTAAAATCATATCACTAGCTATTTACATTTCAAACTAATACTTGGTTAAAGAAATTGACCCGTAAAATAAAGACAAACCCCTATCAAATATATTTAGACTAAAACTTTGAGGTTGATTTTTTAAGGTCCAAGTAATTAAGATGATTATTTAACAATACTAAGGGCAAATCCACCACCTGGAGCTAATTTCACTTTTAAATTTGATGTATTTGTTATTTCTAGTTCTTCTATTTCATAAGCTTGTGGGTTGTTATCCCAATGTGCGTTTGGTGCATCTTTATATAATTTTGCTTTGTAGGTTTTTCCCTTTTCTAGAAAATTAAATGTAAGCTCTTGTGTCCTTTCGTTTTCATTAGTAACACCTCCAATAAACCAATTTCCTGTTTCTCTTTCTTGTCTTGCAATGGTTACAAAATCGCCCACTTCACCATCCAATACTTTGCTTTGTTGCCAATCTACCCCAACATCTGTTATAAACTGAAAAGCAGGATGTAACTTCCCATCAACCCTATAATTCTCTGGTAAATCGCAGGCCATCTGGATAGGACTATAAATTATAACATATAAAGCTAGTTGATGTGCTAAAGTTGTATTTACTTGATTTTGCTTTTTATATCTGTTGAATTTTATATCAAATACTCCAGGCGTAAAGTCTATGGGGCCAGAAAGCATTCTTGTAAATGCTACAGTCGATATATGGTTTGGTGGATTTCCGCCATCTGTTGCCCAAGCGTTAAATTCCTGACCTCGTAATCCCTCTCTAGAAATTGCATTTGGATAAGTTCTCCGTTTTCCTGTCGCTTTAATGGGTTCGTGAGCATTTATTGCAATTTCCTTTTTCGCTGCTTCAACCAAAACTTTGTGGTAGTGGTTTACCATCCATTGTCCGTGGTGATATTCTCCCTCTGGAATAATTTCGCCGACATATCCTGTTTTTACTGAATTAATTCCGTTAGCTTTCATGAAGTCGAAGGCCTGGTCCATTTGTTTTTCATAGGTTAATGGTGCTGCAGATGTTTCATGATGCATAATAACCTCAACGCCCTTTTCTTTTGCATAAGCCATCACTTCATCAAAGTCATAATCTTCATAAGGGGTCATAAAATCAAAAAGTCCTTCTCTATCTTCTGCAGAGGCAAGCCATTTATTCCACCCCTTATTCCACCCTTCTACCAAAAAGCCTTTTATGCCGTTTTCTGAAGCAAAATCGATATACTTTTTAGCGTTCTCCGTGGTAGCTCCATGAGAGGATGATGCTGATTTGCCTTCGGTATATGTATTCATATCCTGACTCCCTTCCATATCCCAGGTAGATTTTCCAATATGCATTTCCCACCAAATACCCACGTATTTCATTGGTGTAAAGTAGTCTACATCTCCTAATTCATTTGGATCGTTTAAATTCAATATCAGTTTAGACTCGATTAAATCTCCTGCTTTTTCTGCTATTTGGATGGTACGCCAAGGGGTATTAAAAGGCAGCGTTAGTTTGGCTTTTGCTTTTAGTCTTTCAGAACCTACCAATTCGCTCGTCATTTTTAAATTTTCTTGGTCCACTTTCATCGTCATGCCTGCATAGTCTGTTAAATCTGCTTCATGAAAACTTAGATATAACCCTGTATCCGTTTTCATAGTAACAGGCGTATTTACTGCATTATAAGGAATATAGGTTGCAGATAAATTTTCATTATTTTTCTTAGACAATGCATCGATTTCAGAAAATTTTGTTTCATTATATAAATGCTCATAAATATCCCAATCGCCAGGAATCCACCAAACGCGATGATCTCCAGTTAAATTAAAATCAGTGTTTTCATCTGTGATTAATATTTCTTTTAAATTGGCTTGTTCAGGAAATTCATATCTAAAACCCATACCGTCGTTATATACTTTAAAATGGATGTTTAACTGTCTTTTATCAGCTGTTTTTTCCTCCAAGTTTACGGTGAGTTCATTGTAGTTGTTTTTTACATCAATTTGTTCACCCCATGGCATTTGCCAAGTTTCATCTATAGTTGCTATTGATGAATTTATAATTTTAAAATTATCTTTTAAAGGCCCAAGATCCTTTAAATCGAAACTCATAAATGAGGTGTCGATAACTATCTCACTTTTGTGTTTTACCAAATACATCGGACTTCCTGTTTCTGACAAAGCAAATTCGATAGAGATATTTTTATCTGGGGAATCTACAGAAAAACTTGTTTTCGTATTATGACAAGCTGTTAATAACACGAGTGATAATAGCAAAAAACTAAAATAAAGGCTCGTTTTTTTCATAATGTATGAGATTAATTAAGTGAAACAATTATAGCCTGATATGGCTTAAGAGTAATAGTGTGATTATTTATAGCTAAGCTGCTGTAATTATTAATTTGTATGTCTGCTAGCTGTTTTATTTGCGGTAACGTAATGGATGAATCCTGTTCTGTAAAATTTAAAAGCACCAACATTTTTTCACCATCTAATTCTCTTGTATAGGCATAGATATCTTCATTATTTTTATCTAATAATTCGTATTTCCCATAGACTAAAACCTTGTTTTCATTTCGGAGTTTAACCATTTTTCTAAAATGATTTAGCACACTATTGGGATCTTTATCCTGTTTAGCAACATTGATGTCTTTATAATCAGGATTTACTTTTTTCCAAGGGGTTGTCGTTGTAAATCCAGCATTTTTTGAATCGTTCCATTGCATTGGTGTCCGTGAATTTTCTCTAGAATAAAAATTGAGATTTTTCATAAACTCCCCTAAATCTTTACCTTCCTTAACCGCTCTTTTGTAATCACCCAGAGCAGATACATCAACGTATTCTTCAATACTTGGCATGTCTATATTCGTCATGCCCAATTCATCTCCAAAGTAGGTATAAGGTGTGCCTCTCATGCTTAACATAAAGGTATTTAGCATTTGAGTAGAAACTGTCCTGTATTCTGGACTTGAGTTCCCAAATCGATTTACTAAGCGTGAATTATCATGATTGGAAAGAAAAATAGAAAGCCAGCCTTCCTCAGCAAAAGAAGTATCCCATTTAGTAAAAATGGCTTTAAAGTCAGTTAATTTAAGTTTGTCTGAACCTACATAATCAAAATGATAGGCCATTTGGAGTTCTTTACGATCTGCATCTACAATATCATGTGCATCTTGTAGGGTGGTTCCTGCTCCTTCTGCTACAGCAAAAATATCATATTTACTAATGACTTCATTGTACATTTCGTTGAGGTAACCATGTAAAGGTGGATTCATTCCATACCATTTGTTAAAGTCTTTTTCGTGTCCTTTCGGCCATTCTGGGAAGGTAGTATCTTTACTTGCGTATTGAAATGCATCCATTCTAAACCCATCAACTCCCTTTTCTGCCCAAAATTTCATAATGTCATATACTTCATAACGTACTTTAGGGTTTTCCCAATTTAAATCAGGTTGTGCTGCTGCAAAATAATGTAAATAATAGGCATTGGTCTGTTCATCGTATGTCCAAGCGCCTTCTGGATCAAATAAGCTGTGACGAAATGGTGGCTCTCCCTTTTCTGCTGGCCACCAATGGTAATAGTCTCTATAAGGATTATCTCTTGAGCTACGAGATTGCTTAAACCAGTCGTGCTCAATGCTACTGTGGTTGACTACGACATCCAGGATAAGTTTAATTCCACGCTTGTGCATACCGTCTAGCATATTCTGGAAATCTTCCATACTCCCATACCTTGGTTGGATCGCTCTATAATCGCTTACATCATACCCATTATCTACCATTGGAGACTCAAAAAAAGGATTCATCCACACCATGGTAATCCCTAGGCTTTCTAAATAATCCAATTTTTCGATGACACCTTTGAAATCACCAAACCCATCGCCATCAGAATCTTTGAAACTCTGAGGGTATATTTGGTATAAAACTCCTTCCTTCCACCAAGCTCTAGAGATGTCGACTGAATTTTTTACTTTGTTTACTTTTTTCATCTCTTCTTTATTTTTGCAAGCAACAATGCTGACTAGAACTGCAATACATAAAATTAATTTTTTCATAACTATTTCAATTTAACTGGCATAAAAATTTCTGCTTTCCAACTTAATGCATCCCCACCATAATTGGGGTTGTTATAGAAAAATTCTACAGGTGTTTTATGTATTTCAATATCTTGTTGTTTTGCCTCTTCTAGCAGGGCATACCAAGCTCTATCTGAGGTTATATAATTTCCATTATAAATAGCTTTAATGGCCTTTACACCATTATACTGTTTGTATTTTAAATCCTTGTGTTCTGGTAAAGAATCACTTTTAATGATAGGGAAACAAAAATTGTACGCAATACTGTCATTTTCGATATTCCAGTTGGTCACTTCAATAAAAGGAGTGCCATTCATTTTTATACCTTCGTTAGCTAAAATTGAACTTAAAAATGAATAATTCCGCATCATTCCTTTTGCTTTATTCCTCTGTAAGTCTTTTATAGAAACATAAGCGCAATAGGTCGATGGCGTTGTGCTTTCTCCAATAACTGATACTTTAATTTCTTTTAGATGGGCATTTAATTTGTCCCTAAAATTAGTGATTGTCTTTAGTGTTACTTTTTCAAAATTTGTGTTAGAAAACGGAATAGACATTTTATTTTGAAAGCTGTTTTCTTTGGTGCTTACATAAACTTTCACTTTAGAAACAGAATCTTTTACTGAGCTTATTTTCCAATTATAGAGATATACAGTGTCATTTATATTGATTTTCTGGGTTAGACTATTTAAGTTTTCCTGCTGAACAGTATTTGAACCCTCTAAACCTAGATTCCATTGTTTTAGGGATTGATTGATAGTGCCAGCGGTCGTATTCGCTTTAAAAGTGACTAAATAATCATAAGGTTTTAAAAATAGATACCAGATTAAAAATCCTGCTATCAAGAGACCAACTACTACAGCTATTTTCTTCGCGGTTTTACTCATGTGTCATTTTAAGGTTTTCTGTTACCAATTTTCCTATCTTTTTACCTTGGTCTAGACCAATTTCCACAGAAGATCTAAAATGTATACCGCCATACATTCTGCTTATGGTAGCTTCATCTGCAGCAGCTTCAAAGGAAGCGAAAGATCGTATTGGTAATCCAAAAGCAAGTTCTGTATCGTCATCAAAATAAAAATTATTTCCAAAAATTGAGGTTAAAACGGTAGATGCAGCACCAGAGGCTACAGAATGTCCGCTGGTATATTCTGGAAAAGGAGGTGTTTGTAAAATCGGCTTCCATTCATCATCAAAATACGTCTTGATTAGTGTTTCTGGCCTTACTAAATTAGACCTGTATTTCTCATCCCAACAACTAATAAACGCATCAGCAATAGCGATAGATGTTTTGGTATAAGCAAAAATAGTTTTGTTAAAATCTGCACCACTTTTTTTAGAAGCAATCTTTGTAATTCCTATCCAATGCGCACCAGGCGTTATTTTTTTAACGGCAAACATCAAATGCCCTCTGGTTACAGTAACGTAAGGATTGCAATCCCAAAATTGTGCAATGGCTATTTCCTCAGATTGATCTCCTTTTTCGGAAATTCTATTGCTAATATCATAAACTTCCTTTAGTTCTTTATAAAATATAGAGCTTTTATCCATGGAAAATTCGGGCGGAGGAATGGGTTTAAATTGGGCAGCAGAATCTAAGACAAAAGGACGCATTTTATCCCAATGAGGTTCTAAGCCGTCCATATAAGAGGGTGGAGTGGGTTGCCATCTGGATTCTTCTTTAGAATTTACCCTAAACTTAGACATCGTTCTAGTTTGAGCGTAATTATCAGCCCCCATCCAACTTGTAATAAATGTAGCGACTGCTAAGCCGTATTCCTTAGAATCTTCAAATTCTCTTGGATTTTTAGCTTCCCAAACTTTGTATAAACTATCTCTGTGCTTTTCGATTTTGTCTTCAGAAAAAATTAGCTGCTTGCTTAAGTTTATATGTGCAATGAGTGCCGCAAGTGGATAGTTTACTAATTTTTGTGGATCTGCTTTTGGAATCTCTTTTAAATGTTTTATCTGATTTTTTAAAGAGTGATAAAGCGTGTCTTTTTGTGCTATAATTTCGTAAGCCGCAATATTTGGATACACAAAAACTCTACTTGCCACGGGTGGCGAAAAGATATCATGAACCATCACTTCCATCACTTTATCTACAGCTGTATGAAAATCTTCAGTGGTGACTATAATAGGTTCTGATGTATCCTTACAAGAGAATACAAAAAATAAAATTATAAGTAACACTAAGGAGGATTTGTACGTCTTTCTTACCATCTTTTATTTTATTAATTTATACACTTGCGCACTACCATTATTAATAGTTGTTAATAAATATGATGTTCCTCTTAAAGTGATAATATTTAATTTTTTAATTGCTTTTTGGCTGAAATCTAACCCAATCGTGCTCCCTAAATCAATGTGAGTTTCGTTATAAATTAATGCGCCAGGAAATGAATCGAATCTTCCGTGAAATGGAATGACACCGAAATAATTTCCAGCAGCTAATACTTCTTGATTTTTATCTCCATTAAAATCATATTTTAAAAAGGCTGAAATAGGCGAAACTTGTAATTCATTTTTAAACGGTATAAACTCAAATTTGTTATTTTCATTTTTTAAATATCCAGAGGCCAGCGTATGTACCTCTAAAACGGTCGCATTTTGTAAAACGGATTTCTCAAAAATATCTTCAATCGGTTTTCCTGCAAAACTTTTATAGGTTGTGAATTTCTTTTTTAAACTTACGATCTGGCTTGCTAATTCATCCAACCCTAATACAGGGTAATAATTACCGTTTTTATAGTTGCATACAATAGTTTCTGTACTTCCATTTCCGTCAAAATCTGCATAATACATTTTTAATGGATAGTCTTTGGAGGCTTTAAATTTATTATTTGTTCCCCAATTTCCCAATAGATAATCTGTATCTCCATCTTTATCGATATCAAAGGGCATAATTTGCTGCCACAATCCGTTTAATTTGGAATCGATGAGTTTTTCTTCGATAAAACTACCATTGGTATTTTTAAAAAATTTAGGCGACATCCATTCTCCTACAAGAATTAAGTCTGTAAAACCGTCTGCATCATAATCTTCCCAAATGGCATCTGTAACCATCCCTATATTTTGGAAGGGTTGGTTTTTTAAAATTGAAAACTTACCGCTCTCATTTTTTAAAATATATGAATTAGGAGTTTTACCAAAGTCATTAGAGACTGCATTGTTTCCAATAAAAACATCTAAATCTCCATCACTATCATAATCATTTGCTTTTATAACTGATGCATTTTCAAAGTATTTTGGAAGTTCTTGTTTTATAAAACCAGTATCAATTTGAGTGTAATAGGTGTCTAATAAAGGAGTGCTTTTATTATAAAAATCTGCGCCTCCTGTACCAATAATCAAGTCATTTTTTTCATCATTATCAAAATCTGCAATAAGCGCAACAACGTCCTCATTTCTGTTATCTTTAGAAAAGGTTTCTATTTCTTTTTCTACAAACATGCTATCTGTTTGAATAAAAATTCTTGACGATTCAAATTTGGAACCACCAAAATAGACGTCTTTTTTACCGTCGTTATTTAAATCACCTATAGCAGTTGCTGGTCCTCGATCCGATACTTGATAAGGAATTAATTTTTGTCGATTAAAATCTATGTAATTATCTTCTTCATGTGTAAAATTGATACCCAAATTGTCATCTACTTTCTTAAACACTGCTTTTGTTTTTGAGACCATTGAGGAATACTTGAAAGGCTTAGTGTCTTCTGGGCTGATCACTAATCTTTGATTTAAAGCTATATCATTTATAACTTGCTCAGTTTTATTGGGCCAAATGATTTTTAAAGAATCTATTTTCAAAATATCGCCAAAACCAAAATGAACCATCGGTTCGGACGAGGCTTGGAAACCTCTTACCGTGTATAATTCTTTGTATTGTAATGTTCCTTGATAATAGGCATAAACTTTAGTCCCAATACCAAACGTATTGGGTTTAGGATATTTGAATTCTAGCTGAAGATAACTTGCGTTTTCATCGGTTTGATTTACATACACGGATACCTCTTCATTAATGTTATTTACCACCAAATCTAAATCACCATCATTGTCTAAATCACCCATTGCCGTGGCGCCCGAAATCCCCTTTTTATCGTCTAGCCATGTACTGGATTTATCTTCAAATTCTAAATTTTTGAGGCCTTTAAAAATATAGTTATGCGCCTCTCCCGAGGGCATTAGTTGCAATGCTTGTTGATCTACTAATTTTGTGTTATCTATTTTATTCTGAATTTGATCACTAGAAACAAAGTTGATATAATCCAAATCGTTAGGCCGCTTTGGAATTCCGTTTGAGATAAAAAGATCCTGTTCTCCATCTTGATTATAATCGGCAAATAAACTGCTCCAACTCCAATCTGTTGACGCGATACCACTTAATAAAGCGGTTTCTAAATATCCTGAATTCTGTTGATTTATATAGAGCATATTTCTACTATACTGATAATGATACCCATATTTTTCAATCTTCATTTTTTGGATTTGGATATTTTCATCTCCCTGAGATCTTTTTAAAACGTCTTCATCTTCAGCTAACATATCTAAAGAAATAATATCTTGCAATCCATCATGATTGATATCAGCGGCATCATTCCCCATAGAAAAACGTGAGGTATGTCCAAAATATTTTTTTAATTGATTGGTAAATGTACCATCTCCATTATTTATATAGTAGTAGTCATCCTCATGAAAATCGTTGCCCACATACATATCTGGATATCCATCCTGATTAAAATCGCCTACGGAAACAGCCAAGCCGTAGCCATTAACGCCTCCAAAAATTCCTGCGGTTTCGCTTACATCTGAAAAGGTTCCGCCATCATTTCTAAGTAATTTATCACCAGTCTGATCATTGCGTTTGTTTCTTAAATCCGCTTTTCCAAATGATTCTTGCGTATGAATTGCATGATTAAGAAGATAGATATCTAAATCTCCGTCAAGATCATAATCTAAAAATGCAGCAGATGAACTATAAGAACCAAAGTCTAACTTATATTTTTTAGCAGATTCTGTAAATGTTTCATCTCCATTGTTGATGTACAATTCATTATGACCATAAAAACCATTAATACCCACTACTGCACATACATAAATATCTAAAAGACCGTCACCATTTACATCTCCCATTACCGCGCCTGTATTCCATGAGCTATTCCCTTCAACATCTGCTTTTTGGGTAATCTCTTCAAATTTTAAGTTTCCTTTGTTTATAAAAAGTTTGTTTTTAACTTGATTTCCTGAAAGAAAAACATCTAACAACCCATCATTATTAATATCACCTAAAGCAACACCGCCCCCATTATAATAGTATAAATAATCTAGAATATTCAGCTCGTTAGACTCGCTAATGGTATTGCTGAAGGCTAATCCTGTGGTTTTAGAAGAAGTGGTTTTAAATAACAAATCATTGTCACAGCTTATAAATAAAACCGCTAAGCATAGTATGATATATTTATGACTAGTCATTGATAGCAAATAGTTTTGGTGCCTGATTGTTAATTGCACTAATGACATAGGTTTTACCATCTTTGTCTCTGATGGTTTTTAGGTGTTTTACTTCGTTTTTAATTACAAAGCCTGAGGTATTGTAGTCTTGCCAAGTAAAACCTAATTTTCCATCACCCAATAAAACAGAGCCGTAATTGGCATCTAAACGCGAATATTGGGGTTTAAATTCGAAATTATTTCCAGCCATTATAAGGTCTAAATTTCCATCGTTATTTATGTCGGTACAAATAATACCACAAACACATGAAAACTGAACTCTACTTGGTAATTTTTTTACATTAAAGTTACCTTTGCCTTCATTAACAGCTATAATAGTTTCTGAAATATTATTTTTTTTCATAATGGAGTTCTCTACTTTCTCCTTTTCAAATAATTCATCAATCGACTTTTTGGCGTATACAGAAGCTTTTAAATTTTGTTTTTTCAAAGAAACCAATTGCCTGGTTAGTTCTTTTTTCATGTGGATTGGATAGTCTTTTCCTTCCTGATGGTTGGTTGTAATTTGTTCAATAGTCCCATTGTTATCAAAATCATTCATCCACATTTTTATAGGGTTTTCCTCAGATGTTTTATGAGCTGTATTGTTTCCTTGGTTTCCAAAAATAAAGTCGATATCTCCATCTTTGTCCAAATCAGCTGCTTCAACTACGTTCCACATGCCGTGCAATTCGTCTAAAGAAGAAGTCTGTTTGATGAGTCTTCGTCCGTTATTTTTATAAATTTTAGGTGTATCCCATTCCGATGTTGTGATTAAATCTTTTATCGAGTCATTATCAATATCTACCCAAATGGCATCGGTAATCATTCCTGCGTCTTTTAGCTCATAAGCCACTTTTTCTGTTGTGTCTTCAAAAGTTCCATCGCCGTTATTTTCTAAAAATTGATGTGAAGGATTAATTCCATAGGCTCCTACTACAGATCTAGCCCCCACAAAAACATCGATATCCCCATCATTATCAAAATCATACGGAGCAACTACTGCTATATTTTTTCTAAGAGATGGGAAGTTTTGTTTTGACAGTTCAAAATCACCTTTTCCATTGTTAAAGTATAATCTTACTGTATAGTTTATTTGTTCGCTATTTTCATTACCCCCTGTTCCTATTAGCAAATCAAGGTTACCGTCCCCATTAGCATCAAAAAAAGAAGCAGTAGTATCTTCATAAAAATCATCGATCAAAAAAGCTTTTTGGTCTGATTTTTTTATTTTGCCATTTCCAAAATTTAAGTACAGTACCCCAGCTTGATCTTTGGCACCACCAATATAAAAGTCTTCATTTCCATCATTATTAACATCACCAACAGCTAATGCTGGGCCTTCTTGCGATACCATTTTAGTAATCAACCCTTCATAGTCAAAATCTGAATAACTGTTTTCCTCGTGCTCATCAAATTTATTTTCTGTGATTTCTGTTAGTAAGGTTTTACTATTTTTGAATTGATAGGGCCTTTGAGTTTCAGTTGCTTTAAATTGCTGTAGAGTTAGCGTAGCATTTGTTTTGATATTAGTTAATTTCTGTGTTTTATTATCTGGCCAAATAACTCGTAAAGAGTCAATGACTTTTGTGCTGCCTAAACCTATCGTCATCACATAATCCATAGAGGATTGAAATCCTCTAGATGGAATTTGCTCTTGTACATATACTTTATTGTCATAATAGATTTTCACAGTACTCCCAATGGCAAATTTGTTCTTTTTTTCTCCTTCTAATTTTATTTTTAAATAGGTGTTGTTTGTCAAAGAGTCTGCATTATTCTCATAAACAAAAGGCTTCATATTCACATTATTAATCACCAAATCTAAATCGCCGTCGTTATCTAAATCACCATAGGCAACTCCGTTGGATAAACTTGGAGTTTCAAAACCCCATTCTTTATTGGCGTTTTTAAAAGTAAGGTCTCCGTTGTTTTTGAAGGCATAATTAGGTTGCGGTTTTACAGGCATTTTACTTATAATAGAATCGATGGCTTGTTTTTTTCCTGTTAATGCCATTTTTTGAATGATTTCATTGGCAAAAAAATCTACAAAGTCTAAATCTGTTAAATCGTGATTTATACCATTGGTAACAAAAATATCTCTGTAACCGTCATTATCCATGTCAAAAAGCAAACCTGCCCAACTCCAATCTGTTTTAGCAACGCCGCTAAAATAGGCGATTTCAGAAAAGGTATTGTTTCCATTATTTAACTGAAGTGTATTTTGTATGTATTGCTGTGAAAAACCTTTGCTTTGTTTTAATTTAAATACGTTATAATTTTCAAATTCCATTATAGATTTCACCCTTTGGTCTGCTTCTGGTAACATATCTGTAATAAATATGTCTGCATTCCCATCGTTATTGATATCTGCTATATCCACACCCATAGCAGAAAGGCTAAGGTGAGAAGTCCATTTTTGGATCTCTTCTTTAAAGGTGCCATCTTGATTGTTTATGTACAAATAATCGCGTTCGTAAAAATCATTAGACACATAAATATCTGGATACAAATCTCCATTGATATCTGTGACCATGACACCTAAACCAAAGCCAATCAAACTTCCATATATCCCGGCTTCTTCGCTAACATCTACAAATTTCCCGTTGTCATTTCTGAGTAACATATCTCCAACACCTCGAAATATTTCGGGTACATTTCCCCAATCTTGGGCCCGCTTATCCCTTTGTTCTGCATAGCCTAGACTACTTACAGGAATATTACTATTGTTTAAAATATAAACATCTAGATCGCCGTCTTTATCATAATCAAAAAAGGAAGCATGTGTAGAGAAGCCCGTCTTATCGAGGTTATATTCTGCAGCTTTTTCTGTAAAGGTTAAATCTCCATTGTTGATATATAAATCATTATCATGGTTATTTCCTTTCATATTACCTGCATTACTAACGTAGATATCAAGAAATCCATCAGAATTGATATCTACCATCACAACCCCTGTAGACCAAGGTTTGTTACCCTCAATACCAGCAGCTTTAGAAATATCCTCAAATTCTAAATCCCCTTTATTTAAATATAATTTGTTAGCAACCACATTACCAGTTAAGTAAATATCTGCTAAACCATCATTATTGATATCGCCTATGGCAACGCCACCACCGTTATAAAAATTGCGATATTTAAAGATGTTAAAGTTCTTTTGGTTTTTAACCTCATTGAAAAAATCGATGCCTGTTTCTTCTGAATTTAATAAGGTAAAAAGAGTTTCAACTTCATCTGAAGTGGGCATTATTTCTTGTTCTTTTTTGCAGGCGCTGAGAAGAAAAGAGATCATTGATACTAGTAAAATCCTTTTTAATATAAATTGCATGCGTGTAAAATTATATAAACAATGAACTAAATACATTTAAGTCTAACTTCTCTATAGGTTTCAAATTGGAGGAAAAAATTAGTCTTAACCCCTTTATTGATAAGTAAAAAATTGAGCATTATTTAAAAAAAAATGGTTTTCGAATGCTCACTACAAGTTATTTTTTAGATTTTCAAAAAAATATATGCTAATATGAAGTTGTTTAAATAGATGACTTCATCAAAATTAAAAGCTTAATACACAATGATACTATTTTTTAAATAACTAATTATAAATAACAAGAATAGATTCATCTACAAATTTAAAGTAGATATATAGGAGTGTTATTAACTTCTGAAAATTAATAAAGAGGGTGTTTAAAACACCCTCTTTGACTCAAATAAACAAAAAAATATACAAAGTTTTAGTAGCCTTCGTTCTGTACCAAATTAGGATTGGCAAGAACATCAGATATCGGTATTGGAAAAATAATTGACGTTGGACTTGATGCCTCTTTAAGATTCCAGGCTTTTGTGTATTGGCCAAACCTTATCAAATCTTGTCTTCTTACTAATTCTGCGTACATCTCTCTACCTCTTTCAGCTAATAATTCTGCTTCACCAAAAGTCGTCAATGGGGAAGCACCTCTTATAGTTCTTAACTCATTAATCATAACTGTGGCATCGTTACCCATTCTAAACATCGCCTCTGCCTTCATCAAATAGGAGTCTGCATATCTATAATTAATAACATGCGTTCTGTTGGCTCCACCTACTTCATTAGGATGGTACTTTAACATCCTAGTTCCATCAGTTTCTAATATCGCATTATCAGCTGGAGCTGTATATTCTGCTTTGGTTACTTCTTTGGTAAAGACTAAAGGAACACCACCTACATTATCTCTTGCATTTAGCGGTGTACCATCTTCTTCATATTGTTGCCCAATTAAGAAACCATAACCTATTCCTAAATTATCAGCATTTGCTGTAGTCGCGTCTGGCACAAAACCTCTTCGTTCCTCTTGCCCATCGCCCACATAATTTGTGTCAGGGTCTCCTTCAAATAATTGATAAAATTCTGATAGCGTTGTAAAGCCATTCCATCCACCTCCACCATTATCAGGAGAATTAAGATTGTAATGTAAGGTTAGCCATGTTCTCCATCCTGCATCTGCTGGAGACCACCATAGGGTTTCTACATCATTACTTGGTCTAAATATATCAAAGAAGTCACCAGAAGCAGCTAAGGAGTAGCCGTCTGCCGCAATAGCATCTACTGCGTTTATAACGACCTGCATATCTGCATCAGCCGCGTTTGTTCCTAGATAGATGTGTTTGTTCAAATGAAGCTTTGCCAATAAATGATTGGCAGATGCTTTTGTAGGCGATGATTTCAAATCTATACCACTACCAGCAGTCACTGTTGGTAGGCCTGCAATAGCATCATTTAAATCTGCTACTATAAAATCGATCGCATCTTGACCTGTAAACACCGTTGGAATTGTACTATTTGGTAAATCTACATCTCTAAAAGGAACTTGTCGCCACATATCCAAAACCCAGGACATTGCCCAAGCTCTGTAAAAGCTGGCTTCTGCTTTAAGTTGAACGACTTCTCCATCTGAAGTAGTTAAACTTTTCTCGTTAAGAACTCGCGTTGCATTGATAGTAACGCTGTTAAGTTGCTCCCAAGTGAATCTTATATCTTGCAAGTCAGCATTCCATGTATGTCTATGAATCGCTAACCATCTACCATTATCTCCCCAATCTGTTCCTCTGGTAGCCACTACATATTCATCTGAAGAGACCTCGTTTAAAGCATACAGCCCTTCTTGACTTGCCAAATTTCCTGAAGCAATAGTGTTCCTAATATTTGCCACTTCACCTTGAATATCTGAAACACCTGCAAAACCATCGGTTATCAGTGAATCTGTGCCTTCAATTTCCAAATCTGTACAAGAAAAGGCGACTGGAAGTAAAAGCATTAAATAGAAATTTTTTTTAATTTTTTTCATGAGTATCAATTTTTTTTTAAAATGTAACATTAACGCCTAGAGAAAAGGTTCTTGGTCTTGGATAAGCTAGATAATCTATAGAAGCGGATGGCAATCCATTAGCTGGAATATTAGTAGTGCTTACCTCAGGATCTAATCCACTGTAACCTGTAATTAAGAATAGATTTTGACCACTAGCACTTACACGTAAACTTTGAATGTCTCCTTCACCGCTAAGTGGAAAATTATAGGAAATCTGAGCTGACTGCAATCTTACAAAATCACCTTTTTCTAAAAAGAAGGTACTAGGGTTGGTTGAAGATAAAACGATACCATCATCAACAACGCTTTGTAAATTGTTTCTACTTCCTATCTGTGGAGTTGCAAAAAGGGCATTAGCGGTATTGTTATACACATAGTGTCCAAACTGTCCTGCGAAAAATACAGAAGCATCCCAATTCTTGTATTGAACACTTGTCGATAATCCAGCGTTAAAATCGGGTAATCCAGATTTATCGAGTATGGTAGGGTCTGCAGCTACTTCAGTTCCATCTACCTCACGTAAATTATAGGTAAATAATGACCGACCATTCGTTAATACTTGCGTAGTAGCACCAGTTAGACCTTGACCAAACAAATTACCCGCTTGAAGATCGGGACCCGTATATTCTGTAAATTCATTTCTGTTGTAGGCGATGTTAAAGTTTGCATTCCATAAAAGAATGTCAGAGCGCACAATGTCATAACCTATAGCAAGTTCTAAACCTTCATTGATAAGTACGGCGTCAATATTGTCAAAAACAAAAGGCTGAATTGCCGGTTGAATTGACGGTGAATTTAACAAGAGATCTCTCGTCTCTTTCCGGTAGAAATCAAAGCTACCCGATAAGCGGTCATTTTTAAAACCAAAATCAATTCCAAAACCAAATTGCGTCGTTTCTTCCCATCTAAGATCTGGTTGTGCATCTGCGACAGCAACATTGGCTGGTGCAGTAAGCTGTGAATTTTGCGTAATACCTAAAGTATTCCATCTCGTTCTGTTTACAAAACTGCCATAACCAAGCCCATCTTGATTACCTGTAAGACCCCAGTTTAATCTCATTTTTAGTGTAGAAAACATATCTTCACTAATAAATTCTTCCTGATTTAATTTCCAAGCAAAAGCAGCGGAAGGAAAATACCCGTATTGATTCTCAGGCCCAAACCTTGAAGATCCATCTGCTCTTAGTGTCGCAGTAAATAAATATTTATCCTGTATTGAATAGTTTACACGTCCAAAAAAGGATTGTAATTCATCTGTATTGTCAAAAGTATCAACCGAAAGCGCATCAATAGGAATACTAGGCAAACCTGCAGTTGTTTGGTTAAGAGAAGGAAACAAATTAAGTATTCTAAATTCATCTGCGGTACCACCTTCAAAAGTTCCTATACCATAGGCCTGATAATTACCCGCGAGGTTTCTAGTATTGCTGTATGCCGTCTCAGTGATAGCTCTTATCTCACTCAGGCTTGTAGAATTATACCCTTGACCCAGAATATTTTGCCCATTTCTATTAAAATCTTGGTAAGAGAAACCCACAAGGGCATCTAACCTAGAATTTTCAAACTCTTTCTTATAATTTACTGTGAATTCTAACAATTCGCTCTGTGTGTCTAAATTACTAATCGCAGCGCGACCGTTGCCTATTGCACCATTATCTACAGCAAGAATCTGTGGGCCTAAAACTTGACCTCTTTCAGAAGTAGAATTGTCTAATCCCAAAGTCAATTTTGCAGAAAACTCATTTGTGATTTCATAATCTAAAGATAAATTACCCAAAAATCTGTTGGTGTTTGTATTGTCATCATAATATTCCAGAAGGTTGGCCGGATTTCTATCTGGGGCCGTATCAAAATCTGGATTATTAGTTAAGGTCGGGTTTGAGTAATAAGCAGCGGCCAATAAATCTCCTGTACTACCTGAATTCCTACTTATAAACGGTACTTGGTCGTTTATTCTAGAAAACGTTCCTTGAAAAGAAACTTTTAATTTGTCCTTTAAAAAACGATGGTTTGCATTTACTCTAGCTGTAATACGCTCTAATTGCGTGTCTTCTATAATACCTAATTGATCTGAATAGTTTACGGTTGCTCTTACATTTCCTTTTCCATAATTCCTAGAATATGATAAGTTCGTATCTGTTGATACAACAGTTCTAAATATAAAATCCTGCCAGTCTATAGCACCACCAAGATCTGCGCCACCTCTTTCAACAAACTCATCAGTAGATAAAAGGTCGAACCTATTCCTTGTTTCAGAAATAATCATATTAGAGGAAAAATTAAATTGCCCTTCTGTGCCTGCAGATCTTCCTGATTTGGTGGTAATAATTACAACCCCATTTGCTCCTCTAGACCCATAAATAGCAGTAGAAGAGGCATCTTTTAAAATACTCATACTTTCTATATCATTCGGATTCAAGAAGTTCAATGGATTTCTAGAACCACTAGAACCTACACCAATGTCAGCTCCCGATGCAGAAACACTTTCGTTTGAAACTGGTACACCATCTATAACAAATAAAGGACTGTTATTTGCTCTAGCAGAGCCTGTTCCTCTAATTCGCACTACAATTCCCGCACCTGGCTCACCACTTGACTGTGTAATTTGAACACCGGCAGCTTTACCTTGGATTAACTGTTCAGGAGAATTAATAGCACCTTGGTTAAAATCTTTTGCTGAAACTGTGGATACAGCACCTGTTGCATCTTTAACTGTTGTAGTACCGTATCCAATAACTACTATTTGGTCTAAAAGAGCTGCATCTTCAACAAGGGTTACATCTATTACTTTTTGTCCTGTATATATGACCTCTTGTGTTTTAAAGCCAATGTAACTAAATACAATAACATCGTTGTTATCTAAATTATTGATGGTATAAGAACCGTCCATGCTCGTCTGTGCACCATTATTAGTGCCTTTAACAGAAATATTAACTCCAGGTAATGTCCCTACCTTATCATAAACAGTACCTGAAACGCTTTGAGAGTGAAGTAATCCTCCTAAAAAAAGGAACATAACACAAATCATTTTCGTTAATAAATTTTGTCTCATAATTATATTTATTGGTTAAGAAATTTGGTAATATTTAACAAACATAATATATTTATCAGATTTACCAAAACTTTTAGAAAAAAAAACGAAAAGGTTTTCGTAAAATCTTTAAATTAAAAATAATAAATAATCTTGATTTAATAATCAGTAATAAATGAAAATTATAAGATTTTTATAAAAACATTAATAATAATTTATAGTGTTCATCTTAGTTTTTTGATTTTCAAAAATATGACTACCACACCGGCAACATTATCCATATCGTTAGTAAAATAGTTAATCTACAATGAGTAGTGTTATAAATTATGTAAGCCTCTATTTAAAAGCAAATTGGTATAAACCCGATAATGTTAAGTATATTTAAAGGGTCTGCATTCAACTTCAATTGGGACACCCATTGACTAATAAATAAGGTATCTTAGAGAAAAAGAAAAAAATCTAGTTAAAGAGAATACCTGATCAATGTTTGATGTTATCTAAAATAAGACCTATATGCGAAGCTGAATTTAACCATTGGTTTCAAGACCATAATTACAAACACTAAAGGGAAGTATCACTATTAATAATTCACTAAAATAGTGAACCCCTACAGTAAATATATTTAAGTATAATAAATGAAACACACCTATCATATTTACGGAATGACCTGCAACGGCTGCCGCAGCCATGTTGAAGAAACGCTCTCAAAAGTAGAAGGAGTTTCAAACGCTACGGTCGATCTGGAAAAAAAGGAAGCTACCATTGAGATGGAATCACACATTCCTATCGAGACCTTTCAAAAAGCACTAAAAGAAGATGGCGGTAGCTATTCCATACACAAAAATCCCCTCCCAACCTCCCCGAAGGAGAGGAGCCCAAAGACTTCGAAAGATAAGAGTGAGAAAAGCCCCCTTCAGGAGAAAGGAGGCTCCTTTTACTGTCCCATGCACTGCGAAGGCGACAAAACCTACAGCAAACCTGGCGATTGTCCTGTCTGCGGAATGGATTTGGTAGAGGAGCAGTCCCCCCTCCTTGGGAGGGGGTTAGGGGGAGGATTTACCTGCCCCATGCATCCCGAAATCATAAAAGACGAACCTGGAGCTTGCCCTATTTGCGGAATGGACTTGGTACCGTTGCAACCAGATATTTCTGCCGAAGAAAAGACCTATAAAAGACTATTAAAGAAATTT
>Ga0136559_1000025_pt1 | contig 55267 bp, 43 predicted proteins | sample AntRauMeHopE1496_FD_104633 | JGI IMG/M metagenome (GOLD analysis project Ga0136559, IMG submission 104633) | Saline lake microbial communities from Rauer Islands, Antarctica - Metagenome Hop E1 #496 | ecosystem: Environmental > Aquatic > Non-marine Saline and Alkaline > Saline | place... | reverse complement strand
GGAGGAGGTCCGCACGCTGGACGGCAAGATGCTGCGCGGCGGCGAGGCGCGAAAGTCCGGCACCTTCACCGAGCATTTGCAGGACGTCTACAACCTGCCCGCGACACTGGTCCGCAAGGACCGAAGCCAGCTGATCCACGGCCCCATGGACCTGCTAAATGCCGTGCTGGCGGAAGGCGAAAAGGGTCTGTCGCTGCAGCGCTACAAGGGTTTGGGAGAGATGAACCCGGACCAGCTCTGGGAAACCACCCTCGATCCCAATGCGCGCACGTTGTTGCAGGTGCGGGTGGAGGATATGTCCGAGGCGGACGATCTGTTCACCAAGCTGATGGGCGATGTGGTGGAGCCGCGCCGCGAGTTCATCCAGAAAAATGCGCTGAATGTGGAAAATCTGGACTTCTGAGCCGGTATAGGGAAGCGGATATTTTTTCGCGGCGCGCATCTTTCTTCGCGTCGCAGAAATCCGAAAAGCAACAAGATATTCAACTTATCAAATATCAAAAAATATTCTTTACAGTCGCGCCTCGCACCTTTGTGTTTTAGGCCGCTATATAATCGGCGCCCGCGATATCTGCGCTCGGCTCATGATTGCCTCATTCTGGCATTCCCCATGATTGGCAGTGAACGCCAGTTTGAGCGATTCCGACCATCAACGCGACGTGGTCTCTCCCTCACTCGATAAATTGCATAAAGCTATTCAGATCAGCTAACTGTTTCATAACAAACAGCTATGCGGGAACCAACGTCACAGCAGCTCTTGATTGGTCCCAACGATTTTTTGTTTCGCTCAGTCACAATTACCAAACCTACTTTGGACCCTCCAGTTACAAGCTTGGGGTCCAAGATACTTTTGGTGCATAACACTGCTATTGGCGAAACTTTCTTGCTTGGACCCCGATGGCGAGAGTGGCAGCTGACCAATATCAAGATAATCCCCTCCATTTTCAACGAGGTGCATTCGTAGAACTTACGTCGCCATTCTCAGTTTCGTGGCGGTTTTTGTGCAGCCAACGCCTATTTCAGGCCGGTCGCTATTGTAAGTCCACAGCCATTGTGTCACATAATTTTGAGTCTCCTCGATGCGTTCGATGATGTATTGATCCCGCCCTTCGTGCCGGACGGTGCGGTTTCATGTGACGGAAATGCCTGCTTGCACCATGCGGAAATACGTTGGCTACTCCACCCGATCCGTTCTGAGCTCTTTTTGTACAGTAAGCCGCCTGCTCCGGCGATCCTCGGTCAATATGGCGTCTCCCGTTGCAGAAAAAAATCCGAAACCCCGCGAGGCACCTATCACTGGAACTGGAAGCTGGACGAAGGTGACCGTGAGCAATGCAGCAAAACAATTCCAAGAGGCCTGCCGTATCTGTGGTCAAGCGCCGTTTTGGTTTCTGCAACGTAACAAATTGGAATCAAGGGCATTAACGAACTGTTTGAGTTCGACACTATCGCGTTGACCATCAACAAGCGGTGGAAATTTTTCATGCACAAACCACGCAAAGATCCCCAAACGCGAACGGATCGTATTGTTCTTCAGACATCCCAAGGAAGTTCCTTGCTGCTGTTTTGTCAGTGAATATTATTTTTTCCGCCACCTCCGTGACGGTCTCAGGGTGGATCATCGTGTGGCGGTGTGCGAGGCCAAATAAATACTGCTTGCCGGGTAAATATCGCTCTGCAAATACATCGACAGGACGCTCAGCACGCATGTGCAGTATATTGACCGCATCAGCGGCACCATCGCAACGTTGAACCTAGGAAAGCGTGTTGCGGCGCGGGAGCGGCAAAGGTATCGCGCCAACGCGTTCGCCAAGTTCCAGGCAGCTATCAGGTGGGGCGGGCCTTAGAGCTAGAGCCAGGGCGAGGCCGCCTCCAGCGTCTTGGTTCTGCGTGCGTAGGCCGGTGCTATCGCCGAGCGGAAGGTTATCGGTGTTCCTTCCTTGAACCGCACCTTTGGAATGTTCGCTCTGGATGATGCCCATTGCGCACGACAGCCGCGTGACCAGCATCCGTGCGCACGTCGGCGAACTGCGCAGGATAGCTGGTAAGCTCTGCCTCAGCTGCTGTCGCGATCACTTTCTGCGCTCCCATTCTGAGCAATTCCTTCAGCACATCCGTCATCCCGTCAAAACGCCTAGCGAGGGCCGAATAAAGCATCACACCCGGGTGTCAAAAGAGTGTGTGCGGTGTTTTGGCTGGACCTCCAAAGCGCGGCCAAGTATCGTTGAGCTTACTTATAGTGAACTTTATCTGTCAATTATTGGGGTGCTACTCTTTTGGCCTGGATCGTGCGTTTGTACTTGATTGAAAAGAACACCCGCATGAAGACCGCAACCTGAAGGCTCCCAGTTATGTGGCGGTAATGCGTCATAAATTTACTTCCAAAGGAGATATCTCGTGAGGAATAACACAAATAGCGCAACGCAAAGTCTACGGCGCACAGCTATGATATTTGCCGGGCTTGTATTCTTCTGTATGTCCATCGCAGCCCCTGTATGGAGTGATGCGGGCCGGTCAAACTGGGACGGCCCCGTATTGGGCATGTCCTTTCCCCCCGTACAAAACCGCCGCGAGATCGATTTTACAATAACCTCCCTACGAGCGCTTGAAATCCGGCATGTCCGGATTGCCGAAAACTGGGAGAGACGCGGCATGCAGCCTAATCGAGCCGCGTTTGGCGAGTTGAAGGCGAGGATCGGATTGCTGCAGGCCGCCGGGCTGGACGTGATGCTGACGGTTCAGGCGGATGGGCCAAGCGAGGCTTGTGAGACGACGGGAAAACATGGCTGCAAGCTGCGCTCGGACGCGCCGTTCGAGCGCTACCTTGAACTGCTGCTTGCAGAAGTCGGTGACGACATCGGCTCGATCCAGTTCGGTAACGAATGGGACCATCAGTTTCCGGGCACAGCCGCAGAATTCCTTGTACTGCATCAAAGATTTGCCGCCGTGGTGCGTCAGGAAAGGCCCGATTTGACAATTGTCCTTGGCGGCATCACCAACCGCGCTCCCTATGCCCATCTTGTGTGCTCCCAGGGCCAAGATTTTGGCGTCGAGAATGTGGATACAGATGCATTCACAGCCAGCTTTTGTACGCGCGATGCGCACATCAATGACAGGATCATGGCGGACATTTCGAATATGATCCAGAATGCCGACTTTGATGTTTTCGATGTTCACCTCTACGATGCACCTGCTTTGTGGGAAGGATCGATAACGTGGTTGCGCAGTCAACTAGGCGAAATACCAATCTGGGTGACGGAGTTTGGCGGACCACATCCCGAACTGGAACCAAGTGATCCGGAATATCAAGCCAAACGGCTCCCTGATTACATGTCAGCCGTCAAGGCGCTCCAAGTGCAGCGCGCATATTACTTCAGGCTCACTGATGACCAAGTGTCATTTCACAATAACTCAGGTCTGTATGACATGAAAGGACGGCCAAAACCCGCATTAGAGGTATTTCGTCAAGCGCTTGGACTGTGAAATCTATCTGCGAATGACTGGCTGTCGCATCGTAAAAATCGGCTGCCAGAGCGAAAAAGTAACAACATGAGCAGAGAAATACCTTGTTCTGCGCCATGCTTAAAAGACATATTTGAAAACAACTACGTCAATGGAATTTGAATTTGTGTGAATAGATCATTATGGAAGTGACATTTTATGAATCACTTGATTCGGAGCACGCGGTGCGCCTGCAACGATTCAATGACAGTGCGCCCGTCGGCGCGCTGCATCAAACTGCGGCTTGGCCTGTAATTAATCCAGCGACCAAAGGCCAAAGCTATTTGTATTTCGTTGTGTCCGACAGCGATGGTACTTGGTGCTCTGCCGGGCTGGTGCGGTTATCAAAGCTGCTTGGCGGCTTTAGCCTTGCAGCGATCCAGCGCGGTCCTGTCACCAGACAGATCGAAGAATTGCCACAAGTCCTTGCTGTACTGGAAACCGGCTTGCGGAAAAAGGGCGCAGTCAACCTGACGGTCAATCCCTTCTGGATTGGCGCGCAGGCTGAAGTCGCTCAAAAAGAGCTCGAAAATATTGGGTATACTGTGCTGGGCCCCGAACTCCGGAATATGCCGACAGCAACTGCGATGACCGACCTCAGCCGCGACGAAGAGGAGATCCAGCACTCCTTCACTCCCGCCAACAGAAGAGCAATCGCAAAATCAATCAGGGAGGGCTTGATCATCCGGGATGTCGAAACCCTTGATGAAGCGCGCGCCCTCAATGACTGCATGCGGGGAATGGCGGCTGCTACTGGCATGATCCTCGACAGCCAGCATGATTTCACCACTCATTTGACGCATCTGCGCGACAACCCCGATCAGGGATGTATTCTGATCGCGTTGCTAGACGACATACTCGTAGCCGGTGCGGTCATCTACCGCGAAGGATCGCGCTCGACTTGCTTTCTTTTGACGTCGCCTCCGGATCTGGAAACGAAAATACCCAGAACCAATCTTATCACGTGGGAATCCTTGCGCCGCATGAAAGCGATGGGGTGTACCGAGTTTGACTTTGTCGGGTATCCCGATGACCGTCTTGGCCGCGAGGATGACCTGTCGCGGGGCAGATTCAAAGCTTCGTTCACTCCCGAGATTAAATATGTAACGCCGCTGATGGTGAAACCGTTTCGCAAGGTGCCGAGTGCGATAGCGCAGGCGATGCGGGGCATTGTGCGCAAATCAAAAATTGGAAAATCGGTCAAGCGGGTGTTGCGGCGCACCTGAGGCGCAGAGCTTTGTGCCGGATACCTGCCGCAGAAGTGACCGGCCGTCAGGGACTTCGCTGGTCAGGAATCAGGCTTGTCAGGGGTCTCGATACTTAGCAGATCCGGGTGCCAGCCGGTGCGTTTCCAGCACCAATCTGGCCAGACAATACCCTTTTTGCTGCCCCGCCAATGATGAAGGCGCAACAAAGCAGACAGCGGTACCATTTTCATGACTGCTGTGGTGATTGCGATCACTGCACGATCCAGGGAGGACAGGCAGGGCTTTTCCGCACCAGAAAAGCTCGAGTTAGGCTCGAACCGGCTTTTCATGTCAGCTGCCAACGCGGGAATACCCAGAAATTCCAGAATAGCCTGATTGGTTTCCAAGGTGTTGTTCCGCATCGCTTCGTACTGCACCAGCATACAATTAGGCTGCTGAGACACCTCTTTAAGATACCGCGTGAACAGGGTGTTTACCGTTGTTGCACGGACCAGATCGGCAGCGCGGCGCAGTCCGGTAGGCGGCGTCCGCCCAAAACCGGAAAACCGCGACAGCACCATGCCCTCAGTTTCCCGCACAACACAGATAAACCGCGCTTGTGGTATGGCCAATGCCAGATCCAAGTACATCAATGTATGATGCGGTGATTTTTCCACCCATGCTTGCGCCCCCTGCCCTTGTGCCAGCCTGTCCATAACAGCACAAAAGAAGTCGGCGTAGGTGGCTGATTGCGCAAGGCAGCGCGTCAGTGTGGTGTCGGGCAGCTCTGTCAGCACCCAATAGTCCGAGTGACGGAAAGCTTCGCCAAAACGGCGGCGTGCATGCGCATCTTCCCACGGGCCGAAAGCACGCGCGAAGTGGGAGAAAAAAATACTCTCGTGCACGCCATTGTGCTCAGCAGCCGCGACCGCGCTCACCTGCGGCAACGCCTCGAGCTGGTTCGCCATCCATGTGGTGCCGGAACGTTGCAGTCCAAGAATGAAAACGGGCTGTGCCATCAGCTCTCCGGCTCGTCCCGAACAGGGGTCCATTTCGACAGCTTGTTGCCGCGTGCATAGTTCAAAAGGCCAAGTGTCATCGCAACATTCGAAATGACAAAGAAAAATGCAAATCCTGCCCCCGGCAGCCGCCCGACGGCTGGAATAAACGCTGCAAGCAGTGCCGTTGCATAAATAAGTGTCTGCGCCACAAAGCACAGAACATAAAACCAGCCCGCATCGAGAAGAAATATCGTTGAGATATAAAGCGCCACCAACAAAAACGGGACCATCCGGCGCAGGAATTTATGACTGAACAGTTGCCATGCATACAGCCCGTATCGCACCGGGTTCAACAAGCTGCGGTGCTCCATCAGGCCACGCCAGCCCATCTCGGTCGACCGTATCCTTCTGCCCATCTCGCGCCCGACCTGTTCCGTCACCTGCTCTTGTGTTGTCGCATCAGGTTCGAAAACCAAACGGTAGCCCGCCTGGACCGCACGGACTGACATCACAAAATCATCTGCACAGCCCGGATTGATCGGAGCAACCAACGCTCCCCGAAGAGCATAGATTGACCCTTGCGCCGAAACGGTCCCGCCCAGGTCGCTTTCAGCGCGTTTCAATGCCTGATCGTAGCGCCAGAATATTCCCTCGGCCTTTCCGATTTTACCTTTGCTTTTCTCGGAGACCGAAATGCGCCCACAAACACCACCAATGTCTTCATGGCCGAAATGCTGCATGATAGCGACCAGCGTCCCCGATGACAGAAGCGAATTTGCGTCTGAGAAGATGACAATTTCACCGGTAAGATGCGTAATCGCCCAATTCACTGCTGCAAGCTTTCCGGCATGGCCTTCGGTCTCAAGGACCTCCACGCCGCGGTCCGCGTAGCCGCGTGCAATGTCTGCAGTACCGTCCGTAGAGCCATCGGACACAACAAGAATTTGCACGCTGTGATTTTCCGGGTTCTCCAGCATCAACGTGTTTTCGATTTTGAGTGCGATCTCTCTGGCTTCATTATGCGCCGGAATAAGAAAGCTGACCGATGTTTGACCCGGCGATTTTGGCACAGGCCTGCGCCCGATTATAGCCTGCAACACCAGAAGTATGAGCCCATAGCCGACGATGACGTAGAAGATAATGGCGAGTGAAATCCAGAAAACCATGAACATTTCAGGTGCACTCTTTCATTGCGGTCAACAGATCGGCCGCATTCTTGTTGATATTGTACTCTGTCAAAACACGCGCGCGACCGGCGGCACCCAAAGCAAGAGCATGGTCCGGATCCGCATTTAATTGACGCAGTGCATCCGCGATCGCAGCGCTGTCTCCCGGCTCGGTCAGAATGCCCGTGCTGCCGTCTTCGACGAGTTCCGGGATGCCGGACAAGCGTGACGCAATGACAGCGCAGCCATGTGCAAGCGCTTCCATAAGCACAACGGGGATGCCTTCTGATCTGCCTTCCTCCCCTGTCACCGACGGGGTGACAACAACATCCGCCCAGTCATAGGCGCGGTGCACTGCATCAGCTTTCTGGGCGCCATCGAATTGAATCTGCCCCGGCACCAACTCTTCGGCCAGCGCGCGTAATTCCCCAATGCATGGACCATCCCCCAGAATGCGTACCTCGTAGTCGAAAGCACCCTCAAGCAGGCTCACCGCTGTGATCAAGTGATTCACGCCTTTGCGCGGATACAAAGACCCCACGAACAGAATACGCAATGCGCGGTCTTTGGGGCGCAGCGCAGGCGGCAATGGCGCGCAACCGGGATCAATACCACAGCGAATGACCCGGATACGATCTGATGGAAAACCGTCCAGATCCTGCAGAAAGCGGTTGTTGAACTCCGAGATTGTACGCACAAACGCCGCCGCTTTTGCCTTTTTCACCAGTAAGCCCTGCGTGATGAAAATATCATGTGCATGGCTGGAAAAGCTGAAGGGGCGTCCGCAAATTTCGGACGCCAAAAGGGCGGCAGTCGCGGGGTAGCCGGCAAATTCTGCATGGATGTGATCTGTCCCATCTTCACGACACAAGAGACCCAACGCCAAAGATTTTGGCATAAGTACCAGCGAGGCTGCCAAATGACGCGGATTGCGCCAGAATGCGGAAAAAACCCTTAAGATGTGGCGAAAAACAATATTTGGTCGGCGCAACAGTACCCGAAAAAGGGCGCGGCCCGACGCACCGCCGATCCAAGGCAGGCCAAAAGCGCGCGCCACGACGGGAACAGCATGTTCATGTACCAGTTCATTTTTCCGGAACGGCTTGAGGTGAAACACCTCCGCATCGTGCCCGGCCTCCAGATAATGCAAAACGTTCGCGACGGCGAAGGTTTCGGTCACTTTCGGAAAATCGCTTACGATGACTTTAATTTTCATCCGGGCCCGGCTTCCTGTGGTTGTTGAGCAAAGGAAACGACGCCGCAATCCCGGCGAGCATCCAAGTGTATTTATTATACTCATTCGGAACGAAAACGCTGACCAACAGATACGCGAGGTAGCCATAAAAGAATGCCGTGGCGAGAACACGCATATCATGATCGACCGGTGCGCACATGACACGGCGTACCTGACGAAGCCCGTAAAGGCAAAACCCCAGGAAGAACACCGCACCAAAAATGCCATATTCTACAATGACCGACAGGTACATATTGTGCAGTTGACGACCCAAAAGCGTACGACCCGGAAGATACCGGTATTCTGGATCGACAAAGTAGACTTTGAAGTTGCCCGGGCCTACGCCAAAGACCGGATGCTGCCATACAAGATCGAGACCGATGATATTATAGGTGAGCCGGCGGCCTAAGGTCCAATCACCACCACCATCTAAGATTGACGCGATCCGGTCAAAGTATTCGGCGGGCACAAAGGGCAACATCACTGCACCCCCGAGCAACATCATGAGCATTCCAAGCGGGAAGTAGCGGCTTTTACGATATCGCCATGCAAGCAAGACAAGGATAACCATATAGATCAACGCGGAAGACCGCGCAAAAGACAAGACAAGACCAAGCGAACCGATCAGGACCGTCAGTATATACAACGGGCGGTGGCGCCCCCCCTCCAGCAACGCGACCAGTGCGATAACCACCCCCGTCAACAGCATGGTGGCAGCGGTTGTCGGGTTATACTGCGATGCACCCGATGACCGGTCAAACCCATCAGACGTCCGCGCAGTGGTCGCAGCATCGCTTGTTGAAACCAGTGTCGTGCCCAACGCAATATCGAGGATCAGGATGGTGGCCGAGACCAGCGACGTCAGAATCACAATATGCACTACAGTCGAAAGACGTGCGCGGCTATCGACCAGAATAACAAACAGGACCAGCAAGAGGATCAGGCTGAAAAGCCGCCGCATCGAGTCGAGAGCGATCCCCTTGCTCTGTGCGCCCAAAGCACTCAACATCATGGCGACCCCAAACAGCAGCGCCAGTACAAGCACGGGATTGCGCAAAGCCAATCTGAGTTGCTTTCGGTTCTGGTGAGCCGTCAAGAATATCCCCGCAAGGGTCACGGCGCTCAGAAGTTTGAAGCCGGAAACAGGGGATGGTGCAAATACGATATAGGACAGACCATCGAGGTGCGAAAAGAACGCCAGTAGCGCAAGCCCGACAAACGGACTCAGAAGCGCATAGGTCCCAAGAAGCATCAAAACCGGCATGCCAATCGCGACAATCGGGTTCGTCAGCGCAGACAGCACAATGACCATCAAAGCGCCAATTGCGCCAGACAGACCCGCCACAGCAGCACCGACGCGCGCGCTCATCGGTGCGCCGCCGGATTGGCGACAGGATTAAGTCCGGCACGAAATTTTCGCCTGCGCAGCCATGACGCGACCCAGACAACCGGCATCCAGTACAGGTTCCCGCTGGCCATCATCACCTTGGCGCGAAATCCTAACACTTCACACCAAACCGGCCCCCCCCCGAACACGAAATCGGTGATGTGCATCCGCGATATTTGCTCGATGCTTTCGCCCGGCGCATTGTATCCGCGACCCCCTGTCATAAGTTGAAAACCAGCCGCACGTGCCGACGCGCGGGCCTCGTCGGTAACCCGGTCGAAAGGCCAGCACAGGAAGTCCACTGACCGGCCAAGCGCCTCTTCAAGGGTACTGCGCGCATCCCCGAGATGGCCCGTCACCCGTCCGGCAAAACCGGCAGCATCCTCGGCCTTTCCGTTCACCCAGTGCCGCGCGGTAAGAGCACTATCGGTTTGCGGAACAGGGTCACCAAATGCAAATGGCACAGGTGTTTCAGCCTCATACCATTTGGATTTGTTTCCAGGGACGCGACCCCAGATCACGGCGGCATGCATCTTCCAATTCGTCGGAGAAAACGTCTCCACGCTTCGCCCCGATACAGGCAGGCGGCCGTGATCACGCCCATGGCTGGCAATCTCAAACAGCGGATTGGCATCGATCTGACGTAGTTCTTGCGCGCTCAGATACCCTTTCCATTCCATATCGGAACGTGTCTCAGGTTCAATGAAGTCACTGGCAATGAAGATCGTGGCAGGCGCACCGCGCGCTTGCAGTACTGGCAGTGCCGCGCGCAGATTGTCCCGATAGCCATCATCAAAATTCAGCACGACTGCGTGGTCGGGTAATTCAAGCTGCCCCTGCATGGACGCTGCCAGCGCTCGATCGCTCACGATCGAAAACCCCCAACGTAACAAAGCATCAATCTGCGCAGCAAAGACCTCCGGCCTGACCGAAATATTATCCGCCCAAGGCAGCCAGTCTGCGTTCTCTGAAACCGAATGCCATACCAGAACAGGGATTGCGTCGTGACGTCTCAGATAGCGGTCACCGACACTTAATACCAGCACGCCCGCTACCGCGCCCAATGCGATCACACTGGTCGCACCGGAAATCACACCGGCGACCATGAGACCGGCCGACCCGAGACAGCCAGCCCCCCAAAGCCCGACAGCACGTTTCCTGAAGCGCGAGCGATCCAATGTTCAGCCCCATTTTACAAAATAGGGCTTGCCCGAGATGCCGCGTGGCGTGGCGGCTGTTTTTGCATCCCTGCGGCTAGCAAACCCCAACTCATGTGGCGCTGCCGGATGAAACTCCGCCAATTCCCCTTCTGCTGCGGTGCCGGGCGCAACACCCACGACAAGAACGCCTGATTCATATGCAGACAGATCGACAATGCGTGTCACTTCAGGAAGCGCAATGACCTCACAATCAACAGATCTTTCCTTCGACTTGTTCAACAAATCAACGGCCGCCGAAACACACGCCGTCAGGGCGGCGACATCGACGTCACTGGAGTAACCAGTGACATATATACGTCCCATGCGCCATGCTCCGTCGCGACCCAGCGCCTTCCCAAGCCCTTCGGCAAATTGTTTCAGACGCCGCGAAGATCGTCCGCTCTTTGAGTATTCTGCCGCATCACGCCCGAGGCGCTTACCGGCGGGGGGCAGCAAACGGCCAGGCACTTCGTTGGAGAAATCGAACTGCGTATTGATGCGATTTCCCAACGCATCACTGATTATCACTGGAAACAGGGCCAGCAAGCCACCAACAATGACGGCAATGACCGTATTGATCAGCACCTTGGGAGACGCGGGATAAAGGGGAACAATCGCCGGGTTCACGACGCGGACCTGAGAAAGCTGGGCCTCGTTGGAAAGGTCAATTGCCATGCGCGTCGATTGCAACTCGGCAAGGCTTATGGACACGGCGTCGATCTCGGCATCGATTTCCCCGACGCGCTGCTGTTTAACGACAAAATTCGAGACGTCAGCGCTCGCACTTCGTGCAGACGCTTCGAGGAGGGGCAGACGCTGTTCCAGCCCCGCCAAATCAATCGTGCTAAGGGTCAGCTCTTGTTGCAACCGCTGGACAAGCTCGGTTGTGGCGGCAGATTTTGTCGATGTTCTCAGCTGAGCCAGCCGCTGTTGCGCAATTTCAAGGTCCACCCGCGCCGTCTGCACCGCTTCGAGTGCGGTTTGTTGTGCGTTCAGCAGCAGGCCCCACTGTACTGTCAGATCACCGACACCCAATTCCCTCTGAAGATCGGACCGGCGTTGATTAAGGGCTTCAAGTTCGGCTCTGCGGTTCTCGACCAGCCCATCCACCACGGTGCGAATTTTTCCGGCTTCGAGGCCGAACTCTTCGCGCGCCACTTCAATATAGGCCTGCGCGTAGGCATTGGCTATTTCGGCTGCCAAATCGGGATACGGATAGGACACCTCGATCTGGATGATATAGGATCCCTCCACGATCTCGAGCTTGATCGCTTGTGTCATCTGGTTCAGCAAATCTTGCTGCGGCGTCAGGGGCGTAAAGTAGCCGTAGTTCAACGTATTCCACTTCTGCCAGAATGCTGTCTTCAGTTTATCGAACGATGAGGGTTCTGACGCCGACAGAACACCTCCCTGCGCCTCCAGAACCAAGGCAATTGCGCGCTCTTTAACGGGCACGCTCAGCAACCTCTCAACATGACTTTGCGCAATGATCGTGGGCGGGTTAAACTGGCTTACGCCCATAAACGCACGGTTGAAGCTAAGCTCTTCATCCGATGGTTGCATTGTGATCGACACAGTAGACCGAAAAGTGGGCGCTTCGCGCAGCAAAAACTGGCTCAGTGACCATGCCAGTATGCCTGCAATAACTGCGGACATCAGTAGGGTGAACCGACGCATATAAACAAGATCAAGATAATGGCGGTTCATGTTTAATGCATCCCGTTTAAAACTAAAGTTTCGGCCGCCAATCCATCAATGATTGCGGCTGTGAAAAGACCAGCCCCAGAAGTGCTCTGCTTTGGGTGCCCGGGCAAGAGTCGGGTCACTTTAAAGTCGTCAATTATCGTAAAATGTACTATCTCTGCTTAGGATACGTGTTAACGAGATTGACTTCCACACTGAAATGCCACTGCCGCACCGCAAATTTCGGGCGCTGCGGCTTTCGCCTTTGTTGCGGTTAGGTCAAATTTGCAAGTACATCTCCAGCATCTTGAGTTTTAGGTCATTATTTTTAGTATTGGGTCATTGATGAGAGATTATCCTTGGCAAAGGGGCCTTGAAGGTTCCGAAGACATGCACGCACGTGCACTAGGGCTTTTACCATGAAAAAATCATTAACCTTGGCAGGCTTGGCCCAGTTCGGCGGGAATGCTCTGGGCCTTGTTCTGGCGGTCTTTATATCCGTTATGCTTGCCGCCCGGCTCGGCGCAGGGCTTGAATCTGACGCCTTCGTATTCGGCCGGCGTATTATCACTGGTTTAACTGAAATGCTGTCGCAAATTCTGGTGATCTTCTTCATACCGCTTGTGGTGCAAAAAATGGCAAACAGCGCCACTGGCGAGATTGCCGATTTACGCAGGCCGCTGATTTTAACCACCCTTGTCGGCATTGCTATGACTGCGGTGCTGGTTCTGTTGGCCGATCCTATCGCGCATCTGATGCTGCCACAGTCAACCAGTGCAAAGCTTGCTTTGTCAGCAAAGGTGATGGCTGCTTTTGCAGTTTGCCTTCCTGCCGTATTGGTCGGCACACTTTTTGCGGCTGTTCTCAACGCTCACGGCGGCTTCGGCGGACCTGCACTTTTGCGGCAGATTCCAAGGGTCGCGATCCTTGCGATGTTGATCTGGTGGAGCGGCGATGTCGTCGTGGTGGCAGCCTACGGATTCTCTGTTGCGTGGTTTTTTGTGGCCGCCATTCTCGCATGGCTCGCATTCATCTCAATGAAAACAGGCGCTGCAGACACCACCACGGACCTGGCAGAAGACGCCACCAAAACGCGCCCTTTGGTATATGGCATTGCCGCATTGCTGTTGATTTCAGGAGGCCAAGGCGCGATCTGGATCGAAACCTACTACGCCGCTGCCTTGGGCGCGGGACAGCTGACCTTGCTGGAGTTGTCGCAACGACTGGGCGCTTTGATGGGCAATACATTGGGGGCGGCGCTCACTTTGCCGATTTTTGCGCTGTGGGCCCGGTCCACAGGCGCACGCAACTACGGGCTGCTGGTGCGGCTGACGCTGACTGGCTTGGTGCTGTTGGCTTTCATGCAGAGCTTTTTCGCACTGAATGGTGAGAACCTCATAGATTTATTGTATGGTCGGGGGGCGCTATCGGAAGCCGACCAGGCACAACTGCTGACAATCTTCACGCTGATCACGGTGACGCCATTGTCGGTCTTTATTATGCGGATGGTATTCGTCTGGCACTTGACCTCACAAAACCGTGCCGTGATCCCCGGAACTGTGCTTGCGGTGCTGCTTGATCTGGGAGTCCGGCTCGTCTTGTATCGCATGCTCACACCCGTTTTGGGGCTTTCTGCTTTGCCTGTTGCAATGGGTGTGGCACCCTTGGCAGTAGCAGCCCTGCTTGCCGCCATTTCTTTTCGAAATGCACCCAAAGGGCCGCCCCTCGGGCGCTACAAAACCTTACCATTGGTGGCGCTCGCCGGCATCGCCGGATTGTGGTCAGGCCGTACTCTGGGGCTGATTATCGCAGGGCACTGGCCGGCATCCGGACAGGGGGAGAACCTCGCTGTTCTGTCGCTCTCGGGTTTTACAGGCTGTGCGTTTTTCGCTTTGTCGTGGATCGTCCTGCGCATTCCGCGCAGCTTTCGCGGCTAATTTCCGCCCACGCAACCATCCGGTCACGCCGACACTTTTAGCTGTCGTCGATGTCAGGATATACGTAAGAAATCTCCAGCGTATCCCCTGGCAAAAGATGCGTCGCATTGTTCACGTCCAGGCGCAGCGTTTCTCCGGTGCCGGACATTCGGTACAGCACCCAGATCCGTTGCACATCGGTTTGTGTCTCTCCTGGGACTGTCGCACCATTTTTTGCCAGAAATTCGGAAGACGCCAAAAGCTGCGTGCGCAGCAGCGCCTCTTGGCGACGTGCAGCGAGCAATTCCTCGGCCAGGTCAAAATCGCGTTCGAGATCGAGGCTCGCTACGCTTGCAGCAGCGAGCGTGGCGGCCCGCCGCGCATTGAAAACAAGCGCTTCGGATTCCAGTGCAAGCGATCTGACATCTGCTAAATTGTTCTGGGCATTGTCGAGCTGGTCGGTCGGAACCAAGCCACGCTCCCTCAGGTCCTGCACACGCCCAAGTGCCGCTTCGAGCACCGCAATCTGCTCATCGAGCAAAAGGCGGCGCCGTTCAAGCAGCGCAGCCTCCTGTTCTGCGAGACCTTGCGCCTCTATGCCAGAGGCCCGCAACGCCGCATCAAGCTGTTCGCGGCCCAAGACCAGAGCCGCCTCCAATGCCCCAAAATCCTGAAAATCCGCCTTCAACGCGGCAACATCTGTACCGGCCTGGGTGCGCGCCTGTTCCGCCTGCAATCTGGCCACAAGGGCCCGCACTTGCCCCAGTTCGGCGCGAGCGCTCAGGACCCTTTGCCGTTCTGTCTCGACACGCAGCACAATTCCCGTGTTTTCTGTTTGTGTGCGACGCCAACCGCCCGCGATTGCCACAGCCTGCTGTGCGGTCAGCTCGGCCCGGAAAGGATACACCCCCGGCGTCTCGACTTCGCCCATCACATACACCGGCCGCATCTCGATTGCGCCAACGGTGACAGAAACATCGCGGTCGAAAACAACTCTTGCACGGTCGGAAAGCTCTGCCTGTAGTTCGGCTTCGGTGCGCTCGGCCACGGAGATGACACCAATCTGGTGAATGACAATGGTCGCATCAGCGCGCACGCGGATGTCACCCGACAAGTCAGGATTGGCAAAAAACGAGACCGAAATAAGGTCACCCGCCCCCAATTCATACCGAGGCAACACATTTTGCGCCAACAGCGGGCCTGCCAATAGTATCAGGATCGTTGCACCCGCGCATCGCGCAGCCATCTTCTTCAGCATCATCTTACTTTCTTGGAGTTCGGGCATGCCTGGCACAGGATCAAATCAAACCCCACTGGTCAACGGTCTCAAAAACGGCAAGGTCACCATAAGCGCTTTGAAAATCTTCGATACCCTCAAAGAGTTCGAAACGCTCGATATTGGATGCTGTTATGCCCAAAAGCGACAGGTAGTCAGCGATGGTTTCGGCACCTTCCAGATCTGCAAATACACTGGCCGAGACAACGGCGATCAACCGGTCATTTCCCCCGCCACCGTCAAAGAAATTAGAGGGTGGCGTACCGGTTATGGCCCGGCCATTCAGTGTTTCGTCAATAAATACAAACGTGTCATTGCCTTCACCGCCAGAGTGGGTATCGTTTCCCAACCCGTCGATTATGATATCGTCCCCGGCACCGCCTGAGGTGACATCGTTTCCAAACCCGTCTGCGATAATGTCAGAACCGGCGCCACCGCTGATCACATCGTTGTCCCGGCCACCAGCCAAAAGATCGTCACCTGCACCCCCCTCAAGACTGTCCGCACCTGTACCACCAAAGACCAGATCATCTCCTGCTCCGGTCACAATTGTATCAGCACCACTATACGAAAAAACCAGATGACCGTCATCGTCAAAGGTGGCGCTGTTGTTTTGCGGCCCAAGTTCGGTCACCTGCCGAGTGAAATAGGCCTCAGTAAACTGCGCGATCACGGCATGGGCAGCCGCCGTCGGGTGAATGGGATCCCAAAAGGCAACTTGATCGTCGCTGAATAGCGCCAACTCCGCCGGATCGCCTTCCCGCAGGGTCAGTTGCTGGGGAGCGAGGAAGCCAAACATCGATCCGTCCTCGAGGATGGCATCGGTGACAATGCTCAGGTCCAGAAACTCAACCTGCATGCCATTGTTTCTCATCTGCGCAACCCCTTCGAAGAGGGCGCTGTTGTGACGGTCGACAATAAAATCTGCGAACGATGCCAGTAGCGATCCCTGATCCGCAACAAGCGGCAGAAACTGAGCGGATGGCAGACCAGAGATGACAACGCGCCCCATGCCACCCTCCAGTAGATCCCGCGCCGCCGCCAGAGTAGCGTCAACGGTGCTATTGAGCGTGGCAACCGCATTGAACGGGAAAGTCAGGACATTGCCGTTGATGTTCTGGTAGTCGTTCCCACCCGCCAGAATAAACCCTGTCGTCAGCGAAATATCCTGCCCCGCCGTAGCCGCCTCAAAGCGGTTGATCTGGGCGCCAAGATTCATATCGAACAACAGACGCGGATCATCCTGAGAGACAAGCACAAACGCTTCGGCATCTGCCTCAACGATAAACTGTCCAAGCGTTTGGGTCCCCAACACCTCACCACCGGCTACCGCATAATTTGCTTCAGAGCCAAAGCCGAAGGCACTGCCCAGGTATTCGGCGAAGGTGGGACCGTTCGATGCGCGTCCATCAAACCCAGCGATGAACTCACGGAAATCATCCGATATTACACCTTCGCCCGCTTCAAACAGGTTACCATTGTCACTAAGGCTATCGCCAAAAATTACAATTTTCTGATCGACAAGCGGTGAGCGCGCTAAAGTTGTATCTGGCATGATTCTACCTTGATAAAATTAATGCTTTTAGGTTCGAAAACACGGTGCACCAAGGCATCGCTATGTAGTTTATAATAAGAAACACCTTAGCACATAGCAGCGAGGCTGGCTATATTTATCCCGCGCGACCAGGCGCTGCTGACATTCAGGGCTCCCGAATCACCTGTGTCCTGTTGCAAGGTTGCAAACAGATTGGAGCAGTCTCGACCCCAAGGGTTTTGACCGATGCACAATGGGCCCTCATCGAACCGCATTGCAGTGGGAGTTTGTCGGATCCCGCAAAGGCCGGTCGTGATCCCCGCTTTGTCGTGGGATCAAGGCGGACGCCTTCCATTGCATGTTCAAGGTCGCTAGTGTGGCAAGATAGATGTCCGGGACGGCACATCACCTTCGCCATGCCTTATGGTGTGTCGTGTCCATGCCGGGCGCACAGAAGCCTTAGACACGCCTTCAAAACAGTGATGCAGGCAGTACGTCTTGTCCTCCTGAATATCGAGCAGGCACCGGGGTGCACATAAATGTTTCGACAGTGGTTGTTCGGGGTGACCAACGCGTTATAATGATGCTCGATTTTAGGCAGTCATGGGGAATTAACAGGGTGTATTGAACTGTTTAGGTTGTAAAATGATTGAAAAAGCGAAAAATAAACTTTCAAAGATACAGAAAAACGGGATATTTCCAACCACCCTCAAGGCATTTCATGACCACATTTATAACGTCGAGCATGTGCTACTTTTGACACGCCGGCTTGACGAGCCTTTTCCGTTTCGGCGGATCCGGATGAACGGGCTAGAGATCGGCTTGTGTGAAACCACCCAACAGCGAGAAGAACTATGCGCCGCTTATCCCGACCGTGCACGGTTTTTTCGCGACTACGCCGATCAGGGCCTTCATGTCGTGACCGGAAAGGTAAACGGAAAGATTGCCGGCTATGTATGGATCGCGACAAAAGACTTTTACGACGCACATCTCTACAAGCGGAACTTCACAGTCGACGCCGACCAAGTTTACCAGTTCGCAGGCTTTGTCGATCCGGCATTCCGGGGGAAACCTGTAGCGTTGATTGTGATGAACTGGGTAAATAATGCATTTCTAGAACGGGGCTTCAAGCGAACATCTTTGGCCGTATCCTCGAACAACACTACGTCTGTAAGGTTCCACGCGAAATCCAAATACGTACCTACAGGTCAGGCATTCAATGCATATCGTTTGCTTGGCAAACGTTGGTCACGGGCCATAGCACCGCGAGATGAAGCGCTGGCACAATACAAACCGAAACAGCGGGGCTGACCACGCCTTCGAAGGATCGGTGCCAGAACCTTCGATCAGATGTCTGCTGCACTCAGATGTCTGCTGCACTGGCCGAAATCTGGGAGCTGGTCACACCGCAAGAATGCCGGAACTGCTTTTGCAAGGCAGACTATGTTCCTGGTTAAAGGCGCAAAGCTTCAGCAAAATAATGACTCCGCCTGATTGGACCTCCACTTATTTTCGGAAGGCCGCTGCGTACGGCATAAGAACCATTAGATCAGGGCCGCATTCAGGTCAGGCATAAAGGAAGTTAACGCCTGTACTGCACAGCCAGGGCGGGGCGTCTCAGAAAATGCCCTGCGCATCGCTCGACCATACATATATTTACCATCAGCGCCCTATGTCACTTTTGAAGCTGTGTCGCGTCCGTAGTGCAGGCTTGTTGCCGATCTAGTGTTCGGCGCCTGACGGACGATACCAATGGCGCTTTGATGTGCGACAGTTGCGGCATGAGGCGCGATGACATCTGCCTTTACCTTGGCCCCACCGACCGATCTGGCCTTCAAGCTATCATCACCAACCGCAACACGCCTGACAAGCTGGCCTGACCGACCGCGAGCGTGCCTCGGAACACTGGCGAATCAGGGCATGACCGAAAATTCAGTGCCTTTCTTCAATGATCGGGCCGTGCCTCTGTTGCGCGGCATCTAATTGACTTGGGTCGAACAGCTCGCATTAAGAAACATATTTAGGCTATTTAACAAGAAGTTACAATTTTTCACGAGGGTATTTTCCGCAATCCACCCTCGGCCATCAACAAGCTCTGGTTAACAGAAGGCTAATTTTTAATTGCAGGTTCATGGCTAATCGTTTACGGATTGATAACATCGAGTTAAATAGGCACAGATCTATTACCTACTGTTTTATTTGGCCTTTTTTTGTGCCGAATACTTTCACGAGTTCGAAAAGTTAAATCATTTCACGATCCGCCGAAGGTCTTTCCCGAGGTTCTTGTCACCTAATTTAGTTTGATTTTGGAGGGCGGTGCGTCAGCACCTGTATTGTATTATGTATGTTAATGAAGGCTTTGCACCCCAGAAGAATTTCGCGTAAATAGCGCAGAAGCATTCGGAAGATGTTGACAGGCCGCGGAAAGAATACCGTGTGCACACGGGCTTTCGCCCGAACAACCCTACAGTCCACCGCGCCTACAATCTGCTGATTTCCACCACATTCTTTTTGGCAGGGCTTCCTGTGTTTGCCCTGATTTGCGTGGCGTTGCTGCTGACGCAAGGGACGGGAATTTTCTACCGCGGTGAGCGGCTTGGGAAAGATGGAAAAGTATTCAATATCTTGAAATTCCGCACGCTGGACACGGCAAAAGCGCAGCTGTTGACCGCCAATAAAGTGTTGCCGAAGGACTCTCGTCTCGAGACACCTCTGGGCAAGTATCTGAGGATTTCGCGTTTGGACGAGCTGCCGCAGATTATCAACGTTATCCTTGGCGATATGAACATCGTAGGTCCCCGCCCTGTGCGTGCGCAGATTGCCGAGGCCGGCGCGCTGGAGACGCCAAACTATAACTTGCGTTTCACCGTAAAGCCGGGCCTGTGCGGTCACACCCAAGCCTACATGAGCCATGGGACGTCAAAGCAGATGCGTGCGCGCTACAACAACATTCTGTGCCAAGCGCCTGTCAGGTACGGCCACGAGATTGTATTGCTGACGCGTGTCGCACTGAGCGTGTTCAAACGCGCACTGTCAGAAATGGTCAAAGCGCTGGGTTCAGACAACAGCAAAGCGGACGCACGGCGTGTTGCAGAAGCGTTTGACCTCAAGTTAGCCAGCCTTGACGGCGGAAAAATACATCGGGTGATGTCGCTGGACCCGCAACACATCGAGGCGCCGGGCCTGTCAATCGGTGATGAAGCAACCGAGAGATGGCTTTCGCTGCGCACTGCGAGTGGTTGCTTGCGCCGTGTCCGTGTTAAATTGAAACAAGACAAATCAGCAGGGCCGGGTCGTTTCACCTTCTCGCCGGTGTCTAATTATGGCAGCTTTATTATCGAGCGCTATCTGCTCGATATGGTTGTGGTAACCGTTGAGCGCCCCAAAAAGAAAAAGCCGCAGCGCATAGCTTTGACTTTCGGGCGCAACAACACCAGTGCCCCGGCCGCCTGATCTGGACCTATACCCTGCAAACCTCACCAGAAGACCAAGCAATTCCTTCAAACAGCGCCGCCGACAGCGGCGGGACTTCTGCTAAAGTGGTAACGGTGGCCTTTGTTCTCCCGCATTTCCATTCTGGAGGGGCGGAAGGTGTTGTTCTCAAGGTTTTGCAGCATCTTGACCGGAATCGCTTCCGTCCGACACTGATCTTGCAGTCCAAAGAAGGATCACTGCTGGATCAGCTACCGCCAGATGTCAGCGTAATCGCGCTGCGGGGCTCAGGCCTGCCCCGTTCCATCCTCCCGTTAGCGCGTGTATTGCGACAAGAGCGCTTTGACATCGTGCATACATTTACCAACGCAATTTCGGTTCTGTGCCAAATTTCGCGGTTCATCTCGCGCAGGTCGACAGCGACAATTCTGTCAGAGCACACGCCCCTCATTCTTTTCATGACCGGCGCAAAATTCTATGGTGTGCGACGTATCCTGATGCAGCTCACCTATGCGTCTGCTGCGCGCTTTGCTGCGCCGATCAAAGATATATGCGAGGAACACAAAGCACTGCTTGGCTCAGCGTGCCCGCCGTGCGTAGTCCTGCCAAATCCGGTAATCGACGTTGCGGGGGCACACCGCTACCCTGCGGCACAGGTCACCCATTGCGTCAGCCTGTGTAGACTGGCGCCGGAAAAGCGGGTTGATCTGATGATCCGCATTTTCGCAAAGGCCTTTGCCGATCGTGCGGACGTCAATTTGTCAATATGGGGGGATGGTCCTGAAGAGGCGGGCCTGCGTTCCCTGATTGCCGACTTGGGATTGGTGCATCGGGTTTTTTTGTGCGGCTATACGCATGACGTTCCTGCGGCACTTGCAGATGCGGACCTCTTTTTATGCACATCCGAGCGTGAGGGCTTAGGTAACGCTATCATTGAAGCCATGGCCCACGGCGTGCCAGTGTTTAGCGTGGATTGCCCCTTCGGCCCCAGGCACCTTCTGCAAGACGGCCAAGCCGGTCGACTGGTTTCCTCCGACGACCCTCATATTCTATCCGGTGAACTGCGTAGTTTTGCAGACAATCACGCTGAACGCTGCGCCGCGGCGATTGCTGCACGCGCGTCCGCCACGCGCTTTGAAACCGAAGCTGCCGTTGCCGCCTATGAAGCGCTCTACAGCGAAGTGGCCCTGGCTTCTACTTCCGGTGTACTGCCAGATAATTGCAAGCCCCTCTGACGGTCTGACGTCAGCCCTGTTGAATGTCACTGAGAACTGACCCAAGGGTCATATTACCAATATCTGGGACGCTGAGCAGCCAGCCTTGATGGCGTTATCGAACAGAGCAAGCAGGTCTCACCAACCTGTCGGATTACCTTCAACCGGAACAGCCAGTCTGTGGCGGCGCGGGTCATCTATGACCGGCGCTGCTATCAGGCCGTCCTCCGGCGCCTGCCGGGCCATGAACGCCGGCCCGTTCGTCGAGATGCCAGGGGTATTCCGCAAGCTCCAGCGCCTCACGCTTCACAGCCTGCAAAGACCTGTCAGGCTTCAACTTCGCAGCAAGCGAGATCAGAGAAGGTCTCTTGCGTCTACTGAATCGGTGTCCTCAGGCGTGCATCTTGCGCAGGCGCATGGCGTTGCGCAGGACAAACAAAGTGGACAAGCCCATCGCGCCCGCCGCAAGGCCGGGGGACAGCAGGATGCCATACGCCGGATAGAGCACGCCTGCAGCCACAGGGATCAGCGCCACATTGTAGCCAAACGCCCAGAGGAGATTCTCCTGGATGTTGCGCATCGTTTTGCGCGATGTTGTCATCGCTACAGCCACCCCTGCCGGATCACCGCCCACCAGAACCACATCAGCCGCATCCATCGCCACATCAGTGCCAGTGCCCACGGCGATGCCGATATCCGCATGGGCAAGGGCAGGGGCATCGTTGGTGCCGTCAGCCACAAAGGCGATCACGTCACCGCGGCGGCGCAGGCTGTCGAGGGCGGCGATCTTGCCTTCGGGCAGGACGTCAGCGACGAAATCATCAATCCCGAGCTGCTGCCCCAGCTTCGATACCGCCCCGGCCCCATCGCCACTGATCAGCGCGACGCGCACGCCACGCGCCTTGAGCGTCTCTATGGCAGTTCTGGCACCGGGTTTGACCGTGTCGGCCATCGTCAGCATTGCAAGCGGCCTTCGTGCCCTGGCGGCAAAGAAAACCGTCTGGCCTTGCGCCTCCGCCTCCGCACGCCGGGCGTCAAAGCCCGACAGATCGACCCCCAGTGAGGCAAGCCATGCATGCTTGCCCACATCGATCACCACGCCATCCACCAGCCCGCTGACACCGCGCCCCGGGATCGCCTGGGCGTCCATAACCAGTGGCAGGGTGATCCCTTCTGCCGCCGTCATGATTGCGCGGGCGGCAGGGTGCTGTGAAGATGCCTCGACTGCGGCGGTGAGCGCCAGCACACTGTCGGGGTCCACGCCGTTCGCCGGCACGATGCCTGTCAACACAGGCCGCCCTTCGGTCAGCGTACCAGTCTTGTCAAAGGCAACCAGCGTGGCATTCTGCAGCTGTTGCAGCGCTGTACCGCTACGGAACAGCACGCCCAACTCTGCCGCGCGGCCCGTGCCGAGCATGATCGAGGTCGGCGTGGCAAGCCCCATCGCAAAAGGGCAGGCGATGATGAGAACAGAAACGCTTGCCACCAGCATGAAGGGCACTTTCGGCTCTGGCCCGATCAGGCCCCAGACCACCAGCGTCAGCACCGCAATCCCCAGCACCGCAGGGACGAACCACAGGGTGATCCGGTCCACCAGCGCCTGAATCGGCAGGCGCGCGCCTTGGGCGGTTTCCACCAACCGGATGATCTGGGCCAGTTTGCTGTCACTGCCCGTGGCCGTAGCGCGGCAGATCAGCGTCCCATCCGCATTTACTGTACCACCGGTGACCGTATCGCCGGTGGCTTTGGACACGGGCATCTGCTCGCCGGTCAGCATGCTCTGATTCACATCGCTATGCCCTTCGATCACCTCTCCATCGGCGGCGATACGTTCGCCCGCCCGGACCATGAAGGTCTGTCCGGTCACCAAGGCGGCCAACGGCCGCTCTCGCCATGTCCCCTCCAGCTGGATCCGGACCATATCGGGGCGCAGCCCGATCAGCCGCTCAATTGCGGCGCCGGTACGGGTTTTTGCGCGCGCCTCGAGCCAGCGGCCCAGCAGGGTCAGCACGATGATCACGCAGGCGGTTTCGAAATAGACCGCGCGCGACTGGTCCGGCAGCAGCGCGGGGGCGGCCAGCACAAAGGCGGAATAGGCAAAGGCGGCACCGGTGCCCAGCGCCACGAGGCTGTTCATGTCAGGCGCGCCCCGCAGCAGCGCCGGGATGCCACGCCGGAAGAACCGCCGCCCCGGCCCGATCATCAGGATCGCGGTCAGCACTGACTGGATCTGCCAGGACGTCTCCAGCCCGATCCCGGTATGGATCGCGTGATGCATGGCGGGGAAGACGCGACTGCCCATCTCGAGCACCAACACAGGCAGTGCCAGCAGAGCCGCGAGCAGTGTCGCGCGGCGCAGGGCGGTGACATCACTTTCCTCGGCGGCGCGCCGGTCAGCGCCATCCGCGTCCTGCCGCAGCGCGCCGGGATATCCCGCCTGCTCAAGCGCTGAAAAAGCCTCCTTCAGCGCCTTGGCGGAGGTTGCGGTGAACCGCGCGCTCTCATCCGCAAAGTTCACGACGGGATCGACAATCCCCTCGACCCCGCTCAGCGCCTTCTGCGCGCGGGCGGCGCAGGCACCACAGCTCATGTTCCCGACCTGGATCGTAAAGACATCCGCCATGCCGTTGCCTCTCAGAGGGTGGGCAACGGGATCAGACGTTTACCTTGCATCGCTGGCGGAGGGCTTGTTCGCCGCAACGCTGTCTTCGTCGATGATCTGGGCGTCCTCGATGGGGCTGGTCTCCGCCGCCTTTGTGGCCGGGGCGTCATCCAGCGCACCCACGATCAGCGGCAGCATCTGCACACCGGCAGGCGTTGCAACCGTGGACAGCGGCGGGCGCTTCCATTCCAGCGTGTCAAAGCTGGAGCAATTTTCACAGATCGGTTTCCACTCTGCATGAATGTGCTGGCAGTTGTCACAGATCCATTGTGGGCCGCGCGGCACAGTGATGGCACGGGCGAGCCAGCCTTTCACGACAGTATCCGAAGCCCCCTCGCCCCGCTCGATCGCGGCCATGAGGGTGACGGACCGCGCGTCTGGGTCGGTCTCCACCAGAGTGCCCAGCGCACGGCGGGCATTGGGGAAATCTTCATTCGCGATGTGCAGCTCTGCCAGCAGCATCTTCGTTTCGGGGTGATCGTTGTTGATCCGTGTCAGCACCGAAAACCGCTTGATGCGCGCTGCCGGAGTCTCATCCGGGACAATCGCGGCAAAGGCGGCGGCAAGATCGGGGTGTGGCCGCGCCTCCCAGGCTTTCTTGAGCAGGCGCGTGGCATACTTTGGCTTGCCCTGACTGATGTAGCTATGGGAGGCCATGACTGCGGCAGGGATCAGATCGGGCGACAAGCGGTTCGCGGCAATCGCCGCCTCACGTTTTTCGATAGAGCTGTCGTCGGCCAGAATGCCCTTCGCCTCCGAGAGCGCCAGCACCGCGTCACGGCGCTTGTGCACATCGCGCGGCATCTGACCATTGCGCAGCTTGGTGTTGAGGGTTTTGCGGGCACCGGCCCAATCCTGCTTCTCTGCCTGCAAGCGCAGCAGCACGTCGCCCGTGTCCTCGTGTTTGGGCCTCATCTCAAAGGCTTTCTTGGCCAGCTCCAGTGCGGTGTCAGTGTCGCCTGCCGCCAGTTTCTGCTTCATGATTCCGCGCACGCCAACAAAGCGGGTCTGCTCGTTCTCGACCAGTTTGCGATATGTCTCCTCGGCTTTCCTGGTGTCGCCGGTCATTTCAGCGGCCTGCGCGATCAACAGATTGGTCAGCGCGGGTTTTTGCAGGTATTTATCGGCTTTCAACGCCTTGGACATCGCCAGCCGCCCCTCGCCACTGGCCAGCGCCATCAAACCTTCGGACAAGGCTTCAAAACCCTTCCGCTCCCGGCTGCGGTCAAAGTAGCGCGACAGGGCCGTTTCATCCCCGTTGAGAAATTTCAGGGTTGCGAGCAGCAGCGCCAGCACTTTCAGGATCACCCAGACGGCGATGATCAGTACGATCAGCAGCAGCACGGATTCAAACGGACCCGGGCTCAGCTCATAGCCCATGGCGCGGATCTGCAGGCCGCCGTCCGCCTCCAGCAACATGCCCGCGCCCCAGGCCATTGCCCCGACGATGCCGACGAAAAGAATGATTTTGATCAGGGACCAGAGCATAGTTTTTTCCTTAGTCTGCCGTCAGGCGTTGGGCCAGAGCATCAGCTGCCGCGCGGGCGTCCGCACGGGCATTGGCGGCCGCGCGCCACTCTGCAATCGCGGCCTTCGCGTCTTCGGGCAGGGCATCAAGTTCGGTCAGGGCAGCAGTCAGATCGCCGGCGTTCAGCGCCGCTTCTGCGCGCGACAGCACTGCATCGGGGTCATCGCCTTCACGCGGGGTCACTGATCGCGCGCCCAAGGACCGGGTCAGGAACCCGCCCAGACCCTGCTGGCCTTCGCCTGCACTGCCCGCACGGGCAGCGGCCAGAGCGGCACGCGCGCTGTCCGGAAACTGGGCCTGTAAAATGCTCAGCGTGGTCACCCCATCCGCCGCAACGCTTGCCAATCCGGGATCCAGATCACCCAGATCAAGCGCCTGAAGCTCCGACACAGCATCGACAAACGGCTGCCCGGTATCCAGTGCGGAGACAATTCTGGCGAGGGCTGTTTGCGCCTGTGCCGCGCGGGCGGCATCTGCCGTCGCCTGCTCCACACTCCGGGCGTTGGACAGCAGCGCCTCAATCTCGCCGCGCTGGGCATCTACCGAGGATTTCAGCGCCTCAAGCTCCTCCGCATAGGCGCTCGCATCCACACCTTCGGGCACCGCAGCCGCCGGGCGATCCTCAAACGCGGCGAGACGCGCCTCCAAACCTTCCAACTGCGTACCGATCCCGTCAATCTGCGCCTCGACAGCGCTCAAATCAACCTCGGGCACGACAGTTTCAGCGGCTTCCAGCACCGCAATACGCTCTTGCTGCGCACTCAAGTCGCTGCTCATCTGCGCGGCCAATTCCGCGCCCTCCGGGTCCAGAAGTCCGAGCTGCGCCACACCGAAACCCATCCCGGCAGCAATGATGCCGCCTAAAACCATCGGAAGGAAGGAGCTTCCTTTTTGGGGTTCAGATGCCGCAGCAGTCGGCTCTGGCCCTACGGGTGTGATGGGGTCTTCGGGCATTTCAGCCGTTTGTTCCAGCGCTTGCTCGGGAGTGGACTCCTGATCGGCAGGGGCGGGGGAGTCAGCTGCGGCGCTCTCATCGGGCGCTTCGGTCCCGGCGATTTGACCTTCGGTCTTCTCCGGGATCTGATCTTCGGTCTGAGAGTCAACCGGGTCATTGATCAGATCTTCGGGGGCTGTCACGGGCGTCTGCGCATCGGTCACACCCGCATCCTCAGTCTCGGCATCTGCTACCTTGCCCTTCTCTGGTCTGCTTTTCGAAGGGACCGTTTTCTTGGATGACGCCACAACATTAACCTTTTCGATTCTTGCCCTCAGGACAGGGCCAGCTTTGCAAGCTTATCCGCCAACCTCAAGCCCCTCAAGGCAAGCTGAGGGTCAGACACAGGTTTTCAACCGCTTTGAGCATATAACTGGTTTGTGGTTTGGGTAAAACCATCATGCTTGCGGTCGGTTCCCCGTCAAAACCCGCGGCAACGGATCCACTGAGGGCGAATATGTGCGCGTGGGCGAGCTTTCCTCTGGTCTGCCGGACCAGTTCAACCGCGCTGCGCGGTGAGAAGACCGGCACGATGCAGGCCCGCTCCAGCGCGATCAGCGCCTGCGCATGCAGCGGCACAAGGAGCTGGTCATAGACTGCCACATGATCGGTCGGGATACCGGCCTGCGTCAGGATCTGAGCGATCTCGCCCCGGGTATGTACGCCGCCAAGGTGAAGCAGCGGCTGGATGGATGACCGGGCGGTCAATGTGGCAATCAACTCCTGAGCGGTGTCGCCGCAATGCTCCGCATCCCAGCCTTTTGCACGCGCCTTGCGGGTGGTCTGCTCTCCCACACAATGGGCAGTGAGGCCGCAGGCGGCAGGCCCGTGGATCACGCCGTTGGCGGAGGTAAAGATCACACCGCCCCTGCCGCCCAGCGCCACCGGCGCGCCTGTCGCGACAATCTCCATCAGCGGGGCAATCACCACATCGACAAGGGCCAGCGCTGCCGGATCCAGCATCGCAGCAAAGACGCAGCCACTGTCATGCGGACGGGTCAGCAGCAGGGTGGGCAGGACCATGGGCCGATATGCTCTCAGGATTGTTTGCCGGTGCGCGCAGTGTTACCTGCTGGGGGATTTATTCGCAACGGAAACACCCTGACCATGACCCCGCTCACAATCCTCGGCATCGAGAGCAGTTGCGATGATACTGCCGCCGCCGTTCTGCGCGGGCGTGCCGGTGCGGCGCAGGTGCTGTCCTCCGTTGTGCTGGGTCAGGGCGCGCTGCACGCGGATTTTGGCGGTGTGGTCCCGGAAATCGCCGCCCGCGCCCACGCCGAAAAGCTCGATATCGCGGTGGCGCAGGCGTTGTCGCAGGCTGGGCTGGGGCTGGATCAGATCGACGCGGTGGCTGTGACCGCCGGTCCGGGGCTGATCGGCGGTGTGGTGTCGGGGGTGATGTGCGCCAAGGGCATCGCACTGGCGCGGGGTCTGCCGCTCTATGGGGTGAACCATCTGGCAGGTCACGCGCTGACGCCGAGGCTGACACATGGCGTGGCATTCCCCTATCTGATGCTGCTGGTCTCGGGCGGGCATTGCCAGTTTCTGATTGTGGCAGGCCCTGATGATTTCACCCGCATCGGCGGCACCATCGACGATGCCCCCGGCGAGGCGTTTGACAAGGTCGCCCGCCTGATCGCCCTGCCCCAGCCCGGCGGCCCGGCCATTGAGGCGCGCGCCAGCGATGGTGATGCGGCCCGGTTCAAGCTGCCCCGCCCGCTGCTGGACCGCGAGGGTTGCGATATGTCCTTCTCCGGGCTCAAGACCGCCGTGCTGCGCCAGCGCGACAGCCTGCTGGTGGACGGCACGCTGACCGGCCACGATCAGGCCGATCTGGCCGCCGGTTTTCATGCTGCCGTTGTGGATGTGCTGGCCGAAAAGACCCGGCGGGCCATGGCAGTTTATGCGCCCCTGACCGCGCATCGCAGCCTCTGTGTGGCAGGCGGCGTTGCCGCAAACATGCCCATTCGGGCAGCGTTAGAGACTGTGGCGCAGGAATTTGACGCCGCCTTCATCGCACCGCCTCTGGCCCTGTGCACGGACAATGCCGCCATGATTGCCTATGCCGCACTGGAGCAGATGGGGGCGCGCGCACCCGATGGCATGGGCCTGTCCGCCCGCCCGCGCTGGCCGCTGGACCAGACCGCCCCCGCCATGCTGGGCAGCGGCAAGAAGGGAGCAAAGGCATGAACATCAGCATTTTGGGCGCAGGTGCCTTTGGCACGGCGCTCGCCATCACGCTGGGCGGCAAGGGGCCTGTCACCCTCTGGGCGCGGGAGCTGGGCGATATGCAAAGCCTGCGCCAGAATGCCCGCCGCCTGCCCGGCTGTCCCTTCCCGGAGGCGCTGGCGGTGACGGGCGATCTGGCGCAGGCTTTGGTGGCGGATACCGTCTTGCTGGCCGTACCGCTGCAACAGCTGCGGACGTTTCTGCGCGCGCATGCCCGCGGTCTGGAGGGCAAAGCACTGGTGGCCTGCTGCAAGGGGATGGAGCTGGGCAGTGGTGCGGGGCCGGTGCAGATCATCCGCGCGGAAGTGCCCGGCGCGCAGGCCGCGATCCTGACCGGCCCCAGCTTTGCCGCCGATATCGCGCGCGGCCTGCCCACCGCCCTGACGCTGGCCGCCGGGGACGAGGCGACTGCGCGGCGCTTGCAGGAGCAACTGACCACCCGCACGCTGCGCCTCTACCGGACGACCGACACCATCGGCGCAGAGCTGGGCGGGGCGCTGAAGAATGTCGTGGCGATTGCCTGTGGGACGGCCATGGGTGCCGGCATGGGCGAGAGTGCGCGCGCCGCCCTGATGACACGCGGCTACGCCGAGATGCAGCGCATGGCCAGCTTTCGCGGGGCCGATCCAGAAACGATGGCCGGGCTGTCGGGATTTGGCGATCTGGCGCTGACCTGCACCTCCGAGGGGTCGCGCAACTACCGGCTTGGCCTCAGCCTCGGGCGGGGCGACAGTTTTGATGCGCAGACCACCGTGGAGGGTGCCGCAACCGCCCGCGCCATGGCGCAAGTCGCCCAACAGGCGGGCGTGGACATGCCGATCACAATGGCCGTTGCCGGGTTGCTGGATAAAACGATAGACGTGAAAACGGCAGTGCAGAGCCTGCTGACCAGACCCCTGAAGGAAGAATGATATGCTTGTATGCTTGATGGCCCATGACAAACCCGGCGCGCTGGAGGTCCGGATGGAAAACCGTTCCGCGCATGTGGATTACCTCAAGAGCACGGATCACGTGCATCTGGCGGGGCCGCTGATTGATGCGCAGGGCGGCATGTGCGGCTCCATGATTGTGCTGGATGTGCCTGATATGGAGGCGGCTGAGGCATGGGCGGCCCATGATCCCTACGCAAAGGCCGGGCTATTCGCCTCCGTCACCCTGACGGAATGGAAAAAGGTGATCGGCTGATGCGCTACTGGCTGTTCAAATCCGAACCCTCTGAATGGGGATGGGCGGATCAGGTGGCCAAAGGGATGCAAGGCGAAGAATGGTCCGGCGTGCGGAACCATCAGGCGCGCAATTTCATGCGCGAGATGGCGGTGGGCGATCTGGGCTTCTTCTATCACTCGCAAAAGGAAAAGGCGGTCGTGGGTATTGTTGAGGTCTGTGCAATGGCGCAACCCGACAGCACCAGCGACGATCCGCGTTGGGAATGTGTGGACATCCGCGCGCGGCACCCCTTTGCCCGGCCTGTGACACTGGCGCAGATCAAGGCGGATCCGCGACTGGCGGAAATGCCGCTGGTGCGCAGCCCGCGCCTCTCCGTGCAACCGGTGAGCGAGGCGGAGTGGCGGATCGTTTGTGAGATGGGGAAAGTCGAGTCCTGGGTGTTTGACCCCCCGGTATGATCCTTTCTCAGGAATGGATGAAGACATTTTGCTCTGCAGGTCTGCGTCACGCACAGCATGATCATGAAATTGGCAAACTGCGCTCTCGACGCTGAGCGATCAGCGCGGCATCAATCCCAAGACGGCTGGCAAGTGGCGGAAGCGAGCAACGGTAGAGGATCTCAGGGCCAGGCCGTCAGAACCGCGCTCACCGGGTCTGACCAAAACCGAATAAGCGGCGACTGTCGCTTTCCTGCGTCACATGCCGCTGTCTCCGGAAGATTATCCCTACGCCCTGCTGCCATCCATCCCGCAGCTGACACGGTCCGCGCTGCATCTCGCGCTTGCCGGATATCGAGGGTTCCGCTCGTGTATTTTCAATGCGCTGCCGTGCAATGGGCAGGCCGGCGGCGTCAGGAGTTCCGGCAGTGCCCGATTTGGCTCGTTCATAGTGATATGGCCGAGGAGCAGACTGCTGGAGGAATACTCTATCTGTTCGCTGGCATCATCTGTTCGCTGGCATCGACCCCACAGGCAAGTTTGCCGTGACCGGGCTTGCTCAAAAGGCGCGCCCTATCGTCGCCATACCGTTCTCACCTTCTCTCATTGCTGCGGTCAGCGATTATCGGGCGATGGCATTCAGTTCGCACAGCAGCTGCAAAGCCGGATAACGATTTAATCCCGGCCACTGCGGTTCGGTCCTGTCTGCGAGGTCAACGGCATCGGGCTTTGCCTGAACAAATCCAACCGACCCTGATGCCATGAAGATCAGAAAACGAGCCCGGGGGATCGTCTTCCTGAATGGCGGGGAGATTGGACGCACGAACTGCACGACTAAAGAAGCGACCGTCAAGCGCCCCCGCTACGACAGTCATGATCAACAGCCAAAAAGGTTTGTAAATATACGGTTTGAAAACGAAAAAAGGGTTCCGGCACCCCGCCAGAACCCTTTCTCACCCCGTGCGCTCCCTTAACCCCGGCACACGTATTCGAAATATGTTCTGGCCGTACTGGCCGATGTCTATTGATAACCTGAGTGGTTGTTTTTCGCAAGAAATCAGTTCCCTGAACTGTCTCTAAAATAGAAACGCCCGCTTAACCATGCGGGCGCTCTATTAGGGCTGGCGTTCAGCCGCTTACTTGTAGACGGCTTCTTTACCGAAATGCTTGGTCAGCATGTAATAGACAACCGCGCGGTATTTGTTGCGCTCGGATTTGCCATAGGTTTCGATCACAGAATGGATCGCCTCCATCAGCTGCGGACTGTCAGGCAATCCCAGCTTTTTCATCAGGAAGTTGGTTTTGACAGTCTCAAGCTCGCTCGGCTGGCTGCCGGCAACTGTCTGGGCGTCGGCGTTATAGATGGACGGACCACAGCCGATCGTCACTTTTGTCAGCAGGTCCATGTCTGGCGTCATGCCGCATTTCCCCTTCAGGTCCTCTGCGTATTTTGCGATCCACTCGTCCCGCTTGCCCATAGCTTCTTCTCCCTGTTCAAAAAAAACCGGCCAGCCAACCTGACCTTGCGGGGTACTTTAGGCGCAAACCAGCATTTCCAGAAGATGTTTTTAGGGCCCGATTCCCTCCAGATCCTGATGTGGCGCAGATCTTGAAATCCCCTCGGCAGTACCCATTTTCAAATATCAGCCAATATTTCGGCATGACCTGGGGGGGGTAGGACGTGGAGAAAGAAGAGGGCAAGACCGCGCTTGAGATGCCTTGCGGAACTGTGATCAAGCTGGAACGTCCGCGCAGCGAGGGCGTGCTGAGCAGTGCTGAGGTCGCGTTTCTGCGCGAGCACAATATCCCCCTTGCATATGACGCGATGCAGATCGGCTGGCTGCCTGCCGCCACGGTCGATGATTTCAACGTCGAGACAGGCCGAAAACAGTCCCGCCCGCAACCCTATAGCGCCATTGTGCAGCAACCGCAGTTCAACGCGCTGCGGCCAAAATACACCCTGCGCAGTTGGGAGCCCTACGATGCGGCAACATTCAAGGCGTTGCTCGATGATCCCCGGGTCTGGACGTATCTGCCCGAAGCATACCCAGATCCGCTCACCCTTGAGACCGCCGCCGCCCTCATCGAGTTGTCGAACGCGAGCAACCATCATCAGGTCTATGCGGTGCTGCGCGATGCGACAATCGTGGGTCAGGTGCGGCTGCTTTATGATGTGGACGATAAGGATCCCGCCAAAGCCGAGGTCAGCTATTGGCTGGGTCATGCCTATTGGGGCCGGGGCATCGGGTCCGACATGGTGCGGATCTTTACCAAGCGGTGTTTTGCCGACAATGGCGGGATCAATACGTTGATCGCACGGGTGCACCGCGACAATGCGGGCTCTTTCGCGATTCTGCGCAAAGCAGGCTATGGCGGCGACCGGCCAGATCCAAAGGATCCGGACTGGATGATCCTCTCCTGCAGCCGCTAGACGAAAAACACCGCCGGAGGTATGCTCCGGCGGCGTGAGGGTCGCGCTATGACACCAAGGGTCAGTAGCGGTAATGCTCCGGCTTGAACGGGCCATCGGGCGAGACGCCGATATAGGCCGCCTGCTCAGGATCGAGCTTGGACAGTTTCACGCCGATCCGGTCGAGGTGCAGGCGCGCTACTTTCTCGTCCAGATGCTTGGGCAGGATGTAGACCTCGTTCTTGTACTGATCGCCGCGCATCCACAGCTCCATCTGCGCCAGAACCTGATTGGTGAAGCTCGCCGACATCACAAAGCTGGGGTGGCCGGTGGCATTGCCGAGGTTCAGCAGCCGCCCCTCGGACAGCAGGATCAGACGGTGCCCGTTGGGCATCTCGATCATGTCCACCTGTTCCTTGATGTTGGTCCATTTGTGGTTCTTGAGGGCCGCGACCTGAATCTCATTGTCGAAGTGGCCGATGTTGCCGACGATGGCCATATCCTTCATCTCGCGCATGTGCTCGATGCGGATCACGTCCTTGTTGCCGGTGGTGGTGATGAAGATGTCGGCGGATGACACGACATCTTCCAGCAGCACAACCTCAAAGCCGTCCATTGCCGCCTGCAGCGCGCAGATCGGATCGACCTCAGTGACCTTGACGCGGGCGCCCGCACCTTGCAGTGACGCGGCAGATCCTTTGCCCACATCGCCGTAACCCAGCACGACAGCGACCTTACCGGCCATCATCGTGTCAGTCGCGCGGCGGATGCCGTCAACGAGGCTCTCTTTGCAGCCATATTTGTTGTCGAACTTCGACTTGGTCACGGAATCGTTCACGTTGATCGCGGGGAAGGGCAGCTGGCCGTTCTTGAACAGCTCATAGAGGCGGTGAACGCCGGTTGTCGTCTCCTCGGAGACGCCGACGATCTGGTCGCGCATCTTGGTGAACCAGCCGGGGGAGGCTGCCATGCGCTTCTTGATCTGCGCCTTGATGGCAACCTCTTCTTCGGATTGTGGCACCGGGATGATCTCCTCGCCCGCCTCAGCGCGCGCGCCCAGCAGGACATAGAGCGTCGCATCGCCGCCATCGTCGAGGATCAGGTTCGGTCCTTCGGGGAACATGAAAGATTTGTCGAGGTAATCCCAATGCTCCTCCAACGTCTGACCTTTGATCGCGAAGACAGGCGTGCCCCCGGCGGCAATCGCAGCGGCAGCGTGATCCTGCGTGGAGAAGATGTTGCACGAGGCCCAGCGCACATCAGCGCCCAGAGCGTTCAGCGTCTCGATCAGAACGGCGGTCTGGATGGTCATGTGCAGGGAGCCTACGATGCGCGCGCCCTTGAGCGGCTGTGCCTCGCCATATTCCTTGCGCAGGGCCATCAGGCCGGGCATTTCCGTCTCTGCAATGTCCAGCTCCTTGCGGCCATATCCGGCAAGATTGATGTCTTTAACAATATAGTCATTGGCCATTGCGGCGCTCCTTCACATCTCTTTGAACGCGCACATAGCATTGCAAGGCTGCCATCGCAATCTGTGCACAGGCCGCGCGGCAGGCGAATTGCCTCAGGCGCTGGTTGCGGCGGTCAGGCGGGCGGTGCACTGTGCCGAAAACCGGCCCTTCCGAGGAGACAGATATGGCAAAACCGCCCCGCGCATGGCAACGGATGCTGTCGGGCCGCAGGCTCGATCTGCTGGATCCGACGCCCGTAGACATCGAGATTGAGGACATCGCCCATGGTCTGGCCTTTGTTGCGCGCTGGAACGGGCAGACGCGGGGCGATTTCGCCTATTCCGTGGCGGAACATTCGCTGCTGGTCGAGACGATCTTTGGGCGCATTGCGCCGAATGCGCCGGTCAAATGGCGGCTGGCCGCACTGCTGCATGACGCGCCGGAATATGTGATCGGGGATATGATCTCCCCGGTGAAGGCGGCGGTTGGGCCCGGCTATGGCGCATTGGACGAGCGGCTGGAGGCGGCGGTGCACATCCGCTTTGGTCTGCCCGCACGCGTGCCGCCTGCGGTGAAAAAGCAGATCAAGAAGGCCGACCGGGTGAGTGCCTGGATGGAAGCAACGCAGATCGCCGGATTTTCTGTGCCCGAGGCTGACAGGCTGTTTGGCACGCCGGTTCCCGCGCTGATGGAAGGGCTGGCCATTGCCCTGCGCCCGCCATTAGAAGTGCGCGCGGAATTTACCGCCCGCCACGCCCGTCTGATGAAGGAAATGCCATGATCACCGTTCGCCCCGCCATGACGCTCGATTCCGCTTCCATGGCGCGGCTGCTGAATGAGATCATCGAGGTCGGTGGGACCACTGCGCTGGTGCGGCCTGTCACGGCAGATGACATTAATGACTGGATGGCGGCGGCGGCAGACCGGTCTGCCTGGCATGTCGCAGTGGATACTTCAGAGCGTGTGGTGGGCTTTCAATGGGTTGCGCCGCATGCGCAGCTCCCGCCCATGGCCTGCGACATCGCGAGCTTTGTGCAGATCGGCCAATCAGGGCTTGGCATCGGATCGTCGCTGTTCACCGCAACGGCGAAGGCAGCCAAGGCGCTCGGGTATAAATGGATCAACGCGACCATACGTGCCGACAACGCAGGCGGGCTGACCTACTACCAGAGCCGGGGGTTCCGCGACTGGGCACGCGACAGCGCCGTACTGCTCGAAAATGGCCAGATCGTCGACAAGATCAGCAAGCGCTACGACTTGTAGTGCGCGCTGCGCCTGCGATCTTGAATACGCGCTGCGCCTGCGATCTTGAATACGCGCTGCGCCTGCGATCTTCAACGCGGGCTGCGCTTGGCAAGTATCCGCTGCAAGGTGCGGCGGTGCATGTTCAGCCTGCGCGCCGTCTCTGAGACGTTCCGGTCACACAGCTCATAGACCCGCTGGATATGCTCCCAGCGCACGCGGTCAGCGCTCATCGGGTTTTCGGGCGGGGGCGGCAGGTTATCGCCACGCGCCAGCAGCGCATTGGTGATATCGGTCGCATCCGCAGGCTTGGACAGGTAATCGGTGGCACCGATTTTCACCGCCGCGACAGCTGTGGCAATGGCACCATAGCCCGTCAGCACAACCACCCGCACATCGGGCCGCCGCTCGCGCAGGATCTCGACCACGTCGAGACCGTTGCCATCCTCCAGCCGAAGATCGCAGACCGCATAAGCGGGCGGGCGGGCCGTGGCGATGGCCGATCCTGCCGCAACGGAGCCTGCCATTTCCACCTCGAACCCGCGCTTCTCCATCGCCTTCGCGAGGCGGCGCAAAAACGGCTCGTCATCGTCAAGCAGCAACAGGGTCTTGTCCGGGCCCAGATCGGGCATCAGGTCTTCTGGCATGGTGTGGTGCCTTGTTTTATAGCAATTGATTACCTCTGTACCAGATATGGACCGCTGCGGGCTTTGGTCAAATACGATCGACAAAGCAGCCGATCCTGTCGGCCATCTGCTCGGGCGTCAGCTCGCGGCGGAAGAACTCCACAAACCCCTGCTCGGGGGTAACGAGATAGCTGAAGGTCGAATGATCAACGAGGTATTCGCCATCCACCGGCGGATGCGCCTTGTAGTAGGTACGGTAGGCTTTGCTCGCTTCGGCCACCTGCGCCTCTGAACCGGTGAGGCCGATCATGCGCGGGTGCATGTTGGCAGCGAAATCGCCGACGATCTCGGCTGTGTCGCGCGCAGGGTCCACGGTGATGAATACAGGCGTAACCATCTGTCCGCGCTCCTCCAGAATCTCCACAGCGGCAGCATTGCGGTCCACGTCGAGCGGACAGACATCGGGGCAGAAGGTATAGCCGAAATAGATCAGCGTCGGCTGCGTGATCACCTGTGCATCGGTCACCGTCTCGCCTGCACCGTTGACCAGCGTGAAGGGCCCGCCCAGATCACCGGCCACGGCACCGGCCCCACATTCGGCAAACTGGCTCTCGGCGGTATCGCGGCCCAGATACGCCATGGACGCGAGTCCCGCTCCGGCAAAAACAACGGCGGCAATGGCAATCGTGCGGATCATGACAATCTCCTCTGCGCGCAGCGTCAATGCGCGCTCTTGATGGTGAATTTACCCCGATCTACGCTAGGTTTCAGCCAAAGCAAATCACATTCCGGTGGAGCGCCCAGATGCCGCAATCGACAATCCGCCCCACGGGCGAGCGTAAAAGGGCCAATTGGGTCCGCCTGCGCACGATGATTTTCCTGCGCTGGGTGGCGATTGCGGGACAGATCATCGCGGTCACGGTCACGCCCTCGCTCTTCGGCATCCAGCTCGAGATGGGCTGGTGCTATTTCGCGATTGGCGTGTCGGTGATCGGCAATCTGGTGGCGACCTTCGTGTTCCCCGAGAACAAGCGCCTGTCGGAACGGCAGAACATGGCGATGATTCTGTTCGACCTGCTGCAACTGAGCTTTCTGCTCTATCTCACCGGGGGGCTGAACAACCCGTTTACGCTGTTGCTGCTGGGTCCGGTGACCATTTCGGCAACCGCACTCAGCCTGCGCTCGACGATGGTGCTCTGTGCGGTGTCAATCATCAGCGTGACGGTTCTGGCGTTTTTCCACCTGCCGCTGCGAACGCTGGAGGGGGATGTCCTCAGGATTCCGCAGCTGTTCATCTTTGGCCAATGGATCGCGCTGGTGATCGCGGTGATGTTCACCTCCGCCTATTCGCGGCGCGTCACCTCGGAGATCCACCTGATGTCGGATGCGCTGGCCGCCACACAAATGGCACTCGCCCGCGAGCAGAAGCTGACCGACCTGGGCGGTGTGGTGGCTGCGGCCGCGCATGAGCTGGGCACGCCACTCGCGACGATCAAGCTGGCCAGTGCCGAGCTGGTGCTGGATCTGCGCGACCAGCCTCACCTGCGCGAGGACGCCGAGTTGATCGTGCAGCAGACCGACCGCTGCCGCGACATCCTGCGCGACATGGGCCGCGCCGGCAAGGATGACCTGCATCTGCGTCAGGCGCCCCTCGCGACCGTCGTGGAAAGCGCTGCGGAACCGCATATGGGCCGCGGTAAACAGGTGGTGATGACCCTCTATCCGGCTGACGGATCCGACAGCACCCAGCCCGCTATCCTGCGCATGCCCGAGATCATCCATGGTCTGCGCAACCTGATACAGAACGCTGTCGATTTCGCCCACACTACGGTCTGGATAGAAACACGGTGGAGCGATGACACTATTACCGTGCGCATCATGGACGATGGAGACGGCTTTCCGCCGCAGCTTCTCGGGCGTCTGGGGGACCCCTTCATGGGTCGCAGGCACAGACGCAGACAGAAAACCACCCGGCCCGAATATGAGGGGATGGGGCTTGGTCTGTTCATTGCGAAAACGCTGCTGGAGCGGTCAGGCGCAAGCATGCGCTTTGCCAACGGTGCGGATGAGGCAGGGTATCACAGCAGGCACATGGGCGCTGTCATCGAAGTGCGCTGGCCCCGCGACAAGATAGACGCCCGCGACGGCGAGAACGCGGTGCCATCAGGCCCGAACGTCCGCTTTGAAGAGACATAAGAAGCCCCAATTTTAACACTATTTTAAGTTTGGATACTTACCACTGACCCTGAAGAGCCTCTTGCGGAGTGAATTGTTTGAACGATCTTGCGTTGATCCTCGCGGTTGTGGTGCCCACCGTGCTTTTTGGCGTCTGGTGGGTCCTGCGGTCTCCGGCCACGGCAACGCGCGCCGATGACAGCGAAGAAGTGCCAGTCATGGAAGTGCCAGTCATGGTTTTTCGCGATGGTGTGTTGGATTATGCGTCCGACGCGGCGTTGCTTCAGTACCCTATCGCGATGGGCGCCCATAATTGGGAGGACATTCAAGACATCCTGCTGCCGCAGTTTCCCGATTTCCCGGACAGCCCTCCGGCGGATCATGATGCCGATATCACGGCCTTGTGCAAGGGCGGGTCTGGCGCCGCCCTCCGGATACGCGCGCTTGGTGGGGCCGTCTCGATTGCTGTGCAGGGTGACGCGCTGATCGCCCCGCCCCCCGGCGCAATGGAGGAGCTGGAGCTGCTGCGTCAGGTCAACAGAAATCTTCCACACCCTGTCTGGAAGACTGAAAAATCAGGTGCGGTCGTCTGGCAGAATGAGGCTTATGCCGCTCTCGCTGCGCGCTTCCGGCCAAATAACTGTCCCTCGGACGGGCTGTTGTTCAAGCTGCCGCCGCTGGAGTCCGGACAGAAGAATGTCCGTGCAAAGCTGGAGGATGCTGTCAGTGGCACTGCAGAATGGTTTGATGTGACACGCAAGGCGCAAACCAACGGGACGCTGCATTATGCAACCTCCCTCGATACGCTGATCCGCGCCGAAAACGCCCAACGCGATTTCGTGCAGACACTGGCAAAAACATTCGCGCATCTGTCAATCGGTCTGGCGATTTTCAACCGCGACCGGCAGCTGGCACTGTTCAATCCGGCGCTCACGGATCTGACCGGCCTGTCAGCGTCCTTCCTCAGTCCGCGCCCGACAATTGATTCCTTTTTTGATGCGCTGCGCGAGAACCGCCGCATGCCCGAGCCGAAGAACTATAAAACATGGCGCCACCGCATGGCCGATCTGGTCAGCGCGGCCGAGCATGGCAAGTTCGAAGAGACGTGGTCCCTCGAATCCGGTCAGACCTACCGCGTCAAAGGCCGCCCGCATCCTGACGGGGCGATTGCCTTCCTGATTGAGGACATCAGCGCCGAAATCTCGCTCACCCGCAATTTCCGTGCCGAGCTGGAGCTGGGGCAGAATTTGGCGGATACCTTTGAGGACGCGCTGGCCGTGTTTTCCAGGTCCGGCATCCTGACATTTTCTAACAAGGCTTATGACGTGCTCTGGGGTTTCGAGAACCAGTCCAGCTTTGCCGACGTGACCATTGTAGACGCCATCCGCCTGTGGAAAGAAAAATCCGCGCCCAATCCGATGTGGCCCGATCTGCAAGAGGCTGTGATGTCCCTGGCGGAGCGTGAGGCCTGGAGCATGCCCGTCTGTCTCAAGGGGCAATCTCCGATGCAGTGCAATATTGTGCCCATCGCATCCGGGGCGACTGTCGTGCGGTTCTCGCGCCAGCAGGCCCCCGCACGCTCCAGAGCGGTGCGCCAGAAAAAGATCTCCGACTGACCTGCCTATCGCCGTGACCGCTCTTTCGCCTCAGAGGCGGGGGGGGTATTGTGGCCGCATGCACCGGGACGCCTTTCTTCACTCGCCAGATCAGACCAGTCGCCTTGCCCGCGCGCTGGGCCTGCGGCTGTCTCCGGGCGATACCGTCCTGCTCAGTGGGGATGTGGGCGCAGGCAAGACCCATTTCGCCCGGGCGCTGATCCAGTCCCTGCTGGCCACGCCGGAGGATGTGCCCTCCCCCACCTTCACGCTGGTCCAGATCTATGAGGCCGCATCAGGCGCACAGATCTGGCACGCAGATCTCTACCGCCTCACCGATCCCTCCGAGACCGAGGAGCTGGGCCTGACAGGGGCGATGGAGACGGCAATCTGCCTGATCGAATGGCCCGACAGGCTGGGATCCCTACGCCCTGCGGATGCGCTGGACATCACCCTCGCCGCGGCCGATGGTGAGGACCACCGCATCCTGACCGCCACATGGTCAGACCCACGCTGGGACGCAAAACTGACCGACTGGATCCAATGACAGACCGCAACACTTTATCGACAAGCTTCATCCATGGCTGCGGCTGGGGCGATGCACGGCGCATCACCGTTGCAGGCGATGCCTCCAACCGCCGTTATGAACGGCTGAGCAAACCGGACGGCGCCACCGTGATCCTGATGGATGCACCTGCCGACAAGGGCGAGAACGTGCGCCCCTTCATCGCCATTGCGGAGCATCTGCGCGCCCTTGGCCTCAGCGCGCCTGAGATCCTGGCGCGCGACATCCCGAACGGGTTCCTGCTGATCGAGGATCTGGGCGACGATCTGTTCAAGACCGTCATCGCGCGTGATCCCGCGCTTGAGGTGCCGCTCTATGAGGCGAGCATTGATGTACTGAGTGTGCTGCATGCCGCGCCGCTGCCGCCGCTGGATCCTTACGATACCGCCACCATGAACCGCTTTGCCGCCCGGTCCTATGAGTGGTATCTGTTCGGCCTTACCGGCGCACGCAATACGCCTGCGCAGGCGCAGTTCGAGCAGATCATGGCCGATCTGCTGCGCCCGCTCGAGGATGCGCCGCGCGTCCTGATCCAGCGCGACTATCACGCCGAAAACCTGCTGTGGCTGCCGGAGCGGCACGGTGCGGCGCGTGTCGGGCTGCTGGATTTTCAGGACGCGATGCGCGGCCATGCCGCCTATGATCTGGTCTCCATCCTGCAAGACGCCCGCCGTGATGTGCCCCCCGCGCTGGAGGCTGCGATGATCGCGCGCTATCTGGAGCAGAACCCGCAGGACCCTGAAGCCTTTCGCGCCGCCTACGCAATCCTTGGTGTGCAGCGTAATCTGCGGATCGTCGGTGCCTTTGCCAAGCTGTGCATGGAGGCGGGCAAGCCGCGCTACATTGATCTGATCCCGCGCGTCTGGGAGTTTGTGGCGCGCAATCTGGCGCATCCCGCACTCGGGCCGCTGGCGGATCACGTGCTGGCCAGCCTGCCCGCGCCGGACGCCGGTATTCTTGACACGCTCAGATCGAAATGCGCCCGATGAGCCTGCCTATTCTGCTCTTTTCCGCCGGCTTCGGGACGCGGATGAAGCACCTGACGGCAGACCGGCCCAAGCCTTTGGTGCGGGTCGCGGGCCGTCCGCTGATTGATCACGCGCTGGCGCTGGCGCAGGCAATCAACCCGCCGGTGATCGCGGCCAATCTGCACTACCGCGCGGCGATGCTGGAGGCGCATCTGACCCCGCTTGGCGTACAGTGCATCACCGAAGCACCCGATATTCTGGAGACCGGCGGAGGGTTGCGCAATGCATTGCCGCATCTGGGCACAGGGGCTGTGATGACCCTGAACACCGATGCGATCTGGCGCGGGCCCAACCCGCTGGCCCTGCTGCTGCAGGCCTGGGATCCCGCCCGCATGGACGCCCTGCTGATCGGCATTCCGCTGGAGAGTGCGCTGGAGCATACAGGCACCGGCGATTTCACGCGAGCTGAGGATGGCCGCCTGACCCGTGGTGCCGGGACGGTCTACGGCGGTGCGCAGATCATCAAGACGGAAACGCTGTCGCAGATTGAGGCGCGGGCATTTTCCCTCAATCTGGTCTGGGACCGGATGCTGGCGCAGGGGCGTCTCTACGGCGTCACCTACCCCGGCAAGTGGTGCGATGTGGGCCATCCCGGCGGTGTGATCACTGCCGAGACGCTGTTGGCCTCGGATGTTTGAGCGGCAAGAGACCCCGCGCGTCTTCGGCCTGCCGCCCGGTGCCGATTTCCCGCGAATGCTGGTCGCGGGCCTGCTGGACCGCATGCAGGGGCAACCGCCAGAGGCTTTGGCCCGCGTCGATCTGCTGGTCAATACCCGCCGCATGGCGCGCCGTCTGCGCCAGATCTTCGAAGATGGCCCGGCCCGCCTGCTGCCCCGCATCCGCCTGATCACGGATCTGGACAGCCTTGCGCCCGCCGTCATCATCCCCCGTGGCGTGCCCGCGTTGCGACGGCGGCTGGAGCTGATCGGGCTGATCTCGGCCCTGCTGGACCGCTCGCCCGATCTTGCCTCCCGCGCCTCGCTCTATGATCTGGCGGACAGTCTGGCCGCGCTCATCGACGAAATGCAGGGCGAAGGGGTGACATCTCAGGACATCGCGGATCTGGACGTGACGGACCAGTCTGGCCATTGGGAGCGGGCCAAATTGTTTCTGGGCATCGTGCAGAACTATCTGGGTTCGACGGAATCCGCGCCCGACACGGAGGCGCGGCAGCGTGCGCAGGTGGCAGGGATCGCCGCACTCTGGGCGGAGCATCCACCGCGCAATCCGGTAATCATCGCAGGCTCCACCGGCTCACGGGGGGCGACATCGCTGCTGATGCAGGCGGTGGCAAAGCTGCCGCAGGGGGCGCTGGTCCTGCCCGGTTTCGATTTCGATCTGCCGCCCGAGGTCTGGGCCGCGCTGGACGATCCGATGATCTCGGAAGATCATCCGCAGTTCCGGTTCTACAGCCTTATGTCGGCGCTGGGCAGCACCGCAAATGCAGTTGAGGCATGGCATGGCACCACCGCACCCGCGCCTGCGCGCAACAAGCTGGTGTCGCTTTCGCTGCGCCCTGCCCCCGTCACCGATGCCTGGCGAATCGAGGGGCCGCAACTGCCCGATCTGCTGGCGGCCACGCAAGGCATGACGCTGGTACTGGCCGAGACGCCGCGCGCGGAGGCGCTGGCCATTGCGCTGCGGTTGCGGCAGGCGGCGCAGAACGGGCAGACCGCCGCCCTGATCACGCCGGACAGGATGCTGGGCCGCCGCGTGACCGCCGCACTCGGGCGCTGGGATATCCTGCCGGACGACAGTGCCGGCACGCCGCTGCATCTGTCGCCGCCGGGGCGGTTCTTGCGCCACGTGGCCGCGCTGATGGCGCGCAAGCTGGACGCGGAGGCGCTGCTGACCCTGCTCAAACACCCGCTGACGCACAGTGGTGCGGACCGCAATCTGCACCAGCTCAACACCCAGCGCTGCGAGGGGACGATACGGCGGCAGGGCCTGCCCTATCCAAGCGCGGACAGTTTTATTGCCCTGTGCGAAGAGGCGGTGCCTGACAATCCGGCGATGCGCGGCTGGGCTGCGTGGGTGGCCGAGGCGACGATGGGTCTGGAAGATCACGGCACACGAACCCTCGCGCATTGGGTCACGCGGCATCTGGAACTGGCGGAGCGGCTGGCGGCCGGGCCGATCGCCACGCCGGTTCATGAGCTGTGGCGTCGCAAAGCCGGCATCGAAGCACAGCGCATCATGCAGGAGCTGTCGCATGAGGCGGCGCACGGCACCACTCTGACCGCTGCCGATTACGGCGATCTGGCCGGTGCGCTGTTGGCGGCAGGTGAGGTGCGCGACCGCGACGCCCCGCATCCCGGCATCATGATCTGGGGCACGCTGGAGGCGCGGGTGCAGGGCGCCGATCTGGTGATCCTTGGCGGGCTGAACGATGGCACATGGCCCGAAGCGCCGCCGCCCGATCCATGGCTCAACCGCAAGATGCGCCATGATGCTGGGCTGCTGCTGCCGGAGCGGCGTGTGGGGTTGTCCGCGCATGACTACCAGCAGGCGGTCTGCGCGCGCGAGGTCTGGATCACCCGCGCCATCCGCTCGGAGGATGCGGAAACGGTGCCGTCGCGCTGGGTGAACCGGCTGGGCAATCTGATGACCGGGCTGCCCAGGCAGAGCGGCGTGGTGGCGTGGCAGGCGATGATTGCGCGCGGCGATTACTGGCTGGGGCAGGCCCGCGCGCTGGAGGCCGTCCGGCAGGTGCCGCGCGCCAAGCGCCCCTCCCCGCGCCCGCCACTGGCCGCCCGGCCGCGCAGCCTGTCTGTTACCCGGATCAAGACGCTGGTGCGCGACCCTTACGCCATCTACGCCCAGCACTGTCTGCGCCTGCGGGCGCTGAACCCGCTGGTCCAGTCGCCCGACGCGCCCCTGCGCGGCACTGTAACCCATACCGTGATGGAGCATTTCGTGAAATCCGTGGTGGCGGACCCGGCACGGCTGACCCGCGCGCATCTGCTGGAGACCGCCAATACGGTGCTGGCGGATCTGGTGCCATGGCCCGCCGCGCGGATCATCTGGCTGGCGCGGCTGGCGCGGGTGGCCGACTGGTTCATCGCAGGCGAGCGAGAGCGGCTGGCCCATGGCGGCCCGGTGGCCTTCGAGGAGGATGCAAGGGGGGTTCTGACGCTGGCGGATCTGGGCTTTACGATCACCGGCGTCGCGGACCGGATCGACCGAAGCGCGGACGGGCAGATCCAGATCTATGACTACAAGACCGGCAAGCCGCCCACTGCCAAGCAGCAACAGCTGTTCGACAAGCAGCTTCTGATCGAGGCGGCGATGGTCGAGGAAGGGGCGTTCCGGAAAATCGGCATCGCCCCCGTCTCGCGCGCGGTGTTCATCGGGCTGGGCAATCCGCCACTGGAGGTTGACGCCCCGCTGCAAGAGGAGCCCAGCGCCGCGACCCTTGCCAGCCTGCGCAAGCTGATCGCCGCCTATCTGGACCCCGCGCAGGGCTTTACCGCGCGGCGGATGATGGAGCGGGACGGCTTTGCCGGTGACTACGACCATCTGGCGCGTTTTGGGGAATGGGACGGCTCCGATCCGGCACATCCGGAGGATCTGCTGTGAACGACACCCCAGAATGGCCTGAGAAACCAGGCTGGCCCGACTGGAACGAGGCCACCCGCGCGCAGATCACCGCCGCACGGCCCGATACCTCCACCTGGCTGAGTGCCAATGCCGGATCGGGCAAGACCCGTGTGCTGACCGACCGTGTGGCCCGCCTGTTGCTGGACGGGGTGCGGCCACAGCACATCCTGTGCCTGACCTATACGCGCGCCGCCGCCTCCGAGATGCAGAACCGGTTGTTCAGACGACTGGGCGAATGGGCGATGATGGAGGATGACGCCTTGCGCACCGGGCTGCGCGATCTGGGTGTGCTGCGGGAGGTATCGCCCAAAGAGTTGCGCGATGCCCGCACCCTCTTTGCCCAAGCGATCGAGACGCCGGGCGGTCTGAAAATCCAGACGATCCATTCGTTCTGTGCCGCCCTGCTGCGCCGCTTTCCGCTGGAGGCGGGGGTCAGCCCGCAATTCAAGGAGATCGAGGACCGCGCCGCCGAACTGCTGCGCGCCGATATTCTGGATGCGATGGCCGAAGGGGCGCAGGCCGGGCTGGTCACGGATCTGGCGACACATTTCACCGGCGAGAGTTTTGCGTCTCTGACAAAGGCCATTGCGGGCAAAAGGGAGCTGTTCGCGGATCTGGCCGATGATCTGGAGACGCTCTTTGACCTGCCCCCCGGTTTCGATCTGGAGGCGCTGCCCCGCGCCGTGATGAGTGAGGAGGTCGCCCGCTGGATGCCGGAGGCGATTGCCGTTTTCGCCGCGCAGAGCACCAAGACCATGCCGCAGCTGGCCGATGCCCTGCGCGCGATCAATTTTGACAGCCCGACACTGGCCGATCTGGACAGGCTCAAGCCGGTGCTGCTGACGCAGAAGATGGAGCTGCGCAAAAGCTTTCCGACCAAAGGCGCGCAGGAGGGTCTGGGGCCCCTGCTCACGCCGTTCGAGGATCTGGCCCGACACGTGATGGACGCCCATGAGCAGCAGATGTGCGCGCGCAATGTCGCCCGCACCCGCGCGCTGCACCGCTTTGCCACCGCCTTTATCACCCGCTACGAGGCAGAGAAGCAGCGGCGCGGCTGGCTGGATTTCGACGATCTGATCCTGCGGGCGCGCGCACTGCTCAATGATCCCAAGGTGGCGGCATGGGTGCTCTACCGGATCGACGGGGGCATCGATCATATACTGGTGGATGAGGCGCAGGATACATCGCCGCGCCAATGGGATGTGATCGAAAAGCTGGCGGATGAATTCGCCTCCGGTGCTGGGGCCCGGGACGACAGCACTGCGCGCACGCTGTTCGTGGTGGGTGACAAGAAGCAGTCGATCTATTCGTTCCAGGGGGCGGACCCGCGCGAATTTGACCGCAAGCGCGACAGCTTTCAGATCAGTCTGGAAGCCGCACAACTGCCGTTCCAGAACCGCAGTCTGGACTACTCCTTCCGCTCCTCGCCTGCGATCCTGCGGACGGTGGACCAGACCTTCAACACCCGGCCCGTTCCGCGCATGGACAACGCGATGATCCATCTGGCGTTCAAGGATGCCCTGCCCGGCCGTGTCGATCTGTGGCCGGTGGTGGAGGCGACAAAGGACGACACGGAGGAGGCCGACTGGACCGATCCGGTGGACCGCAAAAGCCCGCAGCACCACACCGTGATCCTTGCCGACCAGATCGCAGCGCAGATCCGGCATCTGGTGGAGGGCGAGCATTACATCCCCGATGAAGGTCCTGACCGCAGCCTGATCCGGCGGCGCATTACGGCGGGTGACTTCCTCATTCTGGTGCGCGGGCGTAAGACGGGCTTGTTTTCCGAAATCATCCGGGCGTGCAAGGCGGCGAGGCTGCCCATTGCCGGTGCCGACCGCCTGAAGGTGGGTGCGGAGCTGGCCGTGCGCGACATCGGCGCGCTGCTGTCGTTTCTCTCCACCCCCGATGATGCGCTCTCGCTGGCGACTGCACTGCGCTCTCCGCTGTTCGGCTGGGACGAGCAAGCGCTGTTCACGCTGGCGCATCACCGGCCCGTAAAACAGGATCTGTGGGAGAGTCTGCGCAAGCAGACCGACCGCTACCCGGACACCCTGTCGGTGCTGCGCGATCTGCGCGGTCAGGTGGATTTCCTGCGCCCCTTCGATCTGATCGAGCGGATTTTGACGCGCCATGATGGCCGCCGCCGCCTGCTGGCGCGTCTGGGCGCGGAGGCGGAGGATGGCATCGACGCGCTGCTGGGTCAGGCGCTGGCCTATGAGCGGACGGAGGTGCCCAGCCTCACGGGGTTTCTGGAATGGATGCAGGCCGACGATCTGGAGATCAAGCGGCAGGTCGACAGCAGCTCCGACCAGATCCGGGTGATGACGGTGCATGGCGCCAAGGGGCTGGAAGCGCCCATCGTGATCCTGCCCGATACCGGCGAAAAGCGCGTGACCATCAAGGATGAGATCATCACGCTGGAGGGTGTGCCGATCTGGAAGCCCGGTTTGGCGGAGATGACGCGGGCGGTCACGACCGAGATCGAGGCACTGAAGCAGGCGCAGATGGAAGAGAGCCTGCGCCTGCTCTATGTGGCGATGACCCGGGCGGAGAAATGGCTGATCGTGGCCGCCGCCGGGATTCTGCCCAAGGAGCAAACCAGCTGGTATCAGATGGTGGAGTGCGCGCTGGGCCACCTGAATGCGGTCGGGTTTACCGAAGGTCCCGCCAGCGGGCTGCGCCATGCGGAAGCAGGTTGGGATGCCCTGCCCATTGCCGATGTGGCGGTCAGGACGGTGGTGCAGCCCGTACTGGACCCTGTGTTCACCGCGCCGCCGCCCGCGCCCCCTGTCCCCCGTGAGGTCATCTCCCCCTCCGCGCTGGAGGGGGCCAAGGCGCTGGGCGGTGAGGCGGGCGCGGACGAGGAGGCCGCGATGGCTTACGGCACTCTGGTGCATCTGCTGCTGGAGCATCTGGCCCCGCTGCTGCCTGCCCAGCGCGCGCAAGCCGCCGCTCAGGTGGTGCAGAACGAGACGCCCGAGATCGCGCAACTGGCGCTGAATGAGGCTGTTGCCGTGCTGGAGACCCCCGCGCTCGCTCCTGTCTTTGGGCCAGAGACCCTGTCGGAGGTGGCGGTCACTGCTGATCTGGGCGCGCTGCGCCTCTACGGGGTGATCGACCGGCTGATCATCACTGCAGATATCGTGCTGGCCGTCGATTTCAAGACCAACCGGACGGTGCCTGACACCCCCGACACCTGCCCCGAGGGTCTGTTGCGTCAGATGGGTGCTTATGCCCATGCCCTGCAAGCCATTTATCCGGACAAAACCGTGCAGACTGCGATCCTCTGGACCCGGACGCGCAGCCTGATGACGATGCCCCACGATCTTGTGACAGCCGCACTCCGGCGCACAGGTCACCTTGACGCAGGCGGCGCGCCTTCTTAGGTAGGTTTAAACCAGATCATATTGGAGAGCTTTATGGCTACCGTTTCCGTTACCGATGCGACCTTCGACGCCGAAGTGAAAAACTCGGACATCCCCGTAGTTGTGGATTTCTGGGCAGAATGGTGCGGCCCCTGCAAGCAGATCGGCCCCTCGCTGGAGGAGTTGTCTGTCGAGATGGCGGGCAAGGTGAAGATCGTGAAGGTCAACGTCGATACCAACCCGAACTCCCCCGCCCAGATGGGTGTGCGCGGCATCCCCGCTCTGTTCATCTTCAAAAACGGCGAGGTCGTCTCCAACATGGCAGGCGCACGCCCCAAGGCCGCCCTGCAGAGCTGGATCGAAGAGTCGATCTGAGACCTTCCTGCAGTTGACGGACTGAAAAGGCGCTCCGGACCGGGGCGCCTTTTTCCATTTCAGCCGATGGGCCAGCCAAACCGTCTGAGCCGCGCGGCGATCATTTCCTCCGCCTCCGGCCTTCCCGCATTGATGCTGTTTTTCTGCCAGAACCAATGCACATAGGCAGCATAATCCGGCGTCAGCTCCCGCACTTGGGCAAAGCCTGCGCCCAGATCCTGCAGATCGGCCTGCGCGCAGATGTGGTGAAAATCCGCCTTGCGAAACAGCAAGGACGACTTGCCAAAGAAATAGCCGTTGAACGCCACGCTGGAATTTTGCGTGACGATGAAATCGCACCGCGCCAGCAGATCGGCCATGCCGCCGCTCTGAACGGTCAGGCGTTTGTGGGTTTTCTCAAGCTTTTTCAACGCCGCGATCTCGGCCCTGTCATACTGCTCGTTCGGGTGCAGCGTGGTCATGACCTGCCCACTGAACTGCGCCAGACACTGCTCGACCATCTCGAGCGGGCTGCAGATCTGGAAGGGGCGGTGCGCGGCGATCCTGCCCTGCAACGGCACGTAGATGAAGCCCTCGCGGGTAGCTTGCCGGGGCGCATCGCCGAACAGGCGTTTTTGCCAGGCGGCATAGAACCACTGCGCCTGCTTCGCCTCTGCGGGATCAGGCTCAAACCTCGCTTGCGCCACATCCCATGACCAGCGCTCGGCGCTCTGCTCGATCTGCCAGAAAGGATAGTGGTAGACCCGGCGAAAGCTGAGGCCGCGGGAATCGGGCGGCGTCTTGATATGGCTGATCGTGCGCCCCTGCCCTTCCGGCACACCGCGCGGACCGAACGGCGCATAGCGCACATCAAAGCCCGCCCGGCCCAGCACGGCGGAGACCTTGCCGAGGAACGGATGCGTGCCTGCCTGTGCGCTCTGGCACAGCTCGGGCTCCATATAGAACGTGACTGTTTGGCTGTCTGTCATGGCCGGAAATCTACGCCCTGAGCGGGGCTGCAACAAGGGCCGCCCTTGTTCAGAGGCCGGGAAACGGCCATATAAAGTCCAACATCTGGAGGCAGTATGACACAGAGCGATTTTCCCGGCTGGCACGGGACCACGATTATCGGTGTGAAAAAAGGCGGCGAGGTGGTGATTGCCGGCGACGGTCAGGTCAGCCTTGGGCAGACCGTGATCAAGGGCACTGCGCGCAAGGTACGCCGCCTGTCGCCCGGCGGATATGATGTGGTCGTGGGGTTTGCGGGATCGACCGCCGATGCCTTCACGCTGCTGGAGCGGCTGGAGGCCAGGCTGGAGGCGACGCCGGGCCAATTGCAACGCGCGAGCGTTGATCTGGCCAAGGACTGGCGCACCGACAAATACCTGCAAAAGCTGGAGGCGATGCTGATCGTGACCGATGGCAAGGAGTTGCTGATCATCACCGGCGCGGGCGATGTGCTGGAGCCGGAGCATGACATCGCCGCGATTGGTTCCGGCGGGAATTTCGCGCTGGCTGCCGCGCGCGGGCTGATCGGCAGTGACCGTGACGCTGAAGCCGTGGCGCGCGACGCGATGCAGATCGCCGCCGACATCTGCGTTTATACCAACGGCAATCTGACCGTGGAGAAAATCAAAGCATGACCGATCTGACCCCCCGCGAAATCGTCTCCGAACTGGACCGGTTCATCATTGGTCAAAAGGACGCCAAGCGCGCCGTGGCCGTGGCGCTGCGCAACCGCTGGCGCTGCCGGAACCTGCCCGATGAGATCCGCGCCGAAGTCTACCCAAAGAACATCCTGATGATCGGGCCCACTGGTGTAGGCAAGACGGAGATAAGCCGCCGTCTGGCGAAGCTCGCGCGCGCGCCCTTCCTCAAGGTGGAGGCCACGAAATTCACCGAAGTCGGCTACGTGGGCCGCGATGTGGAGCAGATCATCCGAGATCTGCTGGACGCCGCGATCGTCATGACCCGCGAGCATATGCGCGAGGATGTGAAGGCCAAGGCGCAAGCCGCCGCCGAGGAACGGGTGATCGACGCCATTGCGGGGCCCGATGCCCGGCCCGGCACCCGCGACATGTTCCGCAAAAAACTTCACGATGGCCAACTGGACCAGACGATGATCGAGCTGGAAGTGGCCGATACCTCCAACCCGTTTTCCGCGATGGAAATCCCCGGCCAGCCCGGTGGAGGCATGGGGATGATGAACATCGGCGATCTGTTCGGCAAGGCCATGGGCGGGCGCAAAACGCGCAAGCGGCTGAGCGTGCGAGACAGCTACGATGTGCTGATCGGCGAGGAAGCGGATAAGCTGCTGGACGACGAGACAGTCACCCGCGCGGCAATTGAGGCCGTGGAGCAGAACGGCATCGTGTTTCTGGACGAGATCGACAAGGTATGCACACGGGCGGATGCACGCGGCGGCGATGTCTCCCGTGAGGGCGTGCAGCGCGACCTGCTGCCGCTGATCGAGGGCACCACGGTGAGCACCAAGCACGGGCCAGTGCGCACCGATCACGTGCTGTTCATCGCGAGCGGTGCCTTCCACATCGCCAAACCCTCCGATCTGCTGCCCGAATTGCAGGGCCGCCTGCCCATCCGCGTGGAGCTGCGGCCCCTGACAGAGCATGACTTCGTGCGCATTCTGACGGAGACGGACAATGCGCTGACGCTGCAATATACCGCCCTGATGGGCACGGAAGATGTCGAAGTCAGCTTTACGGAAGACGGGATCGCCGCACTCGCCAAGATCGCGGCGGATGTGAACCAGTCGGTGGAGAACATCGGCGCACGGCGGCTCTACACCGTGATGGAGCGGGTGTTCGAGGAGCTGAGCTTTACCGCGCCGGACCGGGGCGGCGAGAAAATTGTGGTGGATGCCACCTTTGTAGATGCAAATCTGGGCGAGCTGGTGAAATCGACGGATCTGAGCCGCTACGTGCTGTGAAGTTATCGCAATCAATGGATTTTCCATTTGCGAAAAAGCCCGCCGCATGCCATTTTTGAACATGTAGGACCTAAGACAGCAAATCAGTAGGTTCTGCGCATGCGGCGGGCTCGGGCATACCAGTTTCGGCGGACATCAAATTTAGTGAAAACCACTAGATATTGTGGTGTCCGCCTACACTTTACAAATATCCTGTATTTTGATGTATCAGGTCAACGAATTTATTATTTTGTTATGCCTATCGTTAGGCTTGACTCGATTTAGGTTTCGAGTCCGTCGATTATCATGAGCCGCAGCATGATTCATCAAGCCTTCATGATCAATCCACTGCGACCTAGCGCTGGCGGCGCAGGTACACATAATAGGCGCCGCCACCGCCATGGCTGATGTGTGCCTGCGCGACCTGCAGCACGACCGATTTGAGCGGGGCCATACCGAGCCACAGGGGTACCTGATGGCGCAGCACGCCGTGACGCACGGGAATCGGGCCACCATCGTCGCGCATCTTTCCCTTGCCGGTCACGACGAGGATCAGCCTTTTGCCCTGTGAATGGGCGTTCATCACAAACCCCGTCAGCGCCGGATGCGCACGGTCCAGTGTCATGCCATGCAGGTCGATCTTACCCTCGGGGCTCAGCTTGCCGCGTTTGAGCTTGCCGAAGGATTTATGATCCATCTGCACAGGGCTCTGGCGAATCTGATCATGGATCGCAGGGGCGAGATTGTGGGCGGGGCCGCGCGCAGGGCCAATGGGTTTACCAAGGATCACCGACTGCGCTTTGCGCAGATTGCGCGGGGCTGCGACGGTGGCGGGTAGGGGCACTGCTGCTTCGGGCTGGTGCACGGCCAGCGAGCTGCGCGCCAACGGCTCCGTCCGCGCGCGCACCAGATCCCATAGGGCGCGGTCCTCGGCACTGAGGCGGCGGCGCTTCATATGGCACCTTCGGGCAGCAGGGCAAAGGCGCGCTGTATCGGCAGCAACACGACCAGGCGGCCCGGATCACGCAGGGTGCCCGCCTCACGCCCCGCCGCGTCGCCGGTTCCAAAGAACACATCCGCCCGCTGCGCACCCTTGATCGCGGAGCCGGTGTCTTGCGCGACCATCAACCGGCGCAGAGGCGCGGCGCCTTCCTTCTCGATCCAGACGGGCGCGCCCAGCGGGACAAAGGCGGGATCCACCGCCACAGTGCGCAGCGTGGTGACAGAGCGGTTCATCGCGCCCAGCGGCCCCTTTTCCGCAGGCACATGACTGACTTCACGGAAAAAGACATAAGAGTCGTTATGATAGAGAAGTTCCCGCCCCTCAGCGGGATTGCGGCGGACCCAATTCTTGATGACCTCCGCACTCACCTGATGCGGATCATAGACGCCACGGCGTACCAGCTCCTGACCGATGGAGCGGTAGTTGTGCCCGTTGGAGCCGCGATAGCCGACACGAACGGACGGACGCCCTTCGATTCGGATCCGGCCAGAGCCTTGAATTTGCAGAAAGAACAGCTCTACCGGATCATCGACATAGGCGATCACCAGACCGCGCCCCTCCATCACGCCACTTTCCAGAATGTCACGCCGGGTCAGCCAGGGGCGGTTCTGCCGCGCCTCTTCGGGCATCCTGTGCACCGGAAAGCGATACCGCTCTGTCCGGGTGAGCGCGCCATCAAGCTCCGGTTCAAAGTAGCCGGTGAAGAGCGCGGGCTGACCATCGTCGATCACGACGGGACGGAACAGCAATTCAAAGAAATCGCGCGGATCGGGATTGGTCTGGGCAAAGGCGCAGATCGCGCGCCAGTCTGGATCATTCATGTCTTTGCAGGTGCTTAGAAATGTCGCGAAAGCTTCGGCATGGTCATCGCCCGCCCAGCCGTCAAGCTGATCAAACGACAGCACCTCGTATTTCACCTCAGACGCCAAAGGCCCCGCCAGCAGCGAGGCCCCGACAAAGGCGATCATGCGGCACGCGCATGTTACCCGTCTGTGGAAACCAGAAACCAATTCGGATCATCCGCGCCCATGACGCGGGCGAAAACCCACGTGTCTTTCTGCTTTTTCGCGTCCGTGAGGCTGCCCTCGACGATCTCACCCTCGCTGTTGCGCACGGCCTGTGTCAGTTCGGCCACAAAGCGCAGGGTCATTTCCGCTTCCTTGGTATCGGGATCGAGGGTCACATTATCCAGCGCCATCTCGCGCACGCCAATGAAGCTGGCTTCAATCGTCAGCCCCTGATCTTCGCGCGCGGCAATACCGTCCACAAAGCTGTCATAGACATCCTCCGAGAGGAAATCCTTGATGCCGTCCAGCTCTCCCCGCTCATAGCCCATCACGATCATCTCATAGGCGCCACGCCCGCCCGCCAGAAAATCGGTCACATTGAACGACGGCTCGATGCGCTTCATCTCTGCCAATGCACGGGCCTGGGCGGTGCCTTCGTCGAAATGGTCCGTGATGTCCAGATCGGGGCCGCCCTGGATCACTTCAAAGGCGGGGCCGCTGCGCTTGGTTGCGGGGGCGGGCAAAGGCGGCTTCTCAAACCCTTCACGCGTGCCCAACACACTCTTGAGCCGCAGGATCAGAAAAACCGCGATTGCGGCAAGCACCAGAAGCTGGATTAGCGGCGAATTCATATGGACCTCTTGAGGGACTAGGCGTGGAAACAAACGTCAGAGCATCTTATGTAGGGGTGGAGGGGGCGCAAGTCCACTGTGGCCCCCGTGAAAGGAAGTAATTACATGTGGCTTTTGGTAGCATTTATAGCCGTGCCGGTGATCGAGATCGCATTGTTCATCCAGGTTGGCGGGATTATTGGCCTTTGGCCGACACTCCTGATCGTCATTCTCACCGCCCTTGCGGGGACCTGGCTGGTGCGCAGTCAGGGGCGTCTGGCGCTGGATCAGCTGAAAACCTCCTTCAATGATCTGCGCGACCCGACGGAGCCGCTGATGCATGGCGCGATGATCCTGTTCTCGGGTGCCTTGCTGCTAACGCCGGGGTTTTTCACCGATGCGGTCGGTTTTGCGCTCTTGGTGCCTGCGGTCAGAACAGCGGCGGCACGGGCCATCCGCGCGCGGATCAGCGTGAGCGGTTTCTCCGCGCAGAGCAGCAGCCAGTACCCCGGCGATCAGCATCCCCATCATCCACGCGCCCGTCAGCCCCATCGGG